>WNGA01005137.1_pt1 | contig 19417 bp, 15 predicted proteins | sample 5400061 | NCBI WGS metagenome assembly WNGA01 (sample SAMN13153366, study PRJNA577476) | soil metagenome | isolation source: 100 cm soil or saprolite under grassland replicate 2 | place: USA:California | collected 2016-06-15 | reverse complement strand
ATCTGGCGGGACCGTCGTGCAAGCGGTGCAGCTCAAGCGGCATGGACGATCGGATGGCCGGACCTATCCCGGAGGCACTCTCAACAAGCGACCTGCAGGTTCTCGCCCGTCTGATGCAATTCCTGAGAGTCGACGTAGCGCATCGTGGTGGCGATCCAGGCATGCCCCAGCAGCTCCTGGATCGAGATCAGGTCCACCCCATCCAGGTAGAGCTGCGACGCGCAGTAGTGGCGCAGTACGTGCGGGGTCATCCGGCCCGCCCACGCCGGCAGGTGCTCGGCAGCCGCAGCGGCCAGCCCCGAGCGGAGCGCGTCGTAGCCGACCCGGCCGCACGACCCGTCGGCGTTCTTACGTTCCGAGGGCAGCAGCGGCGCGCCAAACCGGGTGTGGTCGTCGCCGAACTGGCCCCACACGTCCTCGATGAACCAGCGCAGCGTCCGGTCGGCGTGGTTGATCAGCGGGACCATCCGCTGCCGCGGTCCCGACCCGCTGGCGCCCTTGCCGCACCGGACGTGCAGCTTGCCGAACGGGCCCAGCTCCCACTTGACGTCGGCCAGGTCGAGCTGGCGGGCCTCGTTGACGCGAAGCCCGACGTCAGCCATCAGCCTGGCAGCGGTCCAGTTGCGCGCGGCGGGGGCGAACTTGCGGCAGGAGGCCAACTCCTGGGCCCAGCCGGCAAAGAAGCCGGCCAGTTCGTCTGCGCGCGGCGGGATACGCAGCCTGGCGTCCTTAGCGCCGCGGGGCCGGTTGAGCTCGTCGACCGGGCACTCGACGACCCGGCCGGTCAGCTGGTGCAGCTCGACCTTGTGGCGCAGCTCCAAGAACTCGAAGTAGGTGCGCAGCGCCTGCGAGCGGGCCAGGCGGGTGCCGCTGGACGCGCCGCGCAGGACCCGCCCGAAGTAGGCGTCGGCGTCGGTGGGCCGCATCTCCCACAACGGCCGCCCGAACCAGCCGCGGACCTGCTCCAGGTTGCTGACCTCGCCGCGGATGGTGCCGTCGGTCACCCCGGCCGAGGCGCGAGCGAGCACGAACCCGGCCAGCACGTCCACCTCGAACTGCTCCAGCTCCTCCGCCGACGCCGGCGGCCGGTAGGCCCGCAGGTCGCGGACCGCTGCCAGCGACAACTCCGACCCCTCACCTTCAGCCAGATCACCGAATCGACAACTAAAGCGAGGACTCTTCACGAATATCGAAGCTCCGTCAAGTTGTCATGGATCACCAGCGAGGGAGGGACTCGACTGCTCAGGGCCAAGAGACGTCGTGGCACACCAACGAACTCCAGTGGTGTCGGACTCGACCCGACCCGCCACCACCGGTGACGGCCACCCCGTACCCGACCGGGCGGGTGCGCCAGCGCCCTCCCACTGCCAGCGGGCGTCCAGGCACGTCGGCGCCCAGGCCGGCTCGAGCAGCACCGCGCCAGGCACCCGCCGAGGTCGCGGCTGCGCCACCGCGCCGTCACCACGCTGAGCCTTGCGCCCTTCGAAGGAGCCCAGGATGCCCGGCCACTACCAGCACAACCCCGACCCGGCCCGGGCCGAGCTGCTGCACCAGTTCGCCGAGCAAGGCTGGGGAAACGAAAGCATCGGCGGCGACGCCGAGGAGCCCGGCTACCAGGCGACCCTGGTGCTGATCGAGCCCGCTGAGCAGCAGGAGGTCAGCGAGGCGTTCGACCGCGAGGTCCCGCCAGGCAACTTCCTGGTCACCCGCGACCCGCACGGCGCGGTCACCCTGCACGAGTACGCCACCGCACCGCTGGCCAGGCAGGCCTTCACCGACCTGGCCACCGCCGCAGCCCCCGGGCCGGACGACGGCACCGTCACCACAACGGGACCGCCCGGGTCGCCGTACGCCGTCGCCCTCGGCGGCCGCCGCGTCGGCTCCGCTGCCAGCATCCAGCAGGCCACGGCGATGCTCGGTGAAGCCATGGACGCCGAGCAGGACTGGCCCGACGCCTGGCACGTCAGCGACCACGGCATCGCCCACCGCATCGACCCATGGCAGCCATGACCGGCCCGCAGCCAGGCGAGCACCCCCCAACCCGCCGCGGACGGCGCCCTCCGCCGGCTGGGAACGCCACCTCGACGGCCTCGCCACCCCGACGCCGCCACGCGCACCAACCGGACCCGTCCACGGCGGACCCGAGGTATGGTCCTGGATCCCGCCAGCCCAGGTCACGGCCCGGATTCAGGGTCGAGATCATCACCGTACGCGGGGAGGAGGGACGGCGGCTTGCTGCCGTGCAAGCTGCTGCGATCAGGGAGGTGCTCGAGTGGCTCCACGCCGAACGCCGCCGACGGCGAGCGCCAACGCTGCCGCCGCAGGCGGGGTAGCCCGCAACCGCGCTGCCGAGGGGGCCGGGCCACCGGCCCCCTCGACCCGCGCTGGCCCGAGGCCAGGCACCGATTCCAACCGGCACGAACAACTCCTTGCGCTGCCTCGCCGGCTGGCGTTCCTGGGCCGGGTGTCCACCGTCGACCAGCAAGACCCCACCCTGTCGCTGCCGCGGCAGCTCCGTAACGCCCAAGCGGCCCTGCCCCCAGGTGCCGAGATCGTGGCGTACTTCTACGACGTGGAATCCGGCCGAAAGGACCTCGACCAGCGCGGCCTGAGCACCGCCCACCAACGCTTCGACATCCCCATCCCCCGCGACGGCGGCCTCCACGACCTGCTCACCGAGGCACCCCGACCCGAGCGGCGGTTCGACGGCGTGATCTGCGAGTCGATCGAGCGCGTCGCGCGGCGCACCTACTACGGCACCAAGGTCGAGCACGACCTGGAACGGGTCGGCGTGATGCTGCTGGCCGCCGACGAGCCCCTGCTGCCCGGCGGCAAGCGCGCCACCCAAATCATCACCCGCCGCATCAAGCAGGCCACCGCCGAGTGGTACGTGCTCGAGGTCCTTGAGAAGTCCCGCGACGGGATGTGCGAGCACACCCGCCAAGGCTGGAACATCGGCAGCCCACCCTACGGCTACCAGGCCGACCGGGTCCCCCACCCGGTCCCGGCCAGACGCGCCGCCGGCAAGACCAAGACCCGCCTGCGCCTCGACCCCGAACGCGCCCCAGTCGTCGCCCAGATCTTCACCTGGCGGGTGGCCGAACGGCTCGGCTACAAGACCATCGCCGAGCGGCTCAACCGCAACCTCGACCGCTACCCGCCCCCCGTCCCTAACGACCCCGCCAAAGCCCTCGGCGCCTGGTGCGCCTCCACCGTCACCAACATCCTCCGCAACCCCAAGTACACCGGGTACATGGTCTGGAACCGGGTCGGCGAGAACACCACCGGCCGCGTCAACCCGCCCGAGGCCTGGGTCTGGTCGCCCGAGCCGACCCACCCCGCGATCGTCTCCCGCGACCTGTTCGACCAAGCCCAACTCGTGGGCGCCCGCCACGCCGGCTCCCGCGACGGCTCCGGCGCCAACCTCGCCCACCCCGACACCAAGCGCGCCTACCTGCTGCGCTCCATGGTCACCTGCGCCCTCTGCGGCCGGCGCATGCGCGGCCGGGTCGTCCGGCAACGCCGCTACACCTACTACACCTGCCGACCCGCCGACGCCCGCAGCCCCCGCGCCGACGCACGATGGCCCGACCATCCGCCCAGCATCCACCTCCGCGAGGACTACCTCCTCGACGGCATCCTCGCCTTCTTCACCGAGAAGATCCTCCACCCCCGGCGCCGCGAGCGGCTCGCCGAGCAACTCCACAGCGTCGATGCCCACGCCGTCGAGGCCGCCACGCAGCAACGGGCAAGCATCCAGCACGCCATCAACGACCTCGACGCGCGCACCAAGCGCCTGGTCCGCACGCTCGAGCTGGACCAAGCCCTCGACCACCCCGACGGCGGGGCCGGGGCTGCGTTCACGCACGTCCGCGAACGGCTCGGCGAACTCCAACGCCAGCGTGACGCCAAAACCGCCGAACTGGCCGCGATGGACGACCAAGCGACCCAGCCCGCCGACGGCAACGCTGCCGACCTGCTCGACGCCCTTCCGGCCAGCACCGACGCGCTCGCCGACGTGCCTGAGCCGCTCCTTCGCCAGCTGTTCACCGCCTTCCAGCTCGAAATCCGCTACGACAAGCACACCAACACCGCGACCCTGCAGGTCACCCTGCACGAGGAACGGCTCGACGACCTGCACGCCGTGGCCCAAGCGGTCATCAACCCGCAGCGGTCCCAACCCCAGGACCAGGCCGCCGACGCCGACCCTCCAGTTGCCCTTGCCCCAGCGGTTCGGCCGCAGACCACGGTCGCCACACCCGCCGCCACCATGGCCGCGAGGAGCCGCCCGGTGGTGGGGTCGAGCGCTCCACGCTCGACCAGGTCGGCGAGCCAGAGCGGGTGGCGGGCGAAGGTGCGGATGGTGACCACCGGGCCGTCCGGCGCGAGCGGCGGCAGCACGGCATGGAAGCGCTCGCCCCCTGGCAGGCGCGCGTCGACCCAGGGTCTGGCCTCGTCGACCCGCAGGCCGAGCGGGGCGATCACGCGGTGGACCAGCGCGGCCAAGGCCTCGGCGGAGGGGAGCCGGACGGAGCGGCGCTGTAGGCGTCCGTCGCGCTCGACCCAGACATCGGCAGGGCCGTTGACCAGCACGTCGGTGACCCCAGGCTCGGCCAGCAGCGGCGCCAGCGGTCCCAGGCCGGTCAGCTCGTCCACGATCGCCCGCACGGTCGCGGCGAAGCTCGGGAGCGGAACGGCGATCCCCTCGTCGCGCAGCGCCGTCGCCACCGCCACCCGCAGGCCGTTGGGGTCGGCGGCGAGCGGTCCGGTCGTGCTCAGGCGCCGCTGCACCCGAGCCACCAGCTCTTGGTCCGGAGCGCCGGGGCCGGGCAAGCCGGCCAGCCCAAGGCCAGGCCGCCCGGCCAAGCCAGCGCCAGGCGGCCGGGTAAGCCCGCCTCGAGGGACCGTGCCGGGCACGACGCCCGGGTGGTAGGTGCCTGGTCGGGGATCTCCCGGTCCCGGGGTGGCGGGAGGCTCCGCGGCTGGATGCCCGGCGCGTGGGGCCAGGGGAGCCGGCCAGGGCGGGACCGGGCGCGGCGCGCGCGGTGGGTCGGTGGTCTCCCCGGCGGGGACATCCGCCCGGGTCGGTGCGGTCGTGGCGCTCATCGCCGGGCCGCCGTGCTGGTGGGGAAGGGGAGCAGGCGGTTGGCCAGCGTCAGCATGGCCTGGACGGCGGGCAGGTCGGGACGGTCGAGCAGGATCACGCCGTCCTCGGCGGCCGCGGCCAGCTCGGGTGACGCCGGGACCAGGCTCCAGAGCCGGTCGCCGAGCGCTCCCCGGATCTCCCGGCCGGCCAGCGGAGCGCGCGCTCGCATGCCGGTGACGACCGCGCCGGCCGCCGCGGGGTCATGGCCGGCGGCCTCCCACCGCTCGAAGGTGGCATGCAGGCCGCGGATCCCGGCGGACTCCGGCCGGCTGACCGCCAGCAGGACGTCGGCGCTTGCAAGGGCGGCGTCGGCAGCCGCGCCGCCGGCCGGCAGGTCGAGCACCACCACCCGGTAGGTCGTGCGGGCGGCTTGGAGCGCCGCCCGCACGACCCCTGGCTCTGGTGGCCGCGGCGGCGCGCCGTCGGCCAGGCCCGTCAGCGGCAGGACGCTGAGGTCGGGCCAGGGCTGGGAGAGGGCGTGGAGGAGCGAGGGACCGTCCAGGCCGGACGCGGCCTGGGTCACGTCGACCCAGGTCCAGGCGCCCACCACCAGGTCGAGGCGGAAGGCGAGGCCGCCGGCGAGGTCGACCGCAAGGACCGGTGTCGGCCCCCAGCGCGCCCAGGCGCCGGCGAGGTGGACCGCCACGGTGGTGGCGCCCGACCCGCCGTGCACCCCGCCGACGGCGACCACCGGGACGCTGGCCTCGTCCGGCATCGTCCCGGTGGCCGCCACCCTGGCCAGCTCGGCGGCCAGGTCGGCCGCGCCGTCCGGCCAGGTGACCAGGCCGGCGGCGCCGGCGTCGACGACGGCACGGAGGTCGGCCGGCCGGGTGTCGTCCCCGACCCCGAGCACCGGCACCCCGGATGATGCAGGCAGGTCGCCGAGGACCGCGCAGCCGACCAGCGCAACCGCCGGGTGGGCGGCGAGGGCGGCGGCCAGGCCGGCCGCGCCGGGCTGGGCGACGGCCACGCGCCAGCCGGCCGTCTCGGCCGCGTGCCGCAGCGCGTCGGCGGTGCCCGCGTCGTCGTGGGCGATCACCAGCAGCGGCGGGCTGTCAGGTCTGAAGGCGAGCGCCATCTGGTCCTCCCTCCCGAGCGGCGTCCGCTCGGAGCCGCGACTCGACCCGGCGGCTTCCCGCGCCGGGCGCCGGCTGCCGCCGGCAGCGGTCAGGATGGCCTCGGCCCTCAGCCGAGGGGAGGGGCCGCCACGAAGCTGTGCATAACTCGCTCGCGCGGCGGGCAGGGCTCGCGTTGGTCCGGCCGGGGCCGTGGCAGTCGGCGGCGGGCCGGGCGGCACGACCTGCCGGGCGGGCGGTCGTCGCGTCCATCAGCTACGAGGCCCTGGCACGACGCGGGAGAGGTGCGGCGTGCGGCCTGGTCAGGCGCACGGTTGGGCAGGACGCGCCGATAGCGTAGGGTGGTAATTGGTGTAGTGCTGCGCCTGAATGCCGGATCCGTCCGCGGTCGCGAGGGCGACAGCACCCGACAAGCAAGCGCGACGGCGCGCCGATAACGACCAGAAAGGTGGTCGGCCGGGTCCGCGCCGGCAACCTGTCCGAGCACCTCGGGTTGTAACCCGAAGCGCGCGCGGGCAGTCTAAGAAGTCGTCTCCCAATGACAGGGGTTCCCCGAGCCGGCCAAAGGAGTCGACACCGACGTCGGTGTCAGGTGAGACCGTGGCCGAGCGCATAGCGCACGAAGACGAAGAGGTGGCAGTCAGCCGATGAGCGTTGCCTTCGTTTTTCCAGGGCAGGGCAGCCAGGCTCCTGGCATGGGCCTGGCCTGGGCGGACTCGACCGAGATCTATGGATGGGCCAGCGCCGTGCTCGGCTGGGACCTGACCGAGATGCTGCGGTCCGGGTCGGCGGACGAGCTCCGCCAGACCTACGTCGCGCAGCCGGCCATCTTCTGCGTCTCGGTGGCGGCGCTGCGCGCCCTCGACGAGGCGGGCGTGCGGCCCGAATACGTGGCCGGGCACTCGCTCGGGGAGCTCTCGGCGCTGGTCGCCGCGGGCACGCTGTCCTTCGAGGCCGGGCTCACCCTGGTGGCGCGCCGGGCCGAGGTGATGCAGCGCGCCGCCGACGCGCACCCTGGCTCGATGAGCTCGGTGCTCGGGCTCTCGGTGGAGGGCGTCGAGATGGCCGTGACCCAGGCGGCCGAGGGTGGCGTGCTCGCCGTCGCCAACGACAACGCGCCGGGCAACGTGGTCGTCTCCGGCGAGTGGCCCGCGCTCGAGCGCCTGCCGACGGCGGCCAAGGAGCTCGGTGCCAAGCGGGTGGTGCCGCTCAACGTCGGCGGCGCCTTCCACTCCCCACTGATGGCCCCGGCGGCCGACGCGTTCCGGTCCTTCCTGGCCGCCGCGCCGCTGCGGGACTGCGACGTGCCACTGGTCGCCAACGCCACCGCGCAGCCGACGACCAGCGCCCATGAGCTCCGGGACCTGCTCGGGCGTCAGCTCACCGGCCGCATCCGCTGGACCGAGTCGGTGCGCCGGCTGGCGGACCTCGGGGTCGACACGATCGTCGAGGTCGGTCCGGGCACGGTCCTGTCCGGGCTGGTCAAGCGGACCGTCAAGGGTGTACGGGTGCTGCCGGCGGGCGACGCCGCCGAGGTGGCCGCGGTGGCCGAGGCGTTGCGCCAGGAGAGCGAAGGTGTGTCCACCTCCAACGGCGACCAGGGCGAGGTGGTGGTGCTGCCCGAGCGCTTCGCGGTCTCGCCCGGCCACGGTCGCTTCTACCCGGCGGTGCCCACCCGCTACACCGACGAGGGCCCCTACGTGGAGGCCGGCGACCTGATCGGGGAGGTCCGCAACGGGGCCAACTCCATGCCCGTCCGCAGCCCCTTCCGCGGCTGGTTGATGACCCACCTGGCCTGGGAGGGCGAGCTGGTCACGCCCGGCCAGATCCTGCTCAGCCTGCGCCCGTTCTAGAGATTCCGGTACGTTTCGACGTCACCGACGATCGCCCACGGCGAAAGGAGCTGTCGTGCCCGCCGAGATCGTGGGACTCGGGACCGCTGTCCCCCCGTACGTCCTCACCAACACCGACCTCGAGCAACTGGTCGACACCAACGACCAGTGGATCACCGAGCGCACGGGGATCAAGGAGCGCCGCATCGCCGGACGCGGCGAGTCCACCAGCACGCTCGGCAGGACCGCGGCGCTGCGGGCGCTCGAGTCGGCCGGGCTCGGCGTCGACGACGTGGACCTGCTGGTCGTCGCGACCGCGACCCCGGACTACCCGCTGCCGTCGGCGGCCTGCGTGCTCCAGCTCGAGCTGGGCATGACCAGGGGCGCGGCCATGGACGTGATCGCCGGGTGCGCCGGGTTCGTCTACGGTCTGGCCACCGCGGCGCAGTTCGTAGCCTCGGGCGCGGTCGGCACAGCGCTGGTGGTGGGCGCCGAGACCCTCAGCCGCATCTGCGACTACACCGACCGTGGGACCTGCATCCTGTTCGGGGATGGGGCGGGCGCGGCCGTGCTGCGGCCCGGCGACGCCGGCATCCGCGGCTTCTCGCTCGGCTCGGACGGGGCGCGCTCGCGCCTGCTGATGACTCCGGCAGGCGGCTCGCGCTTCCCGGCGACGGCCCGGACGATCGCCGAGCGCCGCCACTACATCGTCATGGAGGGCGCCGAGGTGTTCAAGGGCGCGGTCACCGCCATGGCCGCGTCCAGCCTGGAGGCGATCAAGCGCTCCGGCCTCGAGCCCGACGACATCGACCTGGTCGTCCCCCACCAGGCCAACCAGCGCATCATCGAGGCCACCGCGCGGCGGCTCAAGGTGCCCATGAGCAGCGTGGTGACGAACATCGCGCGCTACGGCAACACCTCGGCGGCGTCCATCCCGATCGCCATGGCGGAGGCGTGGGAGCACGGCCAGATCCAGTCGGGCCAGCGGTTGCTGCTGACCGCGTTCGGCGCCGGCCTGGCCTGGGGGTCGCTGGTGCTCGACTGGACGCTGCCGGCTCCCGAGGAGCCCAGCCCGGAGGAGCCGACGCGCTCGGCGCTGCCGATCGTCCACGGGCTGCGCGACGGGACCCTGTGGGACGGGCTCGAGATGCTCCCGCCGCTGGGTGCGAGCCGCATCGGGGCCGTAGGCTGAGCCGGCCGAGGACGCGCACCACAGCGGGAGGGACGCCATCAGTGGACCAGCCTGAAGCGAGCGTGAGCAGGGGCCTCGAGGGGCGCACCGCCCTGGTCACCGGTGCCTCCGGGGCGATCGGGCGGGCCTGCGCGCTCGCCCTCGCCGGCGAGGGCGCCCGCATCGTGGTCGCCTACGGCTCCGGCGAGCAGCGCGCCGCCGAGACCGCCGACCAGGTCAAGGCGGCCGGCAGCGAGGCCGTGCTGGCCCAGGCCGACCTCGCCCAGCCGGGCGCGGCCAAGGAGCTGCTGGCCGCCGCCGGCGACGGCGGCGTGGACATCCTGGTCAACAACGCCGGCCTGACCAGGGACGGGCTGCTGCTGCGCATGCGCGACCAGGACTTCGACGAGGTGCTGGCGGTCAACCTGGTGGCGGCGTTCCGCTGCACGCGGGAGGCGCTCCGTGGGATGCTTCGACGCCGCTGGGGACGGGTGGTGTCGATCTCCAGCGTGGTGGGGCTGGTCGGCAACCCCGGACAGGCCAACTACGCGGCGTCCAAGGCGGGGCTGATCGGGCTCACCATGAGCGTTGCCCGTGAGGTCGCCCAGCGTGGCATCACCGCCAACGTGGTCGCGCCCGGCTACATCCCGTCCAAGCTGACCGATGCGATGAGCGAGGAGGCGAAGCAGGCGACCCTCTCCGGCATCCCAGCAGGTAGGCTCGGCACCCCCGAGGAGGTGGCGGCGGCCGTCCGGTTCCTCGCCAGCGAGGAGGCCGGCTACATCACCGGCCAGGTGCTCGCCGTCGACGGCGGTCTGGCGATGGGAGCGTGACCGCGGCCTTCCCTGGTAAGTCCAATGGTGCCGAGGCGGCACCAGCGACGAGAAGGAGAACGATGCAGATGGCTCAGTCGCGCGACGACGTCGTCGCCACCATGCGCGAGGTGCTCGCGTCCGAGCTGGACGTGGAGGCCGACAAGGTGAACGCGGACGCCCGCTTCAAGGAGGACCTGGACGCGGACTCGCTCGACCTGGTCGAGGTGGTGCTCGCCCTGGAGGAGAAGTTCGGCATCGAGATCCCCGACGACGAGATCGCGGGCGTCAAGACGGTTGGTGAGGCGGCCGACCTGGTGATCGCGAAGCAGAACGCCGCCGCGAGCTGACCGTGCGAAGGGTCGTCATCACCGGCCTGGGCGCGGTCACCCCGGTTGGGATCGGGGTGCCCGCGTACTGGGACGCGATCTGCGCCGGCCGCCCAGGAGTCGGGCCACTCACCCTGGTCGATCCCACCCTGGTGCCCTCCAAGGTTGGTGCCCAGTGCCTCGACTTCGACCCGAAGGCGGCGCTCGGCCCGAAGGATGCCCGCCGGCTCGACCGCGCCACGCAGTTCGCGCTCGCCTCGGCGCTGGAGGCGTGGCAGGACGCCGGCATCGAGGGCGGCGTCGACAAGGACATGACCGGGGTGGCGTTCGCCACCGGCATCGGCGGCATCGGCTCGCTGCTGGCCAGCGACAAGGTGCTGCGCGAGAAGGGCCCGAACCGGGTCTCGCCGTTCACCGTGCCGCAGCTGATGCCGAACGCCGCCGCCGGCGCCGTCGCCATGAGGCTGGGGCTGCGCGGCCCCAACTTCTGCACCACCACCGCGTGCGCAGCCTCCAACCACGCGCTCGGGCTCGCCTTCCAGTGCGTGCGCTCCGGCGAGGCCGACGCGATGGTGGCTGGCGGCAGCGAGTCCGCCTTCGTGGAGATCGCGCTGATCTCCTTCGCGCAGATGACCGCGCTGTCGACGCACTTCAACGACAGCCCGGAGGAGGCATCACGCCCGTTCGACGCGCGGCGCGACGGCTTCGTCATGGGCGAGGGCGCCGGCGCGCTGGTGCTCGAGGAGCGCGAGGCCGCCCTGCGGCGTGGCGCCACCATCCACGCGGAGCTGGTGGGCTTCGGCCAGTCGGCCGACGCCTTCCACATCACCGCCCCGTCCGAGGACGGCAGCGGTGCCGCCCTGGCGATGCGCAGGGCGCTGGCAGCGGCCCAGCTCCCGCCGGAGGCGGTCGGCTACGTGAACGCGCACGCCACCTCCACCCAGGCGGGCGACGTCTCCGAGACCAGGGCGATCAAGCTCGCCTTCGGCGATCACGCCGAGCGGCTGGCCATCTCGGCCACCAAGTCGATGATCGGCCACCTGTTCGGCGCGGCCGGGGCGGTCGAGGGCGTCGCCACCACGCTGGCCTTGCGGGAGGGGATCCTGCCGCCGACCATCAACCTGACCGACCCTGACCCGGAGTGCGACCTCGACTACGTGCCCGACGAGGCTCGCAAGGCCGACGTCGAGGTGGCGATGTCGAACGGGTTCGGCTTCGGCGGGCACAACGCCGTGGTCATCTTCCGCCGCCACGAGTCCTGACCTGGCCGCCCGGCCCCCAGGCCTCCCCGTCCAGCCAGCCGATGCCGCTGGGCGGGACCGAGCCGGGCGGGTCCGGCTCGTCGTAGGCCGGCTCCACCTGGGGCTCCTCCGCGTAGCCCAGCTCCGGGGATGCCGGCGCCGGCGAGTGTCCCGGATCCGGAGGTGCCGGAGCAGCCTCGCCGTAGGCCTGCTCGTCTGGGGTTAGGCGCTCCCCGCCCGCCGCCCAGGAGGAGCCGTACGACGGCGCGTCCTGGGCAGGACGTGGCGCCGTCGCGCCGCCGGTCCGGGCGCGGGAGCGGCCGCGGCCGCTCGACCTGACCGTCATCACGCCGATCACCATCATCAGGACGGCCGCGACCACCGCCAGGGGGACGGGGGCGATCAGCAGGCTGGCCTGGAGCGAGCGCAGCAGGGCATGCCGCGGCGTCCCCAGCGCGGCCGCCGCGCCGGCCTGACTTGGCGCGCCGGCCGCGGCCGCGCCGGCGGCCGCGTTGGTGGCCTGGGCCTTGGCGGCCTTGGCGCCGAGGATCTCGGCCCCGGCGCTGGCGGGCGTGGCGAAGCCGAAGCGGAACATCGCGCGCACGTCGTCGCGGTCCTCGGCGGCGCTTGGCGCCCCGAGCGCGACCGCGATCAGGGTGCGGCCGCCGCGCCGCTGCGCGGCCACGATGGTGTGCAGGGCCGCGTCGGTGAAGCCGGTCTTGATGCCGAGGGCGCCCGGGTCCTTGCCCTCGCTGACGAAGCGGTTGTGGTTGACCACGACCTGGATGCGCCCGTTGGGCCAGGGGTAGCGGAGCTCTCGCTGCGCGACCACCGCGGCCAGCTCCGGCACGCCGAGCAGGGCGCGCCCGACGATGGCGAGGTCGGCGGCGCTGACCCGGTGGCCGGGTGCTTCGAGCCCTGACGGGTCCCGCCAGGTCGAGTCGGTGCAGCCGAGGGCGTCAGCCTTGGCCTGCATCGCCTGGATGAACCCGGCCCGGCCGCCGCGCGGGTAGTTGCCGGCCAGCGTCTCGGCGGCGTCGTTCGCCGAGACCTGCAGCAGCGCGCCGATCAGGTCGCGGCGGCGGATGCGCATGCCCGCCTGGTAGCCGAGGCGGGTGCCGTCGACCTGCTCGGCGGCCTCGGGGACGGTGAGCAGCGCCTGTGGCGGCCAGGTCTCCTGGGCCACCAGGGCGGTCAGGATCTTGGTGGTGGAGGCGACCAGGGTCGGCCGGTGGGCGTCGCGCTGCCACAGCACCGCGCCGCTGCCCGCGTCGATCAGCACGGCGTGCCCGGACTGGACCTGGGGAGCCGTGGCGGCGAAGGCCGGCTCGGCTAGCAGCCCGGCGGCGAGGAGCACGGCAGCCAGAGGCGCAACGACGCGTCGCAGGAGGGAGGGCACGTCGATAGCCTCTCCGAAGCACATCCGTGGTGCAACAGGCGCGAACCAGACGAAGCGCTGAGCTGGGGCGATGACGAGCCCTGGATCCGGGCGGGACGATCTGCCGACGGGCCCGTTCCCGCGCCGGCGGCGCTGCCGGCGGGCAGGACCCGCGGCGGCGCGGCGGCGCCGCCAGGGGAGGACGCCTCGGGGGCCCACCACAGCCCTTCGACCAGGGCGGACGTCCCCGTCCGGCGAGGCGCCTCCCGTCCCTTCAGGCGGGAAGCGCTGCACCTCGCCGACAGCGGCGGTGCCGATCAGGATCGCACGCGAACCTGATCGGCATCTACTGGGTTTCGGCTGAGCAGGCCTCCGCCCAGCACCGTAGATGATGGCTCGCATGGCGCTACGCAGTTTCGACGACCGCAGGAGTCGTGAGCAAGCTCACTCGTGAAGTGGACGGCCGCCGACCTGCGGGAACGTGGCGCGCTGGCGCGAACGTCACAGGTCGGCATGGAAGCTCCGGAGTGGATCCGGCACACTGCTTCGCGAACTTCGTGCAGGTCTGCGCCTGGGCGCGGCAATCGTCCGCCGCCGGTCACCCGGCGCTGAAGGAGGTTGTGCCAGGTGGCCGGACGCCATGTGCGCCGCCGACGCGGCCGGTGGCTGCCGCTGGCGGGCACCGCCTTCGCGATCGCCCTGATCCTGCTGGTCGTCGGACTCAAACCGTACCTGGACGAGCGCCACCTCCTGCCCGGCTTCGGCGACAGCGGCTGCGACGGCACCCTGGTGCTGAACGTGGTCACCGGGCCGGAGCTGGCCGGGCTGCTCGGCCAGCTCGCCGGCGACTACGCGCAGGGCCAGCACCGCGTCGACGGCCGCTGCGTGCAGCCCGACGTGCGCGCCGACGAGCCCGGGGCGGTGGTGCACTACCTGGCGAGGGACTGGCGGCGCACCGGCGCCCCACCCCCGGACGTGTGGCTGCCCGCCTCGTCGACCTGGGCCGACGTGCTCGACGCGCGCCACGGCGGCTACCTCCCCGAGCAGCGGCCCAAGGTGGCCACCTCCCCACTGGTGATCGCCATGCCCCGCCCGATGGCGCGGGCGCTCGGCTGGCCGCGGCGCGCGCTCGGCTGGGGCGACCTGCTGGCGGCGCTGCGCAACCCGGCGGGGTGGGCGGCGTTCGAGCGGCCCAAATGGGGGAAGGTGCTGATCGGCAAGACCGATCCGCACCTGTCGACCGCGGGCATGCAGGCGGGCGTCGCGACGGTCCTCGCCAGCACGGGCAAGCTCGCCGACCCGGCGAAGGCGACCGGCGACCGGCGCCTGCCGGCGACCGTGGTCGGCGTGGAGCACGCGCCCGGCCCGTACGCCGGCTCGTCCACGGCGCTCCTGACCGACCTGCAGCGGGCCGACGAGCACGGCGGCGCCCTGCGCTTCGCCTCCGCCATGCCCCTCGAGGAGAAGCTGCTGCGCGACTACAACCAGGGCAACCCGAGCGGCAACCCGGAGACGCTCGGCCAGCACCCGAGGCCGAAGGTGCCCCTGGTCGCCGTCTACCCGCGCGAGGGCACCTTCGTGGCCGACAACCCGTTCCTCACCCTGCGGGCGCCCTGGGTGGGCGACGCCCAGCGCCGCGCGGCGGCGGACTTCCTCAGCTTCCTGCGCAGCGACCCCGTCCAGGGCCGGCTGCTCGCGGCCGGCTTCCGCACCTGGCAGGGCATGGCCGGTTCCGACGCGACCGTGGCCAACGGGGTGATCCCATCCCAGCCACGTGCCGTGCTGCGCAGCCCTCCCGCCAAGCTGGTCCAGGCGGTCACGACGAACTGGGAGCGGGCGCGCAAGCGAGGCAACGTGCTCGCCGTGATCGACGTCTCCGGCTCCATGGCCGGTCCGGTGCCCGGCAGCCGTGCGACCAAGATCGACCTGGTCAAGCAGGCCGCGGTCGGCGCCCTGCCGCTGTTCTCGGACGAGGACCGCCTGGGGATCTGGCAGTTCTCCAGCGGCCAGGCCGGCAACCGGGCCTACCGGCCGGTGGTGCCCCTCGGCCCCATGAGCGATCCGGTCAACGGCACGCCCAGACGCCAGGCGCTGGCCGCTGGTCTGCAGCGCATGCGCCCGGGCGGTCGCACCGGGCTCTACGAGAGCACCCTGGCCGCGGTGGACTACCTGCGGCGCCACTGGATCCGGGACCGGATCAACAGCGTGGTGCTGCTGAGCGACGGCCAGGACGACAACACCGGCAGCGGACTGACCCTCGCGTCGCTGGTCAAGCGGCTCCGGGCAGCCAACGACCGGCGTCCGGTCCCGGTCATGACGATCGCCTACGGCCCGGACGCCGACGCCAACGCCCTGCGCCAGATCGCCGGCGCCACCAAGGGCGCCACCTATGAGCTGGACAACCCCAAGGACATCCAGCGCGTCTTCATCTCGGCCATCTCGCGGTTCTGACGCCAGGCTGTGTGCCGGCGGCAGCCGCCAGCGCTCCCGGCCGCGGTCGTTCCCTTGTGGAACACGCGCCCCGATCGGGGCAACCTTGTCGCGGCTCCCGGTGCATCCTATGTTCAGGATCCGGGATCCGAGGAGGAACGGTGGTCGAACAGCGGCGGCGCGGGGCGCTGCCATACGTGGTCGCGATCGTCCTGGCCGTTGCGCTGATCGCCGGCCTGCGGGCGCTGGTCGGGGGGACCGGCGGGGGGAACGGGCCGTCGCGGCCGGCCTCCTGTGGCGCCGGCGGGATCACCGTCACCCTGGCCGCCTCCTCCGAGAAGGCCCAGCTGGTCAAGCAGATGGCCGCCGACTACCAGAGCCGGAAGCCGCAGGTCGCCGGGCACTGCGTGCAGATCAACGTGACCACCAAGTCGTCCGGGGCGGCCATGGCCGCGCTCGCCAAGGGCTGGAACGAGGCGGCCGACGGCCCCCGGCCCGACGTCTGGTCGCCAGCCTCCTCGGGCTGGGTGACCCTGCTGCAGCAGCGTGGCAGCCGCAGCGACCGGCCCAGCCTGGTGCCGCCCGACGTCCCGCGGATCGCCGCGTCGCCGCTGGTGATCGCGATGCCGCGGCCGATGGCCGAAGCGCTCGGCTGGCCCAGGAAGAAGCTGGGCTGGCGCGAGATGCTCGACCTGGCCAAGAGCCCGGACGGCTGGGCCGGCCGGGGCCACCCCGAGTGGGGACGGTTCCGGCTCGGCAAGACCAACCCGAACTTCTCCACCTCCGGCCTCAACGCCACCATCGGCGCCTACTTCGCCGCCACCGGGCTCTCCAGCGACCTGCGGGAGAAGGACGTGAGCAGCAAGCGGGCGCACGACTTCGTGGCCGGGGTGGAGCGCTCGGTGGTCCACTACGGCGACACCACCCTCACCTTCCTCGCCAACCTGCAGCGGGCCGACGACCAGGACGCCGGGCTCTCCTACATCTCCGCCGTCACCGTCGAGGAGAAGAGCGTCTGGGACTACAACCAGGGCAACCCCTCCGGCGACCCGGCCACGCTCGGCAGGCACCCCAAGCCCAAGGTGCCGCTGGCCGCCATCTACCCGCGGGAGGGCACCCTGCTCTCCGACCACCCCTACGTGGTGCTGAAGGCGCCGTGGGTGGACGACGCCAAGCGCCAGGCCGCCGCCGGCTTCCTCGCCTACCTGCAGGGCCGTGACGCGCAGGCCCGCTTCCAGCGGGCCGCCTTCCGCGACTACAAGAACACCCCAGGGTCGCTCGCCACCGAGGCCAACGGCCTGCTGCCGAAGGAGCCGGCCACCCTGCTGCAGCCGCCGGCACCGCCGGTGCTCGACAAGCTCCTGGCGAGCTGGGCGGGGGTGCGCAAGCGGGCCAACGTGCTGCTGGTGCTCGACACCTCCGGTTCCATGGGCGAGGAGGTGCGCGGCACCGGCGAGTCCAAGCTGGACCTGGCCAAGCGCGCGGCGATCAACTCGCTGCGCGAGTTCTCCGACCACGACCGGGTCGGGCTGTGGATGTTCTCGACCAAGCTCGAGGGCGACAGCGACCACCGCGAGCTGGTGCCGGTCGGGCCGATGAGCGAGAAACCGGCCGACGGCGGCGGCCAGACCAGGCGCGAGCTGCTGCGCAGCCGCATCGAGGGCCTGCCGCCCGACGGCGGCACCGGCCTCTACGACACCAGCCTTGCCGCCTTCCAGGAGATCAGCGACCGGCAGGACCCCGACAGCATCAACGCGGTCGTGCTGCTCACCGACGGCCGCAACGAGGACGACGGCATCACGCTCGAGAACCTGCTCCCGCGCCTGCGCACCGAGCAGGGCGACCGCTCGGTGCGCCTGTTCACCATCGCCTACGGCTCCGACGCCGACCTGGGCGTGCTGCGGCAGATCGCCGAGGCGACCAACGGCGCCGGCTACGACTCCTCCGATCCGAGCTCGATCGATGCCGTGTTCACTGCGGTAGTCTCGAATTTCTGAAAGAGGTCCCGGGGCCAGGCGGACGTGCGACCCGGGCTGGACGGTCCCGCCCGCCGAGGAGACGAGGTGGCATTCAAGGACGAACTCGTCGAGCCCTGGGGTCTGCTGGTCGGCGCGACCGCCGCCGGGGCGGCCTGGGCGGTGCACCTGCCCCTGCTCGCCGCGGGCGGCATCGGCGCGGCCGTCCTGCTCACCAAGGCGGGCCTGGCCTCCCTGCAGCGCCAGCGGCGCGAGCCGCCACGGCGCGAGCTGCGCCTCCCCGTCGAGGCCAGCGCGCCGGAGGGTCTCTGGCTGGCGCGCGCCCAGCGTGCCGCAGGCACCTTCTCCGAGCTGGCCGACAGCATGGCAGCCGGGCCGCTGGCCGAGCGCGTCGAGCTGATGCGTCCCCAGGTCGACGACACCGTCCACACCCTGGAGCGGCTCGCCGGCCAGGCCGGCGCGGCGGGACGGGCGCTGTCCCGCATCGACGACCGCTTCCTCGCCGCCGAGGCGGAGCGGCTGGAGCGGACCCGCAGCGGCGCCTCAGGCGAGATCGCCGAGGAGCTCGACCGCTCGCTCGCCTCGGTGCGGGTCCAGCGCGAGGTGCACGGCCGCCTGGCGGCGGCCCGCGGCGGCGTGCTCGCCCGCCTGGAGTCGGGCACCCTCGGGCTGGAGAGCCTGGTCGCACGCGTGGTCGAGCTCTCCGCCATGGCGGCCGCCGGACCGACCGGCGAGACCGGAGCGGTGGACCAGCTCAGCGACGAGCTGGAGGGAATCAGGCAGGGGCTGGCGGAGACCGAGGAGGTCTCCAGGCAGGCGCTCAACGCCTACCAGCGTTCCAAGCAGTGATCGTCCGACCTCGAGGGAGGCAGTGGGAGATGGGCAAGCTGCTCAAGCGGGCGTGGCGCTACCTGGTGGCGGCGCTCGGGGGGAAGCTCGACGAGGTGTCCGACCCGCGGATCCAGATCGAGCAGGCCATCGAGGACGCCAAGACCCAGCACCAGCTCCTCACCCAGCAGGCCGCGGCGGTGATCGGCAACCAGCGCGAGCTGGAGCTGAAGCTGACCCGCTCGATCGAGGAGACCGAGAAGCTCCAGGCCAACGCGCGCCAGGCCCTGCTCCTGGCCGAGCAGGCGCGCAAGGGAGGCGACGAGCGCAAGGCCGCCAGCTACGAGGACTCCGCCCGCGCGTTCGCCAGCAAGCTGGTCAGCTCGGAGGCCGCCATGCGCGACCTGCACACGATGCACGAGCGCGCCAGCCAGGCCTCCGCCCAGGCCCGCTGACGCTACGCCCGCGCGCTCGGCGAGGCCGAGCTGACCTCCAACTCGGTCGAGGCCCGCATGATCGAGGTCGAGCGCGCCGCGCTCGACGTGGAGGGCGCCGCGCGCCTCGAGTCCATCCGCGAGAGCCTCGGCCTGCCCGGCACCGGGGCCACGCCGGCGATCACCTCCGACGCCGACGACACCGCATCCTGACACTCGCACGGACGCCTCCACCGACCCGCCTGCTAGGCTGCCGGTGGAGGCGTCCGTGGTCTGGTGGCTGCCCCGGTCTTCAAAACCGGTGAGGGGAGCGTCCCTCCCCTGGCGGGTTCGATTCCCGTCCGCCTCCGCCACCAGCGGGTTCGCCTCCTCGCTTAACCTGGCTGTTCGAGAGTCGCTTGCCTTCTGGCACGGTCTCTGGCACGGTTTAGTGTGATTCGGCCGTCCAGCGAGGCAAGCAAGGTGATCCGGAAGCGCGGCGACTACTGGCAGGTCAAGGTCTACGCCGGCCGTGACCCGCTGACCGGCAGGGAGCGGTACGAGTACGACCGCGCCAGGACCAAGCGCGAGGCCGGGCGCGTCGAGGCGGCGCTGAAGACCAAGGTGGCCGAGGGCCGCCACCGCGGCACCGCGGCGCGGACGGTCGCCGACCTGGTGGAGCGCTGGTACCAGTGGCGCCTGGGCGTGAAGGAGATCTCCCCCACCACCCTGGAGGGCTACCGGCGCCAGATCGACCAGCGCATCATCCCCGCGCTCGGGCGCAT
>WNGA01007009.1_pt1 | contig 19420 bp, 19 predicted proteins | sample 5400061 | NCBI WGS metagenome assembly WNGA01 (sample SAMN13153366, study PRJNA577476) | soil metagenome | isolation source: 100 cm soil or saprolite under grassland replicate 2 | place: USA:California | collected 2016-06-15 | reverse complement strand
CCAGCCGCCGTCAGGACTGACGCTGGTCCGGGCCGCCGCGATGACCGGGTAATCCCTTCCTTCGCTTCGGTCCGCCCGCCCAGTGTCGAACGGAAGCTATGGATTTCCCTGACGCCGTGTCATGGCACGTCCCTTGCCGAAGGCTATCAGGCGGCATCTACTCTGAGGCGAAGGAGGCTATGCATGGGACTCGATCCGGTCTGCAAGATGGAGGTCAATCCGGCCTCGGCCGAAGGCCAGTCCGAGTACGAGGGCCAAACCTTCTACTTCTGTTCAATGGAGTGCAAGCGCAAGTTCGACGCCGCTCCCGAGCGGTACATCGACGACACCGACCGCGCCCACGCCCGCGCCCACCGGGCGACCGAGGCCGAGTAACCTCGCGCAGTTCGCGCGGCCCTCTCCCTCCCCAGGGAGGGAGAGGGGCCCCCTCTCAAGTTCTCGAGGGTGCTCGTGCTAGTCTCGATCTCGGAGCCACGACGTGAGCCATCCCTTCCAGCCCAGCGACGCTTTCAAGTCGCCGCGGTTCGCCCAGATCCCGACCTTCATGCGGCTGCCGCACCACCGGGCGCCGGCCGACCTGGACGTGGCCCTGGTCGGCATCCCCTATGACGGAGGCACCTCGTACCGGCCGGGCGCGCGTTTTGGACCACGCGAGATCCGCTCGCAGTCGTCGCTGATCCGCCCCTGGAACCCGGTGCTGCGGGTCTCACCCTTCGAGACGCTGCGCATCGCGGATTACGGCGATATCGACATCTCTCCGATCTCGATCGAAGCCACCAACGCTATCGTCGAGCGCGAAGTCACCGCCATCCTGGAGGCCGGCTGCATGCCGGTGTCGGTCGGCGGCGACCACTCGGTGGTGCTGCCGATCCTCCGCGCCCTGGCCAAGCGCCACGGGCCGGTTTCGGTGGTCCACTTCGACTCCCACCCCGACACCTGGGATCAGTACTTCGGCTCCCGCTACTTCCACGGCACCATGTTCCGCCGCGCGGTCGAAGAGCATCTGATCGACCCGCGACGCACCTTCCAGGTGGCGATCCGCGGCCCGCTCTACGGTCCCCAGGACTTCGACTTCCAGGCGGAGCACGGCTTCACCGTGCAGCGAGTCGAGAGCGTGAAGGAGCACGGCGTGGGATGGGCGGTCGAGCAATACGCCCGCCTGCAGGGCAGCAAGGTCTACGTGTCGTTCGACATCGACGCTGTGGATCCCGCCTATGCCCCCGGCACCGGCACCCCCGAGGTGGGAGGCCTCACCTCCTACGAGGCCCTCGCCCTGCTGCGCGGCCTGCGCGGTCTCGATCTCGTCGGCTTCGACCTGGTGGAGGTCGCGCCACAGTTCGACGGCCCGGGCCAGATCACCGCGCTGCTCGCGGCCAATCTGATCTTCGAGTTCCTCTCCCTGGTCGCCCTGAATCGCTGAGCCCTGCTGGCCTACTTCCCCTTCAGCGTGACGTCCTCGTAGGGGGCGGAGTACGCGTGGCCCGAGATGAGGCCGAGACCCGACTCCTGGACGCGGGGCCCCACGCCGTTCAGGAAGGCCAGCTCCCAGATGGGCGCGTACATCACCTTCTCGTGGACGAGCTGCTGCATCCTGTGCAGGATGGCCTCGCGGCGCTTCCGGTCCAGCTCGGCCGCCTGCTCTTGAAAGAGTCCGTCGATGTCGGAGTAGCTGCCGTAGACGTAGGTCCCGCCGGTGACGACGAAGGCCTCGAGGCGCGTGGCGGCGTTGCCGAAAGCCCCGCTCGCCCCCTGGATGATGTTCTTGAGCTTCTTCTCCGAGTACGCGCTGAAGAACGCCGCCCGCTCGAGCGGGCGGAGCCTCACGCGAATCCCGGCCGCCTGGAGGTTGTTGGCGACGGCTTCGGCCAGGTTGGAGTAAGAGGCGTCACAGGAGTAGTCGCCGGCATCGAAGCCGCTGGGATAGCCGGCCTCAGCGAGGAGCTGCTTGGCCCGGGCGGCGTTATATGTGGGCGCGGGCGGCTGCCAGAAGAACTCGAACGAGCACGGGGCCTGGATGACCGCGGGCTTGAGGGTGAGACCCGCCGTCCGCTGCAGCTCCTCGGCCAGCTCGCCACGCACGGAGTAGACGATGTCCACCTCGCCGCGCTTGAGCGCGGCCAGCCGGGTGGCCTCGTCGGAGATCACACGGAAGACCAGGCGCTTGACGCTGGGGGTCTTTCGCCAGTACTGGTCGAAGGCCTCGAGAACCAACTCGACTCCTGGAGTGAACGACACGAACTTGTAGGGGCCCGCGCCTACCGGCGCCTTCTTGAAGCCCTCGTCGCCCACCTTCTCGACGTATTTCTTCGGCACGATCCAGCCCGCGCCGCTGGCGCTCGCGTAGAAGGTCAGGAAGTCAGGCCACGGCTGCTTCAGGCGGAAGCGCACGCGCGAGGGATCGGGCGCCTCGACGCCCGCCACCCGCTCCTTGAGCGTCTTGTGGGCCGTGCCGCGGTAGCGCTCGAACGAGAACTTCACGTCCTCGGCGGTGACGGGCTCTCCGTTGTGAAAGCGCGCTCCCTTCCGGAGGACGAATTCGTAGACGAGGCCGTCCTTGGAGACGGACCACGACTCGGCCAGGCTCGGCGCCGTGGGCTGGCCGGGCATGGGCTTCACCATGGCGTCGTGCAGCGCGTAGAGCACCATGAAGGGCGTGATCATGCCGAGGGTGTCGGCGGGGTCGAACCAGATCGGAGCCAGCGATACGTGCACGCCCCAGATGAGCTGGCCTTCGGGGGCGGCGAGCCCCCTGTCGGGCGCTCCGACGAGGACGAGCACGAGGGCGACGAGGGTCAGGACGAGCACGCGTCGACAGGTCATGAACACGCCTCCTTCCGCTACGGAGATCCCCTTGCCTGGCGTCTTTGGCTTCGCGCCACTTCTGAGCCGTGGCGGCCGTGCCTCTTGGGTGCCGATCCTGCCAGATCCGCTCGGACGGGTCAAACGAGGCCTCGCGCATACAGAAGGAAGGGAACACGGTGGCGCAGCGGCGATCGGCGGCTGCCGCCTCGGACTCGATCTCTTGACAGGGAGAACCGCCTAATGTATTAGGATCGATACAAATGAGGAGATCCAGCGAGGTCGCCTACCATCCCTCGGTCCCCCGCCACCTGCAGATCCAGCGGGTCCTGCGTGGGCGGATCGAGTCGGGGGAGTGGGAGGGCGGGCGGCACATCCCCACCGAGATGGAATTGCTCGCGGAGTTCGGCGTGAGCCGCACGACGGTCCGCGGGGCGCTCGGCGTCCTCAGCCGCGACGGGCTCATCGCCCGCCACCGCGGCCGCGGCAGCTTCGTGCAGCCGCGGCCGCAGGCGGAGCGCCCGCAGGCCGTGACCAACCTGATCTTCGGCTATCAGGCGCAGGTCAAGGTCATCACGAGCGAGACCGTGCCCGCCCCCGCCCACATCGTCACGCCGCTCGGCGTGGAGCGCGGCACGCCGGTGACACGCCTGGTTCGCCTGGAGATCGTCGACGGCGCCCCGCTCGCGGTCGTCGTCAACTACATGGGCATCAGCCTCGGCCAGCACATCCGCCCGCGCTATCTCACGCAGATCTCGCTGCTCGAGTTCCTGCGTGACCGCCTGGGGATGCGGCTGGGCGCGATCCACCAGTCGATCGAAGCCCGCCTGCCCGACGTCGAGACCGCAGGCCTGCTCGGCACCGATCTCACCCAGCCGGTGCTGGCCATCCGTCTCGTCGTCACTGATGTCGCGGCCAGGCCCGTGGAGGTGTCCGACGCGTTCTATCGCGCGGATCGTTATCGTTACGAGGTCGAGACACGGCTGCCACCTGCGGCACGGCGGCCGAACGCCCGGAATGCGCGCCCGCGTCATGGCGCCCGGACAGTCCTTCAACCGTAGCCCGAGCGCGGACGGGCTCACCATAGGAGCACGGGATGGGCAAAGACATCGATCGCTTCGGCAACCGTTTCGCACCAAACCTGTCCTACGCGCGCGGCAAGATCCTGGCCGGCACCTCGGACGACTTCACGAAGCTGCAGCGGGCGTGGGCGATTATTCGTGAGCGCGGTCCGGAAGCGATCTACATCTTCACGGGCCTCGACCATTCGCTGCCGATGGAGCCGGAAGACCTGCGCTGGGCCGACGACGAGATCGCGCCCGCACTCCACTGGGACAGCCTCAAGGCGCTCGCGCTCGAGCATCTCGGCGGCACGGCGCCGAAGCACGACATCGCCCCCTTCAACCGGCTCACCGGGGCCACGCTGGCCGCGCACCTGACGCTGGTGAAGCCGGGCGACGCCGTCATAGGCGTCTCGGCCAGCCACAGCCACCCTTCCGTCCTCCGCGCGGCCGCGCACGTCGGCGCCCGCTTCACGGACACGGCGGGCCTCGAGGAATTCAAGCGCGCGCTCGACAGGGAGCCGAAGGTGGCGCTGGTCGACATGACCCGTCTCGCGGTGACGTACGAGCTCCTGCCCGTGGACACGATCCAGACGATCGTGCGCCTGGCGCATGAGAAAGGCGCGCTGGTGTACGTCGACGACGCGGGCGGTGCCCGGGTCGGTCCGGCAAGCTTCGACCAGCCGAAGATGCTCGAGCTCGGTGTGGACGTCGGCGCCACGGGCCTCGACAAGTACGGTACGCTCGGGCCGCGGTTCGGCCTCTTGGGCGGCACGGCCGACCTGGTGGGGCGCATTCGCGCCAAGGGCTTCGAGTGCGGGCTCGAGGTGCGACCGATGCTCTACCAGTCCATCGTGCGGACGCTGGAGAAGTACAGCCCCAAGCGCGTCCAGGAGCTGATCGACACGACCAAGGGCGTGGCCGCTGCGCTGCGTCCGATCTTCGGCAAGCGCTTGCACGAGACGCCGACGACCGCGCAGCTCCTCGCCGACGACCTCCTCGAGATCGCGATGGAGCGTGGCGGCGTGACGCAGGCGCCGATCGTGCCGTTCGAGGCCTCGGCAGCGTTCTGCATGCTCCTGCTGCAGGACCACAACATGCTGACCGTGCACTTCGTCGGCATGCCGCCCGGCGGCGCCGACATCCTGTTCAAGTTCATCCCGCCGGAGACTCTGGCGCGGTTCGGTGGCCCCGGCAAGTTCGCCGCGGCCGTCGACGCCGTCCTCACCACGCTCGGCTCGCTGCTCAAGGAGCCGGACAAGATCCGCACGCTGCTGCTCGGGGCCAAGTAGCCGTGCAGGCCATCACGGCCCGCGTCGAGCCCGGGGCGGTTCCTGACCTGACTCTAAAGGAGGGGCTCATGCTGACATCGCGCATTCGTCACGTCGTAGCCGCGGCCCTCGTCGCGATCCTCGTGACCGCCGGCTCGCCAGCCGGGGCCCAGGAGAAGTCGCGGATGGACATCGTGCTCGATCGCGGCAAGCTCATCGTGGTCACGCTGACCACGGTGCCGCCGTTCGCGTTCAACGACGACAAGGGCCAACTGGTCGGCTTCGACATCGACATTGCCCGGCTCGTCGCCACCGCGCTGTTCAAGGACCCGAACAAGGTCGAGTTCGTGAGCGTGAGCGCCGAGGGCCGCTGGCCGGCCATCGAGAGCGGACGTGCCGACATGGGCGTGGGCGGGACGACGACCTATCCCGATCGCGCGATCCGCGTGGCGTTCACGCGGCCGTTCATCGACTCCGGCATCTCCGTGCTCGTCAGCAAGAAGAGCGGGATCAAGTCACTGAAGGACCTCGACCAGGACAAGTACACGATCGCCAACCTGAACAACCCGCAGATGGCGGACCGGGCCAAGCGCTTCTTCCCCAGGACGAAGATCCTGACCTTCGACACGCCGTCGGCGCAGTTCCTGGCCGTGAAGAGCGGGCGCGCCAGCGCGCTGCAGATCGACACGCCCTCGGCCGAGTACTGGGCAGCGCAGAACAAGGACGAGATGGACGTGCTTCCCGGCCTGCTCGGCGCCTCGCAGAACAACGGCATTTTCATGAAGCCGGGTGACTTCAAATGGTGGCAGTGGCTCGACACCGCGGTGGCCGAGATGCGCACGGGCTCGTGGTATCCGCAGTACAGCGAGATCTATCACAAGTGGTTCGGCAGGAACCCGCCGCCGCAGAAGTTCTACCTGCCGCAGTGAGCGGTTGATCCCGTGCGTCTCACGCGACGGCGCGGTGCCTGCGGGGCGTCCCCAGGGGGGCGCCCGCGGTGAACTTCGCCCGGTGGGTGGCGATCTACGGACCCACCTATCTCACGGGGCTGGGATGGACCGCCGTCACCGCGGTGGGCGCGGCGTGCGGCGCCCTCATCTGGGGCTGCGCGCTGCTGCTCATCCGCCTGTCGGCGGGGCGCTGGGGCGCCCGCGGCGTGGACGCCTACGTCCAGCTCTTCCGCAACACGCCGGTGCTCTTGCCGATCTATCTCATCTACTTCGCGTTCCCGATGATCGGCCTGCCGTGGCCGGCCGTGGTCTGCGGCGGCCTCGCCCTCATCCTCCAGAACGGCGCGTACATCTCGGAGATCCTGCGCGGCAGCGTGAACGCGATCGACCGCGTCCAGTTCGACGCCGCGCGCAGTATCGGGCTGGCGCCCTGGAACACGTTCCGGAAGATCGTGCTGCCGCAGGTGCTGGTCTACTCGATCCCGGCCCTCGGCAACCAGACGGTGCTCCTGCTCAAGGACACCTCGCTCTTGTCCGCGATCAGCATCACGGAGCTCACGATGCAGGCCAAGCTGCTGACGGAGCAAACGGGCGCGGCGTACGAGGCATTCATCGTCGTCGCCCTGCTCTATCTGCTCCTCGTGTCTGGCACCGAGGTCCTCTTTCGCGTCACCCATCGCGCCGTGCGGTGGCGGTAGGACGAAGGGCCGGTGATGCCGCCCGGTAGTCTCGCGCTCCTGGCACAAGGGGCCGCCGTCTCGCTGCTGCTCGCGGCAGTGGCCATCGTCGGCGGCACCCTGCTCGCCGTCCTCCTCGCCACCCTCGCTTTCTCGCGGTTCGCGGCCGTGCGCGCCGTCTACCGGGTCTACGTCTACGTCGTCCGCGGCACGCCCCTCCTCGTGCTGGCGCTGCTGCTGTTCTACGCCATGCCTGCGCTCGACCTGCGCACCGGCCCCTACATCGCGGGCACGCTCGTGCTGATCGTCTACACGGGGGTGCTCTTCGCGGAGGTCTTCCGGGGCGGCGTGCTCGCCATCCCCCGCCCGCAGTGGGAGTCGGCACGGAGCCTGGGGCTGCCGCCCTTCGCCATGTTCCGGAAGATCGTGGCGCCGCTGGTGACACGCTACACGCTGCCGCCGTACGTCAACGTGTGCGTCATGACCGTCAAGGCGTCGTCGGTGCTGTCGATCATCAGCGTGTGGGAGCTGACCCTGGCCGCGCGCGAGATCATCGAGCGTACGTTCGCCGTCTTCACCGTCCTCGGCCTGGCCGCGGCGTTTTACTTCGTGATGTGCTTCGGCATCGACCGCCTGGGCCGGCTCCTCGAGCGGCACCTGGCCCTGCAGGGCTTCGCGGGAGAGCGCGCGTGATCGCCGTCCGCGGGCTTCAGAAGTCGTTCGGCACGGCCCGCGTGCTGCGCGGGATCGATCTCGACATCGCCGACGGCGAGGTGGTGGCGCTCATCGGCCGCAGCGGCTGCGGCAAGACCACGCTCCTGCGCTGCATCAACTTCCTCGAGGAGTACGACACCGGCGAGATCCGGCTCGACGGCGCGGCGCTCTGGTACCGCACGACGCTCGACGGCGTCCGGCGCCGCGTGAGCGAGGCCGAAGCGCGCCGCATGCGCCAGCAGATGGGCATCGTGTTCCAGCAGTACAACCTGTTCCCGCACATGACCGTGCTCGACAACGTCCTGCTCGGCCCGCGCTTCGCGCAGCGCGTGGCCGTCGCCGAGGTGGAGGCCCTCGGGCGGCGCCTGCTCGCGCGGGTCGGGCTCGAGGCAAAGATGTCGGCCTATCCCGCCCAGCTCTCCGGCGGCCAGCAGCAGCGCGTGGCCATCGCCCGCGCGCTGGCCATGCGCCCCAAGGTGCTGCTCCTGGACGAGATCACTTCCGCCCTCGACCCCGAGCTGGTGGGCGAGGTCGAAGACGTCATCCGCTCGCTTCTGTCCGACCGCATCATGATGGTGCTGGTGACCCACGCCCTCGCCTTCGCCCGCGAGGTCGCGCACCGCATCGCCTATCTTGCGGACGGCGCGATCGTCGAGCTGGGCTCGCCGGCCGACATCCTCGACCGGCCGAAGGACCCGGGCCTCAAGGAATTCCTGCGCCGCGTGCGTTGATCCGCGTGCACCGTGGCTCCCCAAGAGTCGGCTCATTGGGCCCGGCCGTGCCGGGAGCCGCGGCGCGATCGCCGAGCTACTTCCTCTGAAGCGCCCTCGCGAGCCCGCCGGGGTGCAAGAGGAACACCGCGAAGAAGAAGCCAAAGAAGAGTATGGCGAGCACGAGCGCGATCTCGCGGAAGACGCTTCCACGGTACTCCTTCGGCAGGAACTTGCGGTTGATGATGATCGTCAGCAGCGCGGACAGGGCCATGGTGCAGTTGGCCACGTTGGCGCTGATGGCGAAGATCACGAGCGGGAGCGTGATGTTCACGAACAGCGCGCCCCAGAAGAAGAAGATGATCAGCAGCGGGTAGTACACTCGCCGGATGTCGTCCTTGACCCAGGCTCGCAGGCGCTCCAGGCTCCACCAGAGCATGTCGGTGGCTTGCCGCACCACCAGGTCCACGTTGCTCAGGGCGGTGGAGTAGAGGATCCAGAAGCCGAAGAAGAGCGCCAGGAACCAGCCGAAGGTCCCGAGAGACTGCACGAGGCCGCTGGCGGGCGAGGCGGCGATGCCCCAGGCGGGGAGATCCTCCCCGCGTGGGAGCGTGGCCACGTAGAGAATACCCGGCAGGAACATGCCGACCATGGCGCCGCCGAAGAAGATCCACCACTGGTCGATGTTGAGGAGCTTCCACCAGCCTTTCCAGCTATCGAGGTTTTCGGGGATCGGCCGTGGGACCTTGCCCACCGGCGAGACCTTTACCACCTTTCCTCCGACAGCGGCCGGGATATAGCCTACGAGGGAGCCCATACCGTAGCCCTTATCGCGGTACCAGTTGGTGATGGCGTTGTTGCCGAACCCGCCGTAGGCCGAGTAGCCGACTAGAGCCCCCAGCAGCAGTACGTCTACGCCGGTTGGGATCCACCCGAAGCTTACGAATCCCTTGATGCCTTCCCACCAGACCGAGGCGGGGACGAGGTACACATCCAGCAGTAAGAGTCCGCCCAGGACGACGAACATCATGATCCAGTTCGCCCACTCGAGGGTCCGCTCGATCGTCCGCCCGAAGAACATCAGAACCACGCAGGAGGCAAAGACGACCAGGCCCCAGGTGACCACCATGGGGCGGTCCGGGGCGCCAGGGATTCTCCCCAGTTGGACGGCCGCGAGCGCCGTGGCCGCGCCGAGGGCCCAGCCGGGCAGGGCCCGCTCCAGGAAGCCGAGGATCGTGAAGAGCCAACCCCAGAACGCCTTCCCTGGAGCCAGGCGCATGAAGCCCACCGTGATCGGCTCGCCGGTGTACAGCGTGTACCGGCACATCTCGAGGTTCAGAAAGGTCTGGAGCACGGAGGAAACCGTCGTGATCCAGAGGAGGCCCAGCCCCCACTTGACGAAGAGCGAGGGGCCCACCAGCCACTCCCCGCCTCCGATGGTGCCACCCAGGGCGATGACGGCGGGCCCCAGGATCGCGAAGAGGGGTCTCGCGCCCTTGACTTGCGGCGGCTGAGGGAAATCGGCGACCTCAAAGGCAGGGCCCCGTCCAATCGATCGCGTTTCCACGGCCATGGCTGACCTCCTTCTCTCGTTCAGCGGCTCGACGCGCCCGGTCACTCCGCGCGGCCGCGCCAGTGTCCGCGCCCGCCTCGGCCACGTCCGGCCTCCGGCGCGTCACACGCCGGACGATGGCGCCCTCCTCGGGCAGCGGAGCGGTCCTGGCGGGCGCGAGCTCCAGCTTGAAGCCAACGAGCTGGGCCAGGCTCAACCTCGTGCCGCTCGGGAGCTCGAACCGGTCGCCGAAGCGCGTATAGCGGATGACTTCCCCAGGCAGAAGCTGGTTCACCTCGGATGCGCAGGCTCACCGGCGGCCACGATCTCGAGCAGGCAGCCTTCGTGGGGGACGCAAGCGATCTCGCCCCGGTCGCCCAACACGGCTGCATCGTAGTAGGGAGAAGGGCGCCTGACCTCCATGATCTCGCCGAGTCTGGCGGGGCGACGACAGGTGTAGGCGAACGTGCAATATGCTCCCCTTCCGGTCTTCCTGCTTATGTTGGTGATCTCGTCACAGCAGATCTGAAGGGACGAGACGTGGGGGGCGGGTCGCGGACGCAGGCGCGCCCCCGCCGGCCATCGAGATGGTCAACGAGGGCGCCAAAAAGCTGTCCTGGGACCTGGAGCAGGGGCATCGCCGCCTCCCCTGAGGGCCATAGCGCAGGGCGAGGAAACCCTATTCCTCTCAGCTGGGCTTGTCAACGGGCCGCATCGACAGCCGCGGCCGGCGTCAAGCAGCAGCTCGCCAGGTGGATCGACGACGACCGCGACAAGATCATCGAGTTCCTCTGCGCCTTCGTGCGCGCGAAGAGCCTGAACCCACCCGGCGACACGACGCTGGCTTCGGCACACATCGCGCGCTTCGTCGGGCGCGATCCCGCGAAAGGGCAGACCGTTCGCTTCGAGCCGAACATGCCACATATCGTGGGCTCGTTCGGCAAGACAAGCCCGGTCATCACCTCGTGCTGAACGGCCACATGGACGATCCCGGCGAAGATCCGTGAGATCGTGGCGCGCTATCCGGAGGGGACGTTCGAGAAGATCAACTACGGCGCGCGTGGCTGATTGTGCGACGAACTGCGCCTCTGCAATGATGAGAAGGGTGTTGGGTGAAGATCATGAAGGTAGCAATCATTAGGTCGGGCAACGTCGACCGGACACTCGGAACAAGATGGGCGAAGCGCGGCCGTGAAGTCATCTTTGGCGTGCGCGATGCGACCAGACCAAAGGTCAGGGGGCCTGCTGGCCGCGGCGGGCGGCAAGGCTCGCGCTGCGAGTGTGAGCCGTTCGCGCTCGGCTCGTCCGCCGGTAGCCGCGTCTGCGAGTCTGTGACAAACTAGGTCCGCTGAAGAGTCTGAACTCGTTCGCCGCAGGAGCCCGGCCGTGAAAGTCGGCCGAGCGGAAAGGGGGGGCCATGAAGAAGGGATCCGCAGCCGCGCTGGCTCTGCTGATTGCGTGCGTCATCGGGTCATCGGGGGTCGCCCATCGCACGTACGCTCAAGACGTGAAGCCGCTCCGGGTCGTCTCGGAGAAGACCGTCAAGGGCTTCGTGTTTCCCGAGACGGTCACCTACGACCCCCAGGCCAAGGTCCTCTACGTCAGCGAGTTCGGCTCCGAGCTGAAGCCGGCGGAGAAGGACGGCAAGGGCAGGATCAGCAAGGCGTCGCTGACCGGCGAGATCCTCGACAAGCAATTCCTCCCGGCTCCGGGAGGCGAGCCTCTCAACAAGCCCAAGGGGAGCTGGGTCGCAGGCAGCAGGTTCTGGGTCACCGACATCGATGTGGCGTGGGTCTTCGACCTGAAGACCCGGCGCGGCAGGAAGGTCGCCCTACCGGGCATCCAGTTCGCCAACGATCTGGCGATCATGGGGAACGCGCTCTACGTCAGCGACAACAGGGCGGATCGGCTCTACCGGGTGGAGCCAGCCGACTTCCTCGAGCTGAGCGGGGAGCCCAAAGTCACGCTCGTCTTCGAGGGCAAATCGGTCAACCCGAACGGCCTCTATCCGGCCAAGGACGGCTCGCTCCTGATGGTCGGCTTCATGTCACCCGAGCAGCCGCGCGGCATCTACGCGCTTAGCGCCGGCGGCGAGATCAAGACCGTGGCCAAGGACCTCGGCCGTCTGGACGGCCTCTACCAGATGGACGACGGGACCCTGCTGATCACGGACTGGAACTCGGGGTCGCTTCTCCGCTGGAGTGCCAAGGGCTCGGAGACGCTGGCCAAGGGGTTCAAGGGCCCGGCGGACTTCTGCGTGGTTCCCGAGGCCAACGGGTTCCTAGTGGTCGTGCCAGACCTGGTCCAGAGCGAGCTGCGGTTCGTGCACCTCGCTCAGTAGCCCCTTCGCGGGCAAGGAGGCGCAGAGCCGAGCGCTAGGACTCGCGCACGTCCGCGAGGACCGAGGGCAGCGCCGCTACGATCTCTCTTGGAGCACCGGCGGAGCCGGCGACGTTGTCCGTCCGCCTTCTCGGAGATGCCCCCTCGCGAGACGTGGGCGGCCTGTAAGGAGGCCGGACGGCCCGGGCTCCCCTTCACGATCTCCGGCGCTCAGCGGTCCGGGATCTCGAGCGGGCCGTAGGTCCTGCCCTCCTTCCTCAGGCCATCTGCACATTTGAGATAGTTTAGTGCGACCGCCCACAACTGCGACTGCGGTGCAGCAAACGTGAGAGCGAGCGAGTCAGTCTACTTCTTCTCCTGGGCGACGGCAGCCTCGGCGGCCTGAAAGCCGATCCTGCTGTGGGTGCCGTCACAGAACGGCTTGGTGACCGAAGCGCCACACCGGCACAGCGCGAACCGCGGCCCTCGCCCGCTCGTGTCGACCTTGTTGCCGTTGACGTCCACCAATTCGAGGTCGCCTTCCACCAGATACGGACCGTTGGGGCGGATAGTTATCTTGACAGCCATTGAGTCCTCCTCAAGGGATCGGACGTTTACTGCACCACAGCATGGCGCCAGAGAGCGCATCTTACCGTAGGAGAGGCGCCCACCGCCGAGAGAGCCGATAGGCCGGAGCCTATTCCGTTTTTCCCCCTTATGCGTTGACCACCGTCTCCCTCATCAGAGCTTCAGCCGGAGGAGACGGCGCGCGTTGCCCTCGTAGATCTTCGCCTTGTCCAGGTCGCTGGCCCGCATCCGCTCCATGGCGGAGATGGTGTCACGGATGAACCCGGGCCCCTTTTCGGGGTCGAAGGGGAAATCGGTACCGAACAGCACGTGGTCGGCCCCGAAGAAGGCAAGTCCGCTCTCCATGGCGTGCCAGGCCCCGAAGAGGGCGGTGTCGCCGTAGAACATGCGGAAGTAGTCGATGGGCCGCCGCTCGAGCCGTCGGAGCGCCCCACCATCCTCGGGGTCATCGCTCCGCGCGCCTAGCTGATCGAGCCCACCGCCGATCCTCCCCTCGCAGAACGGGATCATCGCGCCCAGGTGATGCGTAAGGATGACGAGTCTGGGGTGGCGATCGAACAGGCCCGAGAAGACTAGGCGTCCCATGGCCACGCTCGTCTCGTACGGCCAACCGAACGCCCACCAGAGATCGTATTTCGACCGCGGCTCCCCGGCATAGTCCGCCGCCGTGGCCGGACGGGCGGGATGCAACCAGATCGGCAGCCGGCGCTCCGCCATGCGGGCGAAGACCGGCTGATACTCCGGCCGGTCGAGCGGCAGGCCGTTGACGTTGGTGAAGATCTGCACCCCGGTCGCGCCAAGATCGTCGATGGCGCGATCCAGCTCGGCGAGCGCAGCGTCAGGATTGTTCATGGGCAGCGAGGCGACGAAGCCCGGGAAGCGGTGGGGATGACGTTCCACGATGGCCGCCATCTCGTCGTTGGCGATCCGTGCCAGGTCGGGACTCGCCGCCGGCGGGGCGACCACCTCGATCGGAGGATTGGCGAGCGTGAGCACCTGGACGTAGCCGTCCCAGCGGTCCATCATCGTGAAGCGCAGATCGAGGTCCACGAGCACGGGGATCCCCGACATGCGCTTCTGTAGTGCGAGCCCGGGCGGCGCGACCGCGAGCAGGCGGTCGAAGTATTTCCGCGGCAGGATGTGCGGGAAGACGTCGATCTTCACAGCGGCCTCACGCCCGTCACCGCGCGGCGCTCAAGAGACGATGACGCGTACCGTCGGTAGCAGTGCACGGCATTGTCCCAGAGGAGCTTCCGGCGCGCCGTCTCGGAGATCGAGGTCCAGCCCAGGACGACCTCCACCGACTTGGGGAACCAGCTCTCCGAATGCGGATAGTCGGTCGCGAACATCAGCGTGTCCTCGCCGAGGGCCTCCAGCGCGTGGCGCAGCGACTGCTCGCCCTCGTGGAGCTGGATGCTCTGGAAGTACTGCGGCCCGCGAATATACTCGCTCGGCTTCCGCTGGAGGGGCGGCAGCGCGTGGCGGGACATCTCGGCCAACTCGTCCAGCCGGGCCGCCCAGAAGGCCAGCCAGCCATGCCCGCACTCGAGCGCGGTCAGCCGCAGGGCCGGATACCGATCCAGCACGCCTGCGCCGATGAGCGCCGCCATGTTGCGCTGCGCGTTCCACACGTGTCCGGCGGCCCGCTGGAGAAAGACATTGTCCCAGGTATCCCACATGCCGGGCGGGTACGGGACCGTCATCGTGAACGAGTGGATGACCACCGTGAGGTCGGAGGCCTCGGCCGTCGCCCAGATCGGCTCCCACGCCGGATCGTCGAGCGACATCTCGGGCGGGCAGATCGGGAAGATACCGACGGGCCAGGCCTCCGTGCTGCAGCGCCGAATCTCGGCCACCGAGGCGGCCACGTCGCGGGCCGAGACGAGGATGAGGCTCGTCAAGCGCTCCGGATAGGGCGCACAGTAGTCCGCGAGGAAGCGGTGATACGCCTGATACATCGCCTGCTCGAGGGCGACGTCGTCGAGGCCGCAGAACGCGGGCACGCCGCCCGAAGGCAGGATCATGTTCACGTCGATGCCTTCGATGTCCATGTCCTTCACGCGCGCATGCGGATCGAAGCTGACGCGGTCGGTCGGAAAGGGCGGTCCCTGCCACCTGACTTCCCACGGCGTGCCGCCGTCTCTGGCGCCACGGGTCGCCGCGTCCGGCGGATGGACCCGCTCCTGCGAGCCGAGGCGCCGATCCAGGGCGGGCCGCTTGCCGATCCGGTATCGCGACATGCCGGCCTTCGCGGGGGCGCGCCCGACCAGGGGTCCGAGCGCCGCAAGCCTCGCGCGATCGGCGGCCGCCAGGCGCTGCTCGATCGGCTCGACGGGTTCGATGATGTGCGTGTCCGCGTCGAAGATGCGGTAGCCGCCGCGTGCCATCAGCGCCTCTCCTTATAACTCGCTTGCCCTGACTCAGAGCCGGGTGATCACGTCGACCAGGGCGGGTCGACCCGCGTCCTTGACGACGCGGAGGGCACGTTGCAGGGCCGGTCCGACGGCCTCCGCGGTGTCGTGAAGATGGCCATGCTCGCGTGCTGGAGACCGAGGATGTCGTGGACGACGGCCGCCATGGGCGTCCCCTTCGCCTTGGCATAGCCATGCGCGAGGCGACGGCGATCTCTTCGTGGGTGGTGAGCACGAGCTCGGGCCCGTGCGTGGCCCCCCGCGTGTTGCCCCATAGTTCACGAGGGAGTCGTGAAGACCGCGGAAGGTCGCCCCCGTGTTGATGGCGATTTTCTCGACGCCGACGGCGTGAAGGAGATCGACGACGAGATCGGACCCGTATCCCGCCGTCGTGCCGTCGCTCAGTCGCCAGCCCGGCACAACGGTCAGCGCCCCGTCGGCGCGGCGGCGGCCCTCAGGAAGTCGGCCTCGGTGAACCCGTAGAGATGTCCCCCTCCCGCGAAGATCTGTGCAGCGATCGTGCGGGGAACGTTCTTGAGGAGATTGTCCGCCACGTGGGGGAAGTTGGAGTCGAAGTGCGGATAGTCCGTGGAGATGCACATCCGGTCGGCGCCGATGAGCCCAGCCGTGGCCTCGATCTCCGGCTCGCTGCCCTCGACGGCCGCCCAGCAATTGCGCCGGAAGTACTCCCGCGGGGTCAGGGCCAGGTAGGGAGCGTGCGAGTCACGGTACTGGGGGTAGTCCCACTCGATGCGCGACAGGAGCCCGGGCACCCAGGAGTTCTGGGCTTCCAGAAATCCCACCCTCAGCGTGGGGTGGAACTCGAACACGCCGCCGATGATCATCGCGATCATGGCCTGCTGCATCTCGATCCAGTGGCTGGCCACGTGCCGGTAGAACCGATTCTCGCCGTACAGCGGAATCATCCGCGAGTACACGGCGCTGACCCCTTCGTGAAAGCCCCAGGTCACGTTCAGCCCTTCGTGCAGGCTGTAGAGGGGATCCCAGTAGTTCGAGTGCCAGTAGTGATCATTCACCAGATTCGGCCGGATGAACGACCCGACGGCTCCAAGCTTCACGCACCGTACGAGCTCCTGGCAGGCCAGGTGCACGTCATGCACCGGCAACATGGCCACGAACTTCAAGCGATCGGGGCTGTACTGGCAGAACTCGTGGATCCAGTTGTTGTAGGCCTGGCAGAGAGCCAGGGAGAGCTGGGGATCCAGGTTGTCGCGGGCGATGAGGCTCAGGCCGCCTGTAGGATAGAGAACCGCGATATCGACCCCCTCCTGCTCCATGCCCATGACCTGGGCTTCGGCGTTGTAGTCGCGCTCGACGGCGAAGTCCAGGCGGCCCGTATCGGCCAACCGTGACCCTGAGAGGGGCTGGGTGCTCTGCGTCGGGCCGCGACGGATACGCTTCCGGTATTGCTGCAGGTCGGAATCCGAGGTGGGCAGTCCGTCGATGAGGGTCAAGCCGGACGGGCCGCGATATGGGCGGCCGTCCGTTCCCACCGGCACGCTGACGCGGTGCCTGAAGCTCGAGTCCAGGTAGCGGTCGAAGAGATCGGGCGGTTCCATGATGTGCATGTCGGAGTCGACGAAGCGCAGTCCGTCTTTCATGACACCCTCCTTGCCATGGCCGTGTCGCCAGACCCTCGTTACGGGCTGCCACTCGTGAGTGAAGGCACTATAGCCGAGCCCGTCACGGAGTCAAGGCAGTCGACGGAATCTTGTCGATCGAGCCTCGGACCCGCGGGGCCATGACCCAGAACAGACTTCATGTTGGTTGCGCGCTGGCGAAGCCGCGGCACTGGGCCCTCGCCACTGTAGGGGCGGGCCTTCGGCGTCGGCGGCGTGAGCAGCTTGATCTCGCTGGTCTTCGGGTCCAGCCGCCCCACACGATTGGCATTCTGCACCGTGAACCACAGGATTCCGCTCTGGTCGAAGATCAGCGTGTGTGGATCCGTTGCGTCCGCCTCAGGCGTCTTGTACTCGGTGACTGCGCCCGGGTTGGGATCGAGCTTGCCGATCAAGGCGGAGGTGCTGGTGCTACGCGGAAGGCCTGCGCGAAATCGCCATTGCCAAGTCCATCGAGCTCCTAGCGATGCCGCGCCTCACTCTCGGAGCCGCGGGTCGAGAGCGTCGCGCAGACCGTCGCCGAGGAGATTGAAGCCAAGAACCACAAGCATGATGGCCAGCCCCGGCATGGTAGCGACGTGGGGCGCCGTGATCATGTAGGCACGGGCGTTGGAGAGCATGGCACCCCACTCCGGGCTCGGAGGCTGGACGCCGAGGCCGAGAAACGACAGACCGGAGGCGGTCAAGAGAACTGTGGCCATCCGCAGGCTCGTCTGGACGATGATCGGCGCCAGCGAGTTCGGTAGCAGGTAGCGCATGACGATCGTGACGTCGCCTTCCCCGAGGGCGCGGGCGGCCTCCACAAACTCCTTCTCCTTCAGGGTGAGCACCGATCCGCGAACCACGCGAGCAAACTGGGGGACCAAGAAAATGGCGCTGGCGAGGATCACGTTGCCGAGGCCGGTGCCGAGCACGAGAGCGAGACCCACCGCGGCGACCTGGATCTGCAGTGAGATCCGCGCGCCATAGAGGACGCGTGACAGCACGTCGCGGCCGAGCTCGTCGGTCCCGAACCAATGGGCCGCGCTTGGCGGTTGCAAGCGTTCGCCAAGCTGTCCGCGCAGTGGCGGGTAGGGCGCCAGGGCAGGCGCCAGGGCTGCGAACCCGATGAAGAGCAAGACGATGACGCCGCCGCTCATGGCGGCGCGGCTCTTGAGAATCCGGCGGAGCGCGTCGCTCCAGAAACCGGGCGAGCGCCTTCGCCCGATCCGCGCCAGCTCAGTCGTAACGGATGCGGGGATCGAAGAAGGCATAGGCGATGTCGGTGAGGAGGTTGACGAGCACGAAGGTCGTGGCCACGACGAGCAGGGCGCCCTGCACCACGGGATAGTCTCGAGCGAAAATGCCCTCCACGATGAGACGGCCCACCCCCGGGAGCGAGAAGACCGTCTCGGTGAGTACGGCGCCGCCGAGGTTGTAGCCGAACTCGAGGCCGAAGACCGTCAGGATGGGGATCATGGCGTTGCCCAGCGCGTGCCGGTATACGACGAGCCGATCCGAGACGCCCTTGGCGCGGGCCGTCCGGACATAGTCTTGGCGCAGCACCTCCAGCATCGAGGCTCGGGTCGTGCGCGCGATCACCGCCGACGAGGCGGCGCCCAGCACCAGGGCGGGCAAGATCAGATGAGCGAACGTGCCTGAGCCACCCGCGGGCAGCCAGCGCAGCTTAACCGAGAAGATGAGGATGGCGAGCAGCCCGAGCCAGAAAATCGGCAGGGAAATCCCGACCAGGGACCCCAGCAGCGCCGCGATGTCGAGGGTCGAGTTGCGGCGGGTGGCGGCCACGATTCCTGCGACGACCCCCAGCGTCGCCGACACCAGGATGGCCAGGAAGGCGAGCTTCAGGGTGAATGGGAAACGCTGCTCGAGCAGCGTGGCCACGGGCTGGCGCGACTGGATCGAGATCCCGAGGTCGCCCCCGACGGCATGTCGCAGATAGGCGAGGAATTGGATCGGGAGCGGCCGGTTCAGGCCGTATTCCTGCCGGATCCGGGTCAGCACCTCCTCGGTGGCTTCCTCGCCGGCCAGGATCAGCGCCGGATCCCCGGGGACGAGCTGCAGGAGCGCGAACGAGACGAGGCTCACCCCGATCAGAACGGGTACGAGGAGAAGCAATCGTCGGATGATGTAGGCGGCCATGGTGAGCCAGCCGCCGCGGGCTCGAGCCGGGACGCCCGCGGCGGCCCGCGGTGCCTACTTTTCTTTCCAGCTCTTCTCGGTCAGATAGGTCAGCTCGAGCGGGAGGTTCACCACGCCGTGCACTTTCTTCGACGCGCCGACGATCATGTTCGGAGAGATGAGGAAGATCGCGGGCGCGTCCTTGATGACGATCTGCTGTGCCTCACGTAGCGCACCCAGGCGAGTCTGCTCGCTGGTGGCCGTGGTGGCCTTGTCGATGGCGTCGTCCAGCGCTTTCGACGCAAAGAACCCGCGGTTGTCGCCCTTGGGCGCGAGCTGAGAGGAGTGTAGGAGCGGGAAGGTCCCCCATTGCGCCTCGCCGGTGGACGGCGACCAGCCGAGGAGGAAGAGCTCGCGGTCTGTCTGCTCGGCGCCGGTCTTGGTGGCCGTGAGGTAGGCGCCCCACTCCATGGTGGACAGCGCCGCCTCGACACCGACGGCGGCCAGATCCTGCTGCACCGCCTGCGCCAGCTCGAAGTCCTTGACGTAGCGACCCTTGGGCGACCAGAGTTTCACCTTGAGCGCGGGGACCCCGGCCTGGGCCAAGAGC
>WNGA01006047.1_pt1 | contig 19426 bp, 17 predicted proteins | sample 5400061 | NCBI WGS metagenome assembly WNGA01 (sample SAMN13153366, study PRJNA577476) | soil metagenome | isolation source: 100 cm soil or saprolite under grassland replicate 2 | place: USA:California | collected 2016-06-15 | reverse complement strand
ACAGCCCCCCCATCATCGCGTTGAAGCTGCCGGCGAGCTGACCCAGCTCGTCGCCGGAGGTGACCGGCACGCGCGCGTCGAGGTCGCCGTGCTTGACCGCCTCGGTGGCCTCGAGCAGCCGGTCGACGGGCTGGAGCACGGAGCGCGTGACCAGCACGGTCAGCTCGAGCGAGATCGTGAACGCCACCAGCACGGCGACCACCACGTCGAAGCCGAGGTCGTGGAGCTCGGCCGAGCCGTCGGTGGAGAGCCCGCTCACGACCACGCCCGTGATCACGTTGATCAGCGGGAGCGCGCCGAGCAGCTTCCAGCGCAGGGGCACGCCCACGGGGGCGCCCGTGAACTGGGCGGGCAGCTCGTCCACGATGTCCTCCACCACCGGCCGCAGGAACTGCTCGTAGGAGAAGAAATGGAGGATCGCCGAATAGGCGACGGCCACGGCCGCCCCGGCGAAGATGATGAAGGCGCTGTAGGCGTCGAGGTTCGCCTCGATCGTGGCGAAGATCGAGACCGGCACGCCGATCAAGAGGAACGGCTGCCAGCCGACCTTGAGCGTCAGCTCGCGCGGCACCTCCACCGCCGCGCGCCATGCCTCGCGCGCGCCGCCCTGCCCCTCCATCCACGCGACGATCGGGCGCACGCGCCGGGATCCGCTCCGCATCATGAACCCGGTGCTCAGGAGCACGCAGGCCTCCGCGAAGACCGCGATCGTCCAGAACTCGGACGTTGACGGGTCGGTGTAGAGCGAGAACAGACCGAGCGTCGCCAGGCAGACGACGAAGGCCGAGACGAACTCGAAGGCCACGTACAGGAGGAAGTAGTTCTTCCCCATCCGCCTGTACGCGCGCTCGAAGAGGAACGGCATGGGCGAATCTTGACGGCTGCTAGTCGTTCGGGTCGGGGTCCCTGGCGGGCGGGTTGCCCTCGACGCCCTTCGGGTTCGAGCGCAGCGGCGCGACTCCCCTGCGCAGGAAGCTGAAGATCTTGTTGTCGTAGAGCGACGGCGGCAGCTCGAAGCAGGGCGTGCGCTTGTCCTCGCTCGACTCGCCCGGCTTGAGCGCGTCCTCCGGGTACTTGCGCTCGCCGCCGGGGCACCTGAAGCTCTCGACGGTCCCGAGCTTCAGGGCGCGCATGAGCGAGTTGGGATGCAGGTACGCGTTGCCTCGCACCCAGTCCGGCGGCTCTGTGCCGTACTTGTAGGGCTCGAACGAGCGGCCCTCGATGATGCCGATCTGCGTCTGGCCGCGCTGGCCCGTGCCGTAGTCGGCGGCCAGGTCGGCGCTGCCGTTCGTGATGAAGGCGGCGATCGTGGTCTGGTGGAAGTTGAGGTACGACAGGACCGGGTTGAGCTCGGGGAAGAAGGTGTGGAGAGCCTCGGTGAGCGGCTCGGCCTCTTGCAGGATGTTCTTGAGCGCCGGCACGCCCGTGCGGCTGACGCGGATCAGCGGGCCGAGGTCGCGGAACAGCCGCTCCAGGTGGGGCGCGAGGTCGCCGAGGTCGTGGACCGTCGGGCCGAGGTCGTCCGCCGGGCCCTTCAGGTCGTTGACGAGCGGATCCGTGTTGCGCGAGAAGTCCTCGAGCCGCGCCATCGTCGCCTTGCTCTCGTCGAGGAAGGTCGGGAAGATCGCGAACGTCCGGGCCAGCGCCCTGTCGCGCGACGCGGTCGCCTCGAAGGTGCGCTTCGAGTTCAGGATCAGCTCGCGCAGGGCGCCGCGGCGCTCGTTGATCGCACCGAACACCTCGCCGGTGTTCCTGATCAGGCGATGCACGGCGAGGTCCTGCTCGTCCAGCACCTGCATCAGCTTCGCGCCGTCGACGGCGAAGCCCTCGAAGTTCCCGAACGCGTCGCTCAGGTCCTCGCTGCGGTGGCCCCTCGTGATCGCCCCGTCGAGCTCCTTCACCCAGTCCTTGAATGCCTGGCGCGTGTCCGGGTCGAAGGCCGTGAAGATCTCGTCGAGCTCGGTGGTGTTCTCGACCTGGGAGTTCTTCAGGCGGCCGCCGTCGGGGAGCATCCCGCTGCTCTTGTTGCCCGGCGACAGCTCGAGATAGGTCTCGCCGAGCAGCGTCTTCTGGCGCAGGATCCGTGTCCTTCGGGATCGGCGCGTACGGCTCGTCGAGCTGGACCTCGACGATCGTGCGGGCGCCGCCCTTGTCGAGCTCCTTCGACTTCACCTTGCCGACGTTCACGCCGGCCATCCGGACGTCGGCCTCCTCGGCGAGCGTGGCGGCCTCGGGCATGTGGACCGTGAAGCGGTAGCCCTCAGGCTTGAGCGGCACGGTGCCGCCGAACGCGAGCCACAGGAAGATCAGGATCGCGAACACCGACAGCGTGAAGGCCACCATGGCGACGATGCGGCCGATGCTGGGGGTCTGCTTGATCATGGCGCTGAGCACGCCCCCAGTCCGGCGAACAGGTGCGTGAGCCCGTCAGCCTCGGCGTCGCCCATTCCGGCTTCCTTCGCTCCCGCGCTGAACTGGGCGCAGCTCAGGTTGAGGAGGTAGGCGCGCCGGATCGGGCCGAGCGCGTCGGCCGTCGAGAACAGCGAGACCGTGTTCTGGCCGACCCACGCGAGCCAGTAGAGGTAGCCCTCGTTGCGCGCACGCTCAGCGCGAGTGCAGGCGCCGGTCTTCTCGCATGCCTCGGAGATGCCCTCGGTGCCGCCCGGGTTGTAGGCGCCGATGTCGAACAGGCGGTTGAGGCCGCGGAACGCGGTCGTCAGGTCGGGGTTCGCGTCCGCGAGATCCTTCGACGCCCCGCCGAGGTTGCGCTGGAACGGCTGGGCCGCGCGCGCGAAGGGGCGCACCTGGTTCTTCAGGATCGGCGCCGCCTCCTTCACGAACGGCAGCACGGCGGCGTTCGCCTCGTCGAGCTTGCTGAACGGCGGGCGGAGCGCCTCGAAGGTCGGGCCCATCTGCTTGGCCAGCGTGTCGACCTTGCCGAGCGTGTCGGCGGTCTGGTTGAGCGTGCCGGGCAGCTTCGACACGAGCGACGAGATGTTCTGGTCCTCGTCCGCGAAGGCGCCCAGCGTGGCGTTCGACGAGCGCACGAGCCGGGTGATGTCCTTGTCGCTCTTGCCGAGCTCGGTCATCAGGAGCCCGTAGCGGTTCACGAGCCGGCGCATGTTGTGCCGGCGCTCGGCCACCGCCTTGCTCACGCGCGCGAGGTCCTTGTGAAGCGGCCCGAGCCGGCGCAGCGTCTCGCGCAGGTCCGTGCCGCGGCCTTCGAGGCCCTTGCCCGCGCCGGAGATCAGGAGCTTGAGGTAGTTGCGCGTGTCCGAGTCGAGCGCCGCCAGGAACTCGTCGGGGTCGATGTCGGGCAGCGTGTTCGAGACCGGGATCCGTCCGCCCTTCGGCAGCGGCTTCCCGTCACCCGGGTCGACCTCGAGGAACATGTCCTTCGTTCCGGTCTTGGCGCGCAGCAGCGCGGTCGCCTGGTCGGTGATCATGCCCTTGTACTTGGGCTCGAGCTGGAGCTCGACGACCGCCTTGCCGTCCTCGAGGTCGACCGAGCCGATGTCGCCCACGCGCACGCCGGCGATCACCACGGTCTGGCCCTGGCCGGGCGTGACCGCCTGGGCGTCAGGCAGCTCGGCCTTCACCGTGTAGAACGGCTCCTCGACGAGCGGGAAGCGCAGGCGCTGGTTGGCGAGGATGTACGTGCCGATCCCCAGTCCGAGCACGACCACCCCGACGATCGCCAGGAAGTCGGCGAGGTTCTTTCGGATGGCCGCCATCATCGGCCCGTCTCCTTCGCCAGCCTGGCCTCACGGCGGTCGTAGGCCGCGTTCTGCTTGGCCACCAGCGGGAGCACGTTGTTCACGTAGTCGTTGGCGGCGGCGATCAGGCCACCCGGATCCGGCACCGGCGCGGGCGGCTTCACGACCGAGCCGGGGCTCTGCTCGAGGATCGGGAACGCCTCGATCGGACCGCCCGGAGCGTGCAGGTTCGGGAGCTCCTGCTCCTCGCACGGCACGTCCGGGCGGTGCGGCAGCGGCATGCTGCCGCCGTCTGGGGGCGGGCCGGGACGCACGCGGTTGCCGGGCGGGGTCGCGCCGGCGTGGAAGTACTGGTTGTTGCCGTCCGACAGGCGGCTCTCGCCCGAGAGGCCCGGCATGCCGCGCTGCAGCTGGTTGCGCACCTTCTGGCCGGAGTTCTCGGCCTCGTTGCCGGTCTCCGGGTTCGGGATCTCGAGGTCCATGAACGGCAGGAGCACGTTGTTCGTGCAGGCGGAGAGCGCGCGCGTCTCGCGCAGGAATGGCACGGAGGTCTTGTTGAACCTGACCATCGCCGGGATCGTCTGGCGCAGCACTCGCGCCGTCCCGCGCAGCTCGTCCTCCGACATCAGGAGCCGCGCCTGGGTGATGAACGGGAGCGAGGCCGCGAGCGTCTCGTCGGAGCTCTTCACGCCCGGCAGCGCATCGTGGGCGAAGGCGCGCAGCGACGGGAGTGCCGCGTTCAGCGAGCCGAGCGCGGGCTGGCCGATGCGGAGCGTGTCGCGGAGGGCGGGCACGGACTCCGCGAGCGCCACGTCCTCGCGGGCGAACGCGCCCGCGGTCACGTTGAAGTTCGTCACCAGGTCCTTCAGCGCGCTCTCGTCCTTGACCAGGGCCGCGAACGTCCGCTGCTGGCCCTTGAGGACGCGCTGGAGGTCGCGGTCCGGATCCTGGCCGAGCGTGGCGTCGTTGGCGAGCGACCCGTAGCGGTAGGCGGGCTCCCAGTAGTCGATCGCCTGGTTGAAGCCCTCGGCGCCGCCGTGCGCGAGGCCCTTCGAGTACTCGCGCAGGAAGGTCTGGAGGTCGGAGCGGGTGTCGCGCTGGAGCGCGGTCAGGAGATCGCCGAACTGCACGGGCGACGCGGTCTGGTTGACCGGGATGACCCCGCCGTCGTCCAGCTGGTCCGCGGACGGCGAGCCCGGCTCGAGGTCCACGAAGAAGTTGCCCTCCAGGAAGATGCGCGGCCGGATCTTGAGCTCCGCGTCCTTCTTGATCGGGAGCCCCTTGTCGTCGACCTGCATCGTCACCTCGGCCGCGCCCTTGCCGCTCTCGACGGGCTCGACCTTGAGGACCTTGCCCACGTCCACGCCGGCGATCCGCACCGGCGACTTCGGCTTGAGGTTGTTCACGTCGTTGAAGACGGCCTTGAACTCGTACGGGTTCGCGAACGGGTTCGTCTTCGAGAAGCCGAAGTACGTGAGCAGCCCCAACACCACGAGCGCCAGGACACCTGCGCGGAACGGGCTCATGCCATTGGAGCGCGCGCGGCTCATGGCACGTCCTTCAGGTTGTCGATCCCGAGCTTGCGCGTGACGTACGTGCCGCCGGACAGGCCCGGGATGTTGTTGTCGTCCGGGACGATCGCGCCGTTGGCGCCCTTGCCGAACGAGTCCGGGATCGGCAGTCCGTGCTCGTCCGAGCCGTCCTGGATGTCGCCGCGGTTGTAACGGCCGTTGTTGAGCGCGCCGTTCGGGTAGCCGTTCTGGCCGAGCTGGCAGTCGGCGTTCCCCTGGGCGTCGATCGCGGGCTGATAGGGCGGCGCGTAGAGGCGGAACAGCGGGTTGCCCATGGCGTCCTTCGCGCCCTGCGGCTTCTGGTTCGCGAGGATGTCCCACGGCCGCGAGCCGGTGGACGAGCCGTAGTTGTTCTGCTGGTGCGAGTTCGGCACCTTCACGTTCTGGTTCAGCGAGGTGCCGCCGCCGGTGGGGCCCGACTGGACGACGGACTGCGCCTCGCCCAGCGGGTGCACGAAGTAGACGAAGTAGTTGCAGACCGTCTGGTACGGGGCGATGAACTGGATCGCCGGGCGGCTCACGGTCAGCGCCGTGTCGATGTCCTTGAGCGCGAGCAGCGTGTTCGGGTTCTCGAACAGGTCCTTCGCCTCGTTCAGCGCGCTCTCGAGGTTCTCGTTCAGCTCGACCGTGCGCGGGAGGACCGGGGTCCCGACCTTGAAGGCGCTGTTGATCGCCGGCAAGGAGCGCGGCAGCTCCGCCGCGGCCGGGCGCAGCCGGTGGGACAGGTCGGTGAAGTTCGCCAGGAACGGCTGCTGCACCTTGAACGACTCGATCGAGACGTCCATCGTCGGAGCCGCCTTCTCGATCGTGGCCTGGAGCGCCCGCGGGTCGGCGGAGATCGCGGCGAACGTGTCCGCCATGTCCGTGAACAGGAGCGCCTGGGTGCGCGCCACCGGCGCCGCCTGCGCGGATGCGCGCCCGAGCTGCCGGAAGAACTCGTCGAGCTCGGTGTTCGGGTCGGCGAGGTTCTCCATCACGGGCGTGAGTGCGCGGAAGAACGGGTTCAGCGCCTCGATCGAGCGGTTGATCGACTGCCCGCGCCCGGCGAAGGCGTCGCCGAAGCCCGCGGTGGCGTTCTGGATGTGAGGACGCGTCTTGGGGTCGAACGTCTCGAACACGTCTTCGAACTCGAGCGGCTCGGAGGCCTGCTTCACCGGGATCGTGTCGCCGGACTTGAAGGTGGACTTGCTCGTGCCCGGCTGGAGCTCGATGTACTTGAGGCCGAGCGCGGAGCGCGGCCGCACGCGCAGCTTCGTGTCGCGGGCGAGCGGCTCGAGCTTCTTGTCCAGGCTCAGCTCGGCGACCGCCACGGCGCGGCGCTCGCCGTTAACCATCCGCACCGCCGGCGTCAGGTCCTTGACCACGCCGACGCGGAAGCCGCCCACGCGCACCTCGTTGCCCTTCACGAGCTTGTCGCCCGAGGGCAGCTCGGCCTTCAGGTCGTAGGTGGGCACGAACGGAAGGCCGGAGTTCGCGTTGTAGGCGATGAAGACCGCCACGAGCGCGATCAGCACGGTCGTCGCTCCGATCAGCACCGGGCTCGCGGCCATGCTTGTTCCGCGGCGGCGTCTCATGGCGCGAGCAGGTAGTCGAGGAGCTGGCCGGTGGTCTGGTCGGTCGCGGGAGCGGGGGCGCCGAGCGACTCGAGCTCACGCTTGAGGTCGTCCGGGTTCGTCGGGAGGTCGGAGCCGAGCTCCTGGCGCTGGCGCGGGGTCAGCGAGTCGAGCAGCTGCTGCACGTCGGGCGGGAGCACGAGCTGCGGCTTCGACAGGTCGGGCTGGCCCGGCAGCGGCCCCGCCTCGGGCATGCCCTCGCCGCGCTGCTCGCCGATGCGGGTCGCGGGCAGGCCGCTCTCCGCGCGCAACCTCGCGGCCCCCGGGTTCGAGCCGTCGTCGAGCGGGTCGGGACTGAAGATGCCGGGCTGGTTCGGACCGAGGTACGAGTTGCAGCGCTTGAACGTCTCCTTGTCGGCCTCAGACTTCGGCGGCTCGTTGCGGAACGGGATGCAGTCGGGGACGGCCGTGAGCGAGGCGCGCAGCATGTGCGCGTCGTCGTCGAGCATGTTGATGCTGAGCGTCTGCCAGAAGAAGTAGTTCCAGACCGCCTCCATGCCGGTGAAGCCGCCCTCGCCCGAGATGGCCGTGGGGTCCGGCGACGGCGGCGCCGTCGCCTTCGCGCGCACGTCGTTCTCGATCGCGCGCTTGCGGTCGTCGATCGTCTGGAGGAACTGGCGCAACGGCTTCGCGAACGGCGGCGCGTTCACGGCCAACCGGCGCAGCTCGGCGACCTCCTGCTTGCCCTCGTGGAATGCCTTGGTGCCGACCTCGCCCAGCCCGCCGAGCGAGCGGACCGCCGGGCGGCTCGCCTCCGCGAACGGGCCGAGGCGCGTGAAGAACGTGTCGAGCTCGGGGGCGGCGCGCTCGAGGTCGGCCAGCAGCGGCGTCTGCTCGTCGGCCAGCTCGCCGAGGCGCGCCATGGTCGGGCGCAGCTCGTCGAGGAACTCCGGGAAGCGCTGGAACTGGGCGCGCAGCTCCTTGCGGCGGGTCGCGGAGATCTCGGCCGCGTCGCCGGCCTCGTGGACCCAGCGGACGACGTCCTCCTTGTTCTTCTCGAGCTCGTTGACGACCGTGTCGGAGTTGGTGATGAAGTTCTTGATGACGCGGTTCTGGTCGCCGAGGATCCCCAGCACGCGCGAGGTCTCGCGCAGGCCCGGATGGGCGCGCCGGAGGACCTCCTGAAGGTCGTCCGGGCGGCCGGCGAGGCCGGTGCCGAGCTCCGTGATGAGCAGGCGGAAGCGCTCGCGGTAGGGACGCCGCATGATGTCGTTGACGAGATCGGTGGGGATCGTCGAGGACGTCTGCTCAACGGGAACGGTGCCGCCGTTCGCGAGCCGCTCCTCGGACTTCCCGGGCTGGCAGTCGACGTAGTACTCGCCGATCAGCGACTGCGGGCGGATCTCGCAGCTCGCGTCCTTGCGGAAGTCGCCGAAGCCGGGCTTCGTGACCTCCACTGTCACCTCGGCCTTCGGCGCCTCACCCTTGCGCTTGCGGACCTCGAATCCGGTCGTCTGGCCGGCGTTCACGCCGCCGACGCGGAAGTCGCCGCCCTTCACCAGGCCGAAGGCGTTGTCGAAGATGATCTTGTAGGTCTTGCCGTTCGCCTGGTCGTCGGAGGCCCCGGCGAGCACGAACGCGCCGGCGCAGACGCCGAGCACGACGAGGATCATCAGGACGCGCCTCACTTCGGCGTCCCCCTGTCGGCCTCGTCGCAGTCCAGGCGCGCGCGCTCGTCGGCGGAGAGGACGTTCGAGCCGTCCTTCGCGGGCGCCTCCGCCGAGCCCGGGCAGCGCTTGTACTGCTTGTAGGCGAGCGAGTCCTTGTTGAGGAACTCGGACATCGTGATGAAGCCGCGCGCGGTGGCGCCGAGCGCGTCGAAGCCGCCGCCGGTGGTCGAGAAGTCGTCGAACCAGCCGAGGAAGTCGGTGGTGTAGGGCCGCGCGAAGCCGACCTCGCGGGCGCCCCCCTTCAGGGCGTCGACCGACTCCTGGAAGGCGCCGCGGGTCTCCCCGACCCCGTAGCTCTTGCCGCCCGGGGCGTAGCTCCGGTCCTTCTTGACCGTGGCGATCTCCGCCAGCGGCGGGAACGTCTGGAGCAGGTTGATCAGGTCGTTCGCGCGGCCGCTCTTCCTGATCGTGACGCTCAGGTCGCGCACGGTCGGCTTGGCGTCGGCGGCGAAGGCCCGCGCCTGCGAGAGGAAAGGCTGCAGGCGCTTCGCCACCGGCTTCGAGGCCTCAACGAGCGGGTCCACCTCGTTGAGGGTCGATCTCAGGTTCACGAACGTCGTGTTGGCGCGGCGCATGAACGGCGGGAGCCGCCCGATCGACTCGGCGAGCGCCTCCTTCTGGCTGCCCAGCGCGCGCGTGGTGTCGTTGAGGTTGCCGATCAGGCCGGCGAGGTCGTCACGGCGCTCGGCGAGCGCGGTCACCATCTGCGAGCTGTCGACCAGGAAGCGCTGGAGGAGCGGCGTGTCCTTGGTGAGCTCGTTGAACAGGCGGCGGGAGGTCGACAGCTCCGGGTTCAGGTACTGGAAGCCCAGGTTGGCCTCGTCCGCCATGTTGCGCCACTGGGCGGCTGAGCCCTTGAAGAAGCCCTGGAGGGCACGGCGCGTCTTCGGGTCGAGCGTGTTGTAGAGCTCGTCGAGGTCGACCTGGGTGACGGTCTTGTCGGTCTCGATCACGCCGCCGTCGGGGATCTCGTCGTCCGAGTTCGGGGGGAGCGACAGGTCGACGTAGCGGTTGGCGAGGCCGGACTGGGAGAACTGGCGGATCTCCGCGCGGGTGCCGCGGCGGAGGGGAGCGTGGTCGCCGTCGATGGAGAGCTCAACCTCGGCCTCGCCGTTGTCCGTGATCCTGATGCCCTTCACGGACCCGACCGGGACGCCGCCGACCTGCACCGGGTTGCCCTTCACGAGCTGGCCGGCGTTGATGAAACGGGCCTTGACCTCGTAGCCGCCGACGCCGCCGCCGCCGAAGAGGATCAGGCCCACGAGCACGATCGCAGCCATGACCGCGCCGACGGCGGCCACGCGTCCGATAGCGCTCAGCGATCGCAACTGCCCCTACTCCTCTCGCACAGTCCCAGCCCCTCGCCCTCCCTTTGGCGAGGCTCCCAAGCCGGGATCCGAGCTCAACCGTGAACTCTTACACCGGTAAACGCACGAATGCGCCGGTTCTTGCGCTCTCGGTATGCCCCTTCCGGGTCCGGGTTATGCCGTATAACCCGGCTGTGTGGCTCGTAACCGGGGTGGTTACTCGGGATCTGGCCGCTTCTCGCCCGGCCAGGTACCCGTCGTGCGGTAGAAGGCGCGTCGCGAGGCGTGATCGGTCGCCTCCTTGACGGCGCGGAAGATGGCGCCCTGGATGGCGGCGGCCCCCAGCAGCCTGCCCCACGAGATGTCGCGGTGCTTCGAGTCGGGCGGCTCCTCGCCGTCGATCACGCCCCAGAGCCCGTTGAAGAGCTTCTTGCCCACGAGGCCGGCGATGAGGCCGCCGGCGATCGAGAAGGGGATGAAGAGGAGCTTGGCCACGGGCCTCTGTATACCCGACAAGGCCCAGTGCACGCAGCGTCAACGGCAGCGGTGAAGGTGCGCTGGTCGCGGACCGTCCTGGATTAGGGACCGTATAGGTACCCCAGGCAGGACGGTCCCTCTCTCAATGCCCGAGGTACGTCGCCTCGAGGCGCACCGCGGTCGTCCGCGGGCTGTAGCAGCGCCGCTTGCGAATCCGCCGGACTATCCGTCCCTCGCCGGTCTCGGGATCGCGCCGGAAGATCACCGTCCGCACGATTGCGCAGAACCGGCCCGGGCCGAAGGCGCCGAGCAGCGGCTCGTAGCCGTAGAAGTCCGCCGGCTCGACGATCGAGAACAGCGGCCCGAGTGTGACGCCGGTCGCGCCGGCAGCGGCCTGGGCGTTCGCGCGGGCCGCCTCGGCGGCGCCCGGCGTGGCCGCCAGCCGCGCGGCGCGGAGGGCGCGCCTGATCGCGGGGCTCGTCTTGCGCGCGGCCTCGACGGGCGAGGTACCGACACCGGTGCCTGTGACCTCGCGGGAGCCCTCGGTGGAGTCCGGCCCGCCCGCGATCGCGAACGTCGTCTCCACGGTCACCGCGTCGAGCGGTGCGCAGCGGGCGCTGCGTGGGTCGCGGCACGTGGGCCGCGGGTCGAACGGGGCGCTGACCTCGACCGCGCTCAGCCCACCGAGGGAGACGCTGAGGGCCGTGGCGATCGACTCTGCGCGGCGCCGCGCGTCGCCGACGGCGCGCGCGGTGGCGCGGTCGCGGGCGCGCTCGCCGAGCGGCGCGAACCCGACGCCCGAGACCGTGATGCCCGGGCCGTAGTCCTCGCTCGGCAACGAGGGGAAGAAGGGGCCGCCGAACTGCGCGAGCGCCGGTGCGGGAAATGCGGCCAGCAGGATGACCACGGCAAGGGCCAGTCGCGGCATGAGGCAAGTATCCCTCAAGATCCCTGTAGTGGCAAGGGCTTCTCTTGGGGTGCAGTGCCCGGGGTGGGATTCGAACCCACACGCCCTCTCGGGCAGTCGGGTTTAAGCCGACCGCGTCTGACCGAGTTCCGCCACCCGGGCATCGCAAGTATGGCCACGTAGACTCGCGGCGTGAGCCCTCCGCGCCCCACCTTGAAGATCGTCGGACGCCGGCTCGACCCGGGCGACTACCGGCTGCGCGACTTCCTCACGCGCGCGGCGCAGCCTCACGAGTTCTACGAGGCCGGCAGCGCTCAGGCCGATGCCGTGCTCGCCGAGGCCGGGGCGGCCGCCGCAGCGCTGCCGGTGGTCGTGGACGGCGACGTCGTTCACGAGGGCGCTAGCGTGGAGGCGCTTGCGGAGGCCTGGTCCGTCTTCGCCCGGCCGTCGCTCGCCCACTACGACCTGTTCATCGTCGGCGCCGGCCCGGCCGGGCTCGCCGCCGCCGTGTACGCGGCATCGGACGGGCTCTCGACCGCCGTGGCCGAGGAGGACGTGCCGGGCGGGCAGGCGTCCTACACCTCGATGATCGAGAACTTCTTCGGCTTCGTCGACGGCATCGGCGGGGCCGAGCTGGCGCGTCGCGCGGGCCGGCAGGCGGAGCGCTTCGGCGCGGAGCTCCTGATCCTCAACGGGGTGGTTCGCGGCCATCTGAAATCGGACGCGATGCCGGTAGCGAACCTGTCGAGCGGCGACGAGGTGAGCTCTGACATGGTCATCGTGGCGCCCGGGATGGAGTGGCGGCGGCTCGAGCTCGACGGCGTGGAGGAGCTCCTCGGGCACGGCGTCTACTACGGCGCCGGACGCAGCGAGGCGGTGCAGTGCGCGGGCGAGCACGTGATGGTCGTGGGCGCCGGCAACTCGGCCGGCCAGGCCGTGATGAACATGGCTGGCGCCGGCGCGCGCGTGACCATGGTCGTGCGCGGCGACAGCCTCGCGAAGTCGATGTCGGCCTACCTCGTCAAGCGAGTCGAGGCGAGCGACGCCATCGACGTCCGGCTTCGCACACGCGTGACGGAGATCCACGAGGAGGACGGACGCCTGGGAGCCGTGACCATCGAGGGCGCGGACACGGCGCCCGAGCCGCTCGGCGTGACGGCGCTGTTCCTCTGCATCGGCGGCGTGCCGCGCACCGCCTGGGCGCCCGCGAGCGGCGTGCGGACGGACTCGAAGGGCTTCATCCTCACCGGCCCCGACCTGCTCGACGCTGGGCGGCGGCCGGAGGAGTGGCCGCTCGACCGCGATCCGCTTGCGCTCGAGACCAGCATTCCGGGGGTGTTCGCCGCCGGCGACGTGCGGCACGGCTCGGTAAAGCGCGTCGCGGGCGCCGTGGGCGAGGGCTCGATGGCCGTGGCGTTCGCGCACCATCGCCTGGAAGAGCTGCGCAGGCGCTCCTAAGCGCGCAACTTTTCCGGTGCTACCGTGTCCCCGATACGGGGGCAGGACGCCCCGAAGGCATCGCTGCGCAGCGGGCACCGCCCGCTGCTTGCGCAAAGCCGGACCATGGAAGCTTCCGCTCTCCAACAGTCAGCTGCTCTGCCCGCCCTGGCCGGGCGCTCGCCGCTCCTCCGGCTCCAGAGCGACGAGCGGCTCATCGCGCTCACGCGGCGCGGCCACCACGGCGCCTTCGAGGCGCTCGTGCAGCGCTACCAGCCGCGGCTGCTTGCCTTCTGCCGCCACATGCTGGGCTCGCAGGAGGACGCGGAGGACGTGCTCCAGGAGGTCTTCACCGCGGCGTTCAACGCCATCCGCGCCGACGACCGGAGCATCAACGCGCGGCCTTGGCTGTACCGCATCGCGCGCAACCGCTCGCTGAACCACCTGCGCCGCCCGCAACCGGCCGGGCAGGACTCCATGGACGTGTTCGAGCGCGACGGCGGCACCACGACCGCCGACACGGTTCACAAGCGCGAGGAGTTCCGCCATATCGTGGCCGACGTGCACGAGCTGCCCGAGACCCAGCGCACGGCACTGCTGCTGCGCGAGATCGACGCGCTGTCGTACGACCAGATCGCGGAGACCATGGACACGACGGTGCCGAGCGTGAAGTCGCTCCTCGTGCGCGCGCGCGTGTCACTTGCCGAGGCCGCCGAGGCCCGCCTGCTCACGTGCGGCGAGGTGCGCCTCGAGCTCGGGCAGGTGGCCGAGGGGCTCACGCGCACGACGGCCCCGGTGCGCCGCCACCTTAGGGTCTGCGATCGCTGCCGCACCTTCCGCGGCGAGCTGCGGAAGACGACGCGCGCGCTCGCGGCCGTGTACCCGCTCGGGCCGCTCGTGTTCTTCAAGAAGCTCTGGGTCGCGAAGGCCGGCGTCGGCGGCGCCGGAGCCGCGAGCGCGGCCGCGGGCGGCGGCGCCGCGAGCAGCGGCGGCGTGGCCGGCATGGCCGTGACCGCGGCGGGCGGGATCACGGCCGGCGGCGCGGTCTCGGCGGGCGTGTCCACGCTCGCGTCCAAGGCGGCGGCGGGCATGGCCGCCGCGGTGATCGTGACCGCGGGGGCCGTCGAGGTGAAGCACGTGAGCGAGCGCCAGGCAGCGCCGGCGGCGCAGGTCGCCGCGGCGTCGCCGGCGCCGGCACCGACGCAAGCCCCGCCCGCGATACGGGCCGCCGCGCCCGCGCCTAGTCCCGAGCCGGAGCCGGTCGCCGAGCCGGAGCCCGTGGTCGAGCCGGCGCCGGTCGCCCCGGCTCCCGCGGAGCCCGTCGAGGAGGTGCCCGCGGAGCCCGTGCAGGAGGACGGCTCCACGGTCACCCTGCCACCGCGAGAAGACGATCCCGCCGAGCCGACGACTCCGCCGGGCGAGCCGACGGACCCGAGCATCCAGCCCGTCGACGGCACGACCGGCGACACCGCGACACCCGCCCCACCCGCGGGCGAGCCCGGCGGCACGAGCGACCCGGCCCCGCCGCCCCCACCGCTGCCCCCCACGCCCTGATCGAGTTCGACGACTTCATGAAGGTCGACATCCGCGTCGGCCGGGTCGCGCGGGTGGAGGACTTCCCGGAGGCGCGCAAGCCTGCCTGGAAGCTGTTCATCGACTTCGGACCCGAGCTCGGCGAGAAGCGCTCGTCCGCGCAGATCAAGAACTACACGAGCGAGGAGCTCGAGGGATCGCTCGTCGTGGCGGTCGTGAACTTCCCGCCGCGCCAGATCGGCCCGTTCATAAGCGAGGTCCTCACCCTTGGTGTTCCGGATGAGGACGGGAACGTGATCCTGCTGCGCCCGACCGCCGAGGTCCCGGTCGGCGGGCGCATGTTCTAAGTCTCAACGACTCAAGGGGTCTGACCCCTTCAGTGTCTGGCACTCAAGGGGTCTGACCCCTTTAGGCTACGGGCGCCAGCCCGATCACCTTCAGCCGGCGCTCCAGCGCCTTTGCCGCGAACGCGTGCGTCTCCTCGAGGTCGGCCCCGAACAGCTCGGTCTCGCCCTCGACGTACCACTTGGGACGGAGCACGGCGTCCGCGATCGGAGCCACCTCCGCGAGCACGCGCGTGATGGCCTCCCCGTAGCGGGTGTCCGCCTGCGCCATCTCGCGCAGGAAGCGGGCGCCGAACGCCACGTGGCGGTGCTCGTCGCGGGCGATGTTGTTGAAGCCCTCCACGAACCCGGGCAGCGTGCCCTGCTCCTCGTTGTACTGGAGGATGAAGTGCTGGCCGGTGAGCGCCAGCATCCCCTCGATCACCATGTGGTAGAGCGTCACGGCCTCCACGAGCTTCTCGAGGTCCTCGGGGACGCGGGCGAGGTGGTCCACGCGGCTCTTCAGCATCTCGTCGAAGAGCTCGTTGAACTCGGGGTTCACGTGCTCGCTCGTCTCGGCGAGGCGGCCCTCGAGCGAGTCGGCCTGGAGAACGCCGACCTCCCCGTAGAAGCGGTTGAAGAAGCGCACGTGGCGCGCCTCGTCGGCGATCTGGGTGCAGAGGAAGACGCGCATCTCCTCGGTGGGCGCGGCGCGCATCATCGGGCCGAGCTCCTCGGCGACCCTCTGCTCCCCGATGAAGAACGAGCTCAACCCGTACATCCGCTGGAAGCGCTCCTCCTCGGGGATGCGCTCGTGCCAGTCGATCCGGTCCTGCGTGAAGTCGATGTCCTGGGTCGCCCACTGCTGGCGCTCCCAGAGCTCGTAGAGCTGCTCGTAGCTCAGCAGGTTGACCTCGCCGCGATCGGCGGACTCGAGAACCCCGGGATCGCTCGTCGCCTGAAAGTCGTCGCGCAGGGTCCGCTCGGTCGCCGATTCGCTCATGGCGTCGCAGGTTACCCCATGGTTGGCTGGCCAGCCAGGGACCGGCGCGCCTACTCGAGCGAGCGCTCCACGAGGATCACGTCGCGCCACTCGCCGTCCAGCTGCCCGTGGCGGCGGTGGGTTCCCACCACGCGGAAGCCCGCGCGCTCCACGAGGCGAAGACTCTGCTCGTTGGTGTCGAAGAGCTTGCCGATCAGCTTGTGAAAGCCGCGCCGGCCGGCCTCGGCCGCCAGCGCGTCCAGCAGAGCGGTCCCCGCGCCCCGGCCGCGCAGCTTCGCATCCACGTACACGCTGCACTCGGCCACGCCGGCGTAGCAGTCGCGCTCGCTGTACTCGGACGTCGCGGCGAACCCGGCAACCCGGCCGTCGAGGTCCGCCACGAGGAACGGGTGCCGCCCCGACGCGATCGCCTCGGCGAGCTCGGCCGGCCCGCGCTCGCGCGTCTCGAAAGTCGAGGTCCGCTCACGGATCCCGGCGTTGTAGATGTCCGCGACCGCGGCGGCGTCCTCGGCTCGCGCCGCGCGGGTGCGCACGGTCAAGGGCCGGGCTCCGCGGTCGCCGAGATGCGGACGTCGTTGCCGCCCTTCGTCGCCTTGCCGACGATCGCCTCCCCGGGGCGCAGGCCGTCGATCGTCGTCGACACCGAGCTCAGCTCGCCGCCGGCCGTGATCGTGGTGTCGCCGAAGCGGAGCGTGTAGATCGCGCCGTCGGCCGAGCGCAGCTCGGCCTGGACCGAGATGAACGCGGGCACCCGCACCAGGCGCGGGGTGATCCGCCCGCCGCGGCCCGTGAACAGGGCGAGCGTGCGCGCGGGCTCCTCGTCGCCCGCCCCGCCTGGCATCGCCTCGGGCTCCCCGGAGGTCTTCGCCCGGGTGTCGGTGCCGGCCGGCTCGGTCTCCGTCCCGGCCACCGTGGGCGTCGAGGCCGTGTCGGTCCGAGCCGTCGCGGCAGGCGCCGTCGAGTCCGTCTCGTCGTCCCCGCCGCAGCCGGAGGCGGCCAGCAGGGCCGCAATCAGCCCTGCGAGGGCGAGTTTCCGGGTGAATTTTCGCCGGCAGATGCCGATGACAGCTAGTGCGGAGTCACACATGCGGGGTCCATGGACACACGGTAATCGGCTCTTCGCCATCGACCTTGCCCGGTGGCGGGTGTGGGTGTGCGGGCAGCGCGTACATCACGGCGCCACGGGAATCGTCCTGGCGGCGGTTGGCGCGGCGCTCGTCGCGCACGACTGGAAGGACCGTCCCGTCTGGTTCGCGCGCGGCGCTCAGGACCGCCTCAAAGGCTGAACGTCCCGCCCGGCTCGAGCACCTCGACCGTCGTCTTCCCCCCGGTCCGCTCCTCCACGTCCGCCTTGAACGCCTGAACGTCCGTCTCGATCGGCGGGAAGGTGTCGTAGTGGCAGGGGATGACGACCGGGGCGCCGATCCATTCCGAGGCCACCGCGGCGTCGTGGCGGTCCATCGTGTAGTGGCCGCCGATGCAGACGAGCGCCGCGTCCAGCCGGTCGCGCTCGCCGGCGAGCCGGATGTCCGAGAACAGCCCGGTGTCGCCCACGTGGTAGACGGTCTTGCCGCCGAGGTTGATCACGAGCCCGGTCGGCGTGTTCACCGTCCCGTTCGGCGTGGTGCTCGTGTGCCACGCCGGGGTGAGCCGCGCCCAGCCGCCCTCGAACTCGACCGTGCCGCCGATGTTCCGCTCCGCGACGTTTTCGACGCCCTGCTCGCCCAGCTCGCCGGCCAGCTCGACGATCGCGACGACCTGCGCGCGCGTGCGCTTCGCGATGTCGACGACGTCGCCGTAGTGGTCTGAGTGCCCGTGCGTCAGGAAGATGTGCGTCGGCTCGAGCTCGTCGGCCCGGACGGCCGCCTTCGGGTTGCCGGTCAGGAAGGGGTCCACGAGCACGCGGGTGTCGCCGTCCGCCAGCTCAAAGCAGGCGTGGCCCAGGAAGCGGATGTCCATCTCAGTCTCCTTCGGGTTCTGTCGTAGTTCCAAGTTCGGCGGCCAGCTGCCAGCCCACGGCTACGCCCACGAGCATGCCCATGCGCGTCTCCTCGGCGAGCAGCGTCTCCACGCGCGCGGCGCGGACGGCCTCGTCGGGCTCGGCGAGCGCCGAGAGCAGCTCCGACCGATGGGCGGGGCCGAACCAGCCGCCCTCGTTGAGCGCCTGCGCCAGCACGCGTTGGAGCTGCGGGGCCGCCTCGGCGACGAGGCGCTCCGCGCCCGCGAAACGCTCGGGATCGGAGAGCGCCCGGACGGCGGCCTCGACCTGGTCGTCGGTGAACACCAGCCGGATCTTACGAGCGCTTGAGCCGCGGGAGCAGCAGCCCGATCGCCGAGCCGGCCAGCGCGCCGCCCACGGCGGCGGCGATGTTCGCCGCCTCGGTGGTGAGCGAGAGCAGCACGAGCACCGCCGCGACGATGTAGACGCCGATCAGGTCGTTCTCGCGGTCCTCGCCGCGCCGCAGGGCAAGGCGGTCGTCCACCAGCCACGCGCAGAGTAGTCCCAGCGCCGCGCCGTTGGCGCCCATCACGCGCCAGAAGGTGTCATCCGAGAGCAGCGGCGAGGTCTTCAGCAGTGCCGCGAGCGCGGCGCCGGCCGCGCCGGCGAGGACGAACGTGAGCACCACCGCCACAGGTCCGAAGCGTCGCTCCAGGAGCGTGCCGAACAGCCCGACGGCCACGAGCGCCACGAACGCGTAGCCGAGCTGGTCGGCGTGCAGGAACGGCGTGACGAACCAGCGCCAGGCGGCGTCGTCGAACGCATCCGAGACGAGCAGGTAGCCGAGATCGAGGGTCGGCTTCGCCGCGTAGAGCACGACGCCGGCGACGCACAGCAGGATCAGGCCGACGGTCGCGTAGGGCCTCGTCTCGGGAGCGATCCCGGCGATCTCGTCGGCGCGCAGGCGCGGCAGCTTCCTGGCCCGCTTGCGCCGCTTCTGCTCCGGCTCGCCGGTGGAGCGGTCGATCTTCGGCGCGCGCTTCCGGACCCGCTGCCCGCAGTAGGGGCACTCGGTCACGTACGGGCTCACCTCGGAGCCGCAGTTCTTGCAGACGACGAACAGATCGGGCTGCGACACGGTCTCCCTCAGAGTACCCGGCCGGCAGAGGCCGCCGGCCGGTTATTCGCCGGTCGCCTCGGCGGTCTCGGGCACTGTGGCATCCAGTATCTCGCGCACGACCTCGCGGAGGTCGTGGTTCGCCTCGTAGACGACCTCCTGGCGGGACGCTCCGTTACCGCGGTCGAGGATGTCCTCGAGGCAGTTGAAGTCGGCCACGGAGCCGAGCTCCTCCGAGTGCGGGCGCAGCCGCTCCATGAGCCGGCGTGCGAGCTCGGGCACCGGCACGCGGTCGGTCGCGGGCAGGTCCACGAGGTACGCGCCCAGGCCGTGCCGGGCGGCCAGCCACTTGTTCTCGTCGAGCATCTCGTAGGGGTAGCGCGAGAGCCGCTGACCGCTCTCGTAGTGCTCACAGAGCTCCTTGACCATCGCCTGGACGAGCGCCGCGAGCGCGAGCGTCTGCTCCACGCGCGTCTGCGAGTCCATCACGCGGACCTCCACGGTCCCGAAGTTCGGATGCGGGCGCACGTCGTACCAGAGGTACGTGTAGTCGCCGATCACCTTCGACTGCATCATGAACTCGATCCGGCGCGCCCAGTCGGCGAAGTCGTCGTAGCGCGGCGGGATGCCCACGCGCGGGAACGCGCGGAACACCGGCGTGCGGGTGGAGTCGAGGCCTGTGTTGTCGCCGCGCCAAAAGGGGGAGTTGGCGGACAGCGCCAAGAGCAGCGGCGCGTGGACGCGCATCCCGTTGGTCACGTGGATGGCCTTGTCGGGATCGTCCACGCCCACGTGGACGTGTATGCCGAAGAT
>WNGA01009389.1_pt1 | contig 19433 bp, 14 predicted proteins | sample 5400061 | NCBI WGS metagenome assembly WNGA01 (sample SAMN13153366, study PRJNA577476) | soil metagenome | isolation source: 100 cm soil or saprolite under grassland replicate 2 | place: USA:California | collected 2016-06-15 | reverse complement strand
CGTTGCCGATGTAGACGTACTTCAGGCCTTCCTCCTTGGCGACGGTGCAGTGCTTCTCGAGCGTCTCGACCGGCGTCCAAGGGAACTCCATCATCTTGTAGTCCGGATGGAACCGCAGGAAGTGGATCGGGGTGTCGGGGCCGAGGTTATCGTACACCCACTTCGAGAGCTTCCTCGCCGCGTTGAGATCGTCGCCGACCTGCGGTACGATGAGGTCCGTGATCTCGATGTGGATCTTCTTCGTGTCCCGCGTATCGAGGAGCGTCTGGAAGATCGGGTCCGCGTTCGGGATGTTGATGTACTTGCGGACGAAGTTCGTCTCGCCCGATCCCTTGAAGTCCACGGTGACACAGTCGAGGAACTTCGGCATCTCCGCGACTGTCTCCGGGGTATCGTAGCCGTTCGACACGAAGATGTTGATGAGCCCCGCCTTCCGTGCCATCATGCCGATGTCCCGCGCGAACTCGATGAAGATCGTCGGCTGGTTGTACGTATAGGCGAGGCCTTGGCAGCCCTGCTCGAGCGTCATGCGGACGACGTCTTGCGGCTCGACCTCGATGCCCTCGACCTTGCGTCGCTGGGAGATGTCGGCGTTCTGGCAATTTGCGACCGCAATGAAGTTGGCTGTGTAGCTGTGGTCTTCTTCGACTTCGATGTTGTAGACCGGACCGACGTAGTTGGACTGGGAGATCTCCCGAATCGGGACGAGCAAGTAACCCTCGCGACTGAGGACGCGAACGCCCGAAGGACTCCACTCGACCTCCCGAGGATTCATTCCAACCTCGTTGACAAACAGCCGCATCATGTAGTCATCGGAACGGTTCACGGTCCGCCCCTCGATTTCGTACGTGACTCGGTTGTCCGATCGATAGACTCTCGGGACCTCGCCCAACGCGAGCAGGACGTGGGCAACCCCGTACGTGAGGGCCGGCGAGATAGATGTGCTCCCCAGGACTAGACTACCCTTCCCCTTCGTGACGTACCCGTCTCCATTGAGGTAGCCGCTAAGGAACGCCTTCAAGACTCGCGGATTCGTCGAGCGCAAGACGAATTCAGGGACGCGTTTTGTTGCACTCGAGTCGCCACAGAATCTTCGGAAGATTGTGGCAAGGGTTGAGCTGGGCGCGATGACGGCGATGCGATTCCGTTGTCTCGTGCGACGCGGTCGGATTGCGAACACATCCTTCAGTATCTTCTCCACCTCGAGCATTCGCGCTTCCTCGGCCGCGCCAAAACTGAACCATACCGAGCCGCTATTCGGCCGGCTCCGATGCCAGTTGAGTGAGCCCTCGGCGCAGTAGTATCCGAAGAGGCGGGCAACCCGAGGCGTGATGTGAAGGATTGCGGGAATCCCCAAGCCCCGTTCGGAGGACCGTCTCACCCGACCGTGGACGACCTCGAGTCGTGTTTGTCTCTTGTAATTCGGTTGTCTCTCGGCCAGGAGAAGGCGCTCGACGTCCAGTGGATCCGTCTCCCTGGGCCGCGGAAGCGGGACGGCCAAGAAGTCTCCAACTCGGAGCTTGCTCGCCTCGATTTTCTTGACCCGGCCTCCCCCAATGGACGCAAACAATCGATGGTCCGGCGTGCAGCTGATGCCAGGCAAGTAGTATGGCCGAATGTTGAGGATTGGTCCTGAATAGAGATGCTCGAAGGACTTCGTGATTCGCTTCCACCGGCCACGATGCGTAAAAGCGGACTCATTGCGAACGCTGCGTACTTCCGGATCGTGTGTCGGCTCCGCGGTTCTGAACAAATCCTCGATTTTGGTGTGCCCGTTCGCGGTAAGGATTTGGGTGCCTGGTAGGAAGCAATAACGGCAGTTGTGTGCGACGATCTGGTCGGCTACGTAGTTGTGGAACGGAACGCACTCGAAACTATACACTCGTTCTCGTCCGGCCTCGCGCCGAACCGAATCGACGGAGGCCCAATCGTATCGCAGTCCGAGGTCCGTGCCGGCCACGTGGTCCCAGAAGCGATTCATGGCAGCGGGATGAATCGTCTGTGCGTGACTCGGAATGGCCAATCCCCCGCGATTGAGCGAGGCTGGAGCATAACCTTCGCGAACGCGAAGAACCGCATCGCCCGGTTGGAGCATGCCGGCGGGTGACCATCCGGCTGGCGTGAGGATCGGGTGGTCACGCGTTGCCAGCAGCGGGCTCCGGAGTCCGTGAACCATGATGCGATACGTCGGGGCGATCCTCGTGCCTGCGGCGGTTACTACGGCAGGGAGTGGCCTCCCGGGAAGGCCGTTGAGCGACTGCAGCACATCCCCCTCGCGGACATCTTCGACGGGCTTTGAGTCACCGTCAACAAGCTGGACCTGCGTCCCAGCCGGATGACAGAGCCAGTTACATCCCGTCGTCGCGATGCTGAAGATCTTCGATCCGGGCCGCCAGTGCGACACGGGCTTCTTCTCGATTGGATCAACGTGACCCGTGATCACGCGACCGTAGACGTAGAGCCAGAGCTTCCCCTCGTGTACGCCTCGAATGCCGCACAGCCCGACCTGGCCCTCGCCGATCTTGCAGTACCGCGCGCACGCGGTGCACATGATCTTGTTCGTGCCCTCGATCGGCTTCCAGAGTTCGGCGACCTTGCCCGTCGCCTTGCCCGGCGGGTCCCGGACATCGAGGACTTCCGGTTCCGAAATCATTGTGTATCGGTACACTGGTCCTATCGGGTTAAAACACTTTTCCACTGGGTTACCGAATCCCGGAGGGACGGAAGTGCTCCCAGCCCTTGTTCAGGAGCGGTTCCACGCCCGATTTCGTGACGAGGACGTTTCCGCCGGAGGCCGCGACCTTGCCGATCACCGTGAGCCGGTTCCGCTCCGATGGCCCCGACTGCGCGTACCGCTCGAGGACGGTCTGGATCGCGTCCGCGCGGACCGTGGCGATTAGCTCGTAGTCGCCCCCGTAGTACAGGAGCAGGTCTTTCGCGATGGCAGGCGGCAACGACGAGAGTCCGCGGTACCTCGGGAGCGAGGCCTCGTCGACCTGATACGAGAGGTGCGTCATCGCCGCCATCTGGGCGAGGCTCGCGGCAAGTCCATCGGAGATGTCCATGCAGCTCGTGACCGCGCCGGAGTCGGAGAAGAACATCCCGTCGGCGACCCGCGGGTACGGCCGAAGGATCTGGTTGAGGGCCTCCGTCCGCGCCGCCGACGGGTCTTGGAGGAGCCGCATCGCGGCGCCCGCGCGGCCGAGGTCTCCCGTGACGACGATCACGTCTCCCGGCTTCGCGCCGGTCCGCAGGAGGATGCGGTCCTTCCCCACGCGGCCGAACGCCGTGCCCGCGATCGAGATCGCGTCCGCCTCCTTCGTGTCGCCGCCGAGTACCGCGATGCCGAACTCCCGCACGCACTCCTCCATGCCTTGTGCGAGCCCGCGCAGGAACTCGATGTCCGTGGAGGCGGGCATCGAGAGCGCCGCGACGAAGCCGAGGGGCCGCGCACCCGCCGCGGCGATGTCGCTCAGGTTCACGGCGGTCGCGTACCAGCCGATCTGTTGCGGCGTCGCGCCCGGCGGGATGTGCGTCTTGGCATTCACGACGTCCGTCGTGACGACGAGGTAGTCGTCGCCCCACTCGACCGCGCCGCAGTCGTGGCCCAGGCCGATCGGCTGGCCGCGGTCGTAGATCCGCGCGAGGACCTCGATCGCGCCGCGCTCGCCGATGTCGGAGAGCTTCGCCACGTCGTCCGCCATGCGGGCGGCGATAAAGAAGGCTATGGGCGCGGGGGATCCCGCGCCCGGGTTCACTCTTGCTTGGGCGGCGGAGGCGGCGTCTTCATCCGGCGCCAGAAGTACGTCGCGAAGACGAGCACCGCGACGACGATCACGATCGAGCCGACGATCACGAGGATCGTGTTGCTTTCAGGGCCGAACAGGCCCCCGGCGGGCGAGATGATGAACCAGCCCACCATCACGCCATCGCCTGCGTGGCTCGACCGGTAGTGGAACGTGCCGTTCTGGGCCGCCGTGAAGCTGAACGTGACCGCTTGGAGCGTCGTCACGTTCGGGAAGTCCGCGCCGGGCTCTTCCGGCTGGTCCCAGGTGCCGCTGTTGTTGTAGTCAAGGTACCAGCTGTGGAACCGGTTGTCGGTCCGGTTCACGGTGATCGTCACGATATCGCCTACGGCCGCCGTGAGGTTCGGCCCGGGGCTGCTCAACTGCGTGTTGTTGAAGCTCCACCCGTTGCCAATGGCCCCCCCGCTACGGCCGCCGTACAGCGTGTAGTTCACGTTCGCCGCCGCAACGGGCGGCGCGGAAGCAGCCGCCAACAGGGCGAAGGCCAAGCTCACGACGAGGACGATTGTCAATCGGGCGTGCGTCATTTCGAACCCCATCCCGGGTGTCCGCCGCACCTGGGTATGCACACATAAATGCATCGGTGCGATAATCATGAGGCCCGCCAGAAAGGTGCATTGGGCCGCAATTGCGCGTCCCCCGCGGGCGGCCTCAGCCCCGCTCCTTCCTCCGGACCCGGAGCCACGCGTCGCACTTCCGGAGGACCGCCTCGGTGAGGGGCCTGCCCTTCGCATCCTCGAGGCGGTGGTCCGCGCTCCCCAGGACCTCGAGGTCCAGGTGCGAGAGCCCGGCGGCGAGCTCCTGCAACGCCGGCAGGTCCGTGCGGTCCGACTCGAACCCGACGAGGATGAGCGTCGGAATCCCGAGCTCGTCGAGCCGCTGCAAGGCCATCCGCCGCTCCGGCTGCCCGGCGTAGCTGAGGCCGAGGAGGATCACGCCCGCCACCGTCTCGTCCGTCGCCGCGCCGACGGCCGCCCATGCGCCGAGCCCCCGGCCGGCCACGAACACGGCGTCCGTCCCGGCGGTCGCCCGCGCGTACGCGATCGCCTCCCGCAAGTCCGCGATCTCGTCGGCGTGGCCGGAGGACGGCTCCGCGCCGGACCCCACGAACGCGAAGTCGAACCGGAGGGTCCAGAGGCCCTCCTCGGAGGCGAGGCGGGCGAGCGCGGCCACGAGGGGCGTGTCCATGGCTTCGTGGCGACCGTGGCACAGGACGAGCGCGCCCCAGGCCTCGCCCGTCGCATCCCGCGCCCGGCCGTGCAGGGTGTCGGTCGTGCCTTCGAATCGGACGTCCGTCTCCGATGCCATGTCCGATGCCTTCCCGGCTCATCGTCCCGCAGCGGATAAATTTCTCCCGTCGGGCTCGACCGAGGAGGCCGGACGCGCCTTCGCGGCTATCGTCCGCCGCGAGGAAGCTGCGGCTCCATGATCTGATCGATCATGTCGTCGATCATCTCGTCCGTGACATCGCTCGGAACTGCGACCTCATCCTCCGAACCCGATCGCGGCTCCGACTCGGGCGGCGTTTCGGGTTTCCGAGCCGAGTGCCTCCGGAGCAGGGCGACCGCCAGGAGGAGTCCCCCGACCGCCGCGACCCCCGCGAGGAGGGCCGCGTCGAGGCCCAACGCTCCGATCGCCGCGAGGACGTCGGCCGTGTTCTCCCAGAGGCAGACGAGGCACGCGCCCGGACCGCGCCCGCGGCCGTTCGAACTCGCGAGCGTGCGCGCGATCGGACTGTCGGAAATCTCGGACCAGTTCGGGACCTCGTCCGAGGCTTTCAGCGCGAACCAGTACTTCGTGCCCCGCTGCAGTCCGCTCAGGGTGAGCTGTTCCTGCGAACCGGCGGCCTTGGGGAACGGGATGACCACGTGGACCGCGAGGGGGAAGTTCGCCTCGGTGATCGGGCCCGATGTGCTGTACCGGAACTCGTACAACGTCGCGGTGCCGACCGATCCGTCATCGCCCGGCGCGGTCCACCGGAGGACGACCGAGGTCCGGCTCGCGGAGGAGACGACGAGGTCCGTGATCGTCGCGGGGGGCGTCGTGTCTCTCGCCGCGGCGGTCACCGGGACGGAGTCCGTCTGCACCGCGGTGAGGCCGCCGTCGTCCGTCACGGTCAGCGTCGCGGTGTACCGGCCTGCGACGCCGTACGCGTGGGCCACCATGCGGCCGTTGCCCGCGCCGCCGTCCCCGAAGTTCCATACGTACGAGGCGATCGTGCCGTCGGGATCGTACGAGGACGATGCGTTGAACGTCACGGCCTGGAGCGCCTGCGGCGCGGAAGGGGAGAAGACGGAGGCCGCGACCGGCGGAAGGTTCGCGGACCCGCCTGGGACCGCGGACGGACTGTTCGACGACGTCGACCAGTTCGGCACCTCGTCCGACGTCTCGAGCGCGAACCAGTACGTCGTGCCTTGCTCCAGCCCGGGGACCGTCGCTTCCTCGGTCGAGCCCGGCGGGTGGGGGAAGAACGAGAGTTCGTCGTGGGTGGCGGCCCAGAAGTTCGACGCGGTGATCGCGCCGGCCGTGGTGTACCGGAAGTCGTACCACGTCGCCGTGCCGCTCATGCCGTCGTCCCCGGGCGTCGTCCACCGGAGCGTGACGGAGGACGGGCTCACCGAGGTGACCCGCAGGTCCGTCACGACCGCGGGCGGGGTCGTGTCGGTCGGAGGCGGCGGCGGAGGCGGGGGAGGCGGAGGCGGCGGGTTGCCTTCGGGCGGATAGTCCGGCAGCGCGCCGAAGTACGGGTAGTCCGCGTACGCGCCCTTGCCGTTGTCGACGAACACCATCGTCGACATCGCGGGCATGCCCGCGGCCCGGGCGTGCTGCGTGTACCACGGCCAGTATCCGTATCCGAGGGGACTCGGGCCCGGCCACGCGTTGTAGCCGACCTCGCCCTCGTAGTGCGGCCGGCCGAGCGCGCGCTGCCAGTCGTGCTCCCAGTCGATCAGGTACTGGTCTTCCGAGGTCCCGTACGTGTGATGGTGCGACACCTCGAGTCCGGGGATGTCGTTGAAGAAGAAGTGGTACGTCCACCTGAACGCCGGGACGCCGGGGAAGAGGTTCCAGCCGCCCAGGCCCATCGTGATCAGGTGGTGCGCGCTGTGCGGCTTGACGTCCGCGATGTACGTGCTCGCCCACGCCCTGAAGCCGTCGATCCCGCCGACGGACGCCCAGTAGACGTCGTTGTCGACGTCGGGTTCGTTCCACACGTCCCACATCGCGATCCGCGATTCGTTGTCGTACCGGTCCATGATCACCCGCACGACCTCGACCTGGTGCGCATAGCGGATGTCCGAGGTGTTGAAGAACCGGTTGTCCTTGTTCGTCGCGAAGTGCCCCAGGACCGGCACGAGGTAGACGCCCGAGCGGTTCGCCCAGTAGATCATCCGATCGAAGATGTTCCAGAACGTCGTGGGATCGTTCTTCCACGCGTTGTACGTGCCTTCCGGATTCCACGAGTGGTCGGCGACCCAGATCCGGAGGAGGTTCACCTTCGGATTCGTCGGCGTCCCGGCGACCTCGTTGTAATGAAGGAAGTACCGGAAGTATTCCCGCCACAGCGAATCGGCGTCCGTCACCCCGCCGATCTGCCCCCCCGAGTCCGGGAAGAGGCCGTTCTTGCCCCACGCGCCCGGATCCGCCGGCCCCCAGAGGCCGGATGCGATCATCGCGTAGATGAACGGATACTGATCATCGACTCCGAAGAGCTGGATCGGCGTGCCGTTGCGCATGAGGTCGGAGCCGTGCGCGTACACGAATCCGGCGGGCCCGACCGGCTGCGGGACGTACGCCTGCAGGGTGACGATCGGCGAGAGCGTCGATCCGATTCGCGTCTGGACCGTCGCGTTATCCGACACCGAGACGCCGAGGAACCAGTATTGCCCGATCCATGCGACAATGCCGCTGACGGCGACCTGGCCATTCACCAGGACGTCGATCTGTTCGTTCACGCCGTCCGTCACGCCGAGGACGCTCGCCTCGGCGCTCCCGGTCCGCACGACGTGGATCGATAGGGTCGTCGCGAGCGGCGAGAGCTTGGCGCCCGATGGCGGGAGCGTCCCGCCCATCGCACTTTCGATTAGGAGGAGGACGACCGCCAAAAGCAGGACGAGGCGGGCGAGGAGGGAATGCGCCGATCGACGCGCCGTCCGGTCGGTTCCGCTCGCGCGGTCTCGCGGTTCCAAACGTCCATCGGATTTCGTCACGACGTTCGCGGCCGCACCGGCCGCTTGGTGACATCATGCCTCACTCACGCGAATCGCAAGTGATTGCTGTATCTAACATTCAGTCCTAGTTATGAGTTTCAGAACGTCCGTGGCCTCGTCGCTCGCGCTGTGCGCGCGAGGAGCCGGCGGCCCCTAAGAGGACGCGGGCGGAACGCCGCATCGAAGGAAGCCGTCCCCTTCCGTGGACGAGGTCCCGCAATCTTTTCAAACCCCCTCGCCTTCGTCCCCCTCCGCGCGGTGCTAGTCTAGTCTGGTTAGGACATAGCCTTGCCAAGGCTATAAGGCGGGTTCAAATCCCGCGCACCGCACTCGCCTCTTACACGCCGCGACCGCCGCTCACGAGATAGGCGATGCCGAATCCCGCGAGTGCGGAGGCGATCCCGATGACCGCCATCTGCACCCCGCTGCGTCCGGCCCGCCCGACGGTCGTCCGCGCCTTCCACCAGCCGATCACGAACAGGGCCGCGGTGCTGACCCCGAGGGAGAGGGCGCTCCCGAGGAGGATGTCCGTGCCGATCACGAGGAACGGAATGAGCGGGATGAGCGAGCCAAGGATCGCGGCGAACCCTACGAGGACCGCGCTCTTCCGTGCCTGCGTCGGGTTCACCGGCGCGAGGTTGAGTTCGTGGGACATCATGAGCTCGAGCCACGCTTTGGGCTTCGACACGATCCGCTCGAGCATGTCGTCCAGCTCCGCTCCGTGGAAGTCCCATCGTTCCAGGATCTCGCGGACCTCCTGACGCTCCAGGTCCGGGAGGTCGACCATCTCCTGCTTTTCCCGTTCGACCTCGCTGAGGTAGTGATCTCGCCGCGCGAGGGTCGAAGTGTACGCGACCGCGCCCATCGAGATCGACTCGGCGAACGTAGCCGCGAAGCCACCCGCGAGGATGATCGTAAGCGGATCCGCAAGGTTGCGGGAGGCGACCGCGACGCCGAGGATCACACCGAGCACGTTCACGAGGCCGTCTTGACTCCCGAGGATGAAATCGGACAGGAGCCCGGGCTGCGCGTGCTTCTCCGCGAGGGCGTCTTCCTCGACTTTCCGCCAGAACGCGAACCGCGTCGACAAGCGCCTCGCCCGCGCGACCCAAAGAGCCGCTTGGATTTGACCGTTGCGCTCCGGAGAGGGAGGCGAGCATCAGGCGTCCGGGGAACGATCTCCAACCGATCCGGCGTGCCGCGCGCGAAGGTATTTCTAAGCCACCCGAGATGCGTCGCGCTCGATGGCGGCTGCGGGCGCCTCGTCTCTCCTGGAAGAGATCGAATCCGCCGTCGGCACGTCGCGGCCGGGGGAGGCGGTCGATGCGGCGGTCAAGGGACTCGCCGCGAAGACGCCCGCCCTCGAGGTGATTCGCGCCGCGGCCCGCGGAGCGGCCCCGCGATACGACGGCCTCGCACCCCGCGGTCTCGCGGTCCTCGGCGCAGCAGCCAACCTGTTCGCTCGGATCCAGCCGCGCTTCCATCCGCTGCCGACGCTTCAGGCGATCGCGTTCATCGCATCGGAGAAGCGGGCCTCCGCGCCGGCGAAGGCGCCCCTCGTCGTCTCCGGCGAAGTCACGCACCTCGGTCGCTCCTTCCTGTTCGCGGTCCGCGCCGGCGATCTGTCAGAGGCGGAATCGATCTTCCTCGGGATGATCGACGAGGGCTGGGAGCGGAAGATGGCGGGCGACATGCTCTTCCGCGCGGCGGTCGAAGACATGGGCGAAGCGGGCCGGAAGTTCTTCCTCGCGGTCAAGGCGTGGCAGCTCGCCCGATCGCTCGGCTTCCGCGACGCGCGGGCGATCCTGCGGCCTGCGGTGCAATACCTCGTGAAGGGCCCCCGCGACCGTACGCCGTACGAGTCGATCATGTCCGCCCTCGGAAAGGAGTGGGTCGATCTCGAGGCCCTCGCCGGCGGCGGCCGTCCGCTCGATGAGGCCGGTCGGACGCGAGTGGCCGCGATTGCATCCGCCCCCGATCCCACCGCGTGCGTCCAGGCGACCCTCGCGACCCTGCACGACGGATACGCCGCCGCGTCGATCACGGAGGGTTTGGCGGTCGAGGCCGCGAAGCGCGTCGTCGCTTCCCACGGATACGACCTCGGCACGGCGCGTGCCCTCATGTTCTGCCACGCGGCCCGCTTCGTACTCGGGTTCAGCCGCACGCCGGAGCGGCTGTATTCGCTGTTCCAGGCCGCGCTCCGCGTCCGCTCTCCCCCGCCCGCCATCAGCACCGCGTCCGAAGCGGACCCGCCAGGGGAAGGCGAGGCGCTGTGCCACCTCGCGGGCGAATTCGACGCGCGCAACCCAACCGAGGCGGTCACACGAACTCGCTCGTACGTCGCGCACCGGTATTCCGCGGCCCGCATGACCGAGGTCCTCGCGAACTACGCGGCGCGGGACTCGGCGGTCGCGAACGACGGGATCAACCTGCTCCTCGCGGACGTCTGCGCGACGGAGTTCCTCGCGACGAAGGCGCCGGAGATCGCGATGGCACTCGCGAAGATGATCGCCGCCTCACCGAAAGACCAGGCCGCGTACGCCGCATGGGCGCCCCTCCTGGTAGCGTGATCACTTCTTGTTGAGTTCCTGGCCGATGAGCGCGAAGTGGGCGAGGAGCGCCTCGAGCTGGATGCGCTCGTTGCTGCCTTCGATGAGCCGGAAGTCCGTCTCTCCGATCCGATCGAGTAGGCGGACCTTGTACTCGTCCGGGACGTTCATGTCGAACACGGAGCGATGCAGTTGCCGAAGGACATCCTCTCCCGAGACGCCGTATTCGATGAGCAGCCGGTCGAGCACTTCGCGGGCCCGGAGGAAGTCGCCGGTCAGCGCCTTCTCGATGAGTTGCTTCACCTCTTCCGGCTTGATCGTGCTCGCGACCTTGTACAGGACGTCCGCGTCGATCGTCGAGCCGAGGGCCGCCGCCACCTGGAGGGAGTTCACCGCGCGGCGCATGTCTCCTTCCGCGATGTAGATGAGGGCGTCCATCCCGTCGTCCGTGATTTTGAGCTTCTCCGCCTTCGCGATGCGCCCGAGATACTCGCGAATCGCCTCCGGCCGCAGCGGCCGGAACCGGAAGACGGCGGTACGCGACTGGATTGGCTCGATGAGCCGCGACGAGTAGTTCGCGGACAGGATGAACCGTGACGTCTTCGAGTACGTCTCCATAGTCCGGCGCAACGCGGCCTGCGCGTCCGCGGTCAGGTTGTCCGCCTCGTCGAGGAAGATGATCTTGAACGACGTGCCGCCGAACGGCGCGATGCGCGCAATCTCCTTGAGTTTCGAGCGGACGACGTCGATCCCACGTTCATCGCTCGCGTTGAGCTCGTAGTAGTTCTGCTTCCACTCCGGGCCGTACATGTCCCGCGCGAGGGCGATGGCGCACGTCGTCTTGCCGGTGCCTGCCGGGCCGGCGAACAGGAGGTGCGGCAGGTTCGCAGCCTTGGCATAGGATTGAAGTCGCTCGACGATGTCGTCCTGTCCGACGACTTCGCCCAGGGTTTTCGGTCGATACCTCTCGACCCAGATTTCCTTCATCGCTCCCCCGACGCGCGGAATCCGGCGGAGGCGTAATAAGGCTTTGGCGGGGGGTCGCGGAACCTACGTCAGGGAGAGGTCCAGGAACTGCAGGACCGCGCCGATCGGGTTGATCAGCGTCGTCGTCTCGCCGCCTGCGAAGAGCAGTCCGACGCTTCGGTTCCGTTCGTCGACGACGAGGGACCCGCTGTCGCCGCCCCGCGACAGGATGTCGCTCACGATCTGCTGACGGAAGATCGCACTCTTCCCGCCGTAGTCGACCTCGACGACCGCGTCGAGCGCCGAGATCCGGCCCTCCGTGGTCGAGGTCGTGCGGCCGCTCTTGCGGATGCGCATGCCGATCGAGGCGTCGACCGTGCCGGCGACGAGGCCGATGCCGAGGATCTCCGGTGCGACGACGTCCGACGAGATCGGCTCCGCGATCGCGGCGTCGATCAGGTTCGTCCTCCCGCTCGGGAGCCGCTTGAGGCCGAGGCCCGCCGCGGCGAGCGCCGGGCCGAGCGCGTGTTCCAGGAGCCGACCGAGCGCCCCGAGACGCCGCTCCTTGAACTGAATCGGCACGAAGTCCGTCAGCCGCCCGATCGCGTCCTGCGTGCGGCCTCCGTCCGCGGGACCGGGTTGCAGGATCAGGTCGCCCGGATGCCCGTCGTTCGCATTCGCGAGGACGTGATTGTTCGACAGGATGACCGGACGGCCCCGGCGGTGCGCCACCACCCCGAGCGTCCCGGCCGTGATGAGGACGTGGCCGATGCTCACGCCTCCCGGCGCCGGACGGATCTTCCGGGTGCGGTCCACGGCCTTCGGCTCGAGGAGGCGCAGCGCATGGAAGCGTCCCGTCTCGACGACATCCGTCCGGACGCCGCCCAGGTCCCGCGGGACGATGTCCCGCCTGCGGAGCCGGGCCTCCGGCCACTTCCGCTCGACGAAGACGACGACGCATCGCTCGTCCGTCTCGCGGCCCCGGACGACCTTGTGCCCGACCGCCACGCCGACGACGTTCGCCCGGGCGAAGAGCGCCGCCTCATAGCTCGATTTCGCCGCGTCCACGCCGTCCAACGGCATGCCTCACTCCTTTCGCTCGAACGCGCTGATCTCCAGGAGGCCTTCGCCGAGCTTGCCGCCGGCCGTCGTGCCGGCGACGCGGACCACCATGTTCGAGACGAAGCCGAGGAACACCCCGATGCCGTAGTACGCGAGCAGGTCGCGCGCGTACAGGAAGGAGAGCATGCTCACGCCGAAGACGACCGCGATGAACGTGGCGAAGGCGCCCCACTGCACCCGGTACCGACGGACCGCGAAGAGGAGGAACCATCCGAGGACGACGCCCATGAGCAGGAGCCCGAGCTGGTTGATGTCCGTCTCGTTCCCTCCGGGAAGAGGGACCCGATCTCGGCCGTCGCAAATAAAGGAACCGCGGCGGTTCTCACGCGACATAACCAGAACTCCACTCCGCTCGGCTCGTCCCGTGCGCCTCCTCCTCGGAGGAGGTCGTAGAGGGGACTCACGACGTCATCGCGGAGGGCACCGGGCTGGAACCGTACAGCCCTTGCCAAGGCCTCGTTCGAGGCCAAGGCGGTCTTCAGGATGTTCATGCCTGCGTTGATCTGACGATCCATTTCCCAGTCGCAATGCAGGCACACGAAATCCTGGCCCACCCTATCTCGGCGCCGGGCGCCACACACTGGGCAGGTCTTGGACGTCCATTGAGGGTTGACCTTGATGACGGGCACGCCGGCGAGGGCGGCTTTGTACTCGATCTGACGGTGGATCTCACCGCGAGGCCACGATGCGAGGCGGCGGTTCATTCTCCTGGACCTCCCTCCGGCACCGTGGAGCGTCAGGTCCTCCAAGACGATGACGGCCCGCGCCTCCGTCGCGAGTCGCACGAGGCCCTTGGAGACCCGATGGAGGCGCTGGCGGACGCGATGCCGTTCCCGCCGACCCTCGCGGTCGAGGAGCCGTCGGGCGACCCTCCTGTCGAAGGCCTTCTTGCGGGCGAGCCTTCGTCGGCGTCGGAAGTGGACTTCTTGGACCCGTCGGACGCCGTCGAAGGGCGCTCGGAGGAGCCTCGAAGAATCACCCGATGCATGGACCCCGTCGAGGGAATCCTCGTTAGTGTCCAAGGCGATTACGGCCCGGGGCTCGTAGGGCTTCGGGGGTTCCTTACGCAGGACGACGATAATTTTCCCGGGGACAACGGTGAGGGATCCGAGACTCCAAGATGGGTCGCCGAGGATTGAACGGTGCCACTGGGAAAGCGTCAGGTGGAGCTGCACTCCCTCCGTCCCCCTGAGTGGGATCCGAAGTCGTCCCGTCTCGCGGTCGAGCCAATAGGATTGGTTCTCGGCCTTGAGCATGAGCCTCCGCATGTACGGGACAGAGGACCGTCTCTTTCGTTTCAGACGACGGCGGTGGGCGTTCAGTACCGCCAAGGCGACCTCGAAGGCGGAGGGGATGTACTGCTTGTACACCGCGTGGCGCGCGCTGAGGTCCTTGTATGCGGCCCGAGCGAGTCGAGCGCGAGACCGGATGTCTTCCCGCAGGGCGATCCGGATCGACTCGTTTACGAGCAGGCGGAACTCTGCCAAAAGCCAATCGAGACCGGGATTCTCCCACATGACAGGAAAGACCAGGGCCCGGTGAGCGAGCACGCCCTTCTCCCAGGGAGGAGGCGGGGGTGAAGGTCGCTGGGGGAGATGCGTGAATGTGAAAATCCGGATTAGTGATGAATGAGAAATGGCCTACGGTGCTTGCCGTCGGTCACCACCCGAGTTGTTCCAGAACCATGCCGCCAAAAGGCTCAACTACCCCGTGCCCCGATTCCCGCGCGAGAGGGGAGTTGCTTTGTCCGTGCCGACCGTCTGCCCCGCGTGCGGGTCCGCGAACGCGCCGTCGAACACCTTCTGCCTCAATTGCGGCACACGGCTGATCCCGGCGAGCCCTGCTCCCCTTCCGCCGTCGTATCCGCCGGCGTATCCCCCGGGGTACCCGCCGGGCTATCCGGCGCCGCCCCCGTACCCGATGCCCGTCCCGCCGGCGTACCCGGGCGGCTATCCGCCGTACGCATGGGGTCCCCCGATGCGAGGCAGCCGCGCGGGCGACATCCTCTCGGGCACCTTCGAGGTCTGGTCGAAGGACCTCGCCTCGTATTTCGTCGTATACCTCGTGCTGGCGGCAGTGACGGGGGTGATCGGCGGCGCGCTGTCCCTCGCCCTGCTCGGCTCCTTCGGGGTCGGCGGGGTGATCCCGGGGACTCCGGGCACCATCCCGAGCGGCACGAGCCTGCTTTCCCTCCTGCTCTACGCGGCGGCGGCGATCGTCGCGTCCGCGATCCTGAGCAGCATCGTCGCGGGAGGGATGACGGAGTTCGCGGTGCGCCGGTACCGCGGCGAATCGATGACCGTCAAGGACGCGCTCCGTCGAGGGATCCAGCGGTTCCTGAGCATCCTCGGCGCCAACATCCTCCTCACGTTGATCATCCTCGGCCTCGTCCTCGTGCCGCTGGTCCTCGTCATCGGGGTCGTCCTCGTCTCGGCTGGCGGCGGGGTCTCAGGAGCCGGCATCGCGCTGGTCTGCGGTCTCCTCGGCGCCCTCGTCATCGGCGGCATCATCGCGATCTACGTCTACGTGGCCATGAGCCTCTACGCGCCCGCGATCATGATGGAGGGCGCCGGAGCCGTGGATGGGTTGATGCGAAGCTGGTCGCTCACGAAGGGCCACCGGCTCTCTCTGTTCGGCGCGCTGCTGGTGGTGGGTCTCCTCTCCACCGTCGTCACGGGTGCCATCGCCTTTCCCGCGGGTCTCGCCGGCCTTTGGGTCGTGTCGCTGGTGGCCACCGCCCTCGCGAGCGCGATCGTGGCGCCTTGGGCCGTCATCCTTGCGGCCGTCGCCTACGACCTCCTCGCCCGCCCGTTCCCGTCCATGGGTGTGGCACCGCCCGCCGCGCCGATTGCCCCACCCGCCGGGCCGGCCCCGCCGACGGCACCGACACCACCGGCGCCGCCGAGGCAGCCGCCCGGCGCGTGAACTCTTAAACCCCGCCGCCCTTTCGACGGCGCGTGACGTGCGACCGCTGCGGTGCCCCGTCCGTCGAGTGGATCCGGTACAGCGGCGAGCACCTCTGTGGCGATCACTTCCTCGAGTTCGTCGAGCGACGCGCGAAGCGCGAGCTCCGATCCCAGGTTGACTTCCGCGGCGGCGAGCGAGTCGCCGTCGGGATGAGCGGCGGGAAGGACTCGAGCGCCACGGCGTTCCTGCTCGCGAAGTTCCTGGAGAATCGTCGCGACATCGAACTGATCGGAATCACGATCGACGAGGGGATCGCATCGTACCGGCCGGAGGGGATCGAGCGCGCACGGCGGCTCTGCGCGAAGCTCGGGATCGAGCATCGCGTCCTCGCGTACGAGGAAACGGTCGGTCAGGGAATGGATGACGTCGTCACGCTGGACCCGCTGGCGATCCCGTGCAGCTACTGCGGCCCCTTCCGCCGCCACGCCCTGAACCGAGCGGCCCGAAACGTCCACGCGGACTACGTGGCCACGGGCCTGAACCTCGACGACACGGCCCAGTCGATCCTGATGAATGTCGCGCGAGGCGACGTCGAGAAACTCGCGCGCCTCGGGCCCCACGAAGTCCGCCAGCCCGGCCTCGTGCCGCGGATCCAGCCGCTCCGGATGATCCCGGAGAAGGAGGTCTACCTGTACGCGATGCTCCGGGGCATCGAGTTCCACGACGCGACCTGTCCGTATGCGGAGCGCGCACAGCGCGGCCGCTTCCGCGAAATCGTGCATCGCCTCGAGGAGGAGAGCCCCGGGACCCGCCATGCGATCGTCCGCGGATACGACGAGCTGCGGCCGCTGCTCCATGAGAAGTATCCGCCTGCGAACCTGAACGCGTGCGCTCGGTGCGGCGAGCCGACCGTCCACGCGGTGTGCAAGGCATGCGAATTGCGCGAGCAACTCGCGCGGATTGCAGGCCCGGACATCGCCGAGCCGATCCCCTAGCGAAGGTCATGGGCCGATCGTCGCGGCGCGCGAGCGACCGACGGACACGATCCGCACGGGGACCTTCAGTTGCGACTCGATGAACGCGACGAACTTGCGGGTCGTCTCCGGGAGCGCACGCCGGCCCTTCTTCGCGATTCCGAGCCAGTCGCCCTCGGAGAACTCGGGCCACCCCTTGAAGTCGCGGTAGACCGGCCCGCATTGCGACAGAACGCGCATGCTGGCGGGGAACTCCTTGACCGTCTCGCCCTCCGACCGGTACGCGACGCACGCTCGCACGCGGTCGAGGCCGCCGAGGACGTCGAGCTTCGTGAGGGCGAGGGCCGTCAGCCCGTTCACACGGACCGACATCCGCAGCATGACGAGGTCGATCCACCCGACCCGTCGGGGCCGTCGGGTCGTCGTGCCGTACTCGCCGCCGCCGCGTTCCCGGAGGTGCTCGGCGATCGGGCCTTCGAGTTCCGTCGGGAACGGGCCCGCGCCGACGCGGGACGTGAACGCCTTCGCGACCCCGAGGATGTCCGTGAGGAACTGCGGCCCCACGCCGGCACCGACTGAAGCGGCGCCCGCCACGCAGTCGCTCGACGTGCCGTACGGATAGACACCGTGGTCGATGCAGAGGTGCGTGCCTTGCGCGCCCTCGAATAGGATGCGCTTCCCGCGTCGCAACGCCGCGTCGAGCCATGCCGACGTATCGATGACGAACGGCGCGAGCCGCTCCCCGAACGCGGCATGCTCGGTGAAGATCGCATCCGGGTCGAGCCGCTCGTTGCCCCCGTAGGCCTCGATGACCCGCTGCTTGATCGGCACGATCGCCCGGAGTTTCGTGCGCAGCGTCTCGGGATCGATCAGGTCGCACATCCGGATCCCGAAGCGTCCGACCTTGTCCTCGAAGACGGGCCCGATGCCTCGCAGCGTCGTGCCGGCCCCCAGGTTCCCCTTCAGCTTCTCCTCGAGAGCGTCGAGGATCTTGTGGTACGGCATGACGACGTGGGCCCGGTCGCTGATGCGGAGGTTGCTGACGGGATGGCCACGCTCCCGCGTCTCGTCGATCTCCTTGAGGAGCTGCGCGGGCTCGATGACCACCCCGTTCCCGATCAGGTTCATCGTCCGCTTGCGGAGCACGCCCGACGGCAGGAGGTGGAACGCGTACAGGTCCTCGCCCACCTGGACGGTGTGCCCGGCGTTCGCGCCGCCCTGGAAACGCACGACGACGTCCGCCTTGTCCGCGAGGAAGTCGATGATCTTGCCCTTGCCCTCGTCCCCGAATTGGCTGCCGACGGCCACGGTGGCGGGCATGGGATCTCCGCAGGAACAACGACGTCGCCTTAATGGTTCCGCGGTGTCCGCGCGGATACGTCCTTGCCGGCGGCGTCGCGCGATACCATTTTATTCGTCGGTACCGTTGTCCGCCCGCAGCCCGTCCAGGCCGGGAGGGGGGTTCTGTGCTGTCCGAGTCCACTCCAGAGAGGATACCGACGTACGTCGTCGGCCTGGACGACCGTCTCAGCGGCGGCATCCCTCGGGGGCACATCGTCCTCGTCGCCGGTCCGCCGGGATCGCTCAAGTCATCCTTCGTGTACCGCATCCTGTTCTACGAGGCGAAGGAGCACGCGGCCTCGGGGCTCTACCTGTCGATGGAGCAGAGCCGCGCCTCGCTGATCTCGCAGATGACGTCCCTCGGCATGGACCCGGGCCACGCGAAGGGCGTGCACATCATCGACGTCCGCGGCCTGAGGCGGGAGATCGAGGAGGTCCGCGAGCAGCCGCGCTGGCTCCTCGGACTGCGCCGTCAGCTGGCGCGGTACAAGGAGGAAATGGGCTGCGACCTGATCTGCCTCGACAGCCTCGACGCGCTCTACGCCCTCGCCCCGTTCGAGAGCCCGCGGAACGAGGTCTTCCAGTTCTTCGAGGAGCTGCGGGACCTCAACGCGACGACGTTCCTCGTATCGGAGATGCCCCGAGACAGCGTGAACTTCGCGCACTTCGGCGTCGAGGAGTTCCTCGCGGACACGATCATCCATCTCCGCATGCGCGAGGTCGACGTCGGCATGAGCACCTCCGTCCGACGGTACATCGGCGTCGTGAAGATGCGCGGGGTCGAGCACGACCTGGACTATTACCCGCTCCTCGTCGAGCGCGGGATCCTCGAGATCGTGTCGGAATGACCGCCGCGACGCCGGACGTCTTCACGCTGACCGGCGGCGCGGTCCTCTCCCTCGCGGCCCTCGCCGTGAGCGGGTTCCTCGGCGCGTACGTCTTCGGACTGAACCCGCGCGGGTCCGCGAACCGGGCGGTCGTCATCGTGATGATCGCCTTCGTCGTCTGGGACCTCGGCGAAGCGGTGCAGCGGGCCTTCGCGTCGATGTCCCCCGACGCCCTGTTCCTGTGGGCCCGCGTCGAGTGGACGGCGATCGCCCTCGTGCCGGCGGCGTTGTACCACCTCGCCGTCACGTATCCCGTGCGGCCCCGTCGCTTCCGTCTGCCCTGGATCCTGGCCGCGATCTACCTCCCGTTCGTCTCGTGGGCCTATCTCGTCCTCGGGACGAAGCTAATCATCGATGGGATGTCCTCGAACTGGCTGGGCCCGAGCGCTCGGGTCGCGCCGACGTACGTGTACTTCGCACCCCTGTTCTTCGTCTGGATGTTCACCTCCGTCATGCTCTTCGTTCGTTCGTGGTGGCGGGTCCGGAAGACGCCGAGCCGTCGCGTCCTCGGCATCGTGCTCCTCGGCCTCTTCCTCGGCACGGTCCCGGCGGCGGTGACGGAGCTCTTCTGGCCGATCCCCACGGCAGGCGGCACCCGACTCGGCCTCGGATCCGTGTACACGATGATGTGGTCGATTTTCATCGCCTATGCGGTCGCGCGATATCAGTATCT
>WNGA01009074.1_pt1 | contig 19444 bp, 24 predicted proteins | sample 5400061 | NCBI WGS metagenome assembly WNGA01 (sample SAMN13153366, study PRJNA577476) | soil metagenome | isolation source: 100 cm soil or saprolite under grassland replicate 2 | place: USA:California | collected 2016-06-15 | reverse complement strand
GAAACGGCAACGTCTGCGACCGGGCCAGCGCGTCCAGCACCTCGCGTTGCCCGTCGGATACTTCCAACGCGTCAGCGGCACGACCCATGAACCACAGGCTACCAATGTGCAACATTATTTGCGAGACACCACACTAGCGAGGTCGAGGTCCGGTTCACTCCCGACGGACCCGGGCAGACGATGGTCGAGCTGGAACACCGGCTCCTGGAGCGGCTCGTCGGCGGCCAGGCGGTGCACGACGGGATCGGCGGCGAAGGCGGCTGGACCAGGACGCTGGAGCGGTTCGCCAAGGCGGTGGTGAGCCAGGACTGACCCCGAGTGGGTCAACCAGCCCGCTGGCCGGTCCTCGGCCGGCCGGCGGGCTCGCCGGCTTTCGAAGGTTGGCCGGCGGGCTCGCCGGCTTTCGAAGGCCTGCCGGCGGGCTCGCCGGCCTTCGAAGGCCCGCCGGGGGACTCCGCCTTGGCGGCGTGCCGTGCCGGTAGGCCGGCTACCCGTGCGGTGTGTGCTTGCTGGATCGCGCGGTTGTGCCGCAGCAGGTCCCGGAACAGCATCAGGTCCCGGTTGGTCAGCCGGTGCAGGGCGGCCTGGCTCTCCGCGGCCAGCGGACCCCAGATCTCCTCGAACCGGCGAGTCGCCTCCTCGGTGAGCTCGACGTGGACCTGCCGACGGTCGACGGTGTCACGCACGCGCCGCACGTATCCCAGGCGCTCCAGCCGATCCAAGGCGGCGGTGATGGCACCCGCCGTGATGCCGGCGACCTGCGCCAGCCGGCCAGCCGTCGCCCGGCCCTCCCGGAACACCGCCCCGAGGCAGCGCAGGTCGGTCAGGTTCGTTCCCAGGTGCCGCGCGGCCGCTTCGTCGAAGGCCTGTACCGCGTCCTGCCACTCGGCGACCTCCTGACCGACCTCCCGGACGAGATCCGACTTCAACTGCCTTGACGGTTGGATATTTTGACGATTAAAGTTCGTCACAGTTGAAGCATATCGCAAGCCCCGATGATCGTGAAGGATCGTCGGGGCTGGAACCCCGACGATCCTTCACGATCATGGCCCGGGCACACCTGGCGAGGGCGAGGTCCACGATGATCCTGGTGACTGGCGCGACCGGCAACGTCGGGACGCACCTCGTATCGCGGCTCCTCGCGGCCGGTCAGCAGGTCCGGGTGCTCGTGCGCGACCCGGCGAAGGTCGAGCATCTCGGACCCGATGTCGAGCGGGCGCAAGGTGATCTCGACCAGGCCGACACCTTGCCGCCCGCGATGGCCGGCGTGCGGGTGGTCTACCTCATCAGTGACACGAGCCAGGTCGAGAACGTGGTGGCGGCGGCCAAGGAAGCGGGCGTGGCTCACATCGTTCGGCAGTCGACCATCGAAGCGGGCGCGACGCCGCCGCTCGGGCCTGGACGGTGGCACCGCGAGGCGGAGCTGCTCATCGAGCGGTCGGGGCTTGCCTGGACGCATCTGCGCCCCACGATGATGATGGTGAACACCATCCAGTGGTGGGCCGGCAGCATCGCCGCCCAGGGCACCGTCTTCTTCCCTGGCGGCGACGGACGCGTCTCCCCGGTCGACCCCCGCGACATCGCCGCCGTCGCGAGCGCCGTGCTCACCCAGCCGGCACACGCCGGCCATGCCTACGACGTGACCGGCCCGCAGCTGCTCACCATCGGCGAGATGGTCGCGACCCTATCCCGGGTCCTCGACAAGCCCATCCGCTATGTCGACGTCCCGGAAGCGGTGGCCGGCGAGTGGATGACCAACGCGGGAATGTCCCCGATCCTCGCCGCCGCGCTCGTGGAGACGCTGGGTGGTCTGCGGTCCAACCGGTTCGCCTACGTCGCCGACACCGTCGAACGCCGGACCGGCCACGCCGGCCGGACCTACGAGGCCTGGTGCCGAGAACACGTCGGAGCCTTCGAAGGGCGGCCGGACGCCGGGTAGGGGGCGTTCGATCGTCCACAATGGTCACTCAGCCGTCGACGCCGGTTGCCCCGTCGGTCTGCTCTCGCAGAATATCGGCGTGCCCGACGTGGCGGGCCGTCTCCTCGATCATGTGAACATAGATCCAGCGCAGCGATACCTGTCCCAGGCGGGGGTGCGGGACGACGTCGTCGAGGTCGAACCGGGCAGCGGTGCGCCGCGACTGCTCGCACGTCCGCTCGTACTCGGCGACCAGCGCCTCGACCGTCTCGTCCTCGGCCAGGACCCAACTGTCGTCGCCGCCACCGACGTTTCCGCCGATCTCGCCGACCGGTCGTTGCGCCAGGCGGCGCTCGAACCAGCCGCGCTCCACCCCGATCATGTGTTTCACCAGGCCTGCCAGGGTGGTCATCGAAGGTACGAGCCGGCGCCGGGCATCCTCCTCGGGAAGGCCGGACACCTTGCGGATGAGCACACTGCGGTGGAAGTCGAGGAACGCCTCCAGCACCTCCCGCTCCCCGCCGGTGCTGACCAGCTCGTCGGGAGCCAGCGGTGGACCCGTCTGCGGCGTTGTCATGGCCGAGAGGCTACCGGTTCCTGGTGCTCAATGTGCACCGCCGACCATCCTGTGTGGATGGAGCCAGCCCAGAAAGCGCTGGTACATAACGCCGATCTCCGTGTGTGGTATGTCGTAGGTAGCCTCCGCAAAGCATCCGCCGAGGTACACCCCAAGGGACGCCGGAGCCTCGGCGTATTCGGCGACCAGCTCCTGCCGGCGGCTCGGACACGGCCACGGCAACCGGCATCCGGTACACGTCCACTGTGGACGGAGCGCCTGATGTTCGCTTTCCTGGCTCACGCCAGCCACCACCGGGCGACGACCGGAAGCTCACTATCCATCGCGCTTTCCTCCCGTTTACGGCCCGGAGTGGGGACCCGGGTGGCGCGGCGGCCGGGAGATCTTCGCCCTCAAGCCGACCGCCACACCACGCTCTGGGGGCACGACGGCCGCAAAGGGGAGATCCGAAACGACCGCCGTGCCTGCACACATGGTGGCGCCATCGCGGATAGCGGTGCAACGTTCCATGGAGGAAATCCCATTGCGTGCATTGACTTTTTTTACTGAAACCGTTAGACGTTGCACACGGCTCGGCGAAGCGTTGCGTGGTGGAACGGGAGGCGGTCACATGGCGGACGATTCGGGTTCGACGGTCCCTCGGCGGCAGCTCGGACGGCTCCTCCGGCAGTACCGCACGGAGGCGGGCGTCACGCTCGACGCCGCGGCCGCTCAGCTCGAGTACTCGCGCCAGAAGATCTGGCGGCTCGAAGCCGGCGCCGGACCGGTCCGCGCGCTGGACGTGAAGGCCATGTGCGAGCTGTACGCCATCCCGCCCGAGATGACCGACGTCCTCGTCAGCCTTGCGGCCGAGACGAAAGCCCGCGGATGGTGGAACGCGTACGGTGGGGCCGTCCCGACGTGGTTCCAGTTGTTCATCGGCTTGGAGACCTCGTCCGCGCATCTGCGGCAATTTGAGGAATCGCTGATTCCCGGCCTGCTCCAGACCAGGGAGTACATGGTCGCCCTCTTTGGGCGGCGGTCGGATATGACCGACGAGGATCGGGAGCGCGCGATCGAGGTCCGGCTACAGCGGCAGAGGCTGCTGACCAGAAGGCTGCCGCCGGCACCGCGACTCGAGGCGATCCTCTCCGAGGCAGCACTGCGCCGGGTTGTCGGCGACGTGGCGGCGAAGGTCGGTCAGCTTGACTACCTGGTGGAGGTGTGCCGGCTGGGCAACGTCTCGGTGCGGGTGCTGCCGCTCGCGGCCGGACTTGCACCGCGGGGCGGTGGCGGGCTCCTTCGTGATTCTCGACTTCCCGCCGGGCAGCGGCCGGGGTCCCGCCGAGCCACCCACGGTCTACAGCGATTCGCTGACAGGGGCGCTCTACCTCGACGGGCCCGCCGACGTAGCGGCATACCGGGACGTCTGGGCCGACCTGGATGCGCTGGCGCTCGATGACGGAGAATCGAAGAAGATGATCATCAAGATCATAGGGGAGATCCAGGATGGGTAACCTGTCCGGCGCCAGATGGCGCAAGAGCACGCGCAGTGGTGACAACAGCGGGACCTGCGTCGAAGTCGCCGACAACCTCCCGGACGTCGTCGCGATCCGCGACTCGAAAGACCCAACAGGGCCGGTCCTCGTCTTCACCGTGCCCGAATGGCATGCGTTTCTCGCTGGCGCGAAGGACGGCGAGTTCGACAGCTAACCGAGCGCCTCACGGCCGCGCCGCAGGAAGTCGCGCTCGGCCGCGTTCTGGGTACGGGCGATCGCCGCCTCGTAGGCCTGCGCCGCCTCGGTGGTGCGGCCCAGGCGCCGGAGCAGGTCGGCGCGGACGGCATGGAACATGTGGTAGCCATCGAGGTCGAGGTCGTCGACGAGGGTGAGCGCCGCCTCCGGCCCCTCGACCTCGGCCACCGCCACCGCGCGGTGCAGCGCCACGACCGGGGTCGGGGCGAGCGCCAGAAGCTGGTCGTACAGCTGCAGGATCTGCCACCAGTCGGTGGCGGCCGCAACCGGTGCGTCGCTGCGGACGGCGTTGATCGCCGCCTGGATCTGGTACGGGCCGGGCTGGTTGCGCCGTAGGCAGGCTCGCACGATCGCCTGGCCTTCGGCGATGAGGGCGCGGTCCCAGCGGTCGCGGTCTTGGTCGGCCAGCAGCACCAGGTCGCCGTCCGGCGTGGTGCGGGTGGCCCGGCGCGACTCGGTGAGCAGCATGAGCGCGAGTAGCCCCATGACCTCCGGCTCATCGGGCATGAGCTCGGCCAGGAGCCGTCCGAGCCGGATGGCTTCCGTGCACAGCTCCTCGCGGACCAGCCGGTCGCCCGAGCTCGCCGTGTAGCCCTCATTGAAGATGAGGTACACGACGGCCAGCACGGCCCGAAGGCGTTCCGGGAGGTCGGCCTCGTTCGGGACTCGGTACGGGATCCGCGCATCGCGGATCTTGCCCTTGGCCCGGACCAGCCGCTGGGCCATGGTCGGCTCTGGCACCAGGAAGGCGCGTGCGATCTCTGCCGTGGTGAGCCCGCCCAGGAGCCGCAGCGTCAGCGCGACCTGGACGGCTGGGGCAAGCGCGGGGTGACAACAGGTGAAGATCAGGCGTAGCCGGTCGTCGTGCACAGGACCCTCCTCGGCCGGTTCGTCGCCAGTGTGCAGCAGGGCGGCCTGGACGTACCGGGCCTCGCGGGTCGCCTCCCGCCGATGGCGGTCGATCAGCCGGTTACGCGCGGTCGTGATGATCCATCCGGCGGGGCTCGGCGGCAGCCCGGCGGACGGCCACCGTTCCACCGCCGCAGTGAACGCGTCCTGGACCGCCTCCTCGGCGAGGTCGATGTCACCGCAGACGCGGACCAGGACGGCCACTGCCCGGCCGTACTCCTCCCGGAACACCCGGTCGATCTCGGACGTGGCGAGAGCCGGCATAACAGGTGTCAGTCCTCGGCTTCGCCGCGGAATGGGCGTACCTCGACCGGGAGCAGGGCGAGCGCCCGGGCCATCTTGCGGCCCCAGTCGAGCGCCGCGTCCAGGTCGGCCGCCCTGATGATCGTGAACCCGCCCAGGTGCTCCTTGCCCTCGGCGTACGGGCCGTCGGTCATGAGCACCTCGCCCGCGCGCAACCGCACCACGGTGGCCGTGCTCGGGGCATGCAGACCACCGGAGAACACCCAGACGCCGGCGGCCCGCATCTCCTGCCGCACCGCCTCAACGTCGCGCATGACCGGTTCCAGGACTTCCGGCGGGGGAGGGTCTCCGTCTGGCTCGTAGACGCTGAGCAGATAGTGCTTCATCTGGGGTACCTCCTGATGTTCCCTTACACCGTTCAGGCTTCTTGCCCCCATACGAACGACTTCCGAGCGGATCGACACGGGCAGGGGCGGCCTCTCGCTAGGCAAACGGCTTCATGAACGACCAGAGATGACCTTCGAGATCGTGGGCGCTGTACACGCGGTAACCGTAGGGCTGGTCGACGGGCTCGTACACGATGGTGGCGCCTTCACTGGTGGCGTGGCGGTAGTGGGCGTCCACGTCGTCGACCATCACGGCCACGCTGGCCGTCGCTGCGCCCACGGATCGGGGTGAGGCCAGCGCGGAGGCCTTTTCCTCGCGATGCATCCAGATGACGCCGTCCCCGGCGTACAGCTCGCCGTGCACAGCCCGGCCCTCTTTGTCACGGTCCACCCTGCCCGGTCCCAGCCCGAAGACGCGTACCAGCCAGTCGTGGGCGGCCGCGATATCGGCATACACCAGCAGCGTGATGCGCCGCTGGGCGGTGGTGTCAAGCATGGTCATCTCCTCCAAGAGGGTCAGCAGCTCATCGCTGAGCCGGCCGTCGGTCGCGCCGGCCGAGTCCAGCAGGACGGCGAGGCGCGTGCGGATCCGGCCGGCTGCGTCGAGCCGGCGGTCGAGCTCGCCGAGGTGCGCCGCCATCGCGGCGCGCAGGCTCCAGGCAGGGTCGTCGAGCGCCCGGCTGATCTCCACCAGCGGCAAGCCCAGGCGACGGAGCAGGCAGATGCGGTACAGGCGTGCGACGTCGGTGTCGTCGTAGAGCCGGTGCCCGGCATTGGTGCGGCCGGAGGGGATCAGTAGGCCGATCTCCTCGTAGTAGTGCAAGGTGCGGACGGTGAGCCCGGTCGCCGCCGCCAGCTCACCTATCCTGCGGGTGTTTCCGCCCTGCTGCCTGGGCGCCATGCGACCGACCGTACGACCTCACGTCGCGTGAGGTACAAGACGGCGGTCTACGGCTCGGCCACCGTCTGATTGGCCGTTGGGTACGCCCTGGTGATTATGGTCGGAGGTCCGCGCGGGCAGAATAGTCGCCCACGGGAGACTGGGCGGGGGGCCGACGAGAAGGGGCAGCGGATGGAGCGGCCGAGCTGGGCGCCCGAAGGGATCGACATCGAACGGCCGAGCCAAGCCCGCGTGTACGACTATTTCTTGGGCGGTTCGCACAACTTCGCCGTCGACCGGGCGGCAGCCCAGCAAGGCATCGCGGTGATGCCGGACATAGCCGTCCAGGCCCAGGCCAACCGCGCCGGATCTGCGCCGGGCCGTACGGTTTCTCATCGCTGCTGGGATCAGGCAGTTCCTGGACATTGGTTCTGGCATTCCGACCCTGGGCAACGTGCACGAGGTTGCGCAGAAGGCCGCGCCGGACGCGCGGGTGGTGTACGTGGACATCGATCCCGTCGCCGTCGCCCACAGCCGTCAGATGCTCGCCGACAACGACGCGGCTGTGGTGTTCCAGGAGGATCTGCGCCGGCCGGAGGCGATCCTCAACCATCCGCAGCTACGAGCGCTCCTCGATTTCGACCAGCCCATCGCGCTGCTGATGCTGGCCATCCTGCACGTCGTCCCGGACGACGCCGAACCGGCGAACATCGTGGCGAGACTGGGCGATGAGCTCCCCAGCGGCAGCTACCTGGCGATCTCCCATGCCACCGACGAGAGCCGGCCCGATGTGTGGAAGCATCTAGTGGAGCTCTCGAAACAGACGCCGACCCCGATAACACCACGGAGCCGGGCGCAGATCGAACGATTCTTCACCGGCTTCGAGCTGGTTCCGCCCGGTCTGGTCTGGGCTCCACTGTGGCGCCCAGAAGCCCCCGGTGAGGTCGGCGAGCGCCCGGAGCGTTCGAGTAACTATGTTGGCGTAGGACGCAAATCGTGACCGGCCCGGCCGCGAGGTCTCATCCCGGTCGAGCCTGATGGAGGCATGGGTCATGCGGCCCGGCGCAGGGCGGCGAGCAGTGCCGTGGTGGCCGGAGGGTCGGGCGGTTCGCCGTAGGTCGCCGCGTAGACATGGCGGGTCGACGAGGGTATCTCCGTGGCCTGGATGCCGGCGGCGCGGTGCGCCCGAAGCGCCAGGCCCGGGATGCTGGTGACCCCAATCCGGCCGCCACCAGGGCCTGCATCGCCACCATGTCGCCGGTGCTGAAGGTGATGTTCGGCGTGAACCCGTCCCTCGCACACAGGTCCAGCAGGTGGCTGCGGCACCGCTCGCAGCCGGCGATCCAGCGCGAGTCGCCAAGCTTCTGGGTACCGGTGCCGGTGGACTCGTCGAACCGGAGGAACCACGGCCTGCCGCTGGAGCCACCGGTCGGTCATGCTCGACCGTGGGAACCTGGGCCACGAGTTGCGCTCGTAGCGCACGGAGGCTGGCGGTGACCGTGATCGCCGCGATCACCAGCCAGATACCCAACTGGAGGGCTATGCGCCGGCGCCGGGGTGAGATCCACAGGGCCAGGGCGAGCAGCACCAGGGTGCTGATACTGCTCAAGACCGTACTGCACCAACGTGCGAAGCTTGTAGCTATATAGATAATTCCACGGCTTATTGTAGTCTGTGCCGTTGATGTCAAACGCCTCGCAATTACGATACGCAGTCTAATTGACACGGGAAGTAGCGGCTACGAGGATGAGCTACGGCCAAGACCTATTCGAACCATCTATGCCTCAAGGGCCGCGCGGTGCGCCGAGACTGAGGCACCGCAAGGCGCCGAGCCCAGTGCGCCGTGGCAATCCGCAACCGGTCGAGTCAGGTGATGACCGATGGAAACCTATGAGTCAGATCCGCTGCAAGCCCTCCCCGTAGCGCAGTCAGGCCGCCTCATCGCATTCGACACTGCACAGGTCATCAGCCTGATGATCTATCCACCCCGCCCGGGGGTGCTGGTGGTCTCCGGGCACAAGCCATACCCGACCATGAGGGTCGAGCTCATCCCACGGGTGTACATCCGCAGGCCGGAGTACTGGGGCATCGAGGTGGTCGGCTTTCCCCGTCGCCGGGGCCGGCTCATCCCGGCGGCGCCCGCGGCGGGGACGCCCTACACGGTGGAGCTAGACCTTGCCGGCGTGATCGGCACGCTCGGCATCGAGGTGATCGGCGCGAACCGCACGGAGCAGATCCCATTGGCAACCGAGGATGCCACGCGATTCATCGGTGCCGTCGAGGACGGCCGGTTCCGCCGGATGTTCCCGCCGGGGATTCACGAGCGGTTCCTGCGGTTGACCACCGTGGGTGTCAAGGACGACGCGCCGCCCGAGACCGGCGAGATCGACCTTGCCCCGTACGAAGGCTCGATCCTGAAGGTCCTGGGCCAGTACCGGGACGGCTGGGTCTACTCGGCCATGGTGGTGGAGGAGGTACCGGACTCCATTCTGGCCATCGTCGCGCGGCAGGTGTTCCCCGACCCCGCCCAGTGAACACGTTCCCATACCTTCCGAGGAAGGAGTCTGAGATGGCCAACGCCTATCAGCCGACCGTGGGCCCAGGAGACACCGGTGAGGCCGTTGAACAGGCGCAGCGCGCGCTCCGGCGTACCCCGGACACAACGCTCGAGGTGGACGGGATGTTCGGACCGCTGACCGAGGCCTCGACGAAGGAGTTTCAGCAGCGAGAAGGCCTACCAGTGACCGGCACCGTCGACGAGGCAACCTGGCAGGCGCTTCCGGACGGCAACCCGATGCCGATCCTGCAGGAGGGGAGCAAGGGCGACGTGGTGCGCAGCCTGCAGACGATCCTCACCAAAGGCGCCTACGGCTTGTGGGAGACAACACCCCAGGGCATCGACGGGATATTCGGCCCGAACACGGCCGCTTCGGTGCGGGCGTTCCAGACTTGGGCGCGCATCGAGGTCGACGGCATCGTAGGACCAACGACCTGGAACGCGGCGACCGCCTTCGAGTTCATGGTCGGGCTCCAGCACGTTGTCGGCGTCCAGCCAGTGACCTAAAGGCGTGTCTCAGACGGATGAGGATCGGCCTGCGGCCTGACCTCGTGGGCGCGAGATATTCGGGCAGATCGGGTTACCTGCCCGGTGTCCGCGCCCGCCGCCGGAGCGGGGGTTCGCTGACTCGCGGGATACGCCGTCTCTCGGGTTTCGCGGTTACGCCGCTGCCTGCGCCCAGGCCAGCCGCACGGCGCGGATTTCATCGTGGGTCGGCTGGCGAGGTACTTCGGCTTGATATTGGGCGGCGATCAGGACGCGGCGCAGCTTGACGATCATGTCGAGATAGGACGGGCATCTCTTGGTGGTGTACCAGGGTGCGCGGTCGCGGCGGTCCCGGACCACGGCCGGGTGGTGGCCGGCGAGGTGGTACCAGATGATCACGATGCTCTGGGCGACAAGGCCGAACGGGACGGTTCGTTCCACGGCTTGTTGGCTGCGGTTGTGGGCTTCGCCGACGCCGGTGGTGTTCTTGGCGTCGTGGAAGGCGACCTCGATGGCCCAGCGGGCAGCGTAACGTTCCACGATGGCCGCGACCGCTGTGGTGAGGTCGGTGGTGACCAGGGCGAGGGTGGGTTGGCCGGGTTCGACAATGACCAGGACCCGGACGGGGCGGGCGCCGAACACGCCGCGCCACAGGCAGCGCTGGTGATGAACCTGGACGGTGGTGGTGCGGCCGTAGCGGGTGACCGCGACCGGTGTGGCGGGCACCGTGGCGGCCAGGTCGGTGGGGGTGCCGATGCGGGTGCCGTAGACGCGGGGCCGGCCTCGTCCACGCAGCCGCGGTGGGTGGTCGAGGTCTGGGTGGATGTGCCAGAGGCTGGCGTTGCTGCGCAGCGGCCCGGTCAGGGTCACATTGGGTGGGAGCCGGCGTAGTTCGGTGCACAGGTAGGCGCCGTCGGCGACCACGTGCACGACCCGGCCAGGGGTGGCGGTGGCGATCACCTCGACCAGGTCCCGGGCGAGCACGGTCTTGGCGGGTCCGCCTTTGCGCCATAGCCGGGCCAGCACCGGCAAGGCGATGGGTCGGTCCAGGAACGGCAGGGCGACCACGACCGCGGCGATCACGAAGGTGTTGCCGCGGGACAGTTTCTGGTTGCCCTTGGCCACCTTCAGCGAGCCGTCGTAGCCCCAATGCGCCGCATACACGCGTCTGCCGAAACGGCGGAACATGGTGTCATCGACCGCTACGGTCAGCGGCGCGTCGACGGGCACCAGGTGGCCGACGATCAGGCGCAACACGGTGAGGCCCACGGTGTCGGGGTGCCAGCGGGCGGTGGCGAAGAACCGGTGCGCCCGGCTGTGATGCCACACTCCGGCCAGCCCGGCGCCGGCCAGCATGCCGCATACGGTTCTGTTTGCCGGCTGGGCGATCAACCCGGCCAGCAGGGTGACGAACGTGGTGAACGTCGGGGTGGTGAAGCACGGCCGGAACGGCTCCAGCACGCGCCCCAGCGACCTCGGTCGGGTGGGCATCCGGAGCATCGGTGGCAACTCTCGTCTGACGGTTTCATAGGCAACCGCCGATGCTTGTTCGTCTCGTCGCCGAGATCGTCCCGACACGCCGGGCCATACGCGATGGACTGTCACTGGCGCAGTGCCCAGGACGCCATTGGTCGCACACGTTTGAACACAACGCAAGAGTCGAGAAGGTCAGGACGCGATCGTCTAGGGTTGTGGCGTGAGCGGAGAACTGGTGCCGCAACCCTCGCAGCAGAGAATCTCGGACGCCGACCGGCAGCGGGTTACTGAAAGGTTGCAAGCGGCGGTCGGCGTGGGACGGTTGACGCTGGCGGAGTTTGAGCAGCGGTTGAGTGCAGTCCTCGCCGCGCGCACGCTCGGCGAGGTCGAGCCGTTCGTCGCCGATCTGCCAGGAGGAGCGGTGTCAGCGCCGGCACCGGAGTACGTGGCGTTACGTACCCGAGCCGCGAGTCTGAAACGGCGCGGCCAGTGGGTCGTGGCGCGGCGGACGCTGGTGGTGGCCAAGTCCGGATCGGTGAAGCTTGACTTCACCGATGCCCTCATTGCTCACCCCGAAGTGACCATCGAGCTTGACGTGCAATCCGGTTCGACAACACTCGTGCTGCCTCCCGGCGCATCCGTGGACATCGACAACGTCGAGTTCGTCGCGAGTCGCGCCCACGTACACGGCGTGCTCGCGTCCCCAGTCGCAGGATCCGGTCTGCACGTCATTGTGCGTGGCAAGCAACGAGCGGGACGGCTGGTCGTCCGCTACGCGCGTCGCTTTTGGCGGTGGCGCTGGTGAGCGGGTGGCCCGCTCGGAGACAACCCAGTACATCTGGCTGAACGCCGACTTGAACGGGATGCAGCGGTTCGCGGCGCGAGACCTGCAAACGCGGTCGCGGGGCATGGTTTAGGTACCGGTGAACGTGCGCAGGGTCCAGCGTCTTGACGATGGCTCGCGGTGCCGGGCAGGCCAGATTTTCGCCCTGCTATGAGGCGGTGGCCGGAGGGTCGGCGATGGAATCGGGCTCGGAGCGGTGGCTGGAGCTGCGCCAGGGGTGCGCGGGTTGGGCCGGGCGGGGTCAGCGTGGAGGGCTCAGGTCTTCGCGCTGGATATGGCGCTGCTCAGCGAGCGTGCGCAGCCCGCCGAGAAGTTCGTCTATGACGCCGCGGAACTTGCGTCGCATGACCAGCCTGTTGAGCACGGCGGCGATCGGGTTCGCTGAGGCGTAGAACGTCTCGATCAGCACGTCGGTCCGTTCGCTTGTGGTCGCGGTGAAATGAGCGGTGAAGCCGTAGTTGGTGAGCATCTTGTTGAACCCGAAGGAGTCGTCCACGACCAGGAACGACGCGCGAGTCTCGGGCACCGCCTCGACGCACCGCTCGACCATGGTTCCTTTCTTGCCGTTCATGGTCACCGCGCAGGTGCGCGTCACGCCCAGGCCAGTGTCGTCGCCGCCGTGTTCGTCGATGACGGCGTCAACGACCGGCGCCCAGTTGGCCAGCTCTGCGTTGTCCATGAACAGCCGGTAGACGACTCTGACGGGAGCGTTGACCGTGGTGTCTCGTTCCAGCTGTTTCGTGCCCTGCATACGCATCGTGACCTCCTGGAGTTCGGTTTCCCTCAACGTACCTCCCACTGGTGACAGAAGCTGTCACTCATCGCAGGTACGGTTGCACTGATGCGCACCATGGACCGCCACGACCAGCTGTTGCGGCTGCTGCGGCGACGAGCCGACTGGACCGTCGCCGACCTCGCCCGGGAACTCGGCGTCTCCCGCCGCACGGTGCTGCGCGACCTCGGTGCCCTTCGCGGAGCCGGCTTCGATATCGACACGTTCTCCGGCCCCGGCGGCGGAGTACGACTCAACCCGACCTCTGTCATGATCACCTCACAACTGCGCACCAACGAGGTCATCGCACTCATCGTGTCGGTGGAGCTCGCCCGCGCCGCCAAGACGGTGCCCTTCGCCGCTGGCGCCCAGCACGCCCTAGCCAAGATCGAACAAGCCCTCCCCGCTGCGCGAGTAGCCCACCTGCGAGCGCTGCGCGAACGGATCCTGGTCGGTGAACCATCGGGCGACGCGATCCCCGGTGACATCGACCCCAACCTGGTCGAGGCGTTCGAGACCGCATTCACCAACACTCGCCTGCTCGCCTTCACCTACCGCGGGTCGAACCCCACGGCCTGTTGGTGCGCCAACCGCTGTGGTACGTGATCGCCTGGGACACCGACAAGAACGCTCCCCGACTCTTCCGGGCGGACCGCGTCAGCACGCCCACCGTCAGCGACCACACCTTCGTCGCCCGACCCAGCGAGCTCGTCACCGGCGTCTGCCCGGACGCCAGACCAGCAACGACGGTCCGGGTCGGAGGGGCACGCCCGCCAGACGAAGCTATGTGATCTTAAACGGGGCAGCAACGAAAACCGCACGGGTTCTGATATTTCACCCCGCCAGTCCCTGACTACCGGCCGTGCCGGAGAAGATCCAAGAGCGCTGTTCGTACAGTCGGTCGTCGCTGAGGGCACGGAACCGGCGGTGAGGATGGATCAGTCTTGCTACAACGACCGGTGAGCTTGTCGAAAGCACGAGTGCACAAGCCGTAGCCCGCACACCGATCCGTACGCAGTCCGGGCGGCACGTACTAGCCAAACCCGGACTCTGCCGGTAACGAACGTCACCTCGCCGTCGATGACGTCTGCTGTGGACGAGACGGCCCCGCTCGGCGCGCCTACGTGCGTGGTGCAGAGAAGGCTGGTACATGGACCTGCGCCACGCGGGCGACATCTATACCCGGTACTGCCACATGCTGACCCGGCCAGCGGTCGTCGAGGGCCAGACCGTCGTGGCCGGGCAGGTCATCGGAGTGGTGGGCTCCTCGGGTCACAGTTCCGGCCCTCACCTGCACTTCGAAGTACACGTGGGCGGTCGTGGGGCGGCGGTGGACCCGGTGGCGTTTATGGCCAGCCGGGCGCCGCTCGGATGATCCAACGCAAAGTACATGATCACCTCCACTCTTCTGCTTGACATGCCGAGATGAGTGCGCCACGCCGGCCCCCGCCTCGACATCCTTCGTTGTCGTCGTCGCATGTGACGTGCGCGGTCGTCGCGGTCAGCTGAGGCTCTTCGTCACGCGGGATTGCTATCCCACTTGCCGGACCGGACGGGATGCCGGTCGGGTGCCAGGATCAGGTCCAGGACAGGTATCGCGCCAATTTCCACCTGGCTGACGACGGCGCGCAAGTCGGTGGCCACGCCTGGCCGCCGCCGGCCAGCGGACGAACGACGCTGATGAGCTCGTACGCCCCCGTCGCGCCGCAGGTGATGCGCCGTGACGATTCCGCCCGTGCGCAGCCGGAACCTCACCTGCGCGGGGCGCCGAGGTACGTCTGCAGCCGGGCGTGGCGGAACTGGTACACCGGGCCCGCCTGACGGAGCACCCCGAGCTCGCAGGCGTCATCGAGGAACGCCACTACCGGCCACGGCAGCCGGCCGGTGAGCGGTAGCCAGAACCGAACAAGTACCAGCCAGCGCCCCCAGGCGTTCATCAACAGCGCGACCACAACGGCGAGGAGGAGACCGTAGATGACGCCGCCGATGACGCCGCCGCCGACCTGCCCGGTCGCCACGCCGGCAATCAGGAAGCCGAGCAGGACCAACGACATGGCGACGGCTGAGGAGAAGAGCGTCTTGCGGCGGTCTACCGCCAGCAGGCTGGCAGGGCTGACCGCCGCGGCGATGTCCACCGGCACCGAGAGCACCGCCACGACCGCCGCGACAAGCCCGAAGACGGTACCGAACACCAGTCCCACGATGAGCCCACCGGCCAGCACCGCCACCACCCCGAAGCGGATGCCGGCGATCTCCAGCCAGCCGCCACCTCGGATGATCACGTACTGGACGACGCCCTGCAGCAGCGCGTAGACCGCGCCGAACGGGAGCCCCACGCCAAGCCCGGCGGCGAAGCCGCGGCCGAGCCGGCGCAGGAGCTGCCGCGCACGCCCGCGCAGGCCGATCCGTGTCCGGGACGGCTCGGCGCCACGACCGACACCGAAGATCACGCCGAATGCCAGCAAGGTCACCAGCCAGGTCGTCACCATGTCGAACAGCAGGAACCGACGGAAGTCGTCGTCCCTCTCGGCGATAACGATTGGCACGTGGAAGACCAGCACGAAGAACGTCGCGTACAGCATCCCGCCGATGAGCAGACGGGTGTACCAGGACACCAGCTTCGCCATCTGCCACCAGGCGAGGTCGCGCTGCCCGACCCGGTTCAGGCCCCGGGCGAGGTACCGCAGCCAGCGCTCCGCCCGCTCGGCCGGCCAATTGCGCCGCCCGTCCGCGGGCCCCTCCTGGTAGGCGGCGGGCACGAACGCGGCGATCAGGTGCTCCTCGATCGCGGCGGCCGTGGCGAACCTGGTGGTGTCCAGCAACGTGGCGGGGTCCTTGCCGGGGACGTCGCTGTAGACGGCTCGGGCGAGTGCGACCATGAGCGGGTTGGACAGCGCCACGGCGAGGTGCTCGGCGGCCAGTGATCGGGGCTCCTCGGCCAGAAGGGCGAGGACCGGATCCCACTTCGTCGTGCGGACCGCACCGGTGGCGGCGGTGGCGCGCGTTGTGCGCGGCAGGTACGCGACCAGATCACCCACGGCGAGCGCGGCCAGCTCGATTACCGCCGCCCCGGTGAGGACGTCGCTCTGGGTGACCGCCTCCGCGTACTCGTCCGGCCGGCTGGGCCAGCAGCAGCGGCACCGCGGCCGGTGCCGCAGTTGCGGAGCGAGCTCGTCGAAGCCGTCGAGGACCGGCAGGATCCGGCCGGCGGCCACGAGCGCCGTCGCCATCGTCGAGCCGTCCGGCCCCACCTCGCCGAGACGCGGGTAGGTCCGCACGATCCGCTGGGCGAGCCACCCCGGCAGGGACGACGTGGCCGGGTCCCAGGTACCAAGATCGACGATCACCGGAACCGGGTCGATCCCGCCGCACAACCGCCCCCCAACGAAGATGAATCGACGGCCACACCGTACCGCCGTCCATCCCGGTCCCGAACGGCCGAACGGACGGTCCTCCCGGTACACGTCAGCGGCGCGGGTGGAGCCAGTTACAGCGGCCGAGCAGCTGCCGGCGGTTCCGGGCGGAGGACGTAGCGCTCGCCCGTCCGATCCGCACCCTCGTCGCGCATGTCTCCTGCCACATCTCCAGGCGTACTCGCCCCGCGCCCACGCGGCACCCGTGCTCATAGCAGCGAATGCGCAAACGTCCTCCCCATGCCGCAGTGCGGGCGTACGCGGGCGAATTGTTCAAGATCGAGCGACGCACCGGGGCGCAGTAGTGCTCGATTCGCTCAGAACGGACGCTCGCTTACGCTCACGATTGCTCATGATCATCCGGAACCTACAAACCATGTAGGTTCCAGCGCCAACCGAGCAATGTCGGTCGACCTTGACCAGTGTATGGGCAACTGTCCATCGATCATGAGCACTACCGGTCCGGGTACCCCGTCGGTGGTGGCGTCGGACACGGCTCGTCGGTGCCGATGGGTTGCGCCGGTGCGGGCACTGATCGTGTCGGGATTCCGCACACCCGAACGGCCTAATCACGTGGGGGTTGACCTGGGTGCCGCGCGCGGCACCCAGGTCCGGGCAGCGTCGGCTGGGGTGGTCGTGGTAGTGCGGTGTGACGTGATGCCGACCAGTCATGACTGCGACCGGGATGGATCTCCATCAACACTTGGCTGCGGTTGGTATGTCGATCTGCGTCACGCCGGAGATGTGTTCACCCGGTACTGCCATATGCTGAGCCGGCCCGCGGTGGTCGAAGGACAGCCGGTGGTGGCGGGGCAGGTCATCGGAGTGGTGGGCTCGTCGGGTCACAGCTCCGGGCCGCACCTGCACTTCGAAGTACGAATGGGTAGCCGCGGCGGGGCGGCGGTCGATCCGGTGGTGTTCATGGCAACGCGAGCCCCGATCGGGCAACCCTGAACGATATGCAAGATCACACATACTCTTCTGCCGAGTTGAGTGCGCCGACACATCGACGACTATTTTTCGGGTGCATGGGGGTTTGGAATTGATCGGATCCGTTGCCGGGTGCCTTGTCACCTGATGCCCCGGGCGGGGTGGTGACGGTTTCGCGGAGCCGGCGTGCTGGGTGCGCGGCGGCGGGCTCGGTCGTGCGCGGGTGATCTGGCGGGACACCGGTGCGGTCCGCGGCCAGCTGGCGACGAGAATGTCGTAGCTGTACGCCGCGATGATTCCGCCGACCGGGCCGTAAGTATCGCGTTCGGACGGGTCGGAACCAGGCGGGATTGTTTGTACGTTCGGTTCTGTCGCGTGGCCCGGCAGGGCCACAGAGTGTCAGGTGGCAGACGGGAGGGACGGTCGTGGACGAGTCCGCCGCGGTCGTGGTTAGCGGCCTGACCAAGTCGTACGGCTCAGTGGTGGCCGTTGCCGGCATCGATCTGCGTATCGAGCACGGGGAGGTGTTCGCGCTCCTCGGACCTAATGGGGCCGGAAAGACCACGATCGTGGAGATTCTGGAGGGCTACCGCCGCCGCGATGCTGGTGAGGTTGCCGTGCTGGGCCTGGATCCGGGCCACCAGCGGGCCAAGCTGAAGCCGCACATCGGGATCGTGCTGCAGTCGACCGGGGTGGATCGCTACCTGACCGTGGCGGAGACCATCGCGATGTACTCCAGCTACTATCCGCATCCGCGGCCGGTCGATGAGGTCATCGAGGTCGTTGGCTTGACCGGGAAGCGCAATAGCCGCGTCGTGCGGCTCTCGGGCGGCCAGCAGCGGCGCCTCGATGTTGCGATCGCGTTGGCGGGCGATCCTGACCTGCTTTTCCTCGACGAGCCCACCACCGGGTTCGATCCGTCTGCCCGACACGAGGCGTGGCAGGTGGTGACGAACCTTTCCAGGTTCGGCAAGACCGTATTGCTGACCACCCACTACATGGACGAGGCGCAGTACCTGGCGGACCGGGTGGCCGTCATCGCAGCCGGCCGGATCGTCGCCGAGGGCACGCCTGCCACCCTGGCCGGGCGGGACACGGCGCGGGCGAGGGTACGCTTCCGGCCGCCCGAGGGGGCCACCCCACCGGCGGAGGTGACCGTGCAATCGACTGCGGACGGATGGGTCGAGATCGCCCCCGAGAACCTCACCGCCGCACTGCACCGGCTGACCGGATGGGCCATCGAGCACGGGTTCGACCTCGACGACCTCCACATCCTTCGGCCCTCCCTGGAGGAGGTATACCTCCAGCTCACCGGCGGCCACGTCGAGGCGGCCGTACCCCTGAGGGGTGGGCGATGAACGCCGCCACGATGACACTGACCCAACTCCGCTACGTCAACAAGGCATTCTGGCGCAACCCGGCGTCGGCGTTCTTTACGTTCGTCTTCCCGCTGATGTTCCTCGCGATCTTCACCGCCCTGCTCGGCAACGGCCACATCGTCATCGGCGGACACACCACCTCGCTCTCCACCTACTACGTCGCCGGCATGACGTCGTTCGCGGTGATCACGGCCTGCTACAACAACATCGCCATCAGCCTGACCTTCCAACGAGACCTGGGCGTCCTCAAGCGCACCAACGGCACGCCGTTGCCGGCTACGGTCTACCTAGCCGCACGGGTGTTGCACGCGCTGTTCGTCTCCGTGCTGCTGGTGGCGATCACTGTCGCCTTCGGCAGCCTGCTCTACGACGCCGACATCCCCACCGGTGCCGATTTGGCCCGTTTCCTGGCAGTCCTCGCCGTCGGCGCGGCAAGCTTCTGCGCCCTCGGGTTCGCCGTCACCGCCATCATTCCCAATGCGGACGCGGCCGCACCCATCGTCAACGCGACGATCCTGCCGGTGCTTTTCCTGTCGGGAATCTTCATCCCCATCGGCGACAACGCCCCGGCCTGGCTCACGTGGACCGCACGCATCTTCCCCGTCAAGCACTTCGCCGACGGGATCCAGGCCGGCTTCGTCGGCACCACCTTCCACTGGAATGACCTGCTCATCGTCGCCGCTTGGGGGGCGGCCGGGCTGCTGCTGGCCGTGCGCTTCTTCAGCTGGGAACCGCGCACCTAGGCGGGCGACCGGGGATCAAGAAACCGAAATGGCGTGATGCGTTCACCGACGTAGATGACCAGGCTCAGACCTCCGGAAGTCGGGTCGTCGGGTTTGTTTAGGTTGATCATGGTTTGAGGGTGTAGGTCAGTGGTCGGGGGTCGCCGGGAATGTGGGGCGGGGTCTGGTTGATCTCGTCGAGGAGCAGAGTGAGGGCTC
>WNGA01004939.1_pt1 | contig 19446 bp, 18 predicted proteins | sample 5400061 | NCBI WGS metagenome assembly WNGA01 (sample SAMN13153366, study PRJNA577476) | soil metagenome | isolation source: 100 cm soil or saprolite under grassland replicate 2 | place: USA:California | collected 2016-06-15 | reverse complement strand
GGAGGCGGTGAAGGTGGCCGCCCTGCTGCAGAAGGTGGCCCGTCTGGACGCCCGCGCTCTCACCGCCGGCGACGTGCTGGCGATGGCGACGATCGATGGCGCCCGCGCGCTCGGCCTGGACGGCCTGGTCGGCTCCCTGGAGCCGGGCAAGCGCGCCGACCTGGTCCGCCTGCGGGGCGACCGGCCCGGCCTGGCCAACGTCCACGACCCCCGACAGCAGGTCGTCTACTGCACCTCCCCGGCCGACGTGGCCGACGTCTGGGTCGACGGCCAGCGCCGGGTGGCGTCGGGACGGCTGGTCGGCCACGACCTGGCCGCCCTGGTCGAGGCGAGCCGACCCCTTGCCGCCGACCTGGTGACGCGCGCCGACCTGGGCGGGTTCTCGCGGCTTGCCAGGTAGCACGCAAGCAAGCCGGGCATCGTGCAGAGTATGGAAGTCAGAGCCCCAAGACCTCCGGGCGCCGTCCCCGTTGTCGCTTGTAGCCCGATAGGGATACTTGCAGCCGCGAACGGTGCTGCCGACCAAGTCGACCTCGGACGGCACCATCACCGCCTCTGGCCGCGTGGACCTGCGGGGAGTCAAGACGGTCGACGCGATCGTATGGGACAGGGGTGGGGACACCAAGACGATGGCGATCAAGGACAGCGCGGCAACCAACTGCGAAGTGGCAGGCCTGGCCGTGACCGGATCGACGCCGGGGCTTGGACCCGCTGGAGTGGCTTTGATGCTCGCCGGTACTCTCCTCCTGATCGCCACTCGGCGACGCCGGAGCGCCCGCGAGGCTGCGTGAGCCTGCCGCCGCGGTCACCCCACGCCCCCCGCCCGCGCAGCGGGAACCGCTGCGTCAGCCGGACCGGCGCAGGGCGCGGGCGGCGCGGACGGCGTCGCGGACCAGGGCGAGCCGGCGGCGCAGCCGTCGAGCGCGCGGGCGCGGCCGCCCGGCGCCGAGCGCCTCCAGGACCACGGCGGCGGCGTTGCGGCCGGGCAGCCCGGTCACGCCCCCGCCAGGGTGGGTGCCGGCGCCGGTCAGGAACAGCCCGCCGACGGGGGTCCGGTAGCCGGCCAGGCTCGGCGACGGCCGGAAGCTCCCGAGCTGGTCCAGGCTCATCTCGACGTGGTTGGGGTTGGCATGCGCGCCGCCATGGCGCGCGACCCATTCCAGCGGGCCGGTGACGTGCCGCTCGACCGGCTCCAGGACGGTCCCGAGGGCCCGCTCGGCGACCCGCCAGGCGTGGTCGGCGGCACGCTCGAGCGAAGCCGCATCCCACGGACCGGACGCCGGCCGCCACGGCACGAACGTCGACAGCCACAGCGCCGCCCGGCCGTTGGGCGCCCAGCCGGGCTCGAGGGTGGACGGGAAGGCGAGCATCAGCGGCGGGCGCGCCGGCAGCTCGCCGAGCCGGATCCGCGCGAACGCGGCCTCGACGTCGGCGACGGTGTTGGCCGACAGCAGGAACGACCGCTGGAACCCCGGCGGGCCCGGGACCTCTGGCATGCGGGCGAGGATCGCGTCGACCTTCAGCTCGGAGACGTTGGCCCGCCCGACGTGGATGCGCCTGGCCTCGGCGAGCAGCTTGGACGGCACGTCGGCCTCGTCCACCAGGCCGAGCAGCAGCCGGCGGGCGTCGACCGCGGACACCACCGCCCTGGCCGCCTGGACGCGCTCCCCGCCGGCGTGGACGGCGACCGCCCGGCCGTCTCTGAGCTCCACCCGGGTGACCGGCTGCCCGCAGCGCAGCTCCCCGCCGGCCGCCTCCAGGCAGCGGACCAGCGCGTCCACGGTCGCCCTGGAACCGCCGGCAGGGCGGGCCGCCGGGCTGCCGTGGCCGCCGGCGAGCAGCAGCGCGCCGGCGCCGGTGCCGGGGTCGGCAGGTGACTGCTGCGAGTGGGCCGCCCAGTGGGCCAGCACGCCCTGCAGGCGGGGGTCGGCCACGACCGACCGGACCAGGTTGGACGCCGAGCCGAGCAGCGCCTGCAGCAGCCGGCTGGCCTCCGCGCCGAGGGCGGCCTCGGCGAGGGCGGCCAGCTCGCGCAGGGACGGCGGCGGCCCGGACTCGGTCTGGCGCAGCAGGGCTACGGCGGCGGCGGCCCAGGCGGCGAAGCGCCGGTAGGCGTCGGCGTCGGCGTCGCCGACGACGGGGCGGAGCCGCTCGACGGTCCGCTCCAGCGAGGCGTCGAAGGGAAGCGCGGTGCCGTCGTCGCAGGGGGCCAGGGTCACCTCGTCGCGGAGGTGGAAGCGCAGCCCGAAGCGGCGCTCCAGCTCCAGGTCGGCGGCGACGCCGCTGGCGCGGATGCCGCCGTGCTCGTAGGCGCCGAGCTCCAGGCGACCGCGGCCGTCGGGCAGGTCGACGGTGTGGATGCAGCCGCCCGGCGTCTCGGCGGCCTCCAGGACGGTCACGCCGAGGCCGGCCCTTGCCAGGTAGCAGGCGCAGGCGAGGCCGTTGTGGCCGCCGCCGATCACGACCACGTCGGTGAGGGCCCGACTCACCGGGGCACCCCCCTGGGCCCCGGGCCCCTCCGACCGATCCACCGGGGCACCCCCCTGGGGTTCCCCGGACCCCTCCGGGTCACCTGGGCGCGCTCGAGGCGGCGTCGGCGACCTGGCCGAGGCGGTCCAGCAGCAGGCGCAGGCACCAGGCCCGGGTGAGCACGTCGGCCGGGAGGTGGCCGCCCTGGTCGCGGCGGAGCGCCGCCAACTCGCGGCCGTCCGGTACGAGCGTGACCAGGCCCGGGGCCAGCTCGCCGACGCCCCGCAACCGCAGCAGCCGACCGTCGACGCGGCGGCCGGTCGGCAGGCCCGCGGCGCGCCGCTCGGCCGCGTCGCCGAGGAACGAGCGGTGGGTGAGCCGGGGAGCGACATAACCGAGCACCGCGGCGTAGTGGTCCCGCCAGCGCTCCAGCACCGCGGCGAGCAGCGCGCCGAGCCGGTTGTGGACCTCCACGTACGCCTCTCGCTCGGCGTCGCCCCAGCGCCAGGCGCCGCCGGACCGCACCACGGTGCAGTCCGCCCGCCAGGTGCAGGCGAGGCCGCGGTGCTCGAACAGGCCGGGGTCGTCGTAGCGGGCGCAGGGAGACGGCCGGCCGCGCCAGCGGTAGAGGGCCTCGTAGGGGACCAGCCCGAACGGCTCGGACACCACTGCGCGGTCGATCCGCAGGCCGTGCCCGGCCAGCGGGGCGTTGGACAGCAGCTCCGGGGGGGCGAAGCGGGCCAGCGGCGCCGGCCAGTCGCCGCGGTCGAGCGGCCTGAACCCGGCGGCCAGCAGCATGCCGTTGATGGCGCGGTGCTCGTCGGACACGGTGCACGGTTTGACCTTCTGGCCGGGCAGCAGCAGCAGCACCGAGGGCTCGCGGCTGGGGGGTGGCTGGTGCTCGTGCAGCAGCCACCGGTGGAAGGCGCGGACCGCCGGCAGGTCCAGGCCGGCGAGGTTCTCGCGCGGGCAGAAGAAGGTCAGCTCCTCGTCCAGGCTGTAGGGCGGGATCGGCTTGGCCCGGGCCAGCTCGACCAGGCGCTCCCGGCCGCCGGTCATGCCCGCACCGCTCCGCCCATGCGGGTGGCGGCCAGGCCGCCCTCCATCGTCCAGCCGATCCGGAGCAGCCGCGGGACCCGCCGCAGCAGCTCCTCGGGCAGCTTGGCGGCGTTGGTGGCCAGCACCAGGTCGGCGGCCTCGACCAGGCTGGCGACGGCCTCCGGGTCGTCGAGCAGGGCGCTGCGGACCGCCGCCGGCGAGAACTGCTGCATGATCGCCTCCAGCCGGCGCTGCGAGCGGGCGTCGACCGCGAGCACGCCCACCAGGGCCTCCGCCGGGACGTCCACCAGCGTCCGCATGGTCTCCTCGGACGGCACGAAGTTGACGGGGACGACCTGTGCGCCGGCCGGGGCGAGCTCGCGGGCCTCGGCGAGGTGGAAGTAGGGGGTGAACAGCGCGTCGGCGCCGCCGAGCCGGGCGGGGTCGGCGCGCGCCTCCTCCAGCAGCAGCGGCTGAAGGCCGACGGGGATGTCGCGTTGGAGCTGCTCGAGGCCCCGCCGGAGGTCGACCGGGTTGCATTCCAGGAACAGCACGCGCGGCGCCGGCCGGAAGACCTCGTCGGCGACGTTGCCGACCAGCTCCGCGAAGGAGCCACGGTCGCCGCCGGCCAGCCGCCAGCGCACCGCCAGGCGCCGGACGGCGGCCTCGACGTCGCGCTCGCCGGTCTCGCCGGCCGGCAGCTCCCCGCTGACGACCGTGCCGCGCCGGTTGGTCACCCCGACCCAGCCCTGTCTGGCCAGCTCCTGGATGGCGCGGCCGACCGTGCTGGGGCTGGCGCCGAGCTCGGCGGCGAGGGTGCGGACCGACGGCAGCGGGCCACCGGGCGGGTGGGCGCCGCGCAGGATGCGGTCCCGCAGCGCCTCCTCGACGTCGCGGGCGGACAGCATCGTGGGCTTCACCTCTCCCCGACCGTCTGCTGCCGGCACGCGTCCCCCTCGGTCCCAAGAGTCTCTTGTCTCTTGTCTCGGACAGTGGGCGGAAACGTATCACGCGAAGGTGGCGGCCGCGAGAACGCCGGCGAGCCCTGGCGTCCACCACTCGTCGACCACCAGGATCCGCGAGCTCGGCAGGTACCAGACCCGCTGCCGATAGCTGGTCTCCGGCTTCAAGGTGCCGGCGTCCAGGCATGGGACCACCCAGGCGCGGTACACCGCCCGCTTGGTCCCCACCTTGGCGAACCCCGCCGTGCGCGGCCGCGTCGGGGTCTGCTCGACCAGCCCGTCGCGGTCCACAGGGCAGCCCTCGACCCCGGTACCCGGATGCCAGACCCGCTCCGGGCGGTAGGGGCCGAGCTCGTGGGCGATGGCGATCTGGCTGGGGCCCAGGAGCAGGAAGCCGGGGCAGTCGACCCCGCCGACGCTGCGGCGGCAGGCGCCGCCGGAGGCGACCGTGACCCGGTCGGCGGCGTCGTGGGTGGCGCGCCACCCCGGCAGCAGCCGGATGGTCATGGCCCGGAACGTGAGCCGGGCGCCAGCCCGCTGGCCGGCCTGGCCGGTCGTGCCCGGCGCCGTGGTGGCGGCTGCCCGGGTCGTGCCCTCCAGGGTCGTGGTCGTCGTCTCGTCCGTGGGCGCGGCGACGGTCTGCGTGGTGGCGATCCCGAGGCCCCCACCGGGCTGGCCGGCCTCGCCACCGCAGCCGGCCAGGGCGCTCGCCGCGGCGAGCGCCAGCAGGACGTGGGCCCGGGAGCGACGCACCGACACGTTCCTCCCTCCCGTCCCGCAACCAGCCGCGCCCGCCATACCGCCCGTACGCGCAGTACTCCGTATCGAGTTTCCTCGCGGCAGGAACCGGATGGTAGCGTCAACCGGTTGTCGGCACGGGGGGCTTGGGGGGGTCGGGACATGGAGGCGAGGCCGATCGCCGTGTCCTGGCGCCCGGTCGACGGCCCGGCCGTGCGGGGGCTGGCGGTCGCGATCGCCAGGACCGCGCTCCTCGCCGGTGTCTACGTGGCCGCCGCGAAGGCGGCGTTCGCGCTCGCGTTCGTCCACACCAGCATCGCGCCGATCTGGCCGCCGAGCGGGATCGCGCTGGCGGCGGTCCTGCTGTTCGGCCGCCGCGCCGTCCCCGGGGTGCTGCTGGGGGCGTTCCTGTTCAACGCGTCCACGCCGGTGCCGCTGTGGGTGAGCGCCGCGATGGGGGTCGGCAACACCGCCGAGGCGGTCGTCGGTGCCTGGCTGCTGCGCCGCGCCGGGTTCCGCCGCGCCATCGACCGGGTCCGCGACGTGCTGGCCCTCGCGGGGCTGGGCGCGCTGGTGAGCACCGCGATCAGCGCCAGCGTCGGGGTGGGGAGCCTGTGGCTGAGCGGCATCCTTCCGGACACCCAGGTGTGGGTGGGGTGGGCGATCTGGTGGTTCGGCGACGCCGCCGGCATGCTGACCGTCGCGCCGCTGCTGCTGCTCGCGTCGACGCGGCGCCATTGGCGGCGCCCGGAGCCCGGCCGGGTGCTGGAGGCCGCCGCGCTGGCGGCGACGCTCGGCCTGATCGTGCAGGCCGGTCTCACCGAACGGGTCGCGCGGCCGTTCCTGGTGTTCCCGGCGCTGGTGTGGGCCGCGGTCCGCTTTCGCCAGGCCGGCGCGGCCGTCGCCAGCCTGTTCGTGTCGGTGGTGGTGGTGTGGCTGACCCTGCACGACCGCGGCCCGTTCGTCGAGCCGTCGCTGACCCAGAGCCTCCTGCTCACCCAGGCCGCCACCGGCGCGGTGATGGCGACCAGCCTGGCCTTGGCCGCGCAGACCGTCCAGCGGGAGCTGGCGGCGCAGACGCTCGGCCGGCGCGAGCATCAGCTCGCCGAGGCGCACGCCCAGGCCGAGCTCTCCCGCCGGCTGCAGAACGGCCTGCTGCCCGTGCTGTCGCTGCACGACCCGGCGCTGCTGCTCCGCACCCGCTACCAGCCCGGCCAGCGGCGGGCGCTGCTCGGCGCGGACTTCTACGACGCGCTGGAGCTGCCGGACGGCACCGTTGCCACGCTGATCGGCGACGTGGCGGGGCACGGCCCCGACGAGGCGGCCGTCGGTGTCGCCCTGCGGGCGGCCTGGCGTGGGCTGGTCCTGTCCGGGCATGGGCCACGCGGGCTGCTGGACGGCCTGGACAAGGTGCTGGTGGCCAACCGGCCGTCGGAGGAGATGTTCACCACGGTGTGCTGCACCTGGATCAGCCCCGACCGGACCCGGGTCACCGTCGCCCCGGCCGGCCATCCCCCGCCGCTGCTGGTCTCGGGCGGGCAGGTCCGGGTGGAGGAGCTGCCGGGTGGCCCGGCCCTTGGCATCCTCGACCACGGCTACGAGTGGGAGGCGAGGACGCTCGAGGTCGGGGACGGGTGGACGCTGCTCTGTTACACGGACGGGCTGGTCGAAGGGTTGCGGGCGCCGGGCTCCGTGGAGCGCTTCGGGATCGACGGGCTGGTCGACACCGTCGCCGGGCTGCTGGCGACCGGCCGCGGCCTGGACGCGATGCTCGACGGCCTCCTGGCCGCCGTCCGCGACGCCAACGGCGGGGAGCTGTCCGACGACGTCGCGATCCTCTGTTTCGCCCGGAGTCGTCCCTCCTGACTCCCACGGCCTCCGGTCCGCGTCCTCCCGTCCCGACGCCACCCAGGAGCTGGGGGCAATATCGCCACCGTCGTCCACCCGTCCACGTGGAAGGACCCGTCTGCTCGTCGCGGCGCTGGTCGCCGCGCCGGCGGCGGGCACCGCCGCACTGACGAGCACGGCCGCGACGGCCTGGCACCCCGGCGCAGGTCGCCTCGCTCGCCCAGCAGGCCGGCATCAGCCGGTCGGACGCCCGGCTCGGAACCGCTCGACCGAGGTCGTCAGCTCCTCCAGCACCGCCGGCAGCGGCTCGACCCCGAGCCCGGGCCCCCGAGGCACCGCCAGGTGGCCGTCCCGCAGCACGAACGGGTCGGTCAGGTCCAGGTGGAAGTAGCGGTCGGAGGCGGAGGTGTCGCCGGGGAGGGTGAACCCGGGGAGGGCGGCGAGGGCGACGTTGGCGGCGCGGCCGATGCCGGTCTCCAGCATCCCGCCGCACCAGAGGGGCACGCCGCGGGCGTGGCAGAGGTCGTGCAGGCGTCGCGCCTCCAGGTAGCCGCCGACCCGTCCCGCCTTGACGTTGACGATCCGGCAGGCGCCCAGGGCGAGCGCGTCGCTGGCCGCCTTGACCGAGGTGATCGACTCGTCGAGGCAGATCGGGGTGCGCAGGCGGCGTTGCAGCTCGGCGTGGCCGAGCAGGTCCTCCTCGGGGAGCGGCTGCTCGATCAGCAGCAGCCCGAACGGGTCGAGCCCGGCGAGGTGGGCGGCGTCGGCGAGGGTGTAGGCGGCGTTGGCGTCGACTTGGAGGGCCAGCTCGTCGCCGAAGCGCTCCCGCACCGCCGCGACCGGCTCCAGGTCCCAGCCTGGCTCGATCTTGAGCTTGATCCTGAGGTAGCCGGCGTCCAGGTAGCCGGCGACCGCGTCCAGCAGCTCCGCCAGCGACCCCATGATGCCGACCGAGACCCCGGCGGGGACGCGCTCGCGGGTGGCGCCGAGGTGGCTGGCCAGGGGGATGCCGCGGGCCCGGAGCCAGGCGTCGAGCACGGCCAGCTCCAGCGCCGCCTTGGCCATGCGGTGGCCCCTGACGAAGCCGAGCGCCGGCGCGACCGCCTCCGGCCGCAGGTCGTGGAGGTCGGCGACGGCCGGCAGCAGGAAGCGGCGCAGGACGTCGGCGGCGCCGTCGACGTACTCCGAGGAGTAGCGGGGCTCGGCGCCGGCCACGCACTCCCCCCAGCCCTCGGCGTCGGCGGTGGCGACCCGCACCAGCAGCACGTCGCGCGCCGTCTCCTCCCCGAAGGAGGTGCGAAACGGCGCGACCAGCGGCAGCGCCACCCGCCGCAGCTCCACCTCGGCGAGCCTCACCCCTCGGCCCTCCGCAGGACGTAGCAGCCGGGGCGGGCGAACCCGGTCACGGTCGCGCCCTCGGCGAGCAGGCCGCCGAGCACCTCGCGGACGGCGTGGCGCCAGCGGCGGGCCGCCGCCGGGTCGCGGCCGCGCAGGCCCTCCACGTCGCGGGGCACGCGGACCAGCAGGACCGGCGCGTCCGCCGCGCCGCCGACCGGGAGCCCGTCGCGATCCTCGTCGAGCGCCACCACCGCGCCGGCCGAGCGCAGCGCCTCGGCGTCCGGCTCGGCCGGCGACCCCGAGCAGGCGGCCGCCACCCGCGGGTCGTCCAGCCGCCAGGTGACCAGCAGCCGGTCGCTGGCGTCGCCGGCGTTGATGGCGTCGGTCATCGGGCCGTAGAAGTCCGGCAGGTACTCGCTGGCCTCGGCGGCGAGCTTGGTCAGGTTGAACCAGGCGTTGCGGGCCACCAGCGGGTCGAAGGTCCACACCGCCAGCGGGAGCCCGCGGCCCAGCGCCCAGGCCCGCTGGTGCAGCTTGAGCGCGAACCCCACGCCGCGGCGTTGGGTGCCGGGGGCCACGCCGGCGATGTGGGAGTGCAGCGCCTGCCCGGCGGGCGCCCGGCCGAGCACGCCGACGTGGGAGCTGTAGAACCCCATGCAGGCGCCGGCCAGCCGCTCCCCCGCCCACGCCCCGGCGACGTAGTTGCCGGCGTGCGCCAGCGCCCGCAGCAGCTCGGCGGTGACCGGCGGCGGGCTGTCCGGCGCCGGCCGCCAGATCTCCGCGAACAGCCGTTGCGCCAGCCTGAGCTCGGCGACGTCGTGCAGCTCGCGGACGTCGACCCCCGCGGCGGTGGCGGCCGCCAGGGCGTCGGCGGCCGCGGTCGCGGCCAGCGCCATCCTCACCTCCTCGTCTCAGCCGAACAGCGGGAACCGCGCCGCCAGCGGGCCGAGGGCGCGGGCTTCCTCGCCGGTCAGCGCCAGCCTGCCGGTCCCCTTCAGCGCGTAGGTCACGTCGTCCCAGCCCGCCGGCGCCTGCTCGCCCAGCAGCGCGTCCAGCGTCTCGCGCGTGACCGCGAGGGACGCCGGCGGGGGCGGTGGCGCGTCCGGCAGCTCCACCGTCACGTCGAGGTGGTGGATGGCGACCTCGACCGCCCAGATGGCCAGGAAGACCTCCATCGTCACGACGTGCCCCTGAAACTCCAGGCGCTGGTCCGGGATGGCGGCTCGCCCCTGCCGCAGCGCCGCCCCGGTCGTCAGGTGCAGGTGCCGCACGACGCCGGAGGGCCGGGCGTAGGCGGAGGCGACCAGCCGGGTGAACCTGGCGTGGCCCAGGTCGGGCTCGCCGGGAGCGCAGCAGTCCCGCCAGTACGAGGCGACGTCGGTGTCGGCGGGGCGGTCGGTGGGGCTGGCGAACCCGACCAGGATCTCCTGCATGCCGAAGTCCAGGTGGCAGAGCACGTCGCAGACCGCCCAGCCACGGCAGCGGCTGGAAGACAGGAGCTGCTCGTCGGTGAGCGAGGCCGCCAGCTCGTCGATCGTGGTGTAGGCCGCGACGAACCCGTCGCGCGCCCGCTGGAACCCATTGGCGTCCATCGGTCACACCCGCTCCAGGCCGACGTAGTTCTCGGCCAGGCTGCGCGCGGCCGCCTCCGAGCCGGTCACGTAGTCCAGGCGTGCCCGCTGCAGCTTGAGCTGGAAGTCGTCGTCGGCCGGGGACCGGTGCAGCAGCGTCGTCATCCAGGTGGAGAAGTCCTGCGCCCGCCACACCCGGCGCAGGCACGTGCCCGACCAGGCGTCCAGCAGGTCGGCGGCGCCGGTCCGGTACCAGGCGGCGAGCGCCTCGGCCAGCAGCCGCACGTCGGCCACGGCCAGGTTCATGCCCTTGGCGCCGGTCGGCGGGACGATGTGGGCGGCGTCGCCGGCCAGCAGCAGCCTGCCGAACCGCATCGGCTCGACCACGAAGCTGCGCATCGCGGTGACGCCCTTCTCGAGGATCGGCCCCTCCCCGAGCGTCCAGCCGTCGTCGGTGCCCAGCCGCGCCTGCAGCTCCTCCCAGATCCGCCCGTCCGGCCAGCGCTCCAGCGGCTCGTCGGGTTCGACCTGCAGGTACAGGCGGGTGAGCTGCGGCGAGCGCATGCTGTGCAGCGCGAACCCCCGGTCGGAGGAGGCGTAGACGATCTCGTCGCTGGACGGCGCCACCTCGGCGAGCACGCCGAGCCAGGCGTACGGGTACTCGCGCTCGTAGACGCCGCGGGCCGCCGGCAGGACCGCATCGCGGCAGACGCCGTGGAAGCCGTCGCAGCCGGCGACCACGTCGCAGTGGAGCTCCCGCTCCTGGCCGCCGTGGCGGTAGCGGACCAGCGGCCGGTCGGACTCGACCGCCTCCGGGCGGGCGTCCTCGACCTCGAACTCGATCTGGCCGCCGGCCTCCAGCCGCGCGCGGATGAGGTCCTTGACGACCTCCTGCTGCCCGTAGATCGTGATCGACCGCCCGGTCAGGTCGGTCAGCGGGACGCGGTGGCGCCGGCGGCCGAAGCGCAGCTCGATGCCGTGGTGGACCATGCCCTGGCGGCGCATCCGCTCGCCCACCCCGGCCGCTTCCAGCAGCTCCACGGTGCCCTGCTCCAGCACGCCGGCGCGGACCCGCTGCTCGACGTACTCGCGGCTGCGCAGCTCCAGCACGACCGACTCGATCCCCTCCAGGTGCAGCAGGTGCGACAGCAGCAGACCGGCCGGCCCGGCCCCGACGATCCCCACCTGGGTTCGCATCGCGGTGCTCCTTCGGTCGGCTGTGGATACGATCAGCATGGAGGAGGATGCCATGTCCGAGACCAAGACCGGCCAGCCGCTGCTCGGCTACCGTCGCGACGACCCCGGCGCCCGCCCGCCATACCTGTTCCCCGACTACCTGGCGACCCGCCTGCGAGCCCCGCGCCGGCCGTTGACGCTGCTGCCCCACACCCTGACCGAGGTCACCGGCCCGCTGCTCGGGGAGGGCCGCGTGGGCGAGCTGGACCACGACCTGACCCGCCAGCACCGGGGCGAGCCGCAGGGCCAGCGCATCGTGGTCACCGGGCGGGTGCTCGACGGCGACGGCCGCCCCGTGCCCCACACGCTGGTCGAGGTCTGGCAGGCCAACGCGGCCGGCCGCTACGCCCACGAGGTCGACCGGCACCCGGCGCCGCTTGACCCCAACTTCCGCGGCGTCGGCCGCTGCCTGACCGACGCCGACGGCGGCTACCGGTTCGTCACCGTCAAGCCGGGCGCCTACCCGTGGCGCAACCACGACAACGCCTGGCGGCCCGCCCACATCCACTTCTCGCTGTTCGGGCGGGCGTTCACCCAGCGGCTCGTCACCCAGATGTACTTCCCCGGCGACCCGCTGTTCGGCCAGGACCCCATCTTCAACGCCGTTCCCGACCCGGCCGCCCGCCAGCGCATGGTCGCGCGCTTCGCGCTGGACGCCACCGTCCCGGAGTGGGCGCTCGGCTACCGCTTCGACATCGTCCTGCGCGGCCGCGACGCCACCCCGACCGAGCAGGAGGACGACGACCGGTGACCCTGCCGCCCACGCCGTCGCAGACCGTCGGGCCGTTCTTCGCCCTCCCCGACCCGGCCGCGCTGATCTGGCCGGACGGGCCGTACGTGGTGGCGGAGGGGACCCCTGGCGCGTTCCGCCTGGAGGGCCGGGTGGTGGACGGCGCCGGCGAGCCGGTGCCCGACGGCCTGGTGGAGTCCTGGCAGGCCGACCCCGACGGGCGCTTCGCGCACCCCGACGACCCGCGCGGCGGCGTGGCCCGGCCGGGCTTCCGCGGCTTCGGCCGCTGCGCGACCGACGCCGACGGGCGCTTCTGGCTGCTCACGGTCAAGCCCGGGACGGTGCCGGCGCCGGACGGCCGGGCGCAGGCACCCCACCTCGACCTGTCGATCTTCGCGCGAGGCCTGAACCAGCGTCTCGTCACCCGCGTCTACTTCGCCGACGAGCGGCAGCGCAACGCCGCCGACCCGGTGCTGGCGTCGCTGCCCGAGCCGGCCAGGGCGACCCTCCTGGCCGAGCCGACCGGCGGCGGCTACCGCTTCGACGTCCACCTCCAAGGGGAGCACGAGACCGCCTTCTTCGATGTCTGAGGCCGGCCAAGGCGGCGGCCTGTTCGGCGGGGTGTTCGCGCGCGGGCCGGTGGCCGCGCAGGTCGACGACCGGGCCATGCTGCAGGCGATGCTGGACGCCGAGGCGGCCCTGGCGCGGGCGTCGGCCGGCGCCGGCGTGATCCCCGCCGCGGCCGCCGCGGCGATCGCCGCCTGCTGCGACGCCGGCCGGTTCGACGTGGCCGCGCTCGGCCGGGCGTCGGCGGCCGCCGGCAACCCGGTCGTGCCGCTGGTGCGGGCCCTCGCCGAGCAGCTCCCCGAGGAGGCGGCCGGGCACGTCCACCAGGGGGCGACCAGCCAGGACGTGCTCGACACCGCCGCCGCGCTGGTCGCCAACCGGGCGCTCGGGCCGCTGCTGCGGGACCTGGCCGCCGCCGCCGGCGCCTGCGCCGGCCTGGCCGAGGCGCACCGCGGCACCGTGCTCGCCGGCCGCACCCTGCTGCAGCAGGCCGTCCCGGTGACCTTCGGGCTCAAGGCGGCCGGCTGGCTGGTCGGCCTGGACGAGACCCGCCTGCGGCTGGCGGAGGTGCGCCGGCGGGTCCTCGCCGTGCAGCTCGGCGGCGCCGCGGGGACCCTGGCCGGCTTCGGCGACCGCGGCCTGGAGGTGCTGGCCGGGTTCGCGGCCGACCTGGGCCTGGCCGAGCCGACCGTCCCCTGGCATGCGGTGCGCGCCCGGCCGGCGGCGCTGGCGGGGGCGCTCGGCGCCTGCGCCGGGGTGCTCGGCAAGGTCGCCCGCGACGTCGCCCTGCTCGCCCAGAACGAGGTCGCCGAGGTCCGCGAGGGCGGCGGGGTGGGGTGGGGCGGCTCCTCGGCCATGCCGCACAAGCGCAACCCGGTCGCCGCCGTGGCCGTGGCCGCGTGCACCGCCCGGGTCCCAGGGCTGGTGGCGACCATGCTGGCCGCGATGCCGCAGGAGCACGAGCGGGCCGCCGGCGGCTGGCACGCCGAGTGGGAGCCGCAGCGCGAGCTGCTGCGGCTGGTCGGCTCCGCCGCGTCCTGGTGCCGCGAGCTGCTGGAGCACCTGGAGGTCGACGCCGGCCGGATGCGCGCCAACCTCGACGCCGCCGGTGGGCTGCCGCTGGCCGAGGCGGCCGTGGCCGCGCTCGCCGGCTCCCTCGGGCGGCGCCGCGCCCGCGAGGCGGTCGAGCTGGCCAGCCGGCGCGCCGCCGAGGAGGGCCGGGCGCTCGGCGAGGTGCTGCTGGCGTCGCCGGAGGTCGCCGGCCGCCTCTCCGGCGCCGACCTGGACCGGGCGCTCGACCCGGCCGCCCAGCTCGGCGCCGCGGGGGCCCTGGTCGACCGCGCCCTTGCCGCCCACCGCACGACCGAGGAGCAGGCATGAACGATCCAGGCATGGCGGTCCGCCGCGAGGTGCTCGGCGACGCCCACGTCGACCGGGCGGTGGCCGCGACCACGCCGTTCACCGCGCCGTTCCAGGAGCTGATCACGCGCTACGCCTGGGGGGAGGTCTGGAGCCGCCCCGGCCTGGACCGGCGCACCCGGAGCTGCGTCACGCTCGGGATGCTGGTGGCGCTCCGCTGCGAGGACGAGCTGGCGATGCACGTCCGCGCGGCGCTGCAGGGGGGCCTGCGTCCCGAGGAGATCCAGGAGGTGCTGCTGCACGCCGCCGTCTACGCCGGCGTGCCCGCCGCCAACGCCGCGTTCGCGATCGCCCAGCGGGTGCTCGACGAGCGGGACGCCGACGGCGGGGTCACAGCAGACCCAGGCTAGCGGCGCCGTCGACCTGCAGGGCGGCGCCGCTGACGAACCGCGCCTGGTCGGAGCAGAGGAAGCAGACGACCTTGCCGAAGTCGGCCGGGTCGCCGACCCGCCCGCCGCCGAGGCCGCCCAGCTTCCTGAGCCGCTCGGTGGCGTGGGTGCCGGGACAGGCCAGGTTCAGGGTGACGCCGTCGTCGGCCAGGTCGGCGGCGGCGGTCTTGGCCCACGCCCACAGCCCGGTGCGGGCGGTGTTGGACAGCGCCAGGGTCGGGATCGGCTGCTTGACCGAGATGGAGGCGATCAGGCAGATACGCCCCCAGCCGGCGGCGCGCATGTGCGGCACCGCCGCCCGGACCAGACGGATCGACGCCAGCAGGTTGGCGTCGATCGCGGCCAGGAGGGCGTCGTCGGTGACTTCCAGGGCCCGGCCGGGCGGTGGCCCGCCGGCGTTGGCGACCAGCACGTGCAGGCCGCCGAAGCGTTCCACCGCGGCGGCGACCAGCCGCGCCGGGGTGCCGGGGTCGGTGACGTCGGCCGGCACCGCCAGCGCCTCGCCGGGCATGGCCGCGGCCGCCTCCTCCAGCGCCCGCCCGTCGCGGGCACACAGCACCACCTTGGCGCCCTCCTGGCTCAGCGCCTGCGCGCTGGCCCGCCCGAGCCCCTTGGACGAGGCCGTCACCAGCGCCACCCTGCCTTCCAGGCCGAGGTCCACAGCGCGCCGCCTACCCGCCGCCGTCCCGCCGGCGCCCCGACCGCAGCAGGCCCGCGAGCTGGGTGACGAGGAAGTCCAGCACGAACCAGGTGGCCAGGAACGCGAGGCACTCCAGCAGGAAGCTGTGGAACTTGTAGAACGTCTCGGCGATCAGCAGCGAGGCGACGATCGCCGGCAGCTGCTGCTCGAGGAGCTTCGAGCCGGGCAGTTGGCGTAGCAGCGTGTACATGGTGGCGCTCCCTTCTCAGACTCCCGACAGGTCGATCCGGAACATGCCGCGCCCGTGCGTCGCGCACACGAGCGTCTCCCCGACCCAGAACAGGTCGTCGACCGAGCAGTTGGTCGGCCCCTCGTTGGTCGGCGACCAGGTCGCGCCGGCGTCCTCGCTGGCGAACACGCCGACCTCGGTGCCGAGGTAGAGCAGCCGCGCACGGCGCGGGTGGACGGTGATCGCGCGCACCGGCGCCGCGGGCAGCACGGTGCCGAGGTTGGTCCAGGTCGCGCCGCCGTCGCGGGTCGCCCAGATGTTGCCGTTGACGTAGCCGCCGAACGCGACGTAGACGACGCCGGGGTCGTCCGGATCGATGGTGATGCAGGTGCAGTACCGCTGGGCCAGCAGCGGCTGGGCGCCGGCGCCGTCCACGCGCTGCCACGAAGGCTGTGCTGCGGTGCCGTTGGCGGTGCGGAACACCATGCCGTTGGCGTGGCCCACCCAGACGGCGTCGGAGTCGCCCGGCGCCACCGCCAGCGCGCTGATGTTGGAGCCGGCGCTCGGCTTGATCGCGGACCACCGCGGGCCGGAGGTGAGCGTGTTGGGTTGCTTGGCGTCGTCGGTGCGCCACAGCGACAGCCCGCCGGCGAGCATGCGGTTCGGCTCGTTGGGGTCCAGCACGAACGGCGCGATGAACAGCGCGCGCTGGTTCATCGCGTCGTCGATGCGGAACGGCACCGGCTTCCAGGCCCATTCGCCGATCGCCGGGTTCCAGAACTGGCCGCTGATGTAGCGGTCGCCCTGGGTGTCGTCGCTGGTGCCGCCGTCGGTGTTGCGGTGGATGTTGAGGAACACGTACTCGCCGTAGAACACGTTGGCGTCGCTGGGGTCGGCGGCGCACCAGCCGCCGTCGCCGCCGAAGATCGTCGTCCACTGCTCCGTCCCGTTGGCCGGGTCGAAGCAGATGGTGCCGTTGTCCTGCGCGCCGCCGACGATCTTGCCGCTGGCGGCGTTGCCGGCGCCGCCGTAGAACTGGGTGACGCCGTAGTTGTTCACCAGCTCGACCCAGCCGTCGACGTACGGCGGCTCGGGTTCGCCGCCGACCGCCTTGACGTCGGTGGCGGCGAACACGCCGCCGTCGTTGCCGAACAGCACCGTGCGGTTGCCGACCCCGTCGTAGCCGGGATGCGAGACGATCGCGTGCTGGTCGGCGTGCACCGACCGCGGGTGCCACCAGGTGCTGATCTCGGCCAGCGTGTCGCCGCCGTCGCTGCTGCGCCACAGGTTGATCCCGCCGACGACGAGCAGGTTCTCGTCGGTCGGGTCGCCGCACCAGATGGCGTTGTCGTACCAGCCCTGGTCGCCGAGGTAGGGCGCCGGGTCGCCGTTGCCGTCCAGGGTGGCGCGCCGCTGGTAGGTCCTGCCGCCGTCGGTCGAGCGCCAGATCTCCCCGTTGGTGGCCTCCACCGAGGCGTAGACGACGTCCGGGTTCGCGACCGCGTAGGCGAGCTCGACGCGACCCGACCACGGCCCGTGGGTCGCGACCCGCCAGGTGCGGCCGCCGTTGGCCGAGTAGTACGCCTCGCCGTTGGTCAGGCCGCCGGCGACCGCCCGCGTGCTGCGGGTCGGGTGGAACTTCACGTCGGCGATCGGGGCGTCGAGGACCTTGGTCCAGGCCTGACGCGCCTTGTCGCTGGACCGGAACAGCCCGCCGCCGGTCGCGGCCAGCAGCACCGTCGAGCTCTTGGAGATCGCCAGGCGGTTGACCCTGGTGAAGTCCTCCGTCGCGGTTGCCTCGAGCTGCTTCCAGGCGACGCCGTCGACGGTGCGGAAGATCCCCGCGCCACGAATCGCGTCGAGGTTGAAGAAGCCCTCGCCGGTGCCGGCGTACATCACCTCGGGGTGCTTGGAGTCCATCGTCATGCACGAGACGGCCAGGTTCGCCATGAGGTCGTCGACCGGCTCCCAGTGGCCGCCGCCGTCGGTCGTGTGCCAGATGCCACCGCCGACGCTGCCCACCCAGATCCGCTCCGGCTGGGTGGGGTGGACGAGGATCGACCGGGTGCGGCCGCCGATGTTGCCCGGCCCCAGCCACTCCCACTGGTCCTGGGTGAGGCCGGCGAGGCTCGTCGCGATCAGCGCGCCTGGCTGCACGGTGCGCTCGGCGGGCAGGCCCGCGACGCGCGGCTTCCCGGCGGGCGCGGCGCGCATCGCGCGCAGCTCCTCGAGTGCCCTGCCGAGCGCGTTGGGCGGGATGCGCCCGTCGTCGTTGCGTGCCTGCGCCGCGCGGAACGCCTGCCGCACCCGCGGGAGGTCCGGATAGCTCAGCCGCCGGATCGCGCGCTGGACCGCCGTGGTGGAGAGCCCCGAGAGGGTGTCGTTGGTGGCGCCACGCGTGCGTCGCAACAGCCGCACCTGCTCGACGCTGATCTCCTTGCGCCGTGCAAGGTCCTCGTCCGAGATCGCCATCGGGTGGCCTCCCCTTCTCGTGGGCGCGCTGACGGGTGCTCAGGGCCGCGGCGGTCGCGGCCGAGGTCTCGGTGCCTCGTCGATCACGGTCTCCCACACCGTGCGGCCGGTCCCCCGTTCCACGGCGCGGACGAGCGTCCGGACGCGCTCCTCGGCGTCGTCCCGCACGACGAGCTGGAAGCGGGTCCCGCCGATGTCGGCCTGCTCCAGCACGTCGGGGTCTGACGCCGGCGCGGCGGGCGCGTCGGCGTGGGTGGGCGCGACGGCGGGCTCGGGCAGCGACTCGACGGCGCCCGAGCCCACGTCCACCCGGGCCGCGCCCTGGGCCTGGCGCTCGGCGGCCGCCTGCACCATGGCGCTCGGCGGCGCACCGCCGCGGTAGCGCGCCTGCGCGGCCCAGCGCAGCACGACGGTCCCACCCTCCGCCTCGGCCCGCAGCGTGTAGTCCGGCGTGTCGTCCAGCGACGCCTGCGCCCAGTCCGGCAGCGCCAACGGTTCCGACGCGCGGAGCTCGTGCCCGTCCCCGGCGTCGAGCATCACCAGCTCGATCGCGTTGCGGCTGGCGACGCGGGCCGCGACGACCACGTCGCCGACGACCGACAGGGGCCGCAGCGCCGTTCCCGCGCGCCACCGCACCTGGCCGGTGGCCAGGTCCAGCGCGAGCACGGTGCCGGCGCGGTCGTGGACGAACGCGCGCGCCGCGCCCGGGTCCGCGACGCCGAGCGGAAACCGCTTGGCTGCCGGCGCCGCGACCATCCCGGCACCCTCCTCAGCCGGCCAGGGTGGTGCCGGCCGACTGGAGGTCCTCGCAGGCCTGGACGACCCGGGCCGCCATCGAGGTCTCGGCCTTGGCCATGTAGCTGCGCGGGTCGTAGGTCTTCTTGCTGCCGACGCCGCCGTCGACCCGCAGGACCCCGTCGTAGTTCTTGAGCATGTGGTCGGCGATCGGCCGGGTGAGGGCGTACTGGGTGTCGGTGTCGATGTTCATCTTCACCACCCCGTAGGAGATCGCCTCGCGGATCTCGGCCAGCAGCGACCCGGAGCCGCCGTGGAACACCAGGTCGAAGGGCCGCTCGCGACCGACCCGGGCGCCGACCGTCTGCTGGATCTCGCGCAGGATCTCGGGGCGGAGCTTGACGTGGCCCGGCTGGTAGACGCCGTGGACGTTGCCGAAGGTGGCCGCCAGCAGGTACCGGCCCCGCTCGCCGGTCCCGAGCGTCTCGGCGGTGCGCAGCGCGTCCTCCGGGGTCGAGTAGAGCTTCTCGCTCATCTCGCCGACGACGTCGTCCTCCTCGCCGCCGACCACGCCGATCTCCAGCTCCATGACGACCCTGGCCTTGGCGCACTCGGCCAGCAGCTCGTCGGCGAGCTGGAGGTTCTCCTCCAGCGGCACCGCCGAGCCGTCCCACATGTGCGACTGGAACAGCGGCCCCCGCCCGGCGGCGACCCGCTCCTGCGACAGCCGCAGCAGCGGCCGCACGTAGCCGTCGAGCTTGTCCTTGGGGCAGTGGTCGGTGTGGAGCGCCACCTGCACCGGGTACCTGGCGGCGACCACGTGGGCGAACTCGGCCAGCGCCGTCGCCCCGGTCACCATGTCCTTCAGCCGCTGGCCGGACAGGAACGCCGCCCCACCGGTCGACACCTGCACGATCCCGTCGCTGGCGGCCTCCGCGAACCCGCGCAGCGCCGCGTTCAGCGTCTCCGACGAGGTCACGTTGACCCCCGGGTAGGCGAACCCGCCCGCCTTGGCCCGGTCGAGCATCTCCACGTACGCCTCTGGGCTTGCGATCGGCATGACGA
>WNGA01015073.1_pt1 | contig 19448 bp, 22 predicted proteins | sample 5400061 | NCBI WGS metagenome assembly WNGA01 (sample SAMN13153366, study PRJNA577476) | soil metagenome | isolation source: 100 cm soil or saprolite under grassland replicate 2 | place: USA:California | collected 2016-06-15 | reverse complement strand
GAGTCGGGCGTCATCCGCTTCGCACGCGACTTGCCGAAGCTCATCACCTTCGAGCCGCCGCCCTGCACCTGATTCATCAGGAAGATCCAGAAGCCGAACAGCAGCACGAACGGCAGCAGCGAGGTGAGGATCGACCACCACGCGCTCGAGCCGATCCCCTTCGAGTCGAACTGAACCTGTGCGTCCTCGAGCTTCTTCTGGAACTCGAGCTGCGACTCGTCGCTCGGGTAATAGACCTTGAACTTCTTTCCCGACTGCCTGAGCTGGACCTCCGCCTCGCGCTTGCTCGGCTTGAAGACAACCTCCTGGATCTGCTCCGGGTTGTCGCGGACCATCACGAGCACGTCCGAGTACGTCCGCTTCTGCTCGGGGGTGCGCTTGCCGATCAGCGTCTGCGTCCCCAGCCAGACGATCAGCGTGATCACCACGACCGGGAAGAGCGCGCTACGGAGAAAACGATTCACGAAAGCTCTGTTTGCAGGGTACCAGGGGTCTCCTGCAGTTACGCCGCGCGCGTGCCGATCGTCACGCGACCGCCTGCGGGTCCAGAACCCCCACGTATGGGAGGTTCCGGTACCGCTCGGCGTAATCCAGCCCGTACCCGATCACGAACTCGTTCGGAATCTCGAAGCCGGTGTAGCGGACGCGGACGTCGATCTCGCGGCGGCCCGGCTTCGTCATGAGCGCACAGATCTCGAGCGTCTCGGGAGCCCGTGCCTCGAGCGTGCGCATCAGGTACGACAGCGTCAGGCCCGAGTCGATGATGTCCTCGACGACGAGCACATGCCGGCCCTCGATGTTGATGTCGAGGTCCTTGAGGATCCGCACCACACCCGATGAGTCGGTCGAGGCCCCGTAGCTGGAGATGGCCATGAAGTCGACCTCGCACGGGATCGTCAGGTGGCGCATCAGGTCGGCCATGAAGAAGACGGCGCCCTTCAGGACGCCGACCAGCAGCAGGTCGCGGTCGGCGTAGTCGACGGAGATCTCGCTGCCGAGCTCCGCGACGCGGTTCCGGAGCGTCTGCTCCTCGATCAGCGTCCGGGCAACGCCGCGTTCCAATTCAGCCGTCGTCGCGCGTCGCCTCGACTCCCTCGGCCTCCACGATCCCCGGCACGGCGACAACCTCGTTGCCCCGCACGACGAGCGGCCAGCTCTGTCGCTCCGTACGCGGGATCTTGGCATCGACGAACACGTCCTGGATCTTCTTGGTGCGCCCCGCGAGCCGGTCGCCGGGGCGCCAGCTTCGTACCTTAAGGCCTCGCTCGCTCGCGCGAATCCGCCACGGGCCCCAGTGCACCTCCCCCTCGAGCGCGACGGGTGAGCGCTCCCACCAGACCTGCTCGTACTCGCGCACCAGCTGCTTCCCACCGCCGAGATCGACCCGCTTCGATCCCGCGGGCGAAGCGAGCAACTCGGCGAGCGCAGGTGGGAGCTCCGCACGCTCGCGAAGCGCGCGCAGGATGTTCGCGTCGGCGGCCGGATGGATTCGGCGCAGGAGCGGCAACACCTCGTCGCGGATGAGCCCCCGGACGGTCTGCGGGTTGGTCGGGTCGTCGACGTAGCTCAGGCCCTCGCGCTCGCAGTACGCACGCGTCTCGTCGCGCCAGAGAGCGAGCAGCGGCCGGACGATCCCGTCGTCGCGCTTGACGTGGATCCCGCGCGTCGTGCCGCTCGTGACCAGGCGGTAGAGGATGGTCTCGACCTGATCGGAGGCCGTGTGGCCGGTGGCCCGCAGGCGATCCGTGGCGAGCGAGTAGCGCGCCTCGCGCATCTCGGCCTCGGTGCCTCCGGGCGCCTCCACGACCTCGGCGCCGAACGATTCGGCGCAGAGCCGGGCGACGGCGTCGGCGTCGCTGCGGACACCGTGGTTGACGTGGAGCGCGGAGACGCGGTAGCCGAGCATCCGCAGCACGTGCCAGAGGCAGGTCGAGTCGGCTCCGCCCGAGACGAGACACGTCACCTCGCCCCCGGGCGGGATCAGCTGCTGCTCGCGGATGAGCTCCTCGACCCGCTCGGCGATCTCCATCGACGCATTGTCACGGCTCCGAATGGCGGCGCAGCACCGACTCCGGTGGGCCCGGGATCCAGCCCGGCTTGCGAGGCGAGTTTCGCGGTGCCGGGCCGTGGGGCTGCCAGTGGCGGCCCGCGTACGCGGCGAGCTCGCCGGCGAGCCAGCGTGCGAGCCACAGACCCACCACGATCTCGAGCAGACGTTTCACCACGTCGGCGCGGCGAGCCATCCTTCGAGGACGCCGACGGCTCGTTCGACCTCCTCCGGCGCGAACTCGTAGGGGTGGGCGTGCAAAACGAGCGGAACGCGTGCCGCCGGAGCGTCGCCGTCCCGCGCCGCGAGCGCGTACGCGATCGGCAGCGAGTGGCAGACGGCGAGGATCGTGTGCTCGGGCAGCTCCGCGAGCCGCCGCAGCGCTGCTCCATAGCGCGCGACGATCTGCCGGCGGCTCTCGCCGCCTCCCGGTGCCTCGATGCTCGACGCGACGCTGCCGGCCCACGCACGGTATTCCTCGAGCGCCCCGCCCTCGTAGCGGCCGTAGCGCGGGTCGTTGAGCTCGGGCATGACGAGGCGCGGGACGTCTCGTCCTTCGAGCGCGATGTCCGCCGTCTGCCGCGCTCGCTCGAACTCGCTCGTCACGCAGAGGTCCAACTCCACGTCGGCCAGCGCGCGGCCGAGCGCGTGTGCTTCGTCCCGGCCTCGAGCGGTGAGCGGGCCGGCGACGGCGATGTCCCCGTTGAGGAGCAAGCCCTCGCTGAAGACGCTCTCCCCGTGCCGCGCGAGGATCAGCCGTTCCATGGGTGGGACGCTACGTGCGACCGCGTGACCTCCGCGGGCGAGCGGCAGCCGAGTAACGCGAGGCCGAGCGCGACCTCCTCGCGCAACAACCGCAGCACGTCGACCACGCCCTTTTCGCCGCCGACGGCGAGGCCCCAGATCGGCGCACGGCCGGCGAGGACGGCACGGGCGCCGAGCGCGAGCGCCCGCAGGACGTCGACTCCCCGCCGTACGCCGCTGTCGAGCAGGATCTCCGCGCGGCCGTCGACGGCGTCGACGACCTCTTCGAGGGCGTCGATCGTCGCCGGCACGCCGTCGAGCTGGCGCCCGCCGTGGTTCGAGACGACGACCGCGGCGGCGCCGTGCTCGACCGCGAGGCGCGCGTCCTCCGCGGTCAGGATTCCCTTCAAGACGACCGGGAGCCCGTAGCCGGCGAGCCACTCGAGATCGCGCCACGACACGCTTGCGTCGAGGTCGCCGAAGATGTCGCCCGCGACCTCGAGCTCGTCGGGCACTTTCGTGAAGCCGATGCGCAGCGTTCCCTCGCGCCGGCCGAGCATCGGTGTGTCGATCGTCAGCGCCAGCGCGGAGAAGCCGCTGTCGCGCGCCTCGTCGATCAGCGCGCTCGTCGTTCCGCGGTCGTTGAAGACGTAGACCTGGAACCAGCGCGCGCCGGCGGGAGCGGCCGCCGCGACCGCGGCCGGACGCATCGTCGCCGACGTGGAGAGGCACATGATCGTCCCGGCGGCTGCGGCGGCACGCGCGGTCGCCGCCTCCCCGTCGGGATGGAGGAGCTTCTGCATCGCCACCGGCGCGACGAGCACCGGGAGCGCGATCTCGGTGCCGAGCACGGTCGTCCGCGTGTCGACGTTCCGCACGTCGATCAGCAGCCGGGGCCGCAGCACCCAGCGCTCGAAGGCGGTGCAGTTCGCGCGCAGCGTCGTCTCGTCGCCCGCACCGCCACGCAGGTACTCCCACGCGTTCTCCGGCAGGCGCTCGCGCGCGAGGCGCTCGTAGTCGTGGACGTTGAGCGGCTCGGTCACAGGAATCTCATGGAAAGAGCGCTGCCAGTTCGTCGCGCTCGGCGTGCGAGAGCTCGAGCCCGTACGCCTCGAGCACGGGCGCCAGGTGCGCGGCGCGGCTCGGCCCAGCGACCGCGGCGGTCACGTCGGGGTTGCCCAGGACCCAGGCAAACGCCAGCGTCGCCGGCTCGACGCCGCGCTCCGCCGCGCGTGCGGTGAACGCCTCGACGGCCGAGTAGACGTCATCGCGCGCGAAGCGCAAGTCCGGCCGAACCGTCATCCGAGAGCCCGCCGGGAAGTCCTCCCCGCGCCGGTACTTACCGGTCAGCCACCCGCCCGCGAGCGGGCCGAACGGCGTGAACCCAAGGCCCTCGCGCACGCAGAGCGGCAGCAGGTCGTCCTCGGCCTCGCGCGCGAGCAGTGAGTATTCGTTCTGCACCCAGTCGATCGGCCGCAGCCCGTGCTCGCGCGCGAGGCGCAGGCACTCCGCGACGTATTCCGCATCGACGTTGGAGACGCCAAACGCGCCGATCTTGCCTTCCCCGGCCAGCTCGTCGAGCGCGCGGAGCGAGTCGACGAGCGGCGTCTCCGGATCTCGCTCGTGCAGCAGGTAGAGATCGATGCGCTCGACGCCCAACCGGCGCAGGCTCGCGTCGACAACCCGGCGCAACCGCTCGGGCGCGAGGCCGCGGTCGCCGCCCTCCTCGACCGGCCAGTACGCCTTGCTCGTGAGCACGACGTCGTCGTGCACGCCGCGCGCAGCGAGCCAGCGGCCGATCGCGTGCTCGCTGCGCCCGCCGCCGTACGACGACGCCGTGTCGAACGCGGCGATACCTGCGTCGTAGGCCGCGTCCATGATCGCGAATGCCTCGTCCTCGGGCGTCCCGCCGCCCCACGTCGCGGGATCGGAGCCGACGCCGCCGAAGTTGCCGCAGCCGAGCACGACGCGCGTCACCTCGATCCCGCTGCGGCCGACCTCGCGTCGCTGCATCAGGAGCCGAGGCTACGGAATAGAGTCGCGCCGTGCCGATCCACATTCGCGCGAGCGAGGGCGACTACGCAGAGGCCGTCCTGCTTCCCGGCGACCCGCTCCGCGCCAAGTACACCGCCGAGACGTACCTCGACAACGCCGTCGAGCGGAACACCGAGCGCGGCCTGCTCGGCTACACCGGCGAGTGGGAGGGCAAGCCGGTCTCGATCCAGGGGACCGGGATGGGATGCCCGGGCGCGACGATCGTCTTCGAGGAGCTGATCCAGCTCGGCTGCAAGAAGCTGTTGCGCGTCGGCACGTGCGGCGGGCTGCAGCCTCACCATGCGCTCGGCGACATGATCGTCGCGCTCAGCGCCGTGCCGGCGGATTCGACCGCGATGCACCTCGTCGGGAACGAGCCGCACTGCCCCACTGCGAGCTGGTCGCTCCTGCACGGGGCGGTCCACGTCGCCAAGGAGCTCGAGCAGCCGATGCACATCGGCCCGATCGTCTCGAGCGACCTCTTCTACAACCCGGACGGCGGCCAGTACGAGCGCTGGTCGAAGCGCGGCGTCCTCGCTGTCGAGATGGAGGCGGCGGCGCTGTTCACGGTCGCGGCACTGCGCGGTGTCGAGGCCGGGTGCCTCCTCACCGTCAGCGACATCGTCGTCGAGGGCGAGTTCACGCGGATCTCGGACGACGAGCTGCTCGGTCTCGTCGGGGAGACGCGCTTTTCGGAGCGGCCAGGGCACCTGATCGAGCTCGCAGACGCGGCTGTGCGCGAGGGAGCGGAGCTCATCGTCGCGTTCGGGGGCGACGGGACGCTCAACGAGGTCGTGAACGGCGTCCTCTCGGCCGGCGGCGGCGCCGAGCTCGCCTCCGTTCCGCTCGGGACGGGCATGGACTTCGTGCGTACACACGGGATACCGCACGACTTCGATGCGGCGATCCGCGCGGTTCTCGAAGGGACCACGCGCACGATCGATGTCGGTCGGGTCTCCTATCGCACGTGGGCGGGCGAGCCGGCCGAGCGCCACTTCGACAACGTCTCCAGCGCCGGGATGAGCGGCGCCGTCGCGCAGCGCGCGAACGCGATGTCGAAGGCGCTCGGCGGACGCGTGACATTCTTCTACGCGCTCGTCCGCGTCTTCTTCGAGTGGGACAACACCGAGGTCACCGTGAAGCTGGACGAGGAGACGCGCAGCGGCCGGATGCACGACGTGATCGTCGCGAACGGCGTCTGGCACGCCGGCGCGATGAAGCTCGCGCCCGACGCGAAGCCGGACGACGGCCTCTTCGACGTGGTGCTGATCGGGGACGTCAACAAGCTCGATTTCGTCACGACGGCACCGAAGCTGTATCGCGGCACGCACGTGCACCACCCAAAGGTGGAGGTGCTCCGGTCGCGGACGGTCACGGTCGACGCGCCGGAGCCGCTGCCGATCGAGCTGGACGGCGAGCAGGTCGGAACGACTCCGGCGCGGTGGGAGATCGTCCCGGGGGCGCTGCGCGTGCGCGTGCCGACTTAGTGGCTCAGAGCCACAAACGCCTCTCGAGCAGGCGTCACGCCCGAACCACTGCAAACGCCGGGTTCGGACGCGGCGCCGCGAGCTCGTGGCTCAGAGCCACAAACTCGTGATTAGCCGGGCGACGCTCCGCCGGCCTTCGCGCTCGAACCTTTCCCGGTGGAGGCCGGCTTGCGCGTCGTCGATCGGGACTTCGTGGTCGACTTTGCGCGCGACTTCGAGGTCGAGCTCTTCGTCCCGGACATCTCGTCGAGGCGCTTCTCCAGCCGCGCCAGCCGCCGCTCGAGCTCCTCGATCCCGCGCACCCGCCGTGTCAGCTCGTCGACGCGTTCGCGCGTCGAGTTCGCGAAGCCGACGACGCGATCCATCCCGGGCGCCTCGCCGAGCCGTCCAATTGCGTCCTCACCGGCGTCCGCGAGCCGGGTGAGCAGATCCTTCCGCGCCATCGATTCCTCCCTCGTCGTTGTCCGGAATTCTTACCGGAGAGAGGTCGGCGATCCGCGCCGCAGGGTGCGGCACCCAGGTTTGGAACGCGCCCGACGGGTGACCACGAAACTTTCCGCCAACGAACGGCGCCAATCGGCGTCTGAACCAGAGAGGAGGATCGACACCGGGAGTTCACCGTTTTTTTGCATTTCCGGCCGCTCCCGGAACTACCGTGATGGAGATGGCTCCAAAGCGTCACCCCCACAAGCACATCGCGATCGTTCGGCACGAGCTGCGCCAGCGCGCAGGTATCCCGTACGAGGTCGAGACGAAGGTCTGCTCGGCCTGCGCGCGGGTGCTCGACGAGCGTCCGCTCAAGCGCGCCGCGGCCTAGGCGAGCTGCTTCGCGACCGCGCGCAGCACCACGCCGGCCTCGCCCTCGACCTTCAGCGTCGCCCGGGCGTCGAACGCCGTCGGGCCGACGTTCACGATCGCCACGGCGCCGCCCGCATCGATCGTCTCCGCGGGAAGCGAGGCGACCGGCGTCACCTCGAGCGACGAGCCGATGACGAGCAGCAGCGACGCCTCGCGCGCGAGCGCGAACGCACGGTCGATCGCCCCGGCGGGCAGGAGCTCGCCGAACATCACGACTCCCGGCTTCAGCACCGAGCCGCAGGCCTCGCAGCGGGGCACAGCCATGCCCTCGAGCAGCCGTTGCACGCTTGCGAGCGGATATGACGCGCCGCACTCGAGGCAGTTGCACTCGCGGATCGACCCGTGGACCTCGACGACGTCGCGGCTTCCGGCGCGCTCGTGCAGCAGGTCGATGTTCTGCGTGACAACCGCGCGTACGAGCCCGCGCGCCTCGAGGCTCGCGAGCACCCTGTGCGCGTCGTTCGGCTGCGCGCTCGTCAGCATTCCGAACCGCGGCGCGTAGAACGACCAGACCTTCTCGGGGTCGCGCCGAAAGGCGGAGATGGTCGCGTACTCCATCGGATCGAACTGCGCCCAGATGCCCGTCGGCGAGCGGAAGTCGGGGATCCCGCTCTCGGTCGAGATCCCGGCGCCCGTCAGCGCCACGCACGGCTGCCGGTTCCTGATCAGCTCCGCAAGTGCTCCCGCCGACATGCCGCGAGTATCGTCGAGGCCGTGGGGCAGTTCCATTTCACGCCGGACCGCTACCTCGAGCTGATGCACAAGGAGGTCCCGCTATACGACGAGCTCCAGGAGCGAACGGCGGAGGCGACGAACGGCGTGGCGCCCACGCGAATCCTCGAGCTCGGCATGGGAACCGGCGAGACGACGCGGAGGATCCTCGGGCTCCACCCGGACGCGACCGTCGTGGGCGTCGATTCGAGCGCGGAGATGCTCGCGGTCGCGGAGCGCGAGCTCGGGGCGGCGGTCGAGACGCACGTCGCGAGCTTCGAGGAGGAGCTTCCGGCGGGTCCATTCGACCTCGTCGTCTCCGCCCTGGCGGTGCACCATCTCGATCCCGCCGGCAAGCGCGCTCTCTTCGGCCGCGTCGCGGCAGCTCTACGAGGCGGCGGGCGCTTCGTGCTCGCGGACGTCGTCATCCCCGCGAGCCCCGACGAGGCGGTGACGCCGCTCACGCCCGGCTTCGACCTGCCGGACACGGCCGAGGAGCAGCTCGAGTGGCTGCGCGCCGCCGGCTTCGACGCCCGAATCGAGTGGGCGCGGCAGGACCTCGCGATCCTCGCCGGCGACCTGCCGTAGCGGGCCTCAGGCGACGCGCGCGAGGAGCTCGTCGAGCGGGACGTCCGCGAGCGACTCGACGATCAGATCGGCGTGCGAGAGATCGAGCCGCGCCGTCACGCTGTTCGGCACGGCGACACAGAAGATGCCGGCGGCGCGGGCGGCGGAGACACCGTTCGGCGAGTCCTCGATCGCGATCGCCTCCACCGGCTCGACTCCGAGCTCAGAGAGCGCCTCGAGGTAGATCGTCGGCGCGGGCTTCGCGCGCGAGCGATCGCCGTTCGCGGAGACGACGCACGCCCAGCCGTCGACGCAGCTGAGCCGCGTCAGCCCGCTTTGGATCCAGTTCGGCCCGCTCGTCGAGACGATGCCGAGGGCGAGGCCGCGTCGCCGCGCAGCGTCGAGGTACGCCTGCACGCCCGGCCGCAGCGGCTCACGAGCCAGCAGCTCGAGCTCGAGCGCCGCGCGCTCCTCGTCGACCGCGGCACGGTCGAAGGGCGACCCGAGCAGCTCCTCGAGATGCCCGAGCTCGTCGAAGCCGTCCAGCGTTCCGATTCCATGGCGCCAGCGCTCGAACGAGAGCTCGACGCTGTGACGCCGGTACGTCTCCTCCCACGCACGAAGGCCGACGGACTCGGTGTCGACGAGCGTGCCGTCGAAGTCGAAGAGGAGCGCCCGGATCATGCGGTCCCATCGTAGAGTCAGCTCGTGGAGGGCTTCCCGTTCTCGACGGAGATCCGCGTGCGCTTCGCGGAGACGGACGCGCAGGGAATCGCGCATCACTCGAACTACCTCGTCTGGTTCGAGCTCGCACGCGTTGCGTACCTCGCCGAATTCGCCGGTGGGTACCAGAAGCTGCGCGACGAGGGCTACGAGGCGACCGTCGTGGAAGCGCACGTCCGCTACCTCGTGCCTGCGCGCTTCGACGACGTCATCCGCATCTGGCTGCGGTGCAGCGACGTCCGCGGCGCACGCTTCCGGTACGAGTATGTACTCGAGCGGGCGCACGACGAGGTTCGGATCGCCGACGGGTGGACGGCGCACGCATCCGTCGACGCGCGAACCTTGCGGCCCACGCGCCTGCCGGAGTGGCTGAAGGACGCGATCGCGGCCGCGGAGGCGGGAGCAGGCCCCTAGGGCTGCGTAATCGGCTTCGCTGGAGGCGGCGCGGGCGTCGTCGCCGTGGGGGTCGTCGACGTGGTTGCCGTGGTGGTCGGCGCCGGCGGCTTCGGCTTCGGCTCCGGGAGCGGCTTCGGCTTCGTCCCGACGCCGACGACCTCGTACTCGCCGCGGTAGCTCGACCACCAGGTGTTGTCGTACAGCAGCTTGCCCCTTGCGTCGTGGACGAGACGCCGCACGTGCGTCGAGCGGGAAGGCTCACCGCCGTCGATGACGACGCGCTCGCCGACGAACAGGTTCGGATTGGACTCGGTCTTCGTGGGCGCTGGACCCGTGACCACGAGGGGCGACTCCTCCGTCTCGACGCGCCTGTGCGGATTCGTCCCGTAGAGCGCGACCGTCAGCGACGAAGAGCCGACGAACGTCCTGAGGAGCAGCCAGTGGCCCGTGTCGTTGACGAACTTCAGATCGGTGTCGGGGTAGTTGACCGTCGCGTCACGCCCGAGCGGGTAGTGCGAGATGTACAGCGCGTGGTTCGTCCGCTCCGTGATCTTGAGCCCCGCCACGTACGCGGCGTTGAAGGTCGTCGTCGACACCTGGCACACGCCTCCGCCCAGGCCCGTCTGCAACTCGCCGTTGATGATCACCGGCGCTTCGAGGAAGCCCTTGTTCGCGGTGCGTTCGCCGGTCGCCTTGTTGAACGAGAATTCCTGCCCGGGTGCGATCAGGTGCCTGTCGATGAGGTGCGCCACGAGCTGGACGTTGTGCACGCGATTCGCATCGCCGCCGTAGATCGTCTCGTAGGCGCCGACGAGCTCCTTGATGTGCAAGCGGCGCGCTTCCTCCGTCGTCAGGCGGGGCTTCGCCGTCCGGACGACCAGCTGCGCGAGGCGGATCTGCGGCGAGAGGGCGGCACGCAGGATGTTCCGTGCCGACGTGGGAGCGTCGAGCTCGCGCCCCTCGCGAGCCGGCACCACACGGACCCGGTTGGCCGCGGTGATCGCGAAGTCGGCATCGCGCGGCTTGCGCTCGATGGCACGGTTGAGTCGAGCGAAGAACCGATCCGCCCCGGGTCCGCCGATGCGCAGCGCGCGGTCGCCGTTCGCCGGAAGGTCGAGCAGTTGGGCGACGCGGTACCGCGGAAGCCGGAAACGCGTCGGGCCGATCGCGAGCCGGACCGGCGCCGAAAGCGCTGTGCGCACCTGCGCCGCGGCCGCTTCGAGGTCAGCAGCTGTGACCGTCGGCGCGTCGACGCGCACCGGCAGGTCGACGTGCTTCGACCGATCGAGTGCGGCGAGCGCTTGCACCGCCACGCGCTCGGCCGCCTCGCGGTCGACGAGCCGACCGCTCTGCTCCGTGCGAATCACGGGATTGAGCCCCTGGAGCTCGATCGCCGCTTCGCGATGACGCGAGTTGACGGCCTGCTCCACGCGGTCGAGGAAGTAGTCCAGCGCGCCGCCGTAGGCCTCCGCCGGAGGCGCGATCTCCGCTCCGAAGAGACGGACGCCGATCCGCCGGAAACCACGCACGGGAGCGACCCCCTCGCCCTGGTTGAGCGCCGCGTCGACGGCCGCCTGCCAGTCGACCGTGACGCCGAGCTGCCGCGGTGCGATCCGCCACTCGCGCCGGTCTGCACGGAACTCCACGGGCACGCCCTGGAGCGCTCGGGCGCGCCGCTCGAGCGTCCGCTTCGCGTCGGCCGCGGTTAGGCCGCCGACGTCGACGCCCGCGATCGTCACACCCTCGGGCAGCCGCTGCGGAGAGCCGGCGAAGGCGAGGCCGATCGCCACCGCGACGAGCGCGATCGCGCCCACGACGACCGCCACCCGGCGCCAGAGCAGGCGCCGTGACAGGCGCGTCGATGCGCGCGAAGGACGAACCGGGCGGCCCAAGCGTCTGAGTGTAGCCGGGGCGTCTGCCGCCACCGACTACCCGGCTACGCCGCTAGAACACGAAGAGCTCGACGCCGCCGGAGACGTTCAGGCCGATGCCCGTGACGTAGGCGGCGAGGTCGGAGCAGAGGAACGCGATCGCGTTCGCGACGTCCTGTGGCTCGCCCGGCCGCTTGAAGACCGTGCGGTCGAGGATCCGCTGGTTCATCTCCGGGTTCGCCATGTTGAACGCTTCGGTTCCGATCACACCCGGGACGATCGCGTTGCAGGTGATGCCGTGCCGGCCGCCCTCCAACGCGAGGGTCTTCGTCAGCCCGAGCAGGCCGGCCTTGGTCGTCGAGTAGCTCGCCTGGCCGAAGCCGCCGAGCGTCCCCGCGACCGAGGCCATGTTCACGATCCGGCCCCACCCGCGCTCCCTCATGTGCGACCAGACGGCTTGGGCGCAGTTGAACGCCCCTGTGAGGTTGACGCGCAAGTCTCGCTCCCACAGCTCCGGCGACTGCTTGTGGAACTGCGCTGCGTGATCGAGCGTGCCGGCGTTGTTGACGAGGATGTCGACGGAGCCGAGCTCCGACACGGTGCGCTCGACGGCGGCGTCCACCTGCGCGCGGTCGGTGACGTCGCAGCGAACCGCGAACGCGCGCCGGCCGAGCCCGCGGATCTCCTCAGCCGTCTGCTCCGTGTGGACGAGCCCTTGCGTCCGCGCGACCGTGGCAAGCGCGCCGTAGCTGTCCGTTTCCTCCGAAAGCTCCGACTCGACGAGCAGGTCGGCGATCACGACGTCAGCGCCGGCGCGCGCGAGCGTCAGCGCGTCCGCGCGACCGAGCCCCCGTGAGCCGCCGGTGACGAACGCTACTCGCCCGGAGAGATCGATCTCAATCGGCACGTGGGGACCCTAATCCGATCGCGGCAAGAAGAGTTCCTTCGCGATCACGAGCCGCTGGATCTGGGACGTGCCCTCATAGATCTGAAAGAGCTTCGCGTCGCGCATCAGCTTCTCGACCGGGTACTCCTTGATGTACCCGTAGCCGCCGAAGACCTGCACCGCGTCCGTCGTCACCTTCATCGCGGTGTCCGCCGCGAACCGCTTCGCGAACGACGAGTAGAGCGTCGCCTTGCGTCCGTAGCCGTTGTCCAGCATCCACGCCGCCTGCCACGTGAGCAGACGCGCCGCCTCGATCTCCGTCGCCATGTCCGCGATCAGGAAGTTGACGCCCTGGTGCATCGCGATCGGAAGCTCGAACGTCACACGCTCGAGCGCGTACGCCTTCGCGAGCTCGAACGCAGCCTGCGCACAACCCACCGCGCCCGCCGCCGTCCCCGGCCGGGTGAAGTCGAGCGTCTGCATCGCGATCTTGAATCCGTCGCCCTCCTCGCCGAGGCGGTTCGCCGCGGGCACCACGACGTCGTCGAGCGCGAACGCGGAGGTGTCGGTCGAGCGCTGCCCCATCTTGTCGAGGTGCTTCTCGATCGTCACGCCCGAGGCGTCCATCGGAACGACGAATGCCGAGAGGCCGCGGTGCCCCTTCGAGGGGTCGGTCTTGGCGAAGACGACCGTCCAGGCGGCGTGACCGGCGTTCGTGATGAACATCTTCGAGCCGTTCAGGATGTACTCGTCCCCGCGCCGCTCCGCCGTGGTCTTGATCCGTGCGACGTCGGAGCCCGCATCGGGCTCGCTGAGGCCGAACGAGCAGAGGATCGGCGTGTCCAGCAGCGGCGGTAGCCATTCGCGCTTCTGCTCGTCGCTGCCGGCGAGCAGCACGGGCCCGGCCCCCAGCGTGTTGGCCACGATCGAAACGGCGATGCCGGAGCAGCCCCAGGAGAGCTCCTCGCCGATCAGCATCCCCTCGAAGCCGGGCAGGCCGAGGCCGCCGTACTCCTCCGGGACGTGCGGGTTCATCAGTCCGAGCGCGTGCGCCTTCTCGATCACGTCTGCCGGGTGCGTCGAGTGCTCGTCGTACTCGGCCGCCTTCGGCCGGATCTCGTTCTGCGCGAACTCCCGTGCCAGGTGCCGGAGCGCCTTCTGCTCGTCCGTCAGCTCGAACGAGACTCCCGTCGTCGTGTCGCGTTCCAAGATCGCCATCGCCGCTTCTCCTGCCGCTGGAAAGATTGATTGACTAGTCAGTCAAGCCGATTCTAGCGGCCTGTCAACCAAAAAATCGGTCGCGGAAGAGCAGGACGCGCCGCACGTGCTCGTCGAGCTCCCCGCGCGCCGCCAGCGGCGTCAGCGCCCGGATCGCGCGCCGCGCGAACGCGGGGCTCGTGAAGAGCACGAGGTCGGCGCCGGCGCGGACGGCCTGCCGCGCCCAGCGCTCCACGGGCGCGTGTTGGAGGATGCTTAGCGAGTCGGTGATCGCGACGCCGCGGAATCCGAGCGCGCGCAGCCGCCGGTAGGTCGTCGGCTCGATCGTCGCGCGGAACCGGCGCCCGTAGAACGCGTTGCTCGTCATCACGCACGGGACGCCGGCGCGAATCGCCGCCGCGAAGACCGCGAGCTCGAAGCGCCGCACCCTCGCGTCCACGTGCGGCCGCTCGTCGGTCGAGATCGCGGCGCTGCCGAGGCCCGGGAAATGCTTCGCGCACGCACCGGCGCCCGCGTCGATTAGCCCGCGGGCGAATGCGAGCCCGAACCGGCCCCCGCGGAAGTGCCGTGACCCGAGCGGCCCGTCGGGCGCATCGAGGACCGGTGCGAGATCGACGTGGATGCCCGCGCGCCGCAGCGCTCCTCCCGCGGCGAGTCCGGCCGCGCGCGCGCCGGCCGTCGACCGGTACGCGGACGCGGGCCGGGGCGGCGGGAGAGCCGGCAAGGCGCGCACGGCACCGCCTTCCTGGTCGGCGAAGACGAGCGCCCCGCGCGGACGCCTGAGCCCGAGGCTCCCCCGCTGAACGAGCACGCCCCCCACTCCGCGCGGCGCCGGCAGCCCCGAGACGACGACCAGCGCCGCCTTCTCGCGCGGTGTCAGAGCGGCCACGTGCTGCTGCACGGCGATCGCAGCGACCGCAGCGGTGACGAGTGCGCCGAGCGCCACGTCCGCGGACGCTAACTATCCTCGGCGCGCAATGCAGGTCGGCACCGAGACAGGACCACGCGTCCGCGACGACGCGGTGGAGTTCCACATCGCGGACGTACGGCTGACGGGTGTGGCGCTCCTGCACGAGCTTCGGCGGCCGCGCCGCCTCGAGTTCACACGCATCGGACGAGCGTGGAGCCTGACGTTTCCGCGCCCGTCCGCCGACCGGATGGAATACGCGCTCGAGCGGCGCTTCCGCGGCGGGCGCGTCGAGACGGGACCGGACCCGACGAACCCGCTGCGCTCGCCGGGGCCGTTCGGGGAGAGGTCGGTGGTCGAGTTCCCGGGGTACGAGCCGCCGGCGTGGGTCGGCGACGAGGACACCGCAACCGGAAAGCTTCGGGAGCTGCCGCTCGAGAGCTTTCGCCTGCACACGACGGTGCCGGCGCTGCTCTGGTCGGCCGCCGACACCGAGCCCGAGCGTCCGCTGCCGCTGCTCCTCGTCCACGACGGCCCCGAGTACGCCGCGTACTCGTCGCTCGTGCGCCTGCTCGATCACCTCGTCGACTTCGGCGAGGTGCCGGAGTTCCGGGCCGCGCTACTGCCGCCGCCGCTCGACCGCAACGAGACGCGGCCGATCTCGTGCCGGCGATTCGCGCCGAGGCGCGCACCGATCGGCCGCCGGTGCTGCTCGGCGCAAGCCTGGGCGCGCTCGCGGGACTCCACATCCACGCGCGCAACCCCGGCCTGCTCGGCGGCCTCTTTCTCCAGTCGGGCAGCTTCTTCCGCCGCCGCTTCGACGCGCACGAAGCTCGATTCGGACGCTTCACGCGGATCACGCGCTTCGTGGGCCTGATCCACGGCGGCCGCGGGCTGCTGCCGGAGATCCCGACCATGATCACCTGCGGGACCGCCGAGGAGAATCTCGACAACAACCGAGCACTCGAGTCCGCGCTCAACCGGCGCGGCTGGAACCCGCGCACGATCTGGCACCCGGACGCGCACAACTGGATCGCGTGGCGCGACTCGCTGCACCCGCACCTGCCCGAGCTGCTCCTGCGAGTGTGGACGTGAGACGCGACGTCGAGCTGGGGCCCTTGCGCCTACTCGCCTTCGGGGACTGGGGCCGGCCGGTGCTCGCGTTTCCCTCCGAGCTCGGGCGGCGCTGGGACTGGGAGGACGCGGGGATGGTCGACTCGCTGGGCCTGCTCCTGGACGGGGGGCGCGTGAAGCTGTACTGCGTCGACGCCGCCGACGAGTTCACGTGGCGCGCGGACGACCAGCCGCTCGAGGAGCGCGCGCGCCGGCACGGCATGTACGAGGAGTGGATCGCGAACGAGGTCGCGCCCTGGATCCATGCCGACTCGGGCGGCGGCGAGATCGTCGTCACGGGCGCGAGCTTCGGGGCGTACCACGCGGCCAACTTCGCGCTCAAGCGCGCCGACCTGTTCCCGCTCGCGATCTGCATGAGCGGCGTGTACGACGTGAGCGCGGTCGGCTGGGGTGAGCGTGGAGACGCGGTCTATTTCAACAATCCGCTCGACTACGTCCAGCACCTGCAGGGCGACCACCTGGGGTGGCTCCGCTCACGCGTGTCGCTGCTGCTCGTCTGCGGCCAGGGTCAGTGGGAGAACACGACGGGTGCGCTCGAGTCGACGAAGCGGTTCGCCTGGCTGCTCGGCGAGAAGGGGATCCGCCGCGAGCTCGACCTGTGGGGGCACGACGTACCGCACGACTGGCCGTCGTGGCGCCGCCAGATCGCGCATCATCTCCCCCGGTTCGTCTGATGTCGCGCCGCGAGCACCTGATCGGCCTGCTGCTGGGAACCGAAGAGGACTGGCCGCGCGCATTCGAGACGATTGTCGGGAGGCTCGGCTCCGTGCGCTGGCGCGGCGAGGAGCACCGTTTTACCACGGAGCGCGTCGTCAACGAGCCGTTCGACCTCCGCTCCAAGCCCCGGTACGCGCTCGTGATCGACAGGCTCGCATGGTGGTACGACCTGCCGCGCGAGTGGCTGAAGAAGGTCAGCCTCGGCGACGACGTCTACCTCCTCAACAACCCCTTTACCTTCCAGGCAATGGAGAAGCACAGCGCGTACGTCGCGCTGATGCGCCTCGGCGTGAAGGTGCCGGAGACGTGGATGGTGCCGCACAAGGCACCGACGCCGATCTCGCACTTCGACTACATGGCGGCGAAGTTCGCGGACGTCGCCAACAAGTACAACGCGGCCTTCGACCTGGGCGAGATCGGCCGTCGGATCGGCTTTCCGCTGTACATGAAGCCGTTCGACGGCGGCCAGTGGGTCGGCGTGACGCGCATCTTGAACGAGCAGGAACTGCACGATCGATACGACGCGTCCGGGGAGCGGTTGATGCATCTGCAGGCGGCGGTGGACGACTTCGACGTCTTCGTCCGCTCGCTCTCGATCGGTGCCGAGACGATGACGATGCACTTCGACCCCGACGCGCCGATACACCTGCGGTACGTCGTCGATCACGAGTTCCTCACGCCGAAGGTCGGGCACGAGGTCGTCACGATCTCGCGGCTGGTGAACGCGTTCTTCCGCTGGGAGTTCAACTCCTGCGAGACGCTCGTTAGGGGTGACGACGTCTTTCCGATCGACTACGCGAACGCGTCGCCAGACGTCGCTTTGACGTCGCTGCACTACTACTTCCCGTGGGCGATCGAGTCACTGGTCAAGTGGTGCGCGTTCTGCACCGTCACGGACCGGCCGATGCGGATCAACCAGAACACGAGCGACTACTTCGCCGTCGGCGACCGCGAAGACCTGACGTACGAGGAGAAGCTCGCCGAGTACCGCAAGCTCGCGGACGCCTACTTCCAGACGGATCTCTACGCCGAGTTCTGCGCCGAGGCGCTGCCGAGCCTGCACGAGCTCGCGGTCGAGTACTTCGCGTCACCCGAGTTCGACCAGCTGCTGGTCGAGGTGGTCACCGTGACGTTCCCTGCGCACGAGCATGAAGAGATGGTCGCGCGCCACCGTGGCCTCGTCGGGCAGTGGACGCGCGAGCAGCTCGGCGTCGCGGCGCCGTAGAGCAGCCGGCACCCGCCGAACGCTCTCGACCATTCCCGCGCTACAGCTCGCCGTCCCAGTAGTCGACCGCGTCCGCCTGCCTGAACATCGCCCGGTCGTCCGTGTTCGACGTCGCGACGAGCACCTTCCCGCTGTCCGGGTAGACCGCCACCGCCGGGTCCGTCATCGTCGACAGGATCAGGACGCGCACCGGCTCTTCCGTGTCGTTCCGGACCTGGTGCGCGCCCTTCGGCCCGCTCGGGAAGCAGACGACCTCGCCCGGGTCGAGCTGCCGCTCGCCGTCTGGGGTCCGCAACGTCGGCCGCCCTGCGACGCAGATCAGCCACTCCTCCTCCGGGTACTCGTAGTGGTACGGGAACGACTTCTGCCCCGGCGGCAGCTCGTACATGGACATCCCGAGCTTCTCCGCGCCGATCTTGGGGCCGATGCGCTCGTAGCGCCAGCGCCAGCCCTCGGGCCGGTCGGAGGCGTCTTCCAGCTCTGGTTCGAAGATGTTCGCCATGCGCGTAGCCTACGATCTGTCCGTGGTCGCGACTGCCAAGGAGACCGCGCTCGACCCGCGCGACTTCCTCGCGATCGACGCCCTACTCACGGACGAGGAGAAGGCGATCCGCGATACCGTGCGGCAGTTCGTCCGCGAGCGCGTGCTGCCCGAGATCGGCGACTGGTTCGAGCGCGCGTCTCTCCCGCCCGAGCTCGCGGGCGAGCTCGCGCAGCTCGGCCTCTTCGGGATGCACCTGCACGGCTACGGCCTGCCGGGCGCCAGTGCCGTCGCGTACGGGCTCACGTGCATGGAGCTCGAGGCGGGCGACTCGGGCGTGCGCAGCCTCGCGTCGGTCCAGGGCTCGCTCGCGATGTACGCGATCTGGCGGTGGGGCTCCGAGGAGCAGAAACAGCGTTGGCTGCCCGCGATGCACGAGGGAACGGTGATCGGCTGCTTCGGCCTGACGGAGCCGGACGCCGGCTCCGACCCTGGATCGATGCGCACGCACGCGCGCCGTGACGACTCCGACTGGATCCTGAACGGCACGAAGATGTGGATCACGAACGGCACGATCGCGGACGTCGCGGTCGTCTGGGCGCGGACGGACGAGGGCGCGATCAACGGCTTCGTCGTCGAGAAGGGATCGCCCGGGTTCACCGCCCCGGAGATGAAGAAGAAGCTGTCGCTGCGCGCGTCGGTCACGTCCGAGCTCGTTCTCCAGGACGTGCGCGTCCCCCAGGAAAACCGTTTCCCCGAGGTCTCGACGCTGCGCGGTCCGCTCTCGTGCCTGAACGAAGCGCGGTACGGGATCGTCTGGGGCGCGGTCGGCGCGGCCCGCGCGTGTCTCGAGGCGGCGCTCGACTACGCGAAGGGACGGCGCGTCTTCGACAAACCGCTCGCCGCCTATCAGCTGACGCAGCAGAAGCTGGCCGAGATGGCGCTCGAGGTGAATCGCGGGACGCTCGTCGCGCTCCACCTGGGGCGGATGAAGGACGAGGGAACGCTCCGACCGGAGCAGGTCAGCATGGGCAAGATGGGCAACGTCCGCGGCGCGCTGGACGTCTGCCGCACGGCGCGCACGATTCTCGGCGGGAACGGGATCACGCTCGAGTATCCGGTCATCCGCCACATGAACAACCTCGAGTCGGTGCTTACCTACGAGGGCACGCACGAGGTGCACACCCTCGTCGTGGGCAATGCGCTTACGGGCGAGAACGCGTTCCGCTGAGTCGCGTTCGCGTGACGTGCCGTTCCGGTGGCGTCCGTGGGCCGCTGCCGGACGGCGGGCTCGTCGTCGATACAGAGGCCGCCGCTCCACCGCCAGCGCTCGCCGAAGGCACAGAGTCCGGCACGCGCGGCGTTGTCGAGTACGTAAGCGCACACGTCCGTTAGATACTCGTCGTCGCCGACGAGGCGCGTCGCGAACCGTTCCTGGAACA
>WNGA01009356.1_pt1 | contig 19451 bp, 20 predicted proteins | sample 5400061 | NCBI WGS metagenome assembly WNGA01 (sample SAMN13153366, study PRJNA577476) | soil metagenome | isolation source: 100 cm soil or saprolite under grassland replicate 2 | place: USA:California | collected 2016-06-15 | reverse complement strand
GAAGTGGCGAGCGGCCAGCAGCGCCAGGGCGATCGCCAAGGCGCCCGATGCGGCGGCGAGCAGCCAGCGGCCCCTCGGCGACCGACGGATGCGCCAGAGTGCTGCGAGCAGCCGCCGATACCTGCCTTCGAGCACGATCGGCACAGCAGAAATGGCGATCACCGCCAGTGGATCCTTTTGAAACCGAGCGACGGGCGGTCGGGGAGTTGGGGCTGCCGTCATCGCCCCTCCCTTCGGACTCAAACTAAGGTCACGCGTAGCAGGATCCGCCATCGGTACTCCCGACCGATCAGCGCTGCGCGACTACGATGCGCCAATCAACGGGGGTGTCTGATTGTACGCCTGCGCCGGCTTTGGTCCTCGCGCAGCTGGCCGGCGCTCAGAGAACACGTCGAAGTAACTCGGCGAGCACGCTTCGCCCGCGCAGGCGTAGCAGTAGGCGAGTCCACTGGCATTCACTGCCATCAGGCTGTGAGGCTCGCCGTTCTTCAAGCGCGAAGCACCCATCCAAGGAGGCCATTTGGCGGAGTGGCTTCTCTAGCCCCACGCGAGCTGTCCTCCCAATTCGACCTTGGCGGGCCTTAGGCGAGCTGCATAACTTGACAATTATCCACTTAGGTTTTATTATTGATTTCTTAGCAACTTATGAGGAGAAGAAGGAGACACTTATGACGACTCTCGTTCGCTTTGATCCCTTCCGTGAGGTGACGGCTCTCCAAGGTGAGATGGGCCGCTTCATCAACCTGCTCGGCGTAGGGAACGGCGGCAGCACTACACGTGGCCCCTGGGCTCCGGCGATGGATGTCTGGGAGACGGACAACGACATCGTCTACGCGTTCGATCTGCCCGGCATCCCGAAGGAGACGGTCTCGATCGAGTTCGAGGACGGTGCCCTCACAGTCAGCGCCGAGCGTGAGCGCTCACACGAAGTCGCCGCCGACCGCCTGTATCGCTTTGAGCGTCGGTACGGCAGCTTCTCGCGGACGATCGGGCTGCCGCGCGGCGTGGCTGAGGATCAGATCTCGGCTCGCTACGACAACGGCGTGCTCGAAGTCCACGTGACGAAGCCTGAGGAAAAGAAGCCGCACCAGATCCAGATCAGCAACGGCAAGGCCGCGATCGAGGGCAAGGCGACGAAACCGTAAGGAGCACAGCGGCTTCTGTTCACGGGAGGCGGCCGGCCAGCCGCCTCCCTTTCTTTTCGCAGCGGGGCAAGCATCCGAAGCGCCTCGCTCGTCCAGCCTGATCGGGCACGACTGCCTTGAGCTGATTCATTTCGGCTCCCCACACGCAGATTGCTGGCTTGCGACACCTCCGAAGGTGGCCCGTTTGCAGGAATTTCTGAGGAGCGCGTACGGCACGCGTACTGCGCATTCCTCGGGAGTCACACTTCCACGGCGTCATAGATCGCGGCGCCGCTCTCCGGATCGAAGAAATGGAGACGTTTCGTATCCAGGACGAGCTCCACACGCTCACCTTCCCGCGCCCGCGTCAGCCGCTCGAGCCGGGCGACGAAGGGCACGCCCTTGCGGCGCGCCCGCTCGGCGATCGCTTCGACTGCCTCCTCCTCGAGCGCCGCGACGACTTCCTCGGTTCGGACGGGACGAGCGTTCACCGAGAAGTGGACGAATACCTCCGAGCCCATGTCCTCGCGGATGTCGACGGTCGCGGCGAGCGTGCTGTCCGCCCGCTCCCGCACCAGGCTCGCGTCCTCCAGGTCCTCAGGGCGAATACCGAGCACGAGATCGCCCCCTTCGTAGCGCGAAAGCGCAGGCCGCTCCGAGAGCGTGCGCTGCTCCAGGTCGAAGCGATGGCCTCCGAACTCGACCGCGAGGCGGCCATCGTCGCGCGTCAGCCGTGCCTGGATCAGGTTCATCGCCGGGGAACCAATGAACTCAGCCACAAACAGGTTCGCCGGCCGGTCATAGAGACGCTGCGGCACGTCCACCTGCTGCAGTAGGCCGCTGCGCATCACGGCGACGCGGTCGCCCATTGTCATCGCCTCGACCTGGTCATGGGTCACGTAGACCGTGGTCACCTTCAGGTAGCGCTGGATCCGAGCGATCTCCGCGCGCATCTCGACGCGAAGCTTCGCGTCCAGGTTCGAGAGGGGCTCGTCCATGAGAAAGACTTGTGGCTCGCGCACGATCGCCCGTCCCATCGCGACGCGCTGGCGCTGCCCACCCGAGAGCGTGCGCGGCTTCTTCTCGAGCACGTCAGCAAGGCCGAGGATCCGCGCGGCGTTCATCACCTGACGGTCGATCTCACGCTTCGAGACTCCGCGCATCTTGAGCGGGAAGCCCATGTTCGCGTACGCGGTCATGTGCGGGTAGAGGGCATAGTTCTGGAAGACCATCGCGATGTCGCGATCTTTGGGCGGCAGGTCGTTGACAGGCCGGCCGCCGATCCGCACCTCGCCCTCTGTGATCGGCTCCAGGCCCGCGATCATGCGCAGGGCGGTCGTCTTCCCGCAGCCGGACGGGCCGACGAAGACGACGAACTCCCCGTCGCGGATCTCGAGGTCGAGCGAGTCGACAGCTTTCGTGCCATCCGGGTAGACCTTCGTCAGCTTTTCGAGCTCGACCCTCGCCACGCGGACCCCCTTTGCCGCGCGTCGGCACCCGGGCGCAATCTACTAGGATCGCGCCGCAATGGGGTAGCTGCCGAGGCAGCCACTGCAGGTAGTCGTTGGCGGAACGTCCTCGAGGAGCGGCGGTTCCTCGCGCCGGCGCTGATCAGTCCTGCGGTCATCTTCATCCTGCTGCTCGTGGGCGCACCCTTGGTGCTCGCCATCTACCTCAGCTTCACGAATGCGACCGCGGGCTCGCTGTCCGGGTCGTGGGCGGGAATCGACAACTTCACGCGCCTCTGGCACGACTCCATCTTCCGCGACGCCGTCCTGAACACGTTCATCTTCACGGTTGCGTCTCAGGTGCTCGTCCTCCTCGGAGCCGCCATCCTCTCCCACCAGCTGATCAAGGACTTTCGCGGGAAATGGATCCTTCGCTTCCTCATCCTCCTGCCGTGGGCGACACCGGTCGCGCTTGGCACGATCGGATGGCTCTGGATCTTCGATTCGCTCTTCAGCGTCATCAACTGGACGCTCAAGGAGATCCATCTGACGGGCGTCGTCTGCACGCTCTTCAATGTCTCGAACTGCAGTGCAGTGAATCCGCCTCAGTGGCTGGGGACATCGAGCCTGGCGATGTTCTCGATCATCCTCGTGCACGCGTGGCGGATTCTCCCCTTCGCCACCGTGATCTTCATCGCCGGGCTGGCTTCGATCCCAAAGGAGGTCGATGACGCAGCGGCGGTCGACGGCGCGACTGGCCTGAAGAAGCTGTTCTATGTGACGCTCCCGCTGCAGCTTCCGATCGCGATCGTGGCGCTCTTGTTCGGGGTCGTCTTCACCGCGACCGACATGACGGTCGTCTACCTGCTCACGAACGGCGGACCGTTCAACTCCACGCAGGTGCTCACGACGTGGGCGTTCACGACCGGGATCCAGTCCGGCTCGCTCGGCGAGGGCGCCGCCGTGTCCTTGCATCTCTTCCCGGTGCTGGCGATCGCGAGCGTGCTCATGCTCCTCTTCGCACGACGGGTGCAGGTGACGTAGTGCCCGGAGTCCTGAACCTTCGGCGCAGATTCGGGCCATACGTCATCCTCGGCCCATTCGCGATCGTTCTGGCGTTCCCGATCTACTGGATGGCCTGGACCGCCTTCAAGGGAAACCAGGATCTCTTCTACCACCCGGAAAACGTCCCCTACAGCTACAGCGACGACTCACCCACCTTTTCCCACGTGAGGTTTCTCTTCGAGCACACGAAGTACCTCACCTGGATCGGCAACACGGCACTGGTCGGCGCAGTCGTCGTCGTTATTACGCTCGTGCTCTCGCTGCCCGCAGGCTACGCGCTCGCGCGGCTCTCAGGGCGCTTCGGCCAGAGTCTCGGCGTAGCGATTTTCCTCACCTACCTCGTACCCCCGACCCTCCTCTTCCTGCCGATGTCGCGGGTGATCACCAAGCTCGGGCTGCGGGATTCCCTCGCATCCCTCATCCTCGTCTACCCGTCGTTCACGGTGCCGTTCTCGACGTGGCTCTTGATGGGCTTCTTCAAGACCATTCCGCAAGAGCTCGAGGACGCGGCGCTCGTGGACGGTTGCTCACGCCTCAAGTCGCTCACTCGGGTCGTCTTCCCTATCTCGCTGCCGGGCATCCTCACCGTCGTCGTCTTCTCGTTCTCGCTCTGCGTGAACGAGTTCATCTACGCCTTCACGTTCATCTCCTCTTCGGCGCACCGGACCGTCTCGGCGGGTGTCCCGAACGACCTCATCCGCGGCGACGTCTATTTCTGGCCCGAGTTGATGGCGGCGACCCTGATCCCGAGCATTCCGATCGCGCTGCTCTACAACACGTTCCTCAATCGGTTCATCGCCGGCTTCACCGGCGGCGCCTTCCGCTAGACAGAAAGGAGGCAGTGATGGGGGAAGAGAACGACGAGCTGGAAGCGCAGGATTTCCAGCTCAATCGCCGCGACCTCCTGCGCAGGGCAAGCGCGGGCGCGTTCGCGGTCAGCATGTTCGGCGGCCTCGCCGACAAGGCACTCGGCTTCTACGGACCGCTCAAGTACAAGGGGCAGGATCTCAAGCACACGCTCAAGATCCTGCAGTGGAGCCACTTCGTCCCCGCCTACGACACGTGGTTCGACGGGACGTACACCAAGCAGTGGGGTGAGAAGAACGACACGGACGTCACGGTCGACCACATCAACCTGGCACTGCTTCCGGCGACGGGTGCCTCGGAAGTCGCTGCCGGACAGGGTCACGACCTCTTCCAGTTCCTCGCGCCGCCGTCGTCGTTCCAGGACTCAGTCGTCCCCCTCAACGACATCGTTCAGGAGGTGACGCGCAAGCTGGGGAAGATGACCCGGCTCGGCTACAGGAGCACGTACAACCCACGGACGAAGAAGTATTTCGGCTTCCCGGACAACTACGTGCCCGATCCCGTTCACTATCGGCACGACCTCTGGTTCAACGCCGGGCGGGCGCCGAACACGTGGGACGACATTCGCAAGGCCGCCAAGGCGCTCAAGAATTCCGGTCACCCGGTCGGGCTGGGCATGTCCCAGGAGCTCGACTCGAACATGCTCGGCATCGCCCTCCTCCAGTGCTACGGCGGCTTCATCCAGAACGAGGAGGCCAGGGTCACCTTGAACAGCAAGGGCACGATCGAAGCTCTGAAGGTGATGCGCGACATCTACAAGAGGGGTATGAGCTCAGAGGTCTTCGCGTGGCAGGCCTCCTCCAACAACCAGGGCTACCAGGCCGGCCGCCTCTCGCTGGCCCTCAACGCGATCTCTATTGCCCGGTACCTCGAGGGCTACAGCGACCCCGCCACCGCGAATCCGGCGCTGTCCAACGTGACCTGGATCGCGCCGATTCCACGCGGCCCATACCAGCGGTTGGGGCTCGAGCACGTGATGGGCGTCTACGTGATCTGGAAGTTCGCGAAGAACAAGGCCGGCGCCAAGAAGTTTTTGGTCGACCAGCAGCTCAACTACACGCCGCACTTCCTGAACAGCGGCTTCTACAACTTCCCGGGGTGGGAGAAGGGAGTCAAGGGCGGCTTCAAGAGGATCCGCCGCTACGCGGCGCAGGACAAGCACAAGCCGCACGGCAAGTACACAATCCTGACGACGATCGCAGAGAAATACACGACCAACGTCGGCCACCCGGGCTTCTCCAACGCCGCCGTGGACGAGATCTGGATCAAGTATCTGATCCCGCAGATGTTCGCCGAGGTAGCCCAGGACAAGATGACCGCGGCAGAGGCGGCGAAGAGCTTCGACAAGCAGATGCGGAGCATCTTCGCGAAATGGAGGGCGCAGAAGAAGATCTAGACGAATTACCTGCGCGGAGACGTCCGCCATTGAACCCTTCCTCGGCGTAGCTGGCCACCTGCCCCCCGGTTGGCGCCTGCGGCGAGCCGCCCCACCCCGACGTTCCAGGGAACGCGTTGCTTCGTCAACGTCCGACATCGTGTGATGCCGTCCGCAGTTCGCATGATGCTCCGGGCCAGCAATGGCTGCGTATTTCTGAGGCGGTCGCTCTTTTGGCCACAACGCCACGGCCACGAGGTCAAGGATCTGAGAAGCTAGCTATGAGAAAAAGGGCGCGATTTGCAGCCCTATTGTCCAGTGGCCCCGGGAGGAGTCGAACCTCCGCTCGCAGACGCAGATTCGAAGTCTGCCGCTCTATCCACTGAGCTACGGGGCCCGCGTCCATTGTGCCGTCTCGCGCGTCTGGCCGGTGCGCTCTCGCCGCCCAAGCCCGTCTGAGCACGCCTGAGGCCGCTCCGGCAGGATCCTTCGCCGCTCGGCGTTCGGCCGTACCCGGATGTGCTGTCCCTCACGCCTCGGGCTCGCCTTCTTTGCGCGCGGGCCCGGCGCGGCGAGCAACGGCCCGCACGGGAAGGGAGCCCCGTGTGAGGCGGGGCTCGCGGGAACGGGCACGGGCCGGAGCCCTAGGCCTTCGCCTTGGTGATGCAGCGAATCAGGAAGGCCTTGCCGTCACGCGAGAAGAACATGGCCCGGTCGCCGACCTGAAGATCCGCGAGCGTCACCAGGGTGTGTTTCTCACGCACCTTGGTGGTCGAGTCGGCGGCGAGGGTCACGCTCTTGCCGTCCTTGCGCTTCAGCGTGATCGAGGACGAGGTCTTGGCCGTGATCTCGCCGCGGTCGTAGGTGATGCTGTCGGTCGAGCCGTCGGCCTTGATCAGGTCGATGGTGGCGTGGACGGCGCCGCGGAGGAGGTGCAGCCCCTTCTTGCCGGCTCCGCGGATGCGGATCGACAGCGCCGTTCCGTCGCGCGAGAGCACAAGTGCCTTCGAGCCGACGGCGATCGGGCCACGGACCGTGGTGGCCAGAGCGACGGCAAGCGTGACGCTCTGTCCGTCGGCGCGCGCGAGGGAGATCGAGGTCGCGCTCGAGGCGGTCACGGCGCCGCGGTCGAGCGTGACCTCTCGCGTGGTGCCGTTCTCCATCAGCTTGCTGACATCGGCATGGACCGCTCCCTTGAGCAGCCCGCCCTCCGTCTTCGCCGAGCCGGCCAACGCAACCGCCGATACCGCCAGCACGACTGCGATCGCCAACGCCATTCCGAAGGCTCTGCCAGCTGTCTTCACCGAAGCTCCTCTCGTGAGGGAAGTGGCACGAGACGATCCAGGCTCAGCGTAAGCGCTCCGTGGCAGTCGTGTAAACAGGCTGCAAGATCCCTGTAACGGGCTACCGCACGGACTCTGCGACGCGCACTGCCTGCTCGAGGCTCAGGCGACCCTCGAGGCGGAAGAAGAAGCGCTCGCTCTGCCACAGGAGGACGTCCTGCGCGGGCCGGGTCCGAAAAGAGAAGCCGTTCGAGCGCCGCGTGAAGATGTACTGGTGCGGTGCCGCAATCCAGAGCGCCCGGCTGCCGTCGACGCGTGTCCAGACGTAGGGCTTCCGTCTGCCGAAGTCGATCCCGACCCGCTTGCGAGCAAGGCGGCTCTGCTGCTTCGACAGGACCGGTGTCCGGGGAATCGCGCTGAACAAGAGCACGTACGCGCGCGGCCTCCCCCAGAGCAGCGACACGCGGAACACCGATCCCTGATCGTTCCGATCCTCTCGGAGACGAACTGCGCTGGGAGGCCCCAGACCGCTGAGCCGAGGAAACGGCGCCGGATACGGCAGTCGCCGCTGGGCCTCCCTGAGCGACACGGGGTCGCCCGCTCCGAGGGTCAACCTGGCTGAGTCCCGCAAAGGCGGCAACGTCTGCACGAATTCGATTCGCTCTCCGGCGAACCCGAACCAGTCGAAGATCCTCGTCCGCACGCCTGACAGCGCCAGGCTCGCCGCGGCGAGGCCGATCGCAGCGGCCGCGATCGCGAGGACGACGGTGCGGGTGCGACGCCTCGGACGGGGCCGGCCCTCGAGTCGCGAGAGCACTGCTTCGGACTGGTCCTGCATCGCCGGGTAGTCCAGGTCGCGGGCCAGCTCGCGCAGGATCGGCTCGAGCTCAGACATTCGCCTCCTCCAGAAGTCCCCCTCAGGCGCTCGAGCGCCCGCGAGCAGCGCGACTTGACGGTGCCGTGCCGCCACCCGAGAACCGAGGCGGTCTCCTGCTCGCTGAGATCGAGGAAGTAGCGACACGCGATCACGGACCGGTCGCGTTCACCGAGCTGCTCGACGGCTCGCAGGACGCGGGCTCGCTCCTCGCTCGCCAGGGTGGCGGCCTGCGGGGCCGGAGCCGCGTCCCCTGCCGGCCGCTCCTCGGCGAGCCGCAGCGCAAGGCGTGCGCGACGAGGCGCCGATCTTTGCCCCTCGCGCGCCTCGTTGGCGACGATCCGCAACAGCCAGGGCCGAACCGGCGCTCCGGGCGCGAAGCGGTCGAAGGCGTAGAACGCCTTGACGAAGCTGTTCTGGACCGCTTCCTCCGCATCGGTAGGACCGCCGGTCAGCAGCCACGCCAGGCGGAGCGCGACGTTCTGATGTGCCTTGATCAACTCTGCGAACGCCACCTTGTCGCCCGCCTGAACACGCCTGACCAGCTCGGTCTCGTTCCGCGGCCGGCTCACCACGCACCGCTCATACGGTTCTCGACGTCGCCGGGTTCCCTGGAGAGGTGCCGGGGGCGGAACCTTCCAGGTCGCCCGACCGTAGTGAGGAAGATCGAGGAGCTCGAGCTGTCGGCGCTCTCCCGCCCACTTCGTTCCCTTGCCCTGGCCGCGGCCCTGGCCGTGTCGGTCCTACCGGAATCCGCTCCGGCAGGACCGGCGATGCGCACGGTCGATCGTGAAGGAGTGTGGCGCGTGATCCCGGCCCAGTCATTCGTCGGCTACCGGGTGCGCGAGCGCCTCGCGTTCCTGCCTCTGCCGAGCGACGCGGTCGGGCGTACCTCGGCCATCCTCGGCTCCGCGCGCGTCAAGGGAGGCGCGATCGTCTCGACCAGGGTCTCGGCCGATACCCGGACCCTGAAGAGCGATCGCCGGCGCCGCGACGGCGCGGTACGGGGCCTCCTGCTCCACAAACCCGTCGCCTCGTTCACGCTCACGTCTCCCATGGCGTTTCCGACCACGGCGACGGGAAGGACGTTCGCCCTTCCGGCCCCCGGGATCCTCCTGCTGCACGGGGTATCCCGGAAGGTCGTCTTCCCCCTCCGCGCGCGGTGGACGAGCAACTCCCTGGAGGTGATCGGCAGCCTGCGCATCGCCTTTGCCGACTACCGCATCAAGAGCCCGAAGTTCGGGCCGGTCCTGTCGGTGAGCAAGCGTGCCAAGATCGAAGTCCACCTGTTCTTTGGACGAGCATGAGCGTCCGGATCCGGCGGCTCGGGTGGCGCCGGATCCTGGTCGCCTTCGTTCTCGGATTCCTCCTTCTCGTGGGTGGCACGTACGGCGTTCTCGTCCTCGTAACCCCGAAAGCACCGGGGCCGCCTCGCTTCGGGCAGGACACCGCTCCGGACTTCGCTCCGGCGATCGACGGCCGCTGGTACGGGCCGGGCTGCCGCCGGCTGCGCATCCTCGGGGGCTGGCTCATGCCGGGATCCAGCCTGCTCGCCGGATCTATCGGCCCCAAGCTGGCGATCGACCGGCCGATCGATCTGACGGGCCTCAGGACGGATGGAGAGCCGCAGGCGCTCGGGCTGCACTCCACCCGCCTGTCGATCCGCTGGCAGCGCCCCTCGCTGCTGGTTCAGGGCATAGCCGGAGGAGGTCGAGTCGACCTCCGACTCGAGCGGCGACCGAAGGGCTGCTGAGGAGGTGTCGCACGTGAAGTCTCTGCCACTTGCCACCTGCGCCATCGCCCTCCTTGTCACCTGGAGCGCGCTCGCGCCGGAGGCGAAACCGGACACGCGGCGGACGTGCAAGCCGACGCTGCCCGGCTCGCGGGTTCCCGGCTACCGCCCCGGCGCGCCGGTCCGGTCGAGCGTGGGCAAGGGGCACATCCTCGTCGGCATCGTCCGCTCGAGCCGCAGCTGCGCACCGATCGCGCACGCGCGGCTCGAACTCTTCCAGGCTGGCCCGAAGGGCTACTCCGTGCCGCCGTCCTGGGCCGGTCGAGCAACCGTCTTTACGCGCCGGGACGGGTCATATCGATTCGAGAGCCCGGTCCCGAACGCGTACGCGGGGCGCCCCCACATCCACGTGCGGGCGTCCGCACGGCGCTTCCGCGCGGTGTTCTCCGTGCACGAGCTGCGACGCGACGAGACGAGAGGCCGCCTCGACCTGATCCTGCGCCCGAGCTAGACCGCTGAGTGGTCTGCGGCGACCCGGCTATGCTGTTTCCGCGCGGTGGCCGTAGCTCAGCTGGTAGAGCCCCGGGTTGTGGTCCCGGTGGTCGTGGGTTCGAATCCCACCGGTCACCCTCGCACTCTCATGGGCCGCGTGATCCTCCCGACGGCGCGGCACATACCCTGGAGCGCCCGGCGCGGGCGGAGCTCGGCACACAGGACGGCCGAGGCGCCGGGACCGCGCTCGCCGTGGCGCACCCCGACCGGCTCGAAGGCGGGCGCCGAGCGCCACCCTTCGCCGCCGAGCTCGTAGATCTCCTCCTCGAAGACGACGAGACCGGATCCTTCGAAGAGCTCCCGCCACCCGCCGGGATCCCGCTGGACGAAGGAGCCGAGGTCGGCCGGCTCGCCGCACGGCACCGTGATCATCAGGCGCCCGCCCGCCGCGAGGACGCGACTGAGCTCGCCAAGCGCCCTGGGCAACCCTGCCGGGTCGGTATCGGCGTCGAGCCCGTAGACGCGGTTGTCCAGCCCGATGTGCTCGAGCGTGGAGATGCAGAAGACGACGTCGAACGAGCTGTCCTCGAACGGGAGCTCGCGGACGTCGGCCGCGACGGCGCGCAGGCCGGGCACCTCGGCCGCGGCGAGATCGACGCCGACGAGCTCCGCCGCGCCGAGCCCGATCAGCTCCGCCAGATACGCCGGCTCCGCGAAGGCGTAGCCGACGTCGAGCAGGCGTGGCTCGCCGCGATAGCGAGAAAGCACCCAGGCGATTTCGACCGCGCGCTCGTCTGTGGCCGGAGGGGCCGTGAGCTCGCGCGGGCGCTCGTCCGCGAGCCGGGCCTGCCGGGCCCGGGCGAGCGCGTCGTCAAGCGCGCGGACGAGAACGAACTCGCCGCTCGAGGCGAGCTCGTGCAGCAGCGTGGCGCGCGACAAGGTCCCCCGCTCGAGCGACGAAACGCATCGCTTCAGGTCCTCCGACAACGGCTCGCGGCGCAGGAACAGCCGGTAGGCGCGCTCCACGTACTCGCGGCAGGTCAAGGAGGAGAGCTCCAGCTGCGCGGCCAGCCGAGGGTCGAGGTTCACGGCCGTGTTCTACACGGCCTCTCAAGCGGGGTCACGGCGAAGAGGATCCGCGGCACCGCGGCGGTACTCTTCCACTGCGCGCCTGTAGCTCAGTGGAAGAGCGGCGGCCTTCTAAGCCGCGGGTCGGGGGTTCGAATCCCTCCAGGCGCACCATGATAAGGCCCTGAAGACAGGGTTTTATCGTTTTCTGATTAGGCGCTCGCGCTACGGACGGCAAGCGGTCCGGCAAGCGGATCACTTTCGGTTGGAGGTGAGTACGGTGAGCTTGGTTGTCGCGCGCTACGGATCGATCCGCACCACCTCGCCGATGCCAGGCGAGCCGGCATTGATCGAGACGTAGAGCTTGCCGTCGGGCCCGAAGGCGAGCGAGCCGGGCTGGCTCAGCGGCGGGGTGACCGGCGTCTTCGTGCACCCTGGCCCGACCCGGACGACGTTTCCAGGGGTCGCGAAGAAGACGGGCCCGTTCGAGTACTGGGCGACGTACAGGGCGCCGTCCGGTCCCCAGGCGAGGTCCATGATCGTCGTGAAGCCGCCGCAGAACACCGTCGGCGCCTGGCCCGGAACGACCCTGTACACGTTCGCGTTGCCGGCGCAGAAGGGCGCGCCGGTCAACTCGCCCACGTAGTAGGCGCCGTCCGGCCCGACCGTGACCGCGTTCGGGACGGAATCGGTGACTGGCGGAAACGGCGGAAACACACAGGACGGATGCGGCGGCGTGGTCGACCGCGACGGGAACACCGCCACCGTCGAGATCTGCCCCTTGCTCACGTCGAGCAGGTCGTTGCCGCCCGCGTCCGTGACCAGCGCATGCTTCTCCCCTAGTCCGAGGATCCCGTACGGGTTCGAGTCGACCGGCCCGCCGTCGGGATTCGCGGCCGCCTCGTAGGCCGAGACATCGGCCTCGAGCCCCCACTTCCCCTGCCCTTCCAGGTAAGCGTGGGCGAGGTGACCGAACTGCTGCCAGACGGCGCTGGGCGGGGTGTTCCGTAAAGCAGGGTTCTCGCCCCACCCGATCGTGACCAGCGCCTGATGGCCGTGGAGGGCGAGGTCGTGCGGCCCCGTCGCACCCTGGCCGGAGGCGGTCGCGTAGGAAGGAAGCCCCGTGACGACCGGCTCCTGCTCGCCCCTCCAGTAGCGTGAGATCCGCCCCGTCGGGCCGTAGCAGGAGAGCGCACCGCCGAGGTCCGCAGGCCGCAGAACCTGGCAAGGGCCATCGCCGCCGCTTCCGGCTTCGGCGACGTAGAGCGCGCCCTCGGGCCCGAACGCGAGCCCGCGTGGATTGTCGAGCCCTGTCATCACCGGCGTCACCGTCGTCGCAGCAGCGGCGCTTGCCCCGAGCAAGGCGAAGACGATCGCCGGCAAGAGCGTGAAGCGAGTCAGCCTCGCCACGATTTTTCTCCCCATTCTCCCCGGGACGATGGTAACGCCGTGGGCGTTGGTTGTCTATGTCGTTTGACGCGCTTCCACGCTGCCTCTCACCAGTTCGCACACGCCGACGAGCCGTAGCGGCCGCCGCGGCGCAGGCGGGCGCGTTCCCGACTTGGCCGCACTTCACCAGGCCGACAAGGCCGAGCGAGCCTAGTTGCGGCGGCCGAAGTCCAGCGTGATCACTGTGACGTCGAGGCCCTGGAACACACCTGGGGCGGCTCGAGCGTGGACCGCAGAGACTCCGACCTCGCGCCAGCCGCGGCGAAGGAGGTTCGCCCGGTGCTCGGGGCTGTGCAGCCACAGGCGCAGTGCCTCTCGTGCGCCGATTGACGGTGATCCCCAGACGAGATTCTCGGCCACCGTCCAGCGACGGTAGCCGCCGGCCGGATAGTAGGCCGCGAGCCTGCGCGAAAACGAGGCGCCGATCCCATCGTGGGCGAAGTAGCCGCCGAGAGCCATCTCCATCGAATGTCGGCCGGCGGCGGCGGCAAGGGCGCCGCTCAGTCGCACCTTCGAGAGCCCGTGGGACGCGCGGACCGCGTTGACCTCCTCGAGGATTCGGGCGTCGAGCCTGAGCAGCTCGGTCGCTCTCGCCGGACGCGCAGAAACTCCAGCCCCTGCCGTGGGAGCAAGCAGGAAGGCGCAAACGACCGCCGCAACTACCCGGGGTCCCACGGGCACGGCGGCATTCTTCCCAAAACCACCGCGGTCTGAACCTCGAACCGTTCTGAACAGAGTGGGCATGTCCAATGCTTCGGGGCTCCGGCGGACCCCTCCTCCTCTCAGTTCTCGGCCGGAGACGCTGTCCGAACCTGCTGCTGGCGGCGCCAGTCGACGATGAGTACCTGGATGGCGCCCGCGACCGGGATCGCCCCGAGGGCACCGAGCACACCTGCGATCGAGGCGCCGATCAGGACGGCGACGAGAACCGCAAGGGGCGAGAGCTGCACCGTCCTTCCGTAGATCACGGGCTGGAGGACGTGGTTCTCGATCTGCTGATAGACGATGAAGAACACGATCACCACGATGCCGGCCGGGACCGAGTGGATGAAGGCGACGGTCCCGACGATGACGGCCGCGATCGTCGCGCCCGCGAGCGGTACGAGATCGAGGATTGCGACGAGCAGACCGAGTGCCAACGCGAAGGGCACTCCCATGATCCACAGCACGACGCCGGAGAAGACCCCCGCGATGACGCTGATGAGGAGGTTCCCGGTCACGTAGCCGCCGACCGCTGCCGCTATGTCCCGCCCCACTGCGCGCCAGCGCGCCTGCGACGTGGGGCGAAAGAGCGAGTAGATGCGCTCCATCCAGAGCGGGCCCTCGAGCAGCATGAAGAAGGTCAGGGCCGCGATCGTGATCACGGCGACGACGATCGTCAGCACGCTCCTCGTGATCGAGATCGCCGTCCCCGAGAGACCGAACACCTTCTTCGCCGCTCCCCCCTCCTCCACCGCGTGCCGAACCCGCTCGACGATGTCGTACTTCGTCTGGAGGAAACCCAGCCTGCCGCGGCCTTTGGTCAGGTCGTCCACGTAGTCCGGGACCTTGCGGGCGAAGTCGTTCACCTGGTCGACGAGCGGCGGGATCACCACCAGGCCGATCAGGGCGATCACGGAGACGAGGCCGATGATCGTGGTGCTGACCGCGAGGCCCCGACGCCTGAGCCCCCGCCGCTGCAGCCATTCGACCGCCGGGTTAAGGGCGAGCGCAAAGAAGAGGGCGATCAAGACCCACGTGAGCACCTCGCGCGCGATCCAGACCAGCTGCAGCATCCCCCACACCGAGATCGCGACCGCGAGCACGGTGAGGATCGTCCGGACGGGGAACCGGACCTCGGTCACGGGAGCAGGATCGCGAAGCGGTCGGACGGCCATGCGCTAGGGTGGCGACCGTGAGCGAGGCGGTTCTACAGACGAATCACGGAGCCGTGGGCCTCGAGCTCTTCGACGCCGACGCCCCGCAGACGGTGGAGAACTTCACCCGCCTGTCGCGCGAAGGGTTCTACGACGGCCTCACCTTCCACCGCGTGATCGAGGGCTTCATGATCCAGGGCGGCTGCCCGAAGGGCGACGGCATGGGCGGGCCGGGCTACTCGTTCGACGACGAGCCGAACGAGCGCCGGGTCGTCCGCGGCGCGCTGGCGATGGCGAACGCGGGACCCAATACGAACGGAAGCCAGTTCTTCATCGTCACCGCGGACGAATGCCCGTGGCTCGACGGCAAGCACACCGTCTTCGGACAGGTCACCTCGGGCATGAATGTCGTCGACGAGATCTCGAAGGTGGAGAGCGACGAACGCGACCGCCCGGTCGAGGCCGTGACGATCGACCGCGTCGAGCTGGGCTAACGCTCAGCGCTCGCACTGGACTTCAACGCAGCCACTCCGGGCGCTCGAAGCCCGCATATTCCTGAATTGCCCCGAAGATGCTCTGGAGGATCGCGGTGTCGTGCCGCACACACGGCACGTCCCGAAAGGAAGGCGATTCTTTCGCATGCGCTGGCTGTACTTGGAGTAGACGTTCACCGTCGACTTGGTCATGCACGAGCGCGAGAGCTCAAGCATGTCGAGCCAGAACTGCTCGACCTCGCGCTGGCGCTCGACGTGGTCGGCGAAGAGGTTGCATGTCACACGCACCCGTGTGTTCGGAATGCGGAAGTAGGCCCGGAGGAACGAGACGAAAAAGCGCAGGACCTCGGGGTCGGAGTTCGAGAGCGCAACGGTGTTGCGTCCCTTGCTGCCTTCAGCCCAGTAGAGCATGCACCCGGCGGCATGGAATGGGTCGCCGCGCCGAGCGAGCGCGCGTCCCTCTCGTTGAGAACGCTCACGCCGAGCCCGCCAACGAGCAGCGACCATAGCGTTCCCGCGCCGCTGGGCATCGGACTTCCCGTTGCGTTCTCGAAGAGCCGCGCGCTGCGCCGGCGTCAGCTCGATGTCCCGCACCCAGCGGCTGACGGAGGATCGGGAGACCCGCAGCGTCCTCTCGATTTGCTTCACCGAGAATCCGCACTCTCGCCGCAGACGCCGGGCTTCTTCGCGTTCGGCTGTCTTCATATGAGACAACAGCGTAGAGGTGAAGTCGGACTAAGCGGGCGGCGGGAATCGAACCCGCGTAACCAGGGTGGAAACCTGGAGCTCTACCATTGAGCTACGCCCGCGGCCGCCCGCTAGCGTACCCGCGTGCGGCCCGATCCGTACGCGTGGAGCATTGATCCGAGCGGGATCGCAGTCACGTCGAGCCTGCTCCTCGGATACGCCCTCGCCCTCCGCTCGTACCCGGCCTCTGGCCGGCGCATCGCCTGCTTCGGCGCCGGGGCGGGGCTCATCCTGGCGATCCACGTCACGCCGCTCGCGCCGCTCTCGAATCACTACCTGCTGAGCGCCCATCTCCTCCAGAACATCGCCCTCGCCGAATGGGCGCCGGCGCTCTGCGTGCTCGGCGTTCCGCCCGCCCTGGCAGCCGGGCTCGGCGCGGTCCCTGCGGCCCGGGTGCTCACCAACCCGCTCGTGGCACTCCCGCTCTGGCTCGGCACGTACTTCGCGTGGCACTTGCCGTGGGCGTACGACGCCGCCCTCGCCCATCCCGGGACGCTCCTGCACCTCGAGCACGCGTGCTACTTCGCGGCCGGATGTCTGCTCTGGTGGCCCGTCGTGCACCGCGAGCCCCAGCGCTTGACGTCGGGCGCAAAGGCCGTCTACCTCTTCGGCGCGTTCGTCTTCGTCAGCCCGCTCGGGCTGCTCCTCTCCCTGCTCCCCACCGCGATCTACGACTTCTACGTGGACGCGCCGCGCCTCTGGGGCCTCTCCCCGCTCGCCGACCAGCAACTGGCGGGCGTGACTATGACCGCGGCTGAGGCCGTCGTCTTCTTCGCAGCGTTCGCCTTCTACTTCGGGCGCTTCGTCCGCGAGCAGCAGTCCCCAGACACGGTCATTTCAGGCAGCCCGTGACCGAGGAGATGTCCTCCTCGGAGGGGTGCTCCTTCCAGAGCAGAACGGCGTTGTGGTCCGGGCGCAGGACGTCCTCGATCCCGATGTTCTTGCCGCGGAAACGCCGATACGCGCCGGCCAGCCGGTCCGCCTCGTCCTGATCCAGGCCGAAGGAGACGGTCACGTGGTTGCGGCTCGGCAGCTTGACGAGCATGCCGCCGCCGAGGGCGGTGTCGGCGATGAAGTCGACACGGTTCGTGATCCGTACGCCCTTCTCCTTCGCCAGGCACGCTCTCGTGTCGGCGAGCGAGTAGGACTTCGTTCCGCCGCAGCCCGTAGCGAGCAGCGAGAGGGCTGCGCAGGCAAGCACTGCGATGGTGAGCGAGCGGGCCACCGGAGGCGATTTTCGCACGGGCGGCGGCCGCCGGGAGAGGTTGCCGCAAATTGCGGATGATTCCCGGCGGCTGCCCCTTGCGGGCATGTCCGGCAAGCCCTAGTGTCCTGCCTGCGCCGAGCACGGGGCGCGAGTAGGTCGAAGCTCAGCCGGGCGGCAGGTACGCGGAAGCGGATGGTCGGCCGGAAGAGTGGACGAAAGCGCTACCGGCTCGGCGAACTCATGGTCCGGCGCGAAGCGCCCGTCCGCGAAGCGGACCGGTGGAGGGGGTCTGGGGGAACCGGGAGGTTCCCCAGGGAGCCGTCACCGACGGATCGCGCTCCTGACGAAGAAGAGCACGTTGGCCGGGCGCTCGGCCAGGCGCCGCATGAGGTACGGGTACCAGTCCGGGCCGAAGGGAGTGGCCACGAGCACGCGGAAGCCGCGCTGCACGAGCTCGAGCTGCAAGCGCGGTCGGACGCCGTAGAGCATCTGGAACTCGAAGCGCTCGCGCTCGATGCCCTTCCGCTCGGCGAAGGCGATCGCATGCTCGATCAGGCGCTTGTCGTGCGTGGCGACGGCAGTGAACCCCCCCTCACTCATGCACAGCTCCACGAGGCGCACGTAGGCGGTGTCGACGTCGCCCTTGTGCGGGTACGCGACCTCGGCCGGCTCCAGGTAGGCGCCCTTGACGATGCGGAGGTTGGGACGAAGCGGGAGCAGCGCCCGCAGGTCGCCCTCGGAGCGGTAGAGATACGACTGCAGCACCGTGCCGACGTTCTCGTGACCGGTCTCGCGGAGGCGCCGGTAGATGCGAAGCGTCGCGTTGACGTAGCCTGAGCTCTCCATGTCGATGCGGACGAAGTTCTCGAGCTCTGCCGCGCGCTCGACGATCCGCCGGAGGTTCTCGTAGGCGAGCTCCTCGTCCACGTCGAGGCCGAGCTGCGTCAACTTGACGGCCACGTTCGCGTCTAGGCGCTCCGCCGCGATGCGCTCCAGGATGTCCTGGTAGGCGGCAGCGATGAGCTCCGTCTGGCCTCGGTCGCGCACGCTCTCGCCGAGTAGCGTCGTGTTCGCCCGCAAGCCGCGGTCGTTCAGGCGCCGCAGCACCGGCACGATCTCCTCCAAGGACTCGCCGCCGACGAAGCGCGACGCGCCGAGGCGCAGACCGTGCCTGCGCACGAATCGCTGCAGTAGCGGGCTCGACGCTGCGGCGAGGATCGCCTGGCGAAGCGCATGGTTTACCGCCTCCGAGATCATCGGTCGGCCGTCGCCTCGAGCCAGGCCGGGACGAGCTCGTCCAGTCGGACCTGCTCGTCCTCGGTCAGGGGGCGCAGCGGCCGTCGAACGTCCGCCCGCACCGGGACCTCCCGCAGGCGGAGTACGCGCTTGAGCGCGGCGTGGCGAGGGAAGGTCTCGATCTGGACGCGAAGCTCGCGGAGGCGCTCGGACAACTCCACGCTGGGCGCGCGCACGCCTCGGGCCACGAGCTCCGGGAAGGCCGTGGCGAGCGCGGAGACGGCGCCGACCGCCCCTGCTTCCAGACCCCGCCGGATGAGCGCCTCAGGACCCACGAAGACGTCGAGGCCCTCGATCAGGTAGGGGCTGAAGCGCTCCCACGGCGTGTCCGACACCTTCAGCCCGGCGAGATTCGGCGCCTTCTCCCTCAGCAGCTCGACCACGTGGGGCGGTACGGGATAGCCGCTGGCCCGCTCGAACTCGTACAGGTAGAACGGAGTCGGCGTGCACGCGGCGGCGGCGGCGCACAGGTGCTCGAGAAGAGCCGTATCGTCGAGGGGGAAGTACGGCGGAGCGACCACTGCGATAGCGTCGGCACCGGCATCGGCTGCGTGCGCGGCCAGCGTGACGGTGTCGGCCGTGGTCTGTGCGCCGCAGTTCACGGCGACCGCGAGCCGCCCGCCGCTCGCCTCGAGGAAGAGTTCTGCGACGCGCATCCGCTCTGGTACCGAGAGCAGGATTCCCTCTCCCGTTGTCCCGAGAGCGAGCACGCCGTCGAGCCCGCCGGAGACGAGGAAGTCGCAGAGCGGGCCGACGCCGTTCTCGTCTAGGGCCAACCCTCCGTCTCGCAGGGGCGTGACTGCGGCCGCGAGGGCTCCTCGGAGCACGGCGCAACTCTACGGCCGCACAGCGGTCGGCGGGCCCGGAGACCCGCCGACGTGGTGACCCGCTAACGAGGATGCGCCTCCGGCTAGAGGAGCGTCGCGAGCCGCCTTCGATTGCGCGTCAGCTGCACGACTGCAATGCCGCCGAGCGCGATGCCGAGTCCGATGCCGATCCCCACGGTCGCATCGGCCCAGTCGAAACCGCCACCGGTCGTCACGACCAGCGGCTTCGCCCCCACGATTCCGTCCT
>WNGA01004936.1_pt1 | contig 19455 bp, 11 predicted proteins | sample 5400061 | NCBI WGS metagenome assembly WNGA01 (sample SAMN13153366, study PRJNA577476) | soil metagenome | isolation source: 100 cm soil or saprolite under grassland replicate 2 | place: USA:California | collected 2016-06-15 | reverse complement strand
GCCGCCGTCGCTTGGCCTGCGCCAGCGCCGTCACCATCGCCCTCACCGTCGAAGCATCGGCAGGGCCAGAGATCCGCATCCGCGTGCCAGTCGCAAACTCAATCTCGATGACGCCGGCTGCCACCGGCGTCGATATCGCTCCTGCATCGGGCGCGATCGCCACCGGAGCAAACGTCAATGCGGCTGGCGCCGGACCACACAGCTGATGCCGCCACCGGAACAACTGGCTTGTGTGAATCCCGGCCGCGCGGGCAACCTCCGACGCAACCGCCCCAGGCTCGATCGCCGCCGCGACAATCCGCTCCTTCTCCGCCCGCGACCACCGCCGGCGTCGTTGCACCGACGTGATCACCTCAACCTGCGCCTTCGTCATAGGACTAGCCCTAGGAATAGTCCTATGACTTCCCCATGCGTCATCACCGATGCAAGGCGGCCTTCACCGGACGCTTACAGCCGGAACGACGAAGGCGAGCAGCAGCGCCCCGCTGAGAAGGTATTTATGCATGGCGTGTCCTCCGATTGGCTTGTGGTCTTTCAACACGCTTCAACGCCGGAACCTTCCAAGCAAGGCGAAGCAATCGATGCTGAATACGTTGACGGGTGGCGCGCCGGCAGTACCCCGGAACCTAAGGCCCCCGAATGCATTGACGCGCGCAGGTATGAATTGACCAAGGTTACCGGCGAATCTCGCTTGCAGCGCCAACGTCTGCGTTTGGTACGAGGCATGCCCTTCGGTCATCGCTGAGTTTCCAAACATTGTTCGAAAATGCTCGCCGATCGCGATGGGACCGGTATCGGCCCCTCGGTGCGGCGACTTTTTAAGGACCCGATGGGACGGCAAACAATGACGACGCACGCAACCGAGCCGAGCGGCGATACGATCGTCAGCCCGTGGAGGACATCCGCGCCGAACCGGAACGCAAACCGTTGGTCAAGGTGCCGCGGCAAGGCCCGGACGCGATCGAACGCATTCGCCTCGATACCTATGTCGGGATGGCCTTGTCGAATCTGGTGGCGCTGGCGATCGTCGTGACCACCGCGGTGCGACGCTGCATGCGAACGGAACCACCAATATCGAAACGTCGGCCGAGGCGGCCGAAGCGCTGCGACCGGTCGCCGGCTCCTTCGCTTTCACGCTTTTCACCCTCGGGATCGTCGGCACAGGCCTGCTGGCGGTGCCGGTCCTGGCAGGGTCGGCGGCCTATGCGGTGGGCGAGGCTGGAAGGTGGCCGATCGGACTGCACCGCAAGCCGAGCAAGGCGCGCGCGTTCTACGCGACGATCACGCTGGCGACCCTCATCGGCATGGTCCTGAACGTCTCGCCGATCAATCCCATCAAGGCCCTCTATTGGAGTGCGGTCATCAACGGCGTCGTGGCGGTGCCGGTCATGGCCATCATGATGCACATGACCGGCAACCGCAAAATCATGGGACGATCCCCCGTCCATGACGGGCTACGATTCGTGGGCTGGATTGCGACCGGCGTCATGGCGGCGGCGGCCATCGCGATGGTCGTCACGGCGGTCCTTTAGGCCGGATTCTGGGACTCGCGACGAATGGGTTGAGTGAGAAGCCGCCCGGTTGGCGGCCTGTCAACCGGCTTGCCTGCTTCGGCCACGACTTTAGTCTAAGGAACGCTTAACGATCCCCGCTGTTGCATCCACGCGCTTTTGTGGGACGGGGGTTTATGTCTATTCAGCAATTTTTACGGGCTAATCATGCTTTCGATCCACAGGCGGTCAAAGCCATGACGGCCGCCTTCGAAGCTATCTTGCATGAGCTCACTTTGCTCGATCACTATGATCCGCTGACGGAGATCGTTGCCAAGAAAATCATTGAGGGTGCACGGCTCGGAGTGCGCGATCCTATCCGGTTACGGAAACTCGCCATGAAGTCCTTGAGCGAGGACCAAATACGATATCGAGAAAGCCGGGCTGTGCGGTGCAATGTAGCATAGGTCGCCTCAGTTGCTGATCGGCTCGGGCAAGCGTTTTGGCTCAATCGGGTCGGTCTCAAAATCAGCCATCAGCGGAAGTTTCAATGTGTCGCCTCTCTTAGAGGCATCTCACCAAGCAAAAGCTCCGGCCGGAATCCGGCCGGGGCGCGCCCGGTCGGCATCGGCCGGCATCCCCATTGGCAAGCTCCAAGCACTCCGCCGCCAGCCTGCGGTACTCCGAAGCCTTTGACACGGAAAATCATCCCCCGCCGAACCCGGCTGACAACCCTTGGGTCCGGCGATTGTTCCCCCGGCGCCTCGGGTGGCGATCGTCTTCGCCGGCCGTGCAAAGACTTGCGGGATTAATTGCCTGGTTCGACAGGACGGAAGCGGCCGACAAAACCGGGACCCCGAGCGTCGCCCGATGCCTACCAAGACCGCGACGGCACTCGCGCGCGCCGTTCGGCAATGACGATGAGGGGCCTCAGCAGTTGCTGGTGGGAAACCAAAGGCGGGAGGATCCGCTCAATCCCCCGGCTTCAATCCGCTCGGCGGCACTGATCCACTTTTGTTGCAGGTTGTGAAACAGCGTCCTCGCCTCCTGCGAGAGGGCCGACTTTGCCCGCTCGCCGCACTCCGCTGCCTTGGCTCGACAGAACTCCGCGTCTGATGACACGACACCGACCCGCTTGCCACCCGTGCAAAAAGTTAACGGCGCACGCCCGAGAAAGTCTGTCGGGTGGCCGACTTTGCGCGCGATTAAAATTGCGGCAGGCCAAATAGCCGGATGGTCTCAAGCCGGCTTCTTAAAGTCCACCTTGTCCTCGTCCAGAAGCGCCCGGGTATTCTCCAGGTCGATGGCGAGCCTCTCCCACTCCTTGGACAGTCCCAGCAACGTGGCTTTCAATTGCGCCGTTCTCGCGCTCGCCGCCAGTTCGGCGCAATGCATCGCGCGCAGGCGGCACTCTTTTGGATCTCCCGGCATTGATCGACATCCCGCTGCCGATACGAGGACGCTATGGGTTGCCGCGCCGGCTGTCTGTCGGGTATCAGACCTAAAGGCCACAAAATTGCGGCAAACCCAGCGACCCCGACCTGCAGGTCCCCTGCCGAAGGACGTTCGGGTAGCGGGTCATGACCCACTACCGGCGTTCGACATCGCTTGCTTTCCGGCAACCCCAGGCCCATATGATGAGGACTGGTCTCCGCAGCAGGCGCTGATCGGCGCGCTCGGTCCAATGCCGCGGTCTCGGCCCTTTCCGAAAGGGCGATGGAAGAACCGCGGTGCATCAGATGACCCCGACGGGGGAAAACCGCCTTTTGCAGCGGCTCGCCCCCAGCGACCTGTCGCAGCTCAAACCCCTGTTCAAACAAGTCAAGCTGGAGACCGGGACGATTCTGCACGAGCCGGGCAGCCCGGTCGAGCAAGTCTACTTTCCGACCAACGGCCTGGTGTCCATGCTCGCCATCATGAAGAACGGTCAAGCGATCGAAACCGCGGTGATCGGGCGCGAGGGCGTGGTCGGCGGCGAGATCGCGTCGGCGGGCGCGCAATCGGCCGGCCAGGCCATGGTGCAGATCGAAGGGTCGGCCTTGCGCATCGGTGCTGCGCCGTTTCTCAAGGTGCTGGACGGGAGCAACGGATTTCGCAGCCAGATCAACCGGTTTCAGTCGGTCGTCGTCCTCCAGGCGCATCAGTCCGCCGCCTGCCATGCATTTCACAGCGTCGAGGCACGGCTGTGCCGGTGGCTGCTGCAGGCGGCCGACACGGTGGAAAGCAACAGGGTCAACCTGACGCAGGAATTTCTCTCGCACATGCTCGGCTGCCAAAGGACCTCGGTCACGCTCGCTGCCCACGCGCTGCAGAAATCCGGGCTGATCCGGTACACGCGCGGCAAGATCGAGATTCTCGATCGCCCGGCGATCGAGGAGTGCGCCTGCGAATGCTACGGCGTGCTGCGGCGGGAAATCGACAAGGCCGTACCGCCGGCGCACTGACGGGGGACAATTCGTGGAAAAAAAGAAGCCCCAGCGAAGAGGCCGGGGCCAAATGCTGGGAGTTCGGGGGAGATGCCCTCGCCAGCGTGGCCGCAATCGTAAGTCGGCTGGCATCACCCTGTCTGTCGCACACCCGACTTAAAAGGCCGAGGCTGATCCACATGCGGCCGGGCTGCGTTGAATCTGCAACACGCTCGGATTCCCGATCAGGCTACCGATCTCGAATCAAGGCCCGTCCCAGGTGGGCGCCAGGCGGGGGTTTGCTCGGCCCAAATTCAGGACGCCCGCTTGCGTCCGGCGGTTGCCACCGGGCGTGCGGTCACCGGTTCCTCGACAGCAAGCAGAGCCGCGCTGATCACGTCTCGCGCGGCTTGCAGATGTGCCTGCCGCAATTCCTCGATCGTCATCTGCGCCCGGGCGGGTGCGATGACGTCGATCACCACCGATGGAGCTCGCAGTCCTTCGGCCTCAGGCCACGACAGCGTCACCTTCGCCGCGCTCCAAAATTGGCCAAGCTTATCGGCGAACAGCTCCTCGACGTGGGAAATCGTCACAGTGGGTTTGGCGACCATCTGCCCCTCAGGATCCGCAAGAGCGAACCAGCACAATCCCCCAACGAGGGATTATCTACCGCCATCGCGACTATGCAGGATCGACAGGCGATTCACAAATGGATTTAGCGCGGCTCGGTTAACGGCGCGGCCGGAAAAATGTCTGTCGGCAGCCAAGTTTGCGGACGGCAAAAATTGCGCAAGTCACGGTAGCCCACTACCCACAAGTCAATCCGGAGGCGGGCGTTCCGAGAACAGCTCCATGACGAACAACGTCCGGCCTCCCTCCGCGACGACGACGCTCGCACCCTCCGGCTCGCCGCCTTGGGCCAGTTCCAGCGCAACCCGCCTGGCGTGGCGGCGCGCCGCAGTCAGGTCCGGCAATTCCTCGCCGTACTCGTCTTGGTACAGACCGCCGTTGCGGTAGTGGAAATAGTAACGAGGCATCCAGTCCTCCCGTTCGCATAGGCGGGAGCGCGACTGGTCTCTCAGCCACCGGCGCCTAGGCAGAGCCGTTGCCGGTGATGAGCGGCAACTTATCACAGTTGGGAGGAATTCCAACAGGCCTAAGAAACGCGGGCCGCCGTGGGATTTAATACGGGCCGGTTTCCGAAACGGGGGCCGGGCGCCTATGCTCGCTTCGATGGTTCCAACGGATCACCGACGAGAGCTTCGGCCCTATCGTGGTCGAGCGCCAGCTTCATCCAGTTCCGGGCCATGCCAGCGAGGGTGTGCTTCAGTTCCGCATCAGTCGCGGCGGCGGCAAGCGCGGCACATCGCCGGGCCTGCTTCCTGCAGCCTTCAGTGGCGGATTGCGGTCTATACGGCTCGACCGGGACCCTGATGGAAAACATGGCCATGGTATTTTCTCTTGGCCTCTGATCGAGGCGAATGCGTAATGCGGGCAGTCGGCGATGGGCTCATCTTCGGATGAACAAGCGAGGCCCGTCTGTGCGATATCCGACTCTACTCGACAATAATTGCGGCAAATCACATGATTCCACAGCCTAATTAGAGTGCAGCGACACGCCAGATCTCGTCGGCGTACTCGCGTATCGCCCGGTCCGACGAGAACCAGCCCATTCGCGCGGTGTTCAAAACACTTGCCCGCCACCAGGCGGCGGGGTCGTTGCGGAGGTCGTCCAGCGCGCGCTGCACGCGCCAATAATGGTCGAAATCGACCGCCACCATGAAGTCATCGCGGCCCAAGACCGCGTCGACGAGCGGACGGAAGCGCTCCTTGTCGTCGGGCGAGAACAGGCCCGACGCGATGTCCTCCAGGGCGTTCTTCAGTTCCGGGGATTCGGTTGCGGCTTCACGGCCATGGAAACCGTCGCGGCGTCTCGCCTCGACTTCCTGGGCGGTGAGGCCGAAAATGAAGATGTTGTCCTTTCCGACCCGCTCCTGAATTTCGACGTTCGCACCATCCAGCGTGCCGATCGTGAGCGCGCCGTTGAGGGCGAGCTTCATGTTCCCGGTTCCGGACGCTTCCATTCCGGCGGTGGAAATCTGCTCCGAGAGGTCGGCCGCCGGCACGATCGTCTCGGCCAGACTCACGTTGTAATTCGGCAGGAAGACGACCTTCAGCCGCTGCCCGACGGCCGGGTCGGCGTTGACTACTTTCGCCACGTCGTTGGCGAGCTTGATGATGAGCTTCGCCCGCGCGTAACCGGCGGCCGCCTTTCCGGCGAAGATTTTCACGCGCGGCGTCCAATGCCGCGCCGGCCGCGATCGGATCGCGTTATAAAGCGCAACCGTCTCCAGGATGTTGAGCAGCTGCCGCTTGTACTCGTGAATGCGCTTGATCTGCACGTCGAACAGGGCCGAAGGGTCGAGGCAAATCCCCAGGCGCTCGCGGATCAGCTGGGCGAGATCGTCCTTGTTGGCCCGGCGGATGGCCGCAACGCGCTCGATGAAGGAATTGTCATCGGCGACGCCTTCGAGCCGATGTAGCGTTTCGGCATCGTCGAGCATCCGATCGCCGACCGCTTCGACAAGCAGGCGGGTCAGGCGCGGGTTCACCCGATGCAGCCACCTGCGGACGGTGATTCCGTTCGTTACGTTGACGATCCTGCCGGGACGGACCGCGTCGAGATCGCGAAAGATCGTCCGCCGCATCAGGTCGGTATGCAGGGCCGAGACGCCATTCACCCGGCGCGACCCGATAAAAGCCAAGTGCGCCATGCGGACGCGCCTGTCGCCCGCTTCATCGATCAGCGATACGGACGCCGTCAGGTCCGGACCGGCGGTCGAGGTTTCGGCGAGACCCTTCAGATGCAGCCAGTTGATGAGATAGATGATCTGCATATGGCGCGGCAACAGCTGGTCCATGAGCGATGCGGGCCAGGACTCGAGCGCCTCCGGCAGCAGGGTGTGATTGGTGTAGTTGAGCGTCTGCGTGGTGATCCGCCATGCCTCTCCCCATGAGAACTCATGCTCATCGACCAGGATGCGCATCAATTCGGCAACGGCGATGGCGGGATGCGTGTCGTTGAGCTGAATCGCCGCATAGTCCGGCAGCGAAGACAAATCGCCATGCTGCTCGATATGCCGGCGCAGCAAGTCCTGCAGCGACGCCGAGGTGAAGAAGAATTCCTGCCGCAGCCGCAGCTCTCGCCCGGACGCCGTCGCGTCGCTCGGATAGAGCGCTTGCGAGATCGACTCCGCCCGCGCGCGGGCGGCCAGCGCACCCGCGTAATCGCGTTCGTTGGATGCGCAGATTGGAATGGGATCGCTGGCGCGCGCGGACCAGAGCCGCAGGGTGTTCACGTGACGGCCGCGCCAGCCGACGATGGGGGTGTCGTAAGCGACGGCAAGGACCGTCTCGGCCGGATACCAGACCGCTCGGGCGGTTTCGGCATCGCCGCCGATGTATTCCACGGTTCCGCCGAAGCGAACCGGATAGACGATATTCTGACGTTCGAACTCCCAAGGGTTGCCGGCAGCAAGCCAATCCTCGGGGGTCTCGTGTTGCCACCCGTCGGTAATGTCCTGCTTGAAGAGCCCATAGTCGTAGCGGATTCCATATCCATAAGCGGGCATATTCACACTTGCCAGGCTGTCCATGAAGCAGGCGGCCAGCCGCCCGAGTCCCCCGGTTCCGAGGGCGGCATCCGGCTCCAGCGCGCGCAAATGGTCGAGATCGATCTTTAGCCCGGCGAGCGCCTCGCGCGCCGTTTCGGTCATCCCGAGGTTGCCCAGCGCATCGAACAGCAGGCGCCCGATCAAGAACTCGATGGAAAGGTAGTACACCTGTTTCCGACGCTCCGCCGCGGTGCGGCGGGCCGACTCGATCCAGCGGTCGATGATGTGCTCGCGCACCGCCAGCGCAGTGGCAACGAACCAGTCGTAGGCGCACGCGTTCGAACGATCCTTGGCCATCGCGTAGGTGAGCTTGACAAGGATTGCCTCGCGCAAGGCGATCGCATCGGTCGCGCCGCGCCGCCCGTGCGGCTTCTCGTCCAGGCGCATGTTCTGCATGTCCAAAGCCTTGCCTGCGTTGGAAGCCTTTTAATCGGTTGCGACAAGCCGCGCGAGGTGATGTTCGACCATTGTAGGATACCGGCGGGTTTACCTCCTCGGAGACAACGGGTACGGCAGGTCCCGGAAAACAGCTCACTAAGGGGGCTCAGCCGATTTGCCGGCAAGCAACTAAGCGGGAATCGCGCGCAAGACTGCGACCGGTATAGCCTTGAAGAGCCCTGCAGCGGAAGCCGGTCCGGTAAACGGCGAGCGATTCGCATCGAGGGCGTCGGCCACGACCTTGAAACGCCGCAGGATAAGGTCTGCGTTCCATCCTCGAGCGGAAGGCCATTGGCGCCCGCAGCGGGTCAGGGATGCAAAATGGCGTCCCACCGCCACGATCACCGCATCGCGTTCCTGGACGCGGGCGAAGGCGAGGACGTGCCGTCGGTGCGGACCCTCGGTCTTGATCGGCTCATACCGTCCATCCCGGAACACCTCCGGAAGCTCGGCGCGGAGTCGAAGAAGCCGGCGGGTCAACGCCAATTTGATGCGGCCGTCCGACCAATCCTCCGCCAGCGCGTTCCAATCGAAGCCGGAATCCAAGTCATGCAACGCGTGTTCCCGCGCGGTGAAATCAACCGGCCGACGGTTGTCCGGATCGACCAGCGAAAGGTCCCAGAATTCGCTGCCCTGATAAAAATCGGGAACGCCGGGCATCGTCGCCTTGAGGACGAGCTGCGATAGCCCATTCAACGCACCCAGCAGCGCGGCGCGACGGGCAAACGGGTCGAATGCCGCGATGAACGCCCTGGAACTCAAGAGCTTCCTGACGAACCGGCGCAATGCGGCCTCGTAGGCCTCGTCCGGATCGATCCAGCTGGTTTCGACCTTTCCCTCGCGCGCAGCCTTGATGGCGTAGGCCTCGATGCGATCGACGAAACCTTCGCCGCGGCCGTCGAGCGGCCAGGCGCCGATCAGCGTCTGGTACAGCATGTACTCGTGACCGAGCGAGGGTGCCCGCCCGCCCTTCACCTGCACGGCGAAGCGCTCAGCCAGTCGCTGCCACGCTTTCACCGCCTTCATCCAGTCGCCGGCGATCTCCGCGATCGCCAGCACGCGCATGCGCGCATCCTCGCCGCGCTTGGTGTCATGGGTTGCGGTGGCGGTCAGCCCGTACGGGGCGTCCGCCGCTCGTGCCTTCATGCGCTGATGGAATTGGTGCGGGGTCAGCCCCGGCGCCGCCGGGGCGCCGCCGACCTCGTTGAGCGCGAGCAAGCGGAAATAGCGGTAGAACGCGGTGTCCTCCAGCGACTTCGCCATCATCGGGCCGGTGAACTGTTGCACCTTGAACGCAAAGCGGCGCACGCGCGCGCTGCTGTAGCCGGTGCGGCCCGACGCAATCAGGTCGAGGCTGAGCGTATCGCGCAGGAAGTCGAATATCTCGGCGTCGGGACCGAACCAGCGCGCGCGGGCGGCCGCGATCGCGCCGTCGATGGTCGCGCGGTCCGCGGTCGAGACCTCGGCGGCGGTGACGTAGGTCCGGTAGACGGGAAACTCCAGGATGAACAGCCGCAACGCCGATTCGAGCCGGGCAATGGTGAAATCGCGCGTGCGGTAGTGACCGGCGGCGATGCGGGCGAGCAGCCGCACCAGGACGGTGAACTCGCTCGCCAGGAGGTTTTCCAGCACGCGCAGCTTGGCACGCTCGAGGATTTGCCGGAATGGTCGCGGGTTGTCGGTGGCCTCGCGGCGGAACCGGTCGAGCGGTTCAAGCCCGCGATGATCGGCGAGAACGCGCGAGATCACGTTGAGCCACTCATAGCCGGTGGTTCCATCGATGCCCGGAAGCGCGGGTATGCGCTCGCCATCGGCCAGGATCTTCTCGACGATGACGTAGAAATGGCGCCGGCTCGCGCCTTGCGCGGCGCGGATCAGGCGCTGCAGGCGGCCGCAATACTGGTTCGGATCGTGCAGGCCATCGATGTGGTCGAGGCGCAAGCCGTGCAGGGCCTTGTCGGCGATGAGGCGCGCGAGGAGCGCATGCACGCGGCGAAACGTATCGAGATCCTCGACGCGCAAACCCGCAAGGCCGTTGACGTCGAAGAAACGCCGGTAGTTGATCTCGCTCCCCGCAAGCTGCCAGTGCGCGAGCCGGTAATGCTGCCGCTCCAGGAGACGATGCAGCCGCTGGGCGCTTTCGGGGTTGTCAGGCCTTGCGCGATAGATGTGGATGCCGCGCTCGATCACGGCGCCACCGCCCTGGACGGACGCCAAGGCCGCCTTGAATTCCGGCGCCTGCGCGTACGACAGCGGACCGCGATGATGGGCTGCAAGCTCGAGCAGCCGCCGGCCGGCCGGCTTGTTCCCGGCGGTCGCCGCATTGACGATGGCGCGGATGATCTCGCCGTACCGGTCCGGACGGATCGGCAGGCGATGATCGAAGTACCAGGCGGAAAAGCTGCCTTCGCCCGCGTCGAAGCTCAGGGCGATGTCGCCCTGCTCCAGCGCGTGCCCGTAGGGCGTTCCGAGGATCGGCAGCAGCACGCCGCCGCTGCGCCGATGCGGCAGCAGATCCCAGTCGATATCGAAGGAAGCGGCATAAGGGGATTTCTGTCCCCATTCGAGCACGTCGAGCCACCAGGCATTGTCGGCGCAGCCGATGCCCATGTGGTTCGGCACGAAGTCGAGGATCAGCCCGATGTCGGCCTCGGCCAGCGCCTGGGATAATCGGGCGAAGCCTTCTTCTCCGCCGAACGCCGGATTGATCTGGTTGTGGTCGACGATGTCGTAGCCGTGCGTGCTGCCGGCACGCGCCTTCAGGAACGGCGAAGCATAGAGATGGCTGACACCGAGCGATTTCAGATAGGGCACCAGCTTCGCGGCATCGTCGAAGGTAAAGGCCGCCGATAGTTGCAGCCGATAGGTGGCGATCGGAATCCCGGATGGCATCAGGGCTCTCCGATCGCCCAATGCACCGACCAGGGTTCGAGTATCTCGCCCGGAGAACCGCCCCAGACCGGCCGGCCTTGCGCAAGCTCACGCGGACAGGCAACGGGCCCGTCGGTCAGGTTCGCCACCAAGCGAAGTCCGCTGCCGTCTCCCATGCGCCATTGCGCCGTCGTCAGGCCGCGGTCGAATTGCGCCTGGCCGAAGCGAACGCCCGGCAGCCGCGGGACGATTTCGCGGCGGCGCGTCTCAAGAAGGCGTCGCACGAACGCGAGTCGCCGGCGATGCGGCTCCCGCCCGCGCGCGCCCCAGTCCAGGATTGCCGATCGGAAGGTCTCTTCCGAAAGCGGGTCGGGCCAGTCGCCGGCACGATCGGCATAGGCCTTGGCGAACTCTCGCTTGCGGCCGTTGCGCACGGCCGCGGCCAGCTCGCCGGAAAAATCGCAGAAGAACGGGAACGGCTCGGTCGCGCCCCACTCCTCGCCCATGAACAACAGCGGCGGCATCGGCGCGAGCAGCGTGACGGCGAGGGCCGCCTCGATGGCCGCCGCGGACGCGAGCGCGGTCAGGCGGTCGCCCAGCGGACGGTTGCCGACCTGGTCGTGGTTCTGCAGGAAATCGACGAAGGCCGTGGATGGGAGATGTCCGCTCGGCTCGCCGCGCGGCGCACCCCCGCGGTGCGCCGAAGCTTCGCCCTGGTAGGCGAAGCCGGACGCAAGAGAGCGGGCAAGGTGCCGGCCCGGTTGCTCGCTATAGTCGCCATAATAGCCGGCACGCTCGCCCGTCAGCAGCGCATGCCAGGCGTGATGGTAGTCGTCGTTCCATTGCGCGCGGTAGCGGCCGTCGGGGGGATCGGCGAGGGGATCGAGCAGGCCGGCACGGTTTGCATCGTCCTCCAGCACGAGGTGGATCATGCGGCCGGATTCCGCCGCCAAACGCCCGACGGCCCGGCTGAGCGCCGCGAGAATCGAAGGCTCGCCCGGCTCGACGATCGCGTGCACGGCATCGAGCCGGAGCCCGTCGAACCGGTAGTGGCTGAGCCAGGCAATCGCATTCTCGATCGCGAAGGCGCGCACTTGCGGTACGCGGTAATCGATCGCACTGCCCCACGGCGTGTGCGCCGCGGTGAAGAAGGCGGGTGCATAGCGGCCGAGATAGTTTCCTTCCGGCCCGAAGTGATTGTAGACGACGTCGAGGAAAACCATCAGCCCGCGCGCGTGCGCCGCATCGATCAGGGCTTTGAGATGTTCCGGACGGCCGTAGGCGCTCGCCGGCGCGAACAGAAGAACGCCGTCGTAGCCCCAATTGCGCGCGCCGGCGAAATCGGCGATCGGCATCAGCTCGATTGCCGTGATGCCGCAATCGACCACGTGGTCCAGCTTGTCGATCGCCGCGAGAAACGTGCCGGCGTCCGTGAAGGCGCCGACGTGCAGCTCGAGGAAGGCGGCCTCGTGCCACGGTCGGCCGCGCCATTCCATGGCCTGCCAATCGAACCGATGATCGACGACCTCGCTCGGCCCCTCGAGGCCGTCCGGCTGGAAGGCGGACGCCGGATCGGGGACTTCGCGCTCGCCGTCGATGCGAAAGCGATAGCGCGTGCCTGCGGATGCGCCCGGCACCGTCAACGCGTGCCAGCCGTCGGCCAATCGCAGCATCTGCCGGGCGCCGTCGAGCATCAGCTCGACCTGGCGTGCCGCCGGCGCCCACAGGCGGAACGTCACTTCATCGCGGCCGACGCGCGGACCGAACAGCGCCGCATCATTCATCGCACTCCCTCGAACACCAGGACGCAGCGCGGCGGCGCTTCGGACATCGCGCCCATGTCGAGCATCGCGCCGTTCGGGCCCCCGTCGGCAACCGTGGTGTCGAGGAGCGCCTTCCAGCCGCGGCAACCCGGCCAGGGCGGGAGCTTGATGGCAATCGGCTCGGGGGCTGCGTTGAGCACGATGTAGAGCGGCGCGCCGCCCGCAACGGCATCGAGCACATAGGCCAGAAAGCGGCCTTCCGGGAAATCCCAGTCCGGCACCGTCATCTCGGTTGCGTGCGGCGTGAGCCACAGGAGACCGTAGGTTCCGTCGGGGCGCTTGCCCTCGACCCAATGGCGCAGCCGCAGCTGGGGAAAGCGCCGGCGCAGTTCGGTCAGCCGGGCGATGAAGCCGGTCATGTCTTCGTCCCGCTTGCCGAGCGCGGACCACCGGACCCAGCCGATCTCGTTGTCCTGGCAATAAGCGTTGTTGTTGCCGTCCTGGCTGTTTCCCACTTCGTCGCCGGCAAGCAGGAGCGGTACGCCATGCGCCAGCATCAGGCTGGCAAGCTGGTTCCGCCGCAGCTGTCGGCGCAGCGCGATGACGGCCGGATCGTCGGTCGGCCCCTCGACGCCGCAATTCGTGCTGAAGTTCTCATTCCACCCGTCCCGGTTCGCCTCGCCGTTCGCCTCGTTGTGCTTCTCGTTGTAGCTGACGAGGTCGGCGAGGGTGAATCCGTCATGCACCGTGACGTGGTTGACGCCGGCGCGCGGCGCCCGTCCGCGCCGGTTGAACAGATCGGCCGATCCGGTCATGCGGCCGGCGAGATCGCCGAGCAGGCCGCCGTCGCCGCGCCAGAAGCGCCGCAGGGTACGGCGATAGACGTCGTTCCATTCCGACCAGCCGGACGGAAATCCGCCGGCCTGATAACCGCCGGGACCGAGATCCCACGGTTCCGCGATCAGCTTGACGGTCGCGAGTACCGGGTCCTGAAGGACCGCGGCAAAAAACGCGGAGCGGCCGTCGAAGCCGTTCGGGCCGCGCCCGAGCGTGCTTGCAAGGTCGAAGCGGAAACCGTCGACCTGATAGGCCCCAATCCAGTAGCGCAGCGAGTCCATCACCATCTGCAAGACGCGCGGATGGGTGAGGTTGAGGGCGTTGCCGCACCCCGTGAATTCCTCGTAGTAGCGCGGGGCGTCGGGCTTGAGCCAATAGTAGGACGCGTTGTCGATGCCGCGAAACGAAAGCGTCGGTCCCAGGTGATTGCCTTCCGCCGTGTGGTTGAACACCACGTCGAGGACGACCTCGATGCCGGCGTCGTGCAGGCGCGACACGGTGGAGCGGAAGCTCTCGATCGGACTGTCGGGTGCGTAGCGCGGCTCCGGCGCGAAGAACGCGAGCGGGCTATAGCCCCAATAATTCCGCAAGCCGCGCTCGACGAGGATCCGATCGTCGGCAAAGGCGTGGATGGGGAGGAGCTCTATGGTGGTCACGCCGAGACGCCTGAGGTGATCCATCACGCTCGGCGCCGCCAGCCCCGGGTAAAAGCCGCGCCACGCCGGCGGCACGTCCTCGCGCAATTGGGTAAGCCCCTTGGCGTGGGCCTCGTAGATGATCGTGTTTTCCCACGGGATGCGTGGCCTGCGCGCACTCGTGCCGGTGAAGGCTTCGTCGATCACCATTGACTTGGGCATCCCCCGCGCGTTGTCGCGCCGATCGAACGACAGGTCGGCGCGGACGGTGCCGGCGCGGTAGCCGAGATGGGCGTCGCTCCAGACGAGGCGGCCGGATAGCCGCTTGGCGTAAGGATCGAGCAGCAGCTTGTTCGGATTGAAGCGGTGCCCACGTTCCGGCTCATAGGGGCCGTGCACCCGGTAGCCGTAGAGCTGGCCGGGCGATACGTCGGGCAGGTAGCCGTGCCAGACGTCGTCGCTGCGGTTCGGCAGCGCGAGGCGCTCGAGCTCGCGCCGCCCCTGGGGATCGAACAGGCACAGGTCGACCTTCTCGGCATGGGCGGAGAACAAGGCAAAGTTGGTTCCCCGCCCATCCCATGTTGCACCCAAGGGATGCGGCATGCCCTCCTCGACGCGCATTCAGATCTCCGGAACGAGGAACAGCGCAGCGAGCGGCGGCAGCGTGAGGCGGAGCTCGGGATGCTCGCCGTTCACCACGACCGGGACCGAGCCGCCGTTGCCGACGTTGCCGCCGCCGTAGACGGCCGCGTCCGTGTTCAACGTCTCGCGCCAATTGCAATTGAAGGGAACCTTGACGCGATAATCGCGCCGCACCTCCGGGGTGAAGTTGACGACGACCAGACAGCGCGCGCTCGCGTCGCGTCCCTTGCGCAGCCAGGCCAACACGCTCTGCTGCCAGTCATCGGCGATGATCCATTCGAAGCCGGCGGAATCGCAGTCGAGCTCGTGCAGCGCAGGAAGCGCGCGATAAAGCCGGTTGAGGTCGCGGACCAGCGCCTGGATGCCGGCATGGGCCGGCTGGGCGGTGAGGTGCCAATCGAGGCTGCGGTCATGGTTCCATTCCCGTTCCTGCCCGAACTCGTTGCCCATGAACAGAAGCTTCTTGCCCGGATGCCCGTACATGAAGCCGTAATAGGCGCGCAGGTTGGCGAGCCGTTGCCACGGGTCTCCCGGCATGCGGCCGAGGATCGAGCCTTTGCCGTGCACCACTTCGTCGTGCGACAGCGGCAGGATGAAATTCTCGAAGAAGGCGTAGTGGAGCCCGAACACCATGTCCCCATGATGATGCTTGCGATAGATCGGGTCCTTGGACATGTAGCTCAGCGTGTCGTGCATCCAGCCCATGTTCCATTTGTAGCCGAAGCCGAGACCGCCCCAGTCGACCGGGCGCGACACCATGGGCCAGGCGGTCGATTCCTCGGCCGCGGTGGTGGCCTGCGGGTGGCGCGCGAAAACCTCGGTGTTGAACCGGCGCAGGAACGCGATGGCTTCGAGGTTCTCCCGGCCGCCTTCGCGGTTGGGAATCCAGCCGCCGGCCGGCCGGCTGTAATCGAGATAGAGCATGGAGGCGACGGCATCGACCCTGAGCCCGTCGATGCCGTACCGGTCGAGCCAGAACAATGCATTGGCGAGCAGGAAATTCGCCACCTCGACGCGTCCGTAATTGTAGATCAGCGTGTTCCAGTCGAGATGGCGGCCCTGCATCGGATGGGCGTGCTCGTAGAGAGCGGTGCCGTCGAACAACGCCAGGCCGTGCGGATCGTCGGGGAAATGGCCCGGAACCCAATCGAGAAGAACCGCAAGGCCGGCGCGATGGCAAGCGTCGATGAGCGCGATGAAATCGTCGGGCGGCCCGAAACGGCTGGTGGGCGCATAAAGGCCGGTCGGCTGATACCCCCACGAGCCGTCGAAGGGATGCTCCATGATGGGGAGGAATTCGACGTGGGTGAAGCCCATGTCCTTCGCATAGGCCGGCAGCTCATCCGCCAGCTCGCGGTACGAGAGCCAGCGCCCGCCTTCGTCCGGCTGCCGGCGCCAGGAGCCCAGGTGCACCTCGTAGATGGATATGGGCGCGTTCACGCCGTTGGCATTCTGCTGCAGCGGCGGTGGAGCAACCCGCCTGTTCATGTCGATCACCACCGAGGCGGTGGACGGACGCGTTTCGGCGGCGAAGGCGACCGGATCGGACTTGAGCGGCAGCAGGCCGCGGGGTCCAAGGATTTCGTATTTGTACTTGTCGCCGGCGCGGGCAGCGGGAATGAAGATTTCCCAAAAACCGTTGCCGCGCACGCGCATCGCGTGGCGCCGCCCGTCCCAATAATTGAAATCGCCGACGACGCTGACCCGCCGCGCATTGGGGGCAAAGACGGCAAAGCCGACGCCGGCCACGCCGTCGAGCACGAGCGGATGGGCGCCGAGCTTTTCGTAAAGCCGTAAATGCGTGCCCTCGCTCAACAGATAGAGGTCGAAATCGGACAGGATGGGCGGAAAGCGATAGGCGTCCTCCAGCTCGACCAGGTCCGATCCGAACTGCGCGCGCAGGCGATAATGATCGGTATCCACCTGAACGCACCCGGCAAACAGGCCCGCGTCGTGCAGGCGCGGCAGCTCGCTTTCGTGTCCGCCGTCGTCGACGATGGCGACGCGCGCGGCATTCGGCATGAAGACGCGAACGACATGGGCGTCGCCGTCGGTATGCGGCCCGAGATATTGGAACGGGTCCGAATGATATCCGCCGATGACGGCGAGTGCGGCTTTCGGAAGTTGGGTCATATCCACGTTCTCTGGGACAGGATCCGTTGCAGCCCCGTGAGCGGAACGCGTAACCAGCCCGGACGGTTCGTCAGCTCGTAATTGACCTCGTAGAACACCTTCTCCAACAGGAAGAAATCGAGCAGGCGCGCGGCTTGGGCGCCATCGGCCGGCCACAGGCCCGCATGGGTCAGTGCCTCGCCGTAGAAGGCCATGAAGGTCTCGACCGACTGCTTTCGCCAATCGTCCAGGGCATCGAGGAGCCTCGCGTGCTCGTCGGGCCATGCCTCCAGCGCCCGTTCGAACGCAAACGAAGCGGCGTAATCGATCGAGCGCAACAGGCCGGCGACGTCGCGCGCGGCCGGGGCCTTGCGCCGCCGCTCTTTCAGGGTTCGCTGCGGCTCGCCTTCGAAATCGAGAATGTAGGCGTCGTCCCTGGCGAACAGCACTTGGCCGAGATGGAAGTCGCCGTGATGGCGAATCTTGAGCGCCTCGATCGTGATCGGCAGCAGGGCGCCGATGCAGGCGAGGGTTTCGGTGCGGCCGGCAAGAACCAAGTCGGCCAAGGCCTGGGTCGACTCGTTGAGCTCGGACCGGCGACGGGACAGCTCGTCGAAGGTTGCCTCCGCGCGCCGCACCAGGGCGTCGGTCCACATCGTGACGTCCTCGGGCGTGACCGGCTCCGGCGCAAACTCAGGGATATCCGGGCGGCTCGCCAGCGCGTTCTGCAATTCCGCGGAGCGACGGGCGACCTGCTGCATCCGGTGCAGATAGGAGGTCAGCTCGCTGCTGCCGCCCGGCGCGTCGGCGGCGAGCACGCGCTGTTCGTCGATGAAGCGATCGAGATAGGCGTTGGTCACCGTCCAGGCATCGCCCTGGTTACCGATGAAGCCATGCACGACTGCGAGCGCGGTGCAAGCGTCGCCCGCGCGAAGCTCCATCGAGCCGAGGAACGGCGGCGCGTTGTGGAAATGAACCAGATCGGTGAGGAACCTTCCGATCTCGATCTCGGGATGCACACCGGACTGCAGGCGCCGGAGAACCTTGACGACGTATTTGTCTTCGACGACGGCGGTCGTGTTCGACTGTTCGCCATCAATGCCCTTCACCGCCTCCACGACCGGCACCGGCATCGCCGCAAACGCGTCCGTGGGCCGGAATTCGATCCGGCAGTCGTCCGCTTTGATCGTGTCGCCGGCGTGAATTTTGCGCAGCAGAAGAGAGAGGAAATCGCGATCGGTGCAAACGTCGACCAGCGTCCCGACGCGCGGACCGCGCCGGACCGCGGCAAGGATAGCCCCGGGACCCGATGGGACCTTGTCGAAGCGGCTCCACCGGATCGCAAGCGGAATTGCATAACGCGAATGCGATCTTCCGCCGGTGACGTCGACGAGGGCCAGCATGATCCCGGGATCGCCGCCATCCAGCGCGATCCCCGTCTCGAGCGTTGCGCCGAGGCGCGCATTTCCCTTGTCGGCGAACCAGCGCCGTCCGGCCAGGAAGGCCGGCAGGACGTCGCGTTCGAGGCTCGCGCGCGCGCGTCCCTCGAGCAGGCTGCGCCAACCATCGCCGATCACCAGGGTGACGAACTCGGGCGCAACGTGAGAGGCAGCTTCGGTGCTCGGTTCGGACTCGTCACGCAATTGGAACCAGAAGAACCCGTAAGGGGCGAGCGTAATCACGTAGGGTCCATCGCCGATGCGGGGGAAGCGGGTGCGGCCGAGCATCTCGTGCGGGACGCGGCCGCGCCACGGCGAAAGATCGATCTCCGCGGCCTGCCCGGATCGCGACAGGTTCGCCACACAGAGCAGCACCTCGTCTTCATACTGGCGCACGTAGACGAGCACAGCGCGGTTGGCGGGACGGACGAACGTCATCGTGCCGCGGCCGAATACCCGGCTTGTCTTGCGCACCGAGATGAGACGCTTGGTCCAACTGAGCAGGGACGACAGGCTGCGCGACTGGGCTTCGACGTTGACCGCCTGATAGCCGTAGACCGGGTCCATGATGGGCGGCAGGTAGAGCATGGCCGGGTCTGCGCGCGAGAATCCGCCGTTGCGGTCGAGCGTCCATTGCATCGGCGTGCGCACGCCGTTGCGGTCGCCGAGATAGATGTTGTCGCCCATCCCGATCTCGTCGCCATAATAGATGATCGGCGTTCCCGGAAACGACAGCAGCAGCGAGTTCATGAGCTCGATCTTGCGCCGGTCGTTGTCCATCAAGGGCGCAAGCCGTCGGCGGATGCCGAGATTGATGCGGGCGCGCGGATCGGACGCGTAGGTGGACCAGAGATAATCGCGTTCGGAATCGGTCACCATTTCCAGCGTCAGCTCGTCGTGATTGCGCAGGAACAGCGCCCACTGGCAGTTCGCCGGGATGTCGGGTGTCTGGCGCAGGATATCGGTGATCGGGAACCGGTCCTCCTGCGCAATGGCCATGTATATGCGCGGCATCAGCGGAAAGTGGTAGGCCATATGGCATTCGTCGCCGTCGCCGAAATAGGCGCTGACGTCCTCCGGCCACTGGTTGGCTTCGGCGAGGAGCAGACGGCCCGGTGCGTAGGCGTCGACCTCGGCGCGGATTTTCCT
>WNGA01007841.1_pt1 | contig 19471 bp, 16 predicted proteins | sample 5400061 | NCBI WGS metagenome assembly WNGA01 (sample SAMN13153366, study PRJNA577476) | soil metagenome | isolation source: 100 cm soil or saprolite under grassland replicate 2 | place: USA:California | collected 2016-06-15 | reverse complement strand
CCAGATCATGGCCGCGGTCGCCAAGGTGCGGCAGGTACGGTCCGAGGGCCGCCAGGTCACCGACGCCGACCTCGACGAGATCCGCAACGTCTGCCGGTGCGGCACCTACAACCGCATCCGCGACGCGATCAAGCAGGGCGCCGCGCGGATGTGAGCACGGCGGTCAGGCTCCGGCCGCGCGACGGAAGCGGTCCGCCATCGACACCAGGTGGTGGCTGAGCTCGGGTGCGTCCAGCACCTCGAAGTCCACGTCGAGCAAGCCGAGGTAGAGCGTCAGCATCTGCGGCGTGTCCGAACCGACCTCGACCACGCAACGGTCCTCGCCCTCGGCCTGCACCGAGACCGCGATCGGCATCCGCTCCCGGACGTACGCCGCGGACGCGTGCAGCCGGACCCGGGCGAAGTAGCGCCAGGTGGCCGCACCCGCGCCGCGCTGGACGAAGGTCGCGACGTCGGCCTCGGGTAGCTCGCGCGGCGCGAACCGCGGTCCGGTCGGCGTCCGCGGCGTCACCCGGTCCACCCGGAACGTCCGCCAGTCGCCGCGGTCGTTGTCCCAGGCAACGAGGTACCAGCGCTTGCCCCAGCTGACCAGCCGGTGCGGCTCGACCTCGCGGCGGCTGGCCGCGCCCCGGTGGTTCGCGTAGTCGAAACGCAGCCGCTCGTTCGCCCGGATCGCGGCGGCGATCGCGGTCAGGACGCCGGCGTCGATCGTCGGTCCGGTGCCGGGCACGCTCACGGTCGCGTCGTGGATCGCGTTGACCCGGTGCCGCAGCCGTGACGGCAGCACCTGTTCGAGCTTGGCCAGCGCGCGCACCGAGGTCTCCTCGATCCCGGCGACCGAGCCGCCCGCGGCGGTGCGCAGCCCGACCGCGACCGCGACGGCCTCGTCGTCGTCGAGCAGCAGCGGCGGCAGCGCCGCGCCGGCGCCGAGGCGGTAACCACCCGCGGCTCCGGGCGTCGCGTCGACCGGGTACCCGAGCGTGCGCAGCCGCTCGACGTCGGTCCGGATCGTCCGGGTGGACACGCCGAGCCGCTGGGCCAGCTCCGGCCCGGTCCAGTCGCGGTGCGTCTGCAGCAGGCCGAGCAGCCTGAGCAGTCGTGCGGAGGTTTCCAGCATGTCCGCAAGATTGCCAGACAATGCGGAAGGAAGTCTTCCGCATTGGCCCCTAACGTCGTGCCCATGGAGACCACAGCAGAGATTCGCCCCTTCCGCATCGAGCCCTACCGAATCGAGGTGGCCGAAGCCGACCTCGACGACCTGCGCCGCCGGCTCGGCGAGACCCGCTGGCCGGACGCCGTACCCGGCGACTCCGACGACGACTGGAGCCGCGGTATCCCCGCGTCGTACCTGAAGGAGCTCGCCGAGTACTGGCGGACGTCGTACGACTGGCGCAAGGCCGAGGCCGAGCTGAACGCCTACCCCCAGTTCGTCACCGAGATCGACGGCCAGACCATCCACTTCTTCCACGTCCGCTCCCCCGAGCCGGATGCGACGCCGCTGCTGCTGAGCCACGGCTACCCGGGCTCGGTGGTCGAGTTCGCCAAGCTGATCGGCCCGCTGTCCGACCCGCGCTCGTACGGCGGCGACCCGGCCGACGCGTTCCACGTGGTGGTGCCGTCGCTGCCGGGGTTCGGCTTCTCCACACCGCTGAGCGACGCCGGCTGGGAGATGGGCCGTACGACGGACGCGTTCGCGGAGCTGATGACCCGGCTCGGGTACGAGCGGTTCGCCGCGCAGGGCGGCGATGTCGGCGCGGGTATCACCGGCCGGCTCGGCGCGACGCTTCCCGACCGGCTGATCGGCACCCACGTGAACAGCGACCGGCTCGCGCTCGGTCAGGCCGGCGAGTTCTTCCCGGTCCCGGACCACCTGACCGAGTCCGAGCTCGCGGTGGTGAAGGCGGCGCGGACCGCGTGGAAGGCCGAGCGAGGGTACCTCGACCTGCAGTCGCAGCGGCCCTCGACGATCGCCGCCGCGCTCACCGACTCCCCGGTCGGCCAGCTCGCCTGGATCGCGGAGAAGTTCCAGACCTGGACGAACCCTGGCGCGGCCACCCCGGACGAGGCAGTCGGGCGCGACGAGCTGCTGACCCTGGTCAGCATCTACTGGTTCACCCGGTCGGGCGCGTCCGCCGCGCGGTTCCTGTACGAGGCGGCGCACGCGCACCTGGACTGGGTCGCGCCGTCGACGGTCCCGAACGGCTGGGCGGTGTTCAACGCCGACCCGGTGCTGCGCCGGATCATGGACCCCGGCAACCAGGTCGCGCACTGGTCGGAGTTCGCCGAGGGCGGGCACTTCGCCGCCATGGAGGCCGGCCCGCTGCTGGTCGAGGACATCCGCCTCTTCTTCCGTAGTCTGCGCTCATGACGGCTCGCACGAGGCTCGGGCAGCGCGCGCTCAACCGCGCGCTGCTCGGGCGTCAGCACCTGCTCTCGCGTACGACGATGCCGGCGCTGGACCTGATCGAGCACCTGGTCGGCGTGCAGGCCCAGGCGCCGCTCGCTCCGTACGTCGGCCTGTGGAACCGGCTCGACGGCTTCAAGCCGAACGAGCTGGCCGAGCTGCTGCTGTCGCGTCGCGCGGTCCGGACCTGGGTGATGCGCAGCACCATCCACCTGGTCAGCGACACCGACGCGCTCAGGTTGCGGCCGCTGGTCCGGCCGGTGCTCGAGAACGGTTTCACCGGGCACTTCGGCCGGTACCTGGACGGCCTCGACGTCGCCGCGGTCGTTGCCGCGGGCACCGAGCTGCTCGAGGAGCGGCCGCGCACCCGGACCGAGCTGCGCGAGCTGCTCGGCGCCCGCTGGCCGGACCACAACGCCGACGCGCTGGCGTACGCGGTGAGCTACCTGACCGCCGGCGTCCAGGTCACCCCGCGCGGCGTCTGGGGCGAGACGGGCCCGGCCGCGATCACCACGGTGCAGTCGTGGCTCGGCCGGCCGCTCGACCCGGAGCCGTCCATCGACGACCTGGTGCTGCGCTACCTCACCGCGTTCGGTCCGGCCGGCGTCGCCGACGTGCAGCTCTGGTCCGGACTCACCCGGCTCCGCGAGGTCGTCGACCGGCTCCCGCTCCGCGTGTACGTCGATGCCGCGGGCAACGAGTTGTACGACGTACCGGACGTGGTGCTGCCGGACCCGGACACGCCAGCGCCGGTGCGGTTCCTGCCCGAGTACGACAACGTGCTGCTCTCGCACGCCGACCGCACCCGGCTGATCCCCGCCGGCCGCCGGGTCCCGTTGCCGCCCGGCAACGGCGCGACCACCGGCACGGTCCTGATCGACGGCACCTTCGACGCGCTGTGGAAGATACGCCGCGCCGGCGGCGGTCACGTCGTACAGATCGATCCCTACCGCAAGCTCACCCCCGCCGAGCAGACCGCCCTCGCCGACGAAGCCCGCCGCCTCGTCGGCTTCGTCGCCACCGGCACCTCGTCGGTCGACATCGAGTTCCACCCACCCTCGTAGGACGACGAACGCCGCCGATGGTGGCCATCGGCGGCGTTCTCGTGGTGCCTCGGATCAGGCGGACTCGGCGACCAGGTCCTCGCGCGGCTCCGCGAAGTGGCAGGCCGCCTCGTGGCCCTCGCCGGCCCTGGACGGGCGCTCCAGCGGAGGCTCGGTGGTGGCGCAGATGTCCTGGGCCTTCCAGCAACGGGTCCGGAACCGGCAGCCGCTCGGCGGGTCGATCGGGCTCGGCACGTCGCCGACCAGACGGATCCGCTCCTTCGGCGGCACCCCGCGTACGACGCCGATGTCGGGCGCGGCGGACAGCAGCGCCTGCGTGTACGGGTGCTGCGGGGCGCCGTAGATCTCGTCCCGGGTGCCCATCTCGACGATCTTGCCGAGGTACATCACCGCGACCCGGTCACAGAAGTGCCGGACCACGCCGAGGTCGTGGGCGATGAAGATGAACGAGATGCCGAGGTCCTTGCGCAGGTCGTCCATCAGGTTCATCACCTGGGCCTGGATGGACACGTCCAGCGCGGACACCGGCTCGTCGGCGACGATCACCTGCGGCTCAACGGCGAGCGCCCGGGCGATGCCGATGCGCTGCCGCTGACCGCCGGAGAACTCGTTCGGGTACCGGTTGTGGTGCTCCGGGTTCAGGCCGACGCGCTCCAGCAGCTCCGAGACGCGGTCCTTCTCCCCGCCCTTCGGGACCAGTTTGTGGACCCGCAGCGGCGTGGCGATGATGTTGCCGACCGTCTGCCGCGGGTTCAGCGAGCTGTACGGGTCCTGGAAGACGATCTGCAGCTCGCGCCGGTACGGGCGCAGCTGCGACTCCTTCATGGTCGCCAGGTCGTTGCCCTTGAACAGGATCTGGCCGGCCGTCGGCTTCAGCAGCCGGACGATCGCCCGGCCGGTCGTCGACTTGCCGCAGCCGGACTCGCCGACCAGGCCCAGGCTCTCGCCGGCGGCGAGGTCGAAGCTGACGCCGTCGACGGCCTGGACGACCTTCTTCGTCCGGGTCAGGCCCGAGGTCTCCTTGATCGGGAAGTGCATCTGCAGGTCGCGGACCTGCAGCAGTGGCGTCGTCTGCGCAGTTGGCTGGGCGCCGGACGCCGGGGTGGCGGCGCCTTCGGTCTTCGTGGTCATCTCTCTCCTCCGGCCCGGGATCAGCCGAGCCTGGGCTCGACCTCGGCGGCGTATACGCCGGCCGGGTCGCGCAGGTGGCAACGTGACGTGTGCGCGCCGGCGCCGTCGACGGGCAGCAGCGCGGGCAGCTCGTGCTTGCAGCGCTCACCCGGCACGCGTTCGGCGTACGGGCAGCGCGGGTTGAACGAGCAGCCGCCCGGCAGCGCCAGCAGGCTCGGCGGCAGGCCCTTGATCGGGCGCAGCCGCTCGCCCTCTGTTGACCCAGCCGCCGACACGGTTGGGATCGACTCGAGCAGGCCCCAGGTGTACGGCATCCGCGGCTCGGCCAGCACGTCCTCGGCGGTGCCGTACTCGACGCAGCGGCCGGCGTACATCACCAGCACGTCGTCGGCCATCTCGGCGACCACGCCCAGGTCGTGCGTGATCAGCACGATCGCCGAGCCGAACTCCTTCTGCAGGTTGTTCAGCAGGTCGAGGATCTGCGCCTGCACCGTCACGTCGAGCGCCGTGGTCGGCTCGTCCGCGATCAGCAGCTTGGGGTCGTTCACCAGCGACATCGCGATCATCGCGCGCTGCCGCATACCACCGGAGAACTCGTGCGGGTACTGGTTGAACCGGCGCTGCGGGTTCGGGATGCCGACCAGGTCGAGCATCTCGATGGCGCGCTTCTTGGCCGCCTCCTTGTTGCCCCGGTTGTGCACCTGGTAGGCCTCGACGATCTGGTGCCCGATCGTGAACAGCGGGTGCAGCGACGACTGCGGGTCCTGGAAGACCATCGCCACCTGGCCGCCGCGGATCCTGCGCAGCTCCGCCTCGGGCATCCCGACGATCTCGGTCCCGCCGAGGCGGATCGACCCGGTCATCCGGGTACGACGCATGTCGTGCAGGCCCAGGACGGCCATGCTGGACACGGACTTGCCGGAGCCGGACTCGCCGACGATGGCGAGCGTGCGTCCCAGCGGGACGGAGTAGCTCAGGCCGTTGACGGCGTTGACCAGACCATCGGCGGTCGGGAACTGGACCGTCAGGTCCTCGACGACCAGGAAGCCTTCCTCGCCGCTCGGCGCCAGCGAACCGGTGCGCCGCTCGCGGGTGACCGTCGAGGGCCGGACTCCGCCGGTCGCGGGCTTGTCGGTGGCGGTCATGACAGCCTCACTCTCGGGTCGATCAGGCTGTAGGCCACGTCCACCAGCAGGTTCATGGTGACGAGGATGACGGAGGCGAGCAGCACCGTGCCCATGATCACCGGTAGGTCGTAGTTGCCCATCGCCTCGAGCACGAGGTTGCCCATGCCGGGCAGGTCGAAGATGCGCTCGGTGAAGATCGCGCCGGTGAGCATGCTGGCCACGTCCAGGCCGAAGATGGTCACGACCGGGATGAGCGCGGCCCGCAACGCGTGCTTGAAGGTCACCTTGCGGTCGCTCAGGCCTTTCGCCCGCGCGGTCCGCACGTAGTCCTCGCTCAGCGACTCGACCATCGAGCCACGTGAGTAGCGCGAGTAGTTCGTGGTGTTGACGAAACCCACCACCAGCCACGGGGTGATCAGACCGGCGAACCACTTGATCGGGTTGTCGGTGATCGGAACCCACTCGCCGCGCGGCAGGATCTGGTAGTAGATCGTGAAGTACAGCGCGATCATCAGCGCGACGATGTAGTAGGGGATGGAACTGATCACCAGCGTCGTCGTGACCAGCGCCTTGTCCGCCGCTGTGCCCCGCCTCTTGGCGGCCAGCGACCCGATGAACACACCGAGCGTCAGCATGATGACGGCGGCGCCGACCATCAGCGACAGGGTGACCGGGAACCGCTCGCCGAGCATGTCGAGCACGTTGCGGTCGTTCTTGAAGGAGTAGCCCAGGCACGGAGCTCCGCAGTGCCGGACGACACCGCCGGCTTCGAAGTCGCGCCCTACCGCCAGACCCTGCACGTAGTGCGCGAACTGCTCCACCTTCGGCTCGTCGAGGTGCAGGCTGCGCTGGATGTCGTCCAGGCGCTGCTGGGTGCACTTGCGCTCGCCACAGATCGCGCCCGCGGGGTCGGTGGGCGCGATGAAGAACAGCGCGAAGGTCGCGACGAGAGTGGCCGCGACCACGGTGACGGCGCTGACGAGCCGCCGCGCCAGGAAGTACAGCACGAGTGTTTCTCCTCACCGATCACCGGTGGTGGCCGGAGGTCGTCCGGCCACCACCGTGCGATCAGAACAGATGCCTCACAGCAGTCTGGTCGTTATCTCGATCAGGGCTGCTTGAGGTACATCGACGTGAACTCCGGCAGGCCCTGCGTCATGTCGTTGATCGCGTGGCCGATGTTGGAACCGACCGGCGAGTACGACTGCGAGTAGTAGAGCGGAACGACCGGGAGGTACTCCTCCAGGATCTTCTTGTCCAGCTTGCCGGCTTCCTTGAGCTGCTCGTCCGGCGACAGCGCGCTGACCCGGTCGATCTCGGCGTCGAGAGCCTTGTCCTGCAGGTAGCCGAAGCTGTTCTGCAGCTCGACCGCGTCGGACTTGAACATCACCGGGAACCAGCTGGACTGCGCGGGCCAGTCGGAGCACCAGCCGCCCTGCTTGCCGTTCGTCGGCGCGTGGATGTCGTTCGCGAGCTCACGACGCTTCGCCTTCGGAACACCGATCGCCTTGACCTTGAAGCCGGCCTTCTCGAAGGCGGCCTGGCGGACCTGGCTGCCGCGGGTGCTGATCGGGTCGTCGTTCGAGTAGTACCAGGACAGCTCGTAGCCGGCCTTGCCCAGCTTCGTCAGCTCGTCCTTGATCTCCTGCGCGACCTTCGGGTCCTCGGCGCCCTTGCCGGTACCGGTCAGGCCGGGCAGCTCGTACTTCTCGTAGCCCGGAACAGCCGGCGGCAGGATCGTCGAGGCCACCGGGTCGGCGATGGACGTCAGGCCCAGCACCTTGCGCAGCGAGTCGTGCGGGTAGGCCTTGGCGGCCAGCTTGCGCAGCTCGATCGGGGTCTTACGAGCGTCGAGCTGCCAGTAGACCGTGCACGGCGAGGGGCCCTTGACGATCTGCGTGGCCTCGTCCTTGAGCTCCGGCAGCAGCGTGGAGTCGAGGTTCGAGTAGTTCAGCGCGTTGGCGTCCTTGCCGGCGCTCTTCAGCACCTGGCGCTGCGCCTTGATGGTGTCCTGGCCGAACTTGAAGTCGAAGCCGTCCACGTACTGGTGCCGCACCGGGTCGGTGTTCGGGTCCCAGTTCGGGTTCTTGGTCAGCTTCAGCTGAACGCCCGGGCTGTACGACGCGACCTGGTACGGGCCGGTCGACATCGGGGTCTTCTCGTAGTTCTGCTTGGTGTCCTTGGCCTTCGGGATCGGCGTGAACATCGGGAACGCCGCGTAGTACGGAAGGTCCGGGAACTTCTTCTCGAGGTGGATGACCAGGGTGTGGTCGTCCGGCGTCTCGACGCCGTCGTACGTGTCACCCTCAGGGCCGTACGGGCCCTTGTACTTGTCGAGACCCTTGAAGAACTGGATCTGGTACGTCGGGCCCGAGTCGAACAGGTCGTGCGCGAAGCTGCGCTTGATCGCGTACGCGTAGTCCTCGGCCTTGACCTCCGAGCCGTCCTGGTACTTGATGCCCTGCTTCAGCTTGAAGGTCCAGGTCAGGCCGTCGGCGGAGACCGTGCCCAGGTCCTCAGCGAGGTCCGGAACCAGAACCGGCTTGCCGGTCTTCTCGTCCAGCCGGTACTGCGTCAGCGCGCGCATGTACAGCTTCGAGATCTGGTTACCGTCGGTGTAGTAGATGTTCGTCGGGTCGAAGGTCTCCGGCACCACGTCGGAGAGGATCGTGATGGTGCCGCCCTTCTTGGCACCGTCGATCTCCTTGGCCGGGCCCTTCGCGCCCGGGTCGGTGGCCTTCTCCTGGGCCTCGTTGGCGATCGTCCCGCCACCGCCGGGCCCGTTGTTGTCCGAGGGGCTGCCACACGCCGCCAGTGCGAGCGTTGCCGTAGCCACTACGGCAATGGCACGTTTCCACTGCATCCGTTGTTTCTCCTTTTCTGCCGCAGGGGCAATCGCCGGACTACCGGCGAGTCTTGGGGTCGAAGGCGTCGCGGATCGCGTCTCCGAGGAGCGACAGCGCGAGCACCAACGCGGTGATCGCCATCACGGGCAACCACAGGTAGAGCGGATCGGCCTTGAAGTAGTTCGTCGCGGTCGCGATCGTCTGCCCCCACGACGGACGGGGCTCGATCAGACCGACGCCGAGGAACGAGAGCCCGGCCTCGGCGGTCACGTACGCCGGCAGCGCGAGCGACGCGGAGATGACGAGCGGCGCGACCAGGTTCGGCAGCAGCTCCTTGAACAGGATCTGCCGGGTCGGAACCCCGATCGCGCGGGCGGCCAGCACGAACTCCCGCTCGCGCAGTGCCAGCACCTCGCCGCGGATGATGCGGGCCAGACCCGCCCAGCCGAAGAACGACAGCACGAAGATCAGCACGTAGAACCGGATCTCGGCCTGCTTGGCCGGCTCCAGGTTCAGGCCACCGCCGAACCAGGACTCGACGATCGGCACCGCGGCGATGGCGAAGAGCAGGTACGGAAGGCTCAGCACGAAGTCGATCAGCCACGAGATCACCCGGTCCACCCAGCCGCCGAGGAAGCCGGCCAGCAGACCCATCACGGTCCCGACCACGGTGCCGACCACGGTCGCGACGAACGCGATGATCAGCGACGGGCGAGCGCCGTAGACCCAGCGCGCGAACAGATCCCGGCCGGTCTTCGGCTCGACGCCGAACCAGTGGTCGGCCGTCACGCCGCTGGTCGGGAAGCCGAACTCGTTGACGAGCTCGGTGTTGAACACGTCGTACTTCTGTCCCTCGAGACTGGACAGCAGCCCGGCGAACACCGCGATGACGATGAAGAACAGCACGATCGCCGCGCAGACGATCGCAACCTTGTCCTTACGAAGCCGGTCGAAGGCGATCCGGCTCGGCGACTTGCCGTGCGCGACCGGTCCGGTCGGCTTGGGGGCCTCGATCGGCTGGGACTCCAGCGCCACAGTGGCGTCAGGTGCGTCAAGGGCCATGGGTGCTCCATGTCGGGTCTGCGTCAACGACGCGACACCGATCGGCGCCGCGTCGTCGCTTGGGCGGGTACAGGACCGTGCGGGCACACAAAATCGGTTGACATGGCGCCTCACAGCCGCGCGCTAGCCTGCCTCACGGCGTGACGGCAATCCACCCCGGTCTCGGGTACGTGCATAAATCGTTACGTGAACGCGTACAAGCCGGAACATTTGCGGGTTGCCGTCACCGAGAGGAACGAAAGCTCTGCGGCAGGTGGATCAGTCCTGGCGGACGTGCACGGAGACGAACGGGGGCTTCACGATCTGGAAGCGTTCCTGGCGGCCGCGGACGTCCACCACGACCTCGTCGCCCTCGCCGAGCGCGGTGTCGACGAGAGCAAGTGCCACACCTTTCTTAAGGGTGGGCGAGAAAGTTCCCGACGTGACTTCACCGATGGCGGAACCATTCGTGTCGAGAACGTTCATGTGCGGCCGCGGAATACCCCGTCCGGTGGCCAGCAGGCCGCGCAGCAGCCGCGCCGGGCCGGCGTCCTTCTCGGCCCGCAGCGCCTCGTGGCCCCAGAACGACTCCTTCTTCCAGCCGACGGCCCAGCCGAGCCGCGCCTGCACCGGGGTGATCGACGGCGAGATGTCCTGGCCGTGCAGCGGATAGCCCATCTCGGTCCGCAGCGTGTCCCGCGCGCCGAGACCGGCCGGCACGATCCCGTACTGCTCCCCCGCCGCCAGCAGCGCGTCCCAGACCGCCACCGCGGCGGCGTTCGGCACCACCAGCTCGTAGCCGCGCTCGCCGGTGTACCCGGTCCGGCAGACCACGACCGCGCTGCCATCGAAGTCCGCGACCTGGAAGGACATGTAGTCGTGCCCGACCGGCAGCCCGATCGCCCGCACCACCTCGTCGCTGTTGGTGCCCTGCACCGCCAGCACGGCGTACTCCTCGTGCTGGTTCGTGACGGTCACGCCGTCCGGCGCGGTCGCGGCCAGACGTCGTACCACCTCGGTGGTGTTGGCGGCGTTCGGGATCAGGAAGACGTCGTCGGCGTCGTGCAGGTAGGCGATCAGGTCGTCGACCACACCGCCGTCGTCGGCGCAGCACAGCGTGTACTGGGCCTGGCCGGGACCGATCCGGCCCAGCTCGTTGGTCAGGCACGCGTTCACGTACGCCGCCGCGCCCGCGCCGCGGACGGTCGCCTTGCCCAGGTGGCTCACGTCGAAGACACCCACGGCGGTCCGGACGGCGGTGTGCTCGGCGACCACGCCGGAGTACTCCAGCGGCATCTCCCAGCCGCCGAACTCGGCGAACTTCGCGCCCAGGGCGACGTGCCGTTCGTGCAGCGGGGACCTCTTCAACGCGTGCGTGTCTGTCATGCGGCGGAACTTACCGCAGGCAACTCCGCGTAACATTCCCGGAGCATCACCGTGCCGGACGCCGGCAACCACCGGCCGGGCCACCGTTGTCCCGGCCGCCCGCCAGCAGGAGAGGAACCCCCGTGAGCACCATCAACCTGAGCAGGATCGACACCGCCGGCGCGCAGACCGACGTGGTCGTCATCGGTGTCGTGAAAGGCGAAGGCGGAGTCACGCTGCCGGCCGGCACCGAGTCGCTCAACCAGGCGTACGACGGCCGCCTGGCCGGCGTGCTCGAGAGCCTGGGCGCCACGGGCAAGACGGGTGAGGTGACCAAGGCCGCCGGGCCGGGTTCGGGTGCGGCCACCGTGGTCGCGGTCGGGCTCGGTGAGGCGCCGGACGGCGAGCTGAAGACCGAGGACCTGCGCCGCGCCGCCGGCGCCGCGGTCCGCGCGGCCAAGACCTCGCAGTCGGTGAGCCTGGCGCTGCCGACCCCGGACGCGTCCTGCGTGCGGGCGGTGGCCGAGGGCGCGCTGCTCGGGCGGTACGCCTACACGGCTTACAAGTCGGACCAGACCGGCGACAGCGAGCCGGGGTCGCTGACCGTGCTCACCGAGCTGGCGGACGACGCCGGCGCCCGGACCGCGCTGGAGCAGGCCACGATCGTCGCCGAGGCCGTCAACGGCGCCCGCGACTGGGTGAACACGCCCCCGTCGGACCTGCACCCGGTCGAGTTCGCCGCCTCGGCCGTCGAGCTGGCCGAGCGGTACGGCGTCCAGAGTGAGGTGCTGGACGAGAAGGCGCTGCTCGACGGCGGGTACGGCGGTATCAGCGGTGTCGGGCAGGGCTCGGCGAACCCGCCGCGGCTGATCCGGCTCAGCTACACGCCGCAGAACCCCGTCGCGCACCTCGCGTACGTCGGCAAGGGCATCACCTTCGACTCCGGCGGCCTGTCGCTGAAGCCGCCGACGGGGATGATCTCGATGAAGGCCGACATGGGTGGCGCCGCGGCCGTCGTCGGCGCGACCATCGCGATCGCGCGGCTCGGGCTGCCGGTCCAGGTCACCGCGTACGCCGCGATGGCGGAGAACATGCCGTCCGGCGCGGCCATCCGCCCGTCCGACGTGCTCACCATGTACGGCGGCAAGACCGTCGAGGTGCTGAACACCGACGCCGAGGGCCGGCTGGTGCTCGGCGACGCGCTGGTGCGCGCCTCGGAGGACAAGCCGGACCTGATCGTCGACGTGGCGACGCTGACCGGCGCGTGTGTCGTTGCCCTCGGCACCAAGGTCGCGGGTGCCTTCGCGAACAACGACGCCACCCGGGACCGGGTCCTGGACGCGGCCGGCGTCGCGGGTGAGCCGATGTGGCCGCTGCCGATCCCGGTCGAGCTGCTGGACAAGCTGAAGTCGCACTCGAAGGTCGCCGACCTGGCGAACATCACCGGTGAGGCGTGGGGCGGAGCCCTTGCCGCGGCGGCGTTCCTCGGCGAGTTCGTTGCCGAGGGCATCGACTGGGCGCACCTCGACATCGCCGGCCCCGCCTTCAACGAAGGCGCGGCGGCGAACTACACCCCGGCAGGCGGCACCGGCTTCGCCGTCCGCACCCTCATCCAACTCGCAGCCTCGACCGCGGGGTAACCCCCCACTGACGGGTTAAGAAAACCCCTGCGCCTTGCGGCGGCTGTTGTAGTCGCGCATGCGCTGGGGATAGCCGACCACGGCGGCGTCGTACGACGGGATGCCGTGGTTGTTGGCGAAGTCGTGGGCCCACTGCACCGAGGGGACCCTGCGGCGGGTCCACTCGCCGTCGACGGCGACCAGCAGCAGGGTGACGTCGGAGACGGCGGTGCGGGGCTCGACGAAGCCCTCGACGCCGCTCCGGGTGCGGGCGAACTCGTCCAGGTGCGCGGCGTCCGGGGACTCGGCCCGGCGCAGCGTGCCCGGACGCTGCCCGCGACGGAACCACTTCATGGAGCCATCCTCCACCACCGGTGCAACCTCGCGCCAAGTCCGGTGACAAGATGGCGCAGGCGAGGCCCGCGATCCGGACCTGCCGTAGCGACCCTGACGCCCCTACCTACCCCGCGCCTGGAGGAATCACCGTGACAGACACCGTTGGTACGTCGTACGACATCGTGGTGCTCGGGGGCGGAAGCGGCGGGTACGCGACGGCGCTGCGCGCGGCCGGTCTCGGCCTGAACGTCGCGCTGGTCGAGAAGGACAAGGTCGGCGGCACCTGCCTGCACCGCGGCTGCATCCCGACCAAGGCGATCCTGCACGCGGCCGAGGTCGCCGACTCCGCCCGCGAGGGTGAGCAGTTCGGCGTGAAGTCGTCGGTCGAGGGCGTCGACATGGGCGGCGTGAACAAGTACAAGGACGGTGTCGTCGACCGGTTGTTCAAGGGCCTGGTCGGGCAGCTCAAGCACCGCGGCATCACCGTGATCGAGGGCGAGGGCAGGCTCACCAGCCCGACGACGGTCGCGGTGAACGGCACGACGTACACGGGCAAGAACATCGTGCTCGCGTCCGGCTCGTACTCGAAGTCGCTGCCCGGGCTGGAACTCGACGGCGACCGGGTGATCGCCAGCGAGCACGCGCTCACGCTCGACCGGGTCCCGGAGTCCGCGGTGGTGCTCGGCGGCGGCGTGATCGGCGTCGAGTTCGCCAGCGCGTGGACGTCGTTCGGGACCAAGGTGACGATCGTGGAGGCGCTGCCGAACCTGGTGCCGTCGGAGGACGCGGACGCCAGCAAGACGCTGGAGCGGGCGTTCCGCAAGCGCAAGATCGCGTTCAAGACCGGTACGCCGTTCGAGTCGGCCGAGACGACCGACTCCGGTGTGAAGGTGACGGTCAAGGGCGGCGAGGTGATCGACGCCGAGCTGCTGCTGGTCGCGGTCGGCCGCGGGCCGAACACCGCCGGGCTCGGTTACGAGGAGGTCGGGGTCGCGATGGACCGCGGCTTCGTCACCACCGACGAGCGGCTGCGCACCAGCGTCCCGGGCGTGTACGCCGTCGGCGACATCGTGCCCGGCCTGCAGCTCGCGCACCGCGGCTTCCAGCAGGGCATCTTCGTCGCCGAGCAGATCGCCGGGCTGAACCCGGCCGTGATCGACGAGACCGGCATCCCGCGCGTCACGTACTGCGAGCCGGAGGTCGCGTCCGTCGGCCTGACCGAGGCGCAGGCGAAGGAGAAGTACGGCGAGGTCGAGACGCTGAACTACAACCTCGGCGGCAACGGCAAGAGCCAGATCCTCAAGACCGCCGGCTTCGTGAAGCTGGTCCGCGAGAAGGACGGGCCGGTCGTCGGCGTGCACATGGTCGGCTCCCGGGTCGGCGAGCTGATCGGTGAGGCACAGCTGATCTACAACTGGGAGGCGTTCCCGGCCGACGTCGCGCAGCTCGTGCACATGCACCCGACCCAGAACGAGGCGCTCGGCGAGGCGCACCTGGCCCTGGCCGGCAAGCCGTTGCACTTCCACGACTGAACGCACGTCCCTGTGGTACGACGGGCACCGTAGGCTGGCCCGGTGACGCGCTGGCTCAAGCAGGTCGGCGAGACTGTCGCCGTCGACGAGCCGCTGCTCGAGGTCTCCACCGACAAGGTGGACACCGAGATCCCCTCGCCGGTCGCCGGAACCCTGCTCGAGATCAAGGTCAACGAGGACGAGACCGTCGAGGTCGGCGCCGAGCTCGCGGTCGTCGGCGAAGCGGGCGAGAGCGCGGGCGCGCCGGCCCAGCCCACAGAGCAGCCGGCCGCGCAGCCCGCCGCCCAGCCCGCCGCCCAGGAGCCGCAGGCCGCACCCGCGCCGCAGGAGGCCCCGGCCGCCGCGCCCCAGTACGACGCTCCGTCCTGGGCGCCGGCCGGGAGCACCGCCGCCGAGGTCGCGGCCGCGCACCCGCAGCCGGAGCCCGAGCCGGCGCCGGAGCCGGAGGTGCCCGCCGCGGCCGCCCCGCAGGAGGCGCCCGCGCCTCAGGAGGCGCCCGCGCAGGCCGCGCCGGCCGCGCAGGCTGACGGCGGTACGCCGGTGAAGCTGCCGGCGCTCGGTGAGAGCGTCACCGAGGGCACCGTGACGCGCTGGCTGAACCCTGCTCGAGATCAAGGTCAACGAGGACGAGACCGTCGAGGTCGGCGCCGAGCTCGCCATCATCGGCGCCGCCGGCGCGACCGCCCAGCCCGCCGCCGCCCAGCCCACCCCCGCCCAACCCGCCGCTGAGCCGGCACCCGCACCCGAGCCGGCCCCGGCCGCACCGCAGGCTCCGGTCGCGCAGGCACCATCCGCGCCGGCACCGGCTCCGGCCGCACAGGCCGCGCCGCCGGTGCAGGCACCCGTGACGCCGGCCCCCGCGCCGGCACCTGCCCATGCCGCACCCGTCCAGACCGCGCCGGCCCAGCCGGCCGCCGCGACGAACGGCCGGCCGACCGGAGACGGATACGTCACCCCGCTGGTCCGCAAGCTCGCCGCCGAGCACGGTGTCGACCTCGCCGAGGTCGACGGCACCGGTGTGGGCGGCCGGATCCGCAAGCAGGACGTGCTCGCCGCGGCCGAGGCCAAGAAGCAGGCGGCCGCGGCTCAGCAGGCCCCGGCCGCCGGAGCCACCCCGGCCGCTACCGCGGCGGCCGCCGCGCCGGTCGCGGTCAGCCCGCTGCGCGGGACGACCGAGAAGATGAGCCGGATCCGCAAGTCGATCGCCTCGCACATGGTCGAGTCGCTGCACGTCTCGGCTCAGCTCACCACCGTAGTCGAGGTCGACGTGACCGCGATCGCGCGGCTGCGGCGGGCGAAGAAGGCCGAGTTCGAGGCACGCGAGGGTGTGAAGCTCTCGTTCCTGCCGTTCTTCGCGAAGGCCGCGCTGGAGGCGCTCAAGCAGCACCCGAAGCTGAACGCCTCGATCGACACCGAGAAGGGCGAGATCACCTACCACGGCGCCGAGCACCTGGGTATCGCGGTGGACGCCGAGAAGGGCCTGATGGTCCCGGTCGTGCACGACGCCGGCGACCTGAACATCGCCGGCCTGGCGAAGAAGATCGCCGACCTGGCCGACCGCACCCGCAACAACAAGGTGCTGCCCGACGAGGTGACCGGCGGGACCTTCACGCTGACCAACACCGGCAGCCGCGGCGCGCTGTTCGACACGCCGATCCTCAACCAGCCGCAGGTCGGCATGCTCGGCACCGGCGCGGTGGTGAAGCGTCCGGTGGTGATCGACGACGCGAACCTGGGCGAGACGATCGCGGTCCGGCACATGGTCTACCTGGCCCTCACCTACGACCACCGGCTGGTGGACGGCGCCGACGCGGCTCGCTTCCTGGTCTCGGTCAAGCAGCGGCTCGAGGCCGGCCAGTTCGACGTCTGAGCTCGATGAGGTACGTGGTCGCCGGCGCGTCCGGCTTCCTGGGCACGGCACTGACCGGCGACCTGGCCCGCGACGGTCACGACGTCGTACGGCTGGTTCGCCGCGAAGCCGGGCAGCCGGGCGAGCACCGCTGGGATCCGTACGCCGGTGAGCTGGATCCGGCCGTGCTGGCGGACGCGGACGTCGTGGTCAACCTCGCCGGCGCGACCATCGGCCGGCCCTGGACGCCGTCGTACAAGAAGGTGATCCGGGAGAGCCGGGTCCGCACCACGGCCACGCTGGCCGGCGCCGTCGCCGCGACGTCCAACCCGCCGGCGCTGCTCGTCCAGAGCGGCATCGGCGGGTATGGCAACGACCGCGGCGACGAGCTGCTCGACGAGGAGTCGGAGCTCGGCTCGGGCTTCCTCGCGGACGTGGTCAGGCTCTGGGAAGGCGCGGCCGCTCCGGCGGTCGAGGCCGGCGCCCGGGTCTGCTACCTGCGGACCGGCGTGGTGCTGGACCCCGGCGCGCTCGCCTTCAAGCTCATCTCGCTGCCGTTCCGCCTCGGCCTGGGCGGCCGGCTCGGGTCGGGCCGCCAGTACTTCCCGGTGCTGTCGCTGACCGACTGGCTGCGCGCCCTCCGCTTCGTTGCCGAGCACAACGAGTTGTCCGGCCCGGTGAACCTCTGCCTGCCAGAGCCCGCGACCAACACCGAGTTCGCCAAGGCCCTGGCCTCCGCCCTGCACCGCCCGGCCCTTCTCCCCGTGCCCGGCTTCGCCATCAAGGCAGCAACCGGCGACCTCGCCTGGGAGGTCCTCGGCAGCACCCGTGCCATGCCCGCCCGGCTCCTCCACGAGGGCTTCGAGTTCAAGCACCCGACGGTCGCATCCGCCGTCACCTCCGCCGTACGACGCTGACCCGTGCCCCGCCGGCCCCGAGACGGCCACGCCGGGCAAGCACTCCCCCTCGCGCTTCATGAGTCAGCTGACTGCCTCTACGGCCTGGATGCAGGCGAGCCACTCATAAAGGTGGAGCGGCCGACGTCCTCATGAGCCGGGCGACCATCGTGACGGCCGAGAACGGTCGAGTGCCTCATGAAGATCCAGCGGCGCCGCGCGGGGATGGCGACGGGTGCGTCCGCAGCCATGCGCTGGAGCGCCGCAATGACAAGCGCTGGTCCGTATCGGGTATGAGACTGATGTCTCCGGACACGGATCAGGCGCTGTGAACGTGTCCGGAGGCATCAGTCTCGATGCGCGCGTTGCGCTACGCACGCTGGTAGACGCTCGGGTCAGGTCAGCACCGATCTGCCGTCGTAGCCGCCCTTGGGGTCGGGCAGGCCGAAGACGGTGCCGATGGTGGGGGCCACGTCGATGGTGTGGACGGCGAGTGAGCTGGTGAGGCCGCGGGCGACGAGCGGGGAGCCGCCGCTGATGAGGAACGGGATCGGCTCGGTCGCGGGGTGTCCGTGGTTGCCGGGGATCGGGTTCGAGTAGACCTGCGGGTCGGAGAACCGCCAGCCCTGCCGGCAGAACGCGACCACGTCGCCGGCCCGGCGGCCGAGCCGGAGCTCGTCGGGAGTGTGCACGCTCAGCACGCCCGGCTGGGCGGCGACGAGGGTCTTGATCCGGGTCAGCGCGGCCGGGCGTTCCAGATCGCTGCCGGTGAAGTAGAGCAGGTCCGCTCCCCCATTCTGTGCGATCCGGACCCGGCCGGCCAGCAGCGGATCGGCGTCCAGGGTCGCGGTCAGGCTGACGAGAGCCCACGGGTACGACCAGTCCATCGAGTGGTCGGCGAGCACGATCACCACGCCCGACGACCAGCGGCCGGTGTCCTTGAGCATGGTCATGAACCGGCCGACCTGGTAGTCGGTGTCGAGCAGCGCGGCGGTCCGCGCCGCCGCCAGCGTCAAACCGGTGAGGTCGGCGTGACCGACCCGGTCGACATCGCCGAGGTTGCAGAACACCAGGTCCGGGTCGGCGTCGCGGACCATCGCGAGCAGCGCGTCCATCGTCGCCAGGTCGGGCGCGTGGCCGGTGACCGGGAGCACCGGCTGCGGCTCCCAGCGGTACGTCGCCCTGGTGCCGAAGATGCCGTACAGGTACTGCTTGCTGAGCACCGTCGCCGTCGTGCGGCCGGCCTGCCGCAGCCGCTCGAGCACGGTCGGGAAGGTCAGGTCGGTGGCCTGGTCGAGGTCCCGGACCACGTCCGCGGCACGGTCGTAGACCGAGTTCGCCGGCACGCCGCTGCGCTGCGGGCGGACCCCGGTCATCATCATGCAGTGGTTCGGGATGGTCTCCATGACCGGCAGCGAGCGCGCGTTCGGGAAGTGGGTGCCGGCATCGCGCAGCGCGCACAGGTTCGGCATCAGCTCCGGCCGCAGCTCGTCCGGACGGCAGCCGTCGACGACCAGCACGTAGACCCGCGTGCGATCGGCCCCCGAAGCCGGGGCCCACGCCGCGCCGGCGGCGCCGGACAGCACGATCCCGGCGCCGGCGTGCAGGAACGTCCGGCGCCCGATCCGGCGCGGTGCGGCGGTCACCGGACCGGCCCCGTCGCCTCGCGGACCCGCTGCGTCCCGGCCGGTACCGCGAACCCGGCCGACCACGAGGCCGTCGCCGCGCGGTCCCGGCGGTCGGAGATCACGTAGTAGTCCATCCGGGTCCGCGCCGGCGTCACGTCCAGCACCGAGTACCCGTGCGAGTCGAAGTCCAGGTACTTCACGTGCCGGTTGTTGAGCTTGATCGCCGACTCGACCAGCGACGAGGTGGTCCGCGGCGGCGCCCCGATCAGGTCGTCGAGGTTGTTCGACGTCACCGAGGTGCCGACCAGCTCGGTGCCGACGGTGCGGCCGAGCGGGTACGTGCCGGCGTCCAGCGGCAGGTCGCAGGCCCACGCCGAGTGGATGTCGCCGGTGAGGAAGACCGTGTCGGTGATGCCGTGGTCGGCGAGGTAGCCGAACAGCTCGTGCCGGTCGTGGGTGTAGCCGTCCCACTGGTCCACGTTGTAGGGCACACCGTCCGGCGGCAGCAGCCCGGTCAGGTCCGCCAGCGGCTGCCCGATCAGCTCAGGTAGCGGCGGGAACACCACCGGCGTGATCATCACCGGGTTGCCGACCAGCTTCCACTGCGCGTCGGTGCCGGACAGTCCACTCTGC
>WNGA01007475.1_pt1 | contig 19476 bp, 17 predicted proteins | sample 5400061 | NCBI WGS metagenome assembly WNGA01 (sample SAMN13153366, study PRJNA577476) | soil metagenome | isolation source: 100 cm soil or saprolite under grassland replicate 2 | place: USA:California | collected 2016-06-15 | reverse complement strand
AGCTTCACGGAATACAGAAAATACCGGTGCACCACCAAGCACAGCAGATTCAAACAAGAATCTCTTTCCTTTGGTCTCTGCCAGTTTGGTTAACTCGCGATAGCCGTAAACGACAGGCCCTTTATTTGCGGTGATGGCGTGCATGCCAAGTTCCAACGCAGTGCGGATATGATCCAATGCAGGCTGGCCAGTCTGTGTATTCACGGGGCTGTTCTCAAACATGATATCTGCCCTGGAATTCATAATGACAGATAACGAGTCGCTTACAGGAATTGCGGATAAAGACGAAACATCCTGATCGTTTTTGACAAGTGCCAATGCCTTTTCGAGATCGAGTCCATCTGGGTTCGCGGCAAACCCGTGCCTGCCTGTTGAAACGCCGGTAAGTGAAAAGGTGACGTTGTATTTTTCTTTTAAAGCGCTGCGCTTTCGTTCCAATAAATGGACCAGTGAACGCCCAACGTTACCAAATCCAATGAATGCGAGCTTGTAATGGGCCATGAAGTTCTCCTTATATCGGTGGATAAGGAAAGGCTCTTCTGTCCCTTGGCGGGGCAGGATAAGCTTTTGATTTCAACAAGGACTTCGCACGAGAGAGGAATGCAGAGATCTCGGCTGCGCTGAGGTAAGGTTTTAGAAGCGGAGGCAGATCTGAGGTCCGGGAAAGAAGCGAGAGCAAGTCATCCGGAATTCGTTCTCCGGCGAAGTCCCATAAAACAGTCCGCAGTTTGTTCATTTCGTGAAAGCATATGCCATGGTCAATAGCCCAGAGTTTATGCGTGCCGTCTTCAAAGAAAACATGACTGCCCTTGCGATCCGCGTTATTGACAAGTAAATCAAAGAGTACAACCGGTTTGAGGAGTTGTTTATCTTCTTCTGTAAAGTTGAAGTAATGGTATTGGGAATTGAATTCAATGTATTGTTGGAGCGAGCCTGAACCATGCGGACCTTCTTTACGGAGCGTAGTGAAAGGTACAAAGCAAAAACCAAGCGCTTCACTGACGATATACGCAGCCACTTCGCGTAAGGCAAGCGTGCTTTCGGGAAAGTCCCAGAGAGGTTGTTCGCCTTTGGATGGTTTATAAACGGCCTGATATTCCGCGCCGTCATGGTGAACATTGACGAGGAAAGTGTAATTGGAACCGAGCATGAACTGCCCTTTGAGTTCAAGGTCGCCTTTTTGAAATGCAGTTTCCAATGGATGGCCTACCATATTTCGTCGAGTTTATTCGCATAAAAGCGAATGGCGCGCTGATAGCGAATGATACCTTCGTTGTCCGATGTTTCGGCAAGACTGTTCAAAAGCAATGGAATTGCTTTTGTATGTTCCCCAAGATTGTGATGGACCATTGCAAGGAATACTTTGAATTCATGTTGCTCGGGGAATAGTTGGAGCGCGCGCTGAAAGGTTTCCTTTGCTTTTTGATATTCCCCGATGCAACGGTAGGTGCTTCCCATACCAAGCAACGCGCCTTGCAAATCTTTGCCGCTTAACCCTGTTTGTATTGCCTTTTCATAAAATGGAATCGCTTCACGTTCCAAGCCAAGCAGATCATGAATCCATGCACATTGATAATTCACTTGTGGGTCGTTTGGAAATTCTGAATGTAATGAAAGCACAAAAGCACGCGCCTGCTCATGTTGTTGTGACTCTCTTAAGTGAATCGCAAAAGCAAGCTTTTCTTCGAGAGATTCCATTTTAGAACTTAATGCATATGCCCATTCTTCTTCGGACAGAAATGACCCTCGGGTTCCATTGGCTGACCACACTGTGGACAGATGGGCCGCCCGCGCGCGATAACTTCAGCGCCCCAACGTGCCATCTTGCGAATCTGCTCGCGTGAGCACCAGAAACGGACCGCTGCAGCTGAATCGGGGTCAGCATCTTCAGCGAGCAATTCCTTGGTAAAGATCACAACGCGGTCGCGTTCTTTGTCATAGCCAAGTCCGATCTCACCGACGCGGAATAGCGGATCTACGGGTGGGTTAATCCGCATAGCCTCTTCCACGTAATCACCTGACGGTTCTTCGAGAGACGGGTTTTGCTGGCTAATCTGTGAGAGGAATTGTTCGACTCCAATTGCCAATGATTGCAATTGCGCTTTCTCAATAATGACGGTGATAGTGCGTTGATCTTGATAAGCGTGGATATAAAAGACGCGCTGGCCGGGCTGGCCGATCGCGTCTGCTGTTATATGGTCACATGGATCTACATCAATTTCAAAACGGGGCATAACAAACCTGAGTACGTGAAGTTAAATTGAGTATACCAGATGTAGGAAAGTAGAGAAGCGTCTAAAGTATAATTTGATCACATTCGCTAAAAGAGGAGAGATATGTACGATAAAGATAAACTCAAAGAGTTAAAAGACTCGCTTGAAAAGTGGGAGGAAACATCTTTGCAGAAAGCCCTTGCATCTCTTCCCGAACGACAAAACCACTTCATTACAACCTCCTCCGAACCAATCAACCGACTGTACACCCCACTTGATGTCTCTGATATGGATTACGCTTCCTCTCTTGGACTTCCAGGTGAGTACCCATATACGCGCGGGGTCCATCCGACGCTTCATCGCAGCAAGTTGTGGACAATGCGCATGTTCGCGGGCTTCGGCACCGCTGAAGAGACAAACGCGCGGTTTAAATATTTACTGGATCATGGACAGACCGGCCTCTCGATTGCCTTTGACCTTGCGACCTTGATGGGCTACGACACAGACCAACCTGAAGCGCTTGGTGAATTCGGAAAATGCGGCGTGGCAATCTCCTCCCTCAAGGACATGGAAATCCTGCTTGATGGCATTCCATTGGACAAAGTTTCCTCGAGCATGACGATCAATTCACCCGCTGCGGTTATCTGGGCAATGTACATCGCCGCGGCAGAGAAACAGGGCGTGCGCGCCGATCAGCTACGCGGTACTACCCAAAACGATATCCTCAAAGAATTTATCGCGCAAAAGGAATTTATCTATCCACCAGAACCGTCCATGCGGCTGGTGGTTGATACCATGGAATATGGCGCGAAGTTCGTGCCCCAGTGGAATACGATCTCGATCAGTGGCTACCATATCCGCGAGGCAGGTTCCACCGCCGCGCAGGAGCTAGCTTTTACATTAGCCGATGGTATGGAATATGTGAGATGGGGAATTGCCCGCGGCATGAACGTAGATGACTTTGCTCCGCGGCTCTCATTCTTCTTCAACGCACATAACGATTTCTTTGAAGAGATCGCCAAATACCGTGCGGCGCGGCGCATTTGGGCGCGGGAGATGCGCGAGACCTTTAAGGCAAAGAATCCACGTTCTTGGTTGTTGCGTTTCCATACCCAGACCGCAGGTGTATCGCTTACGGCGCAACAGCCGGAGAACAATGTGGTGCGCGTAGCGGTACAAGCACTTGCTGCTATTCTCGGCGGCACGCAATCTTTGCATACAAACTCATTGGATGAAGCATTAGCTTTGCCCTCTGAACATGCCGTGACCATTGCCTTGCGTACACAACAGATTATTGCTGAGGAATCCGGGGTAGCAAATACAGTTGATCCGCTCGGAGGTAGTTTCTTCGTTGAAGCACAGACCGATCGGATTGAAAAGCAGGCGTATGATTATTTTCGTCGTATCGAAGATTTGGGAGGAGTCATTCCCGCGATTGAAAAAGGATTCTTCCAGAGCGAAATCGCAGACGCGGCTTATCGCTACCAACGTGAAATAGATGAGGGCACGCGCAAGATCGTGGGCGTCAATGCATATGAGGATAAAAAGCCTTATGAAATACACATCCTCCGCATGGACCCGGATGGTTATAGCCGCCAGTTGAAACGACTCAGCGAAGTCCGCAAGACGCGAGATAATGGGCGGGTTGGACAAGCATTGGATAAACTTCGCATTGCTTGCGAAGGTACGGAAAACACGATGCCTTATCTGATGGACTGCGTGCGCGCGTATGCGACATTAGGTGAAATCGTCAGTGTGATGAAGGAAGTGTTTGGACAATACGAAGAACCAACGTGGATTTAAGAATTGAATGGAGTCCGAAGTCTCTCGACTTCGGATTCTGAAGAGTTGGCACTAGGTCCAACGTCCGGAGACGTTGAACTCCTTTCCTTTCTTCTTTTTAACAATCTCTGAATGCGCGCGTGTTTTTCCCGCGAGAGGGGATAGAAGTATGCGAGGATAATAGCACCGGTTAGCACTGTTCCACCAATCGGCGAAACCAGCAGACGGATTATAGTAAGTGCAGTTTCGGGCTGGCTGAATTGTGTCAGTCCCTTACTAGATTTTGACTTACTAGATTTTGAAAAACAAAAGTCTCGGTTTATGCCATAATAAAGGCATGAGACCAAAAGGAACAAGCGAACAACTGGCGCAAGTACGCAATCGAGGGCTTTCCTTGCTGGAAGCAGGGAAAAAGCCGAAAGAAGTTGCTGAAATACTCAATGTAACACCTCGTTGTGTAAATCGCTGGAGACAAAAGACCAAGACGCCGAAGCGTAAAAAGGCAACTCGTCCACCCGGAAGACCACGAAAATTATCGGAGAAGCAGATCAAACGACTTGAAAAAGCACTGGATCAAGGCGCATACACTTTCGGGTATGTTGGCGATTACTGGACACTCGACAGGATTGCGCAAGTCATCTGGCAATTGTTCGAGGTACGGTACCATCCGAGTGCGGTTTGGCATGTGTTGGATCGGATGGGCTGGAGTAATCAACGACAGCAGCGTCGCGCCTTGCATAGAGATGAAGAAGCGATCGTTGAATGGAAGCAGGAAGGATTGCCAGAGATAAAAAAAGGTTCGCGAACTGAACGCTATGCTGGCACTTGAAGATGAAGCAGGCTTCTCTCTGGTTTCGCCACTCAAGCGCACCTGGGCACGGCGAGGGCAAACACCAATCATTCGGACGAGCATCGAACACCACGACCGCCTCAATATTCTGGGTGTAGTGTTGGTTTCATTGAAAGGCAAGAAAATTCGAGTGAGCATCAAGTCGTATTGGCATAGCCTGACCAGTGCCGAGGTGATCGCTTTTCTCAAACAAATCCTTCGATTTGTTCGCGGCAAAATTGTTTTGGTGTGGGATCGTCATCCCATCCATCGACGTAAGGCTGTGCAGGAATTCATTCAATCACACGAGCGTTTGATAGTGTTCGAGTTTCCAGTTGCGGCTCCTGAACTCAATCCAGCGGAATTTGTCTGGACGCAAACGAAAGAGTACATTGCAGGAACGGCGCCGCACCACAAATATGAATTGCAGGCGAACGTTTATGCAGGGATTGCACGAACACGAGTTTCTCAAAAGCGATTATTCGCTTGCCTGCGCGGCTCTCGCTTGGACTGGTTCAATTAATGGACTTTCTTTTTTCAAAAATCAGTAGGAGGGGTTTGATATCCGGACCAACCCAACAACTGCAAAGTAAGAAAGATAACCAACGCACCCGTTGACTTACGAATAAGTGTGCGGATACCGTAATAAATGCCCTCCTGCCTGCGGCGAGTGCGCAGTTCATCCCATTCAATCACATCGGGAAAAATGGAATCCGGCAATACATATGCCGCCGAAACACCAATACCTGCCAGCGCAGCAATAGATAAAAGATAGGCGATCTGGCCGGGTTGGATGGTAAATATAAGAAATTCTATGATTACCCAGAACATTAGACCAAGCATATAAGCTTGGCGTTTATTTTTGTTGTGCGCCAGCCACAACCAGAATGGCACAAACAATATACATACCGACATCAGAATGCCAAAGAAAGCGGATTCGAGCGCTAGGTCAACGCCAAAAAGAGTAATTTTTGCAAGCATATTTCCCCGCGCAATCCAGTAGAGTAAAAAATAAGGAAACGTGATTACAATCATATCCACGGCAGACCAGTTAAGCATGTGGATTCCAACTGCATACCGGAAAGGAATGTTCTTCCACGCCACGCGTAAGGTTTCGCGGAAGGGTAAGGTTTGTCGTTGTTCGAGGGTGGATGTTTCGCGTACAAATAGGCCAATCAGGAATAAGGGGACAGAACCAAGCGCGCCGAAGATCGCGCCGACCAGCATAAAGCCTTGTTGTTGCGTCGCTCCAGCTGAAAGAGCCGCGTCTACTATGATGGGCGCGGCAATCACAACGGTCAGAGCCGAGGCGAGTTGGAAAACGGTGCGGAAGCTTGTCAATGTGGTGCGCTCGTCATAATTAGAAGCCAATTCGGGCGTCAAAGAAAGATAGGGTATGGAAACGAGTGTGGTCAGCGTATCGGAAAGCATAAAGGAGAGAGTCACGTAAATCAGGAGCGCGATCTGGTTCTCCCAATTTGGCGCAGTCCAGAGGATCACGAAACTTAAACCGAATGGAATCGCAAAAAAGAGCAAGAATGGGCGGCGACGTCCCCAACGCGTGTTTATGCGATCACTGATCACACCAATGATTGGGTCATTAACGGCATCCCAGATTACGCCGACGAGTGCGCCAAAAGAGGCGATACGTGGTTCAAGACCGACAACATCTGTAAGATAGAGAGCATAAAAAATAGAGCGCAGCATGCCAATGCTGGAGATGCCCCAATCGCCTGATCCATAGAGGAGTTTTAACCAAAAAGGAACATGGAAAGATTTTAATCTCATGATATGGATAAACTCAGAAGAGTACCGCAACTACTTTTAGCGAAACAGAAACTTGCCTTATTTCCAAGGAAAAAATTCAAAGTTGCCCCACTTAAATGTGATTGTCCCGCACATTCCACCTAATCAAAATGTGCGGGATTGCAGGCGGGGTTGCGGCACAGGCCGACTGACCCGGAATTAGTCAACACCCGCTTTTGTTCTACGTACTTCAAGCAACCGTCTTATCCTGGCATGTCTCTCGCGTGTCAGCGGATAGAACCATGCTATCAATACTGCACTAAATAAAAGCACCGCGCCGACCGGGCCAATCAATAGGCGGATACCCAATAGAGCAGAATCAGGCTGAACGAATTGAGTTACTTCTGCAGGCGGATTCTGATAGCCGAACCAGCCGAGAACCTGCAGACCGATGAAGATGGCTAGTGCTCCCGTCAGTTTGCGGACAAAGTTCTTTACACCGTAATACATTCCCTCTGAGCGTCGGCGGGTACGGAGTTCATCCCATTCGATCACATCCGGGAAAATCGAATCGGGCAGGAGGTGGGCAGATGAAACACTGATACCTGCCAGTACACTCATTGCCAGTATCAGAGTTACTTGCCCAGGCTGGATTGCAAATATTACTAACTGCACAATCGCCCAGAAAATCATTCCTACCATGTAAGCAATCTGCTTGCTAAAGCGATTTGAAATGAAAATCCAAAATGGTAAAAGAATCACAGATGTGATCAACAATAAAGCAAAAACCGCTGATTCAATCGGCAGGTTGATACCAAAAATACTTGCTTGGGCCAGTAAATTTCCGCGTGAAATCCAATAAACGAGATAGTATGGCAGGGATAGTGCCACGATATCAAAAGTGATCCAGTTGAGCATATAAAGCAAGGTGGCAAAGCGGAATGGTATGTTGTTCCAGGCAGTGCGAACGGTTTCCATAAAAGATGGCTGCTGAACCTGGCTTGGCTCAAGCTTCGGCTCTCTAACGACGGCGAAAATCAACAAAAATGGAATTGCCGCCAAGCCTCCGAAAATGGCTCCAACAATTAAATAACCCTGTTGTTGCGTGAGACCTGCACGTAGGGCAGCATCTACAATCTGCGGCGCGGCTACTGCAGTGATAAGTGAAATGAGCAAATTGAAGAACATGCGGAAGCCAGTGAGCGAAGTGCGCTCATCATAGTCGCGGGTCAATTCGGGAGTGAGGGCTGCAAATGGAACTGCGACGAGTGTTTCCATTGTGTCCGCGATAACATAGGCCATCGTGACGAAAATCGCCTTCCCAATTTGGCTTTCAAATGAGGGGGCATACCATAAAAGGACAAAACTCAAACCGAATGGAATTGCAAAAAATAACAGGAACGGGCGGCGGCGTCCCCAACGGGTGCGAACGCGGTCACTGAGCATCCCTACAAGCGGGTCATTAACAGCATCCCAAATACCTCCGATCACTGCAGGAAATGAAGCAAGAATCGGACTTAGGCCGACCACATCCGTCAGGAAAATTGCGTAAAAAATCTGACGCAGGGTTCCATACCCTGCGGTTCCCCAATCGCCTGTGCCATAGACAAGTTTTGTCCAGAACGGCAGTTTGCTTTCTTTTATGGGCGTGTTCTTCATAGAAGCTCCTGGCAATTCTCTGAAGTATATCAAAACCCAACCAGGGCCAGTACCTAATAACTATCTAAACAATCCAGATGTGTAAAAGTCACGGCTTGAGAAGTAATAAATAGAACAAAAATGACATTTCAAGATTGCTAAGTCAATTTACCAATCTGAAAAGTCCAAAAAGGTTGTTATTGGTTATACTGTGTTTTGATAAATATCGATAAAGGCAAACTCGCTGAAAAGTGAGGGCGCAAAGCCATGGGTCTAATGTTGTGTGATACACAACTATGATCGCCAGGCTGCCGAAGTTCTGTAATCGGTTTTGCATCATTGTACATCTGATGTGATCCCCGGCGGGCCTGGTCAAATCCAGGCTGCTTTTTTTTCTAGAACTTTAAAACTTCTAATTCGTTCGATAAAGGCAAACCCGTCGAAAGGCGGGGACGCAAAGCTATGGATCTAAAGTTGTGCAAAGCACATCCACGATTGCCATACTACCGACAACGAAAACATGGTTTAGCGCGTAATGTATCAGAGGTTCTGGGCGCGCGATCCATGTGAATGCCTTTGTCGAACATGGAGTTAACAATGGCATTCAATTACTCAAATACACATTTCAAGACAGTCACCAATACCAGTGTTTTGCTGGGTATTCTATTCTCCCTTTTTTTCAATCCCGTTTCTGTTCTTGCAGAAGAAAAAAATCCCTCTACCCTCGTACCGGATTTTGCTAGCTTCGTACAATCAGTGATGGATGGGCAGGCAGATATGTTACGCGGCGTCTATGTGTCTGGAGTGTTAGCTATGCCTGTTGTGCAACAACCTGTTGGACAGCCAGGTTTTGTTTCCACCACCGATGACCTACTTACACAATTTGAGATGGCAGCTGAGGTGGGAAATGTTGGCTTGCTTGCTCACAACTATCTTGCTGGGACTTCTTTTTCAATGCTTATGCCTGGCCAGCAAGTGAGTTTAATCTATGGCGATGGCCATGTAGAGTTTTTTGTTGTCAAGCATATTCTGAAATATCAGGCACTTGATCCCTATAGCCCATACAGTGATTTTCGGAATCTGGAAAACAGTATTACAATTTCTGCTGCAGAAATGTTCAAGCAGGTATATCGTGGAGACCGCCACGTGACGTTTCAGACCTGCATTGAAGCAAACGGTAATTCAAGTTGGGGACGATTATTCGTAATTGCTGAGCCGAAGAAGATCGATGTATTAAGAAATAATCTCCTTCAGCCACAAGCATAAGGTTTGGATAAAGACTCATTCCAAAATGCTCACTCATAGAGAATAGTAAAAAGGGGGTTTTTATACCTTCAATCTATCTCGCGCTGCAACTTCGCCAGATTGGCGGCGAGGCAACAGCTCTGAGATATATCATGCTTTGCTGCTTTCCGAGGGATAAATTCTGAGTAATCCTACATTTTCATATTTACTGACATACGAATAATCGTATCTAAAGCGTAGCATAAGCGGAGGTTGCAAAAAATTGTTTCCTGGTTATACTGTGCGCCGGTAAATATTCGAGATTTACTACAACTTTAAATCTGGTGCGATCATGGTAGGCCTGGCATACAGGCCTTTTATATGTACCAGAACCTTACCATAAGTTCGTTCGATAAAGGCAAACCCGCTTAAAAGCGGGGACGCAAAGCCATGGATCTAACGTTGTGCGCTGCGCGACCATGATAACCAGGCTACCGAAAACGAGCCATCATCTCGGCTGTTACAGCCGCGTGCTGGATTAGGATGCCTTTGTCGAACCGGGAGTTTGTAATGGCATCCAATCAATTGAATAATCGCATTAAAGCATGCCTGGGGGTCAGTATTTTTCTAGCAGTATCAACCTCCTTATCTTTCAAGTTAATATTTAGCGTGGCCCATAGTAATGAGAAAACCAATCTGCCCAGTTTTGACAGCTTTGTTCAGTCAGTTCAGGATGGGCAGAGGAATGTGCTTAGAGGGGTTTATGTACCAGGCGAATTTGCACTACCTGTAATTCAGCAACCGACCAACGACTGGTATTATGTGTCCTCTGCGTCCAATCAGCTAACACAATATAGCATGGCTTCCGATACAGGAAATATAGGATTGCTTGCACACAATAATCTTGCCGGAGAGTGGTTTGATAAGCTTACTCCCAGCCAGGAAGTCCGCTTGATTTATGGAGATGGCAACGTGGAGTACTTTAATGTCAGTGAAGTGATTCGATTTCAAGCGCTTGAACCAAACGACATATACAGCGATTTCCTTGATCTTGGAACAGGCACCAAAATTACCTCTAGTGAAGTATTTAACCAGGTCTATCGCGGGGAACGTCACGTGACATTCCAGACATGCATCGCCGCAAATGGCAATGTAAGTTGGGGAAGGTTGTTTGTCATTGCAGAACCAAGTAAAATCGTCGCTGCTAATTAATAGAGCCATCTTAGAAAATCAAACCAACCGAACCATTTACGGCAGGATTGGATATAATCAGCTATCCATGAGTCCTGCTAAATCTTTATCCCTAGATAAGAGACTTACATCCTTAGGTGTTAAGACCCCCGGTGTTCAAATTGGAACAGCCGGTCTTCCCGCCCCGAAGCCTGCTAACCCTTATGAGATAGACTCCGTCATAGCTGGCGTGTATCACCCCACCCCTCTAGGTGATGTCTTCGTAACACAACAAAGCTTCTCGGCGGAATACCGTCATGGGCAAAGCTCCATCACACCTCTGCCGTTCCCGCTGCTCGCCCAGTGGACAGATGACCCTCGCATTGCCAGCCTTTCTATCGAAAAGTATGCTTTCCTTGATACAGAAACTTCTGGTCTCTCGGGTGGCACAGGCACCTATGCCTTTCTTGTTGGCGTCGGAAGGTTTGTAGACGGACAATTCCTCCTGCAGCAATTCTTCATGCGTGATCCAGCAGAGGAACCAGCCTTGCTCGAAGGATTGATCCATTTTCTTGCGCCTTGTGAAGCATTGGTCACTTTCAACGGAAAGGCTTTTGATGCGCCTTTACTTCGCACTCGTTACTCCTTGAATCGCATCCCGCTGCCATTCAAAAATTATTCTCATCTTGATTTGCTTCCCCTGGCGCGGCGTCTGTGGCGCGATAGGCTGCCCTCACGCGCGTTGAAATATCTCGAAGAACATGTGCTTGGCTTGACGCGTGCAGCTGAAGAAGTGCCCGGCTACGAGATACCCTGGCTGTATTTCGATTATCTGCGCACACGGGATGCGCGCCCATTAGGCGGCGTGTTCTATCACAACGCGATGGATGTGGTTGCGATGGCGGCTCTGCTGAGTCACATCAGCGAAATGTTTGCGGATCCCTATGCAGGCCGCGTGCAACACGGACTTGATTTCATCGCGCTTGGAAAACTCTATGAGGATCTCGGTCATTGGGATGAAGCGGCACGCCTCTATGAGCGCGGACTCGAGACTTTTTCTCCAGTGAACCCTCAGCAAAGTTTAACGGAAGCAGATTTCGGCCTCGCGGTGAAGCGGTTGTCCATCCTGCAGAAAAAGCGCGGGGATCTAAGTCGAGCGCTTCTTTTATGGGAAGAGGCCGCGGAACAAGGTCATGTTTATGCTCATATTGAACTGGCGAAACATTACGAGCATAAACAGCGCGATATAGAATCTGCAATCAAATGGACCAAATCCGCGCGTGAACATATCGAGCAGATGGATCTGCCTGCTTATATGCGCAGGCACTGGCGCGACGAGATCGAACACCGCCTGGCGCGCCTGGAACGTAAGCTAAATTTGCGTTGACCTGCATAATTATTGGATCTTACGTAGATATAATTCCCCATATCATCAAGCACAGCACAAGACTCAATTCGGCTTTACAACTACATCGTGAATGATATGTGCATAACGATTTTGTAGGCGGATGAAGTGACTCTGGATCGCATCTGCTTCGGCTCCAGTGGGGGCGAGAAACTTTCCTCGTTCCACACCTCGGCGGGCAATCTCGCGGCATACTGCTTCAGTAATCAGTTCAGCCAATAGCACTTGACCCTGCGGGCTGGTATCTAGCCGGTTCATTTTGTCAAGATAAATTTTAACAGAAGGCGCGGCGGTTGCTACCACAATGCTGGAGTTAACGCGGTCGAAAAATACTCGTTGACGCGGATCGATGCGGTCGTCAAACTTGATATCTGTGAAGAGTCCCGTTCGAATCGTAGAAGTGGTAAACGGTATTGATTCTTTCCGGGATCTGACTTGAGCCAACGCGACTGCTCGCCGTCCTGCGAAATTGGCGGTGATCACACTTTCACTCCCTACTTGTCTGCCCTCCAACTTGACGCGCGCTTGCCCGATAGATGGATTATCGTCCCGTGCTTCAATCTCAACCTCTGGAGTTAATACAATAACTTCGGGATTGTCTGAAAGGATATGAGCCACCCATCCGTCATGAGGACCGTCATTTAGCTTGACGCGCAAGGTGAGTCCGACTGTCTGACCAGTCTGAATATAGACGCGTTCAGGATAGAAGCCTATTCCAGAAGAGGGTAAGTCGATTCTTTTTCGAGAGTCTTCGCGCTCCTCATATTCTTTCTCGCTCAGTTCAGATGAGGCAATCGTGTTTAGCTCGTGGAGTGCATGCATCAGTTTCTGTCGTAAGCGTTTATCTAATTTTGTTTGCTCGTCATGCATCGCATGCTCACGTTCGGCCTGAACGAGAGGTTCAAGTTTTTCTTCCACTGCCGTCTTCAAGACCTTTGCAAAAGGATGAGACCAGTTGATGCCATCACGGGTTGCTGTCAGTACAGGTTCATCGTTCTTTAGAAGATCATGTAGATAGTCACAGTCGATGGAGCCATAGAAAAAAGCAGCATATGGATCATTTTCGAACTTGAGCATGGTCAGCGAAAGGACCATTGACTTGCTGATCACGAGCAGGCCTCCATCCGCATAATCGCCTTCCTCGCCTCGTGTAGAGAGTTGGATGTTTGACCTGAAGACTTCGAGCCGCGCATTAGCAGGGAATTCCTCTAGATGAATCTCCTCATTGAGGACTTTTTCGCCTCTAGGTGACTTATAGCTGAGTACGTGTTCATGACGGATTTTCTCCGCCCCAACAATATCCCTGAGGATAATCCGGCGAGATGGATTACTCATGATCGGTCGAAGCTCAAAATGCCTTTGCAAGTAATTGCGAATATTTTCGTACTGCGGCATTTTGACATCCTCACGCGAAACGATGATCTCAATCACCGTCCCATTTCCCTGCGGAATTCCGTATTTTTCTCTAAGCTCTGGAGTAGCAGGGACCGGGCTTTCCAACTCAAAAGTCGGCACATTGTTCTTCAGTAAAAGCGAACTCGAATAAAAATGATCTCCTTGGAAGGAGCGTACATATCCATAGCCTAGCCCAAAAATGGCATCTTTGAGTCCGCGCCCCCACATGCCACGTACGGGCTTGTCTTCTTTTAAACCGCTTGTCGCTTCTCCATATGTGCCGACTACCTTGTCCATGCGTACATCGTTCATTCCTTCTGCATAATCACGAACGCGGATCAAGGAATTGTCGTGCTTCCTCTTTACCTCAATGATGATTTCGCCGCTAACGGGAGTGCCAGCATCCTCAAGACGGGAATAGCTGTCGTTACTATTGGTAGTAATTTCCACGAGGGCGCGCAGTACATCTTTTCGGATCGCTTGGTCTGCCTGTTGCAGGGCAACCCGGTCCGCATATTGCAATTTGCGACTGCTAATCAAAGTAATATCTTTTTCCAAAGCTTACCTCTTCTTGCTTCGCGTAGGAGTTTCCGCATATTTTCTGGAAAAACCGAGCAGATAAAAGAATTTGTCTTCACATATATCTAAAAATGATGACAGGTCTTTACGGTTATATAAGCTCACATATTCTTTGAATTGATCGAGGTTCCTCTTGAGAGTTTCGGATGAGCTTTCCATTGTACAGAGCAACATACTTCTAAATTCGAATTCGTTGATCTTTGAATTCTTGCCATTTTTCCTGTAATGGATAAATGCATCTGAGGTCTCGATGGAACGGACGAATCTCCCGGCGCGGGTTCTCATTTCGGTTGGCACGCGGCGCAAGGGATGTTGCCCGCCCAACACTTTACCCACTTTCTCTGCGAATCTAAATCCTTTGGGGGTTAATTTGAATCCTTTCACCGTATTGCCAACGATGTAGCCTCTATTCCGGCAATCGCTCCAGCGTCTGCTGACTACTGCAGAATCAGGCCAATGCGGGAATTTCCGAAGAGCAAACCTTTTGGGAAACAATCGGAAACAAGCTGAAATAACGTCCTCTGACGTAATCTCGCCTCCCTGATCGGACAAATAATAAATAGAATAGACAAGCAGATCGGTCAAGGCGATTTTTGTATAAATGTCAGGGTTGAATTTTGGATGATCGCCTTTATGCACGCTGGGACCTTCTTAAAATCAATATATTCATTAGATAAAATCTTACACTATTTCTGTAAGTATATAGTAAATTCTCTTTTGAGAAGGCCTTGATATAGGGAAAGGATAACTTGACAAACCGAATTTTCGCGATATTATTACGTGATACGATATATCGTGAAGCGTTATAACCTGGAGAATATTATGAACCTTGCAGACTTTGGGCGATTCTCAGATCCTGCTTTGCTGATTCTTTCCAGTCTGGCCGATGGCCCTAAACACGGTTACGCCATGATGAGCGACATCGAAACAATGACAGGTGTCCGTCTTGGACCAGGTACCTTATATGGTGCGCTAGCGCGGCTTGAAAAATCTGGCCTGATTAAGTCTATGCCCGCGGAAGATCGTCGGCGCCCCTATCAATTAACCACCAAAGGCATCGCGGCTTTACGTGAACAACTGGCTGTATTGCAAAAACTTGCTTCCACAGGACTCAAGAGGCTTGCTGCATAATGAACGTCCGCAGTTGGCTGATTCATCTCTATCCGCGCCCATGGCGCGAGCGCTATGGAGATGAGTTCGATGCCTTGCTCGAAGAATGCCTGCATTCTCCACTAGATGCGCTGGATATCTTTCTCGGCGCACTCGATGCTCACCTGGAACTCACAAATGAAATGAACTGGAGGTTGATGAACATGACCAATAAACTGCGCACGACGATACTGATCGTCTTTGCCTCATACATCGCATTTATTGTTGCAGGGATGAGTCTGTATGGATTTGCGGATGACAGTCCTTTTATCCCGATGATGAAAACAAATCTAGCTTTATATGCGTCCTGGAGGACTATCCAAATTGGTTCCGTCATTGCATTGCTCTCTGTGGTGATTGGTGGTGCGCCTCTCGCGTGGACTGTGATCTGGCGCGCGTTAAGGTCAAATCGTAGAGACCTGCGTCTTTTGTTGGTCCCCTTATATGCTTTTCTTGTCTTGGTGCTTTACGTTCTATCCGTGGGTTACTTCGCGTTCAACACGCGAATCTCGAATCCGCCTTCTGCATCCACAGCTCATGCATTAATGTGGGGATTGATCGGCATCTTTATCCTCGGCGCGATTGCCAGCACTGTGGCTGTGTGGAAGGTGATCTCCCGTACGGATGTGGAGCAGGAAACCTTCCCTATACTTGGAAGGCAAACTACCATCAAGCTTTATGAATTTGCCTTTACTCCTGCGGTGATCGCAACACTATCCATGCTTGTGATGTTCATCGCCTCTGTTGCCTGGTTTTGGCTGGCTTTTTCCGCCCGGCCTGACTTACTCAATGACAACGTGGGACCGATAATGACCGATACACGCGGCGCACTCTCCTTTACATTGATTCTCATGGCAGTTGCCGTCAGCGCGGCCTCGATTGGATTGGTACGCGGCTATGGAGCGCGTAAACTTGGTTAAGGCGGATACCAAAGAAAATTTCTAGCTGTGTTTAGGGTAATATCATATCCAGAAGAAATTACGCTTCTAGGGAATTGAATTAGATCTAGATCTCTGCAAAAGTCGCATGTAGGTCAGGCTTACGAAGTCCCCGAAAGGGGGTAGCCTGACAGTCTTTTGAAAATATAAGCTTTGGCGGGTTGCCCTGTACGTTCATTGAATAATTTGGATGAACCGTACGGGGTTGCCCCTTTTCAGGGATGCTTCGCGACAAACCCGCCCTACAAAAACTTATGCAAGAGGTCTGCTTAAATTTCTTTTGCGTCCTTCATGTCTAACAACGTGATTGCAGAATAAAACTCATGCAAGAAACGAGATGGGATAGTCGCAAGCAGGCGCGGCTCGGTAAATCCTACGCGTGAGGCAAGAGTGCGAAAGGTCGTATAGGAGAGGGGATATGGAACCCACGGATTCCCAGAGTCAACGTTATATTCAATTAGCAACAAAATGCCATCAGGTTTCAGAAATCTCTGCACGTGACGCAGGATTTTTTCCTTATCTTTAAAGTAATGCAGGGAGTTGGCCATGATTACGCCATCAAGTGGAGGAATCTCGAAGGAGCGTGAAAAATCTGTTTGAACAAGATGGAGATTCGTTGCCGTTTTGAAGTGGACAAGATGCGAATTTTCAAGTTCGTTGAGGCTTCTTCGGTCTTTGTCTACTGCATAGATATCGGCATTTGGTCCGACCAATTCTCGCAAGGCTAATGTAAAAGCACCGGAACCAGCTCCGAGGTCTGCCCATGAGCCGCCGGGTTTTAGGTTCGCAGGTCTGAGGAGATTGACGTGATCGTTATGATTCATAAAAATCCAGTTGACCAATCGATGATAGCAACAGAAGTGTTGTTATTTATGAATAAGATGGTATCACAAGGTACATTCCACTTCTACCTATACATTTTGGTAGGCGATAGCTTGTGAGATAAATATTCTCATTTCATCTTTAAAAATAGTTTGACAAAATCAAACTATTTAGATATGATAAATCAAATTTATTGACTGCTATACGCTTTGTTTTATAGGAACCTAACATGGCACTAAATTTTACGATTATTCTCATTTTGGCCGCGACGGTGGTAACTGGACTACTCGCAGGAGTGAGTCTCGACAAAGCCCTTGTGCAGTTGCCGGCAAGGCATCGTATGGGAGTCGTTGAATTTTCTGCTTTTAGCCGAGCCAATGATTTGGGCAATGGTCTAGTCCTATATCCATTGCTTGGTATCAGTGCAGCTTTGCTGACTATAGGCGCAGCGCTAGCCGCATTTCTGCAAGAAGCTTCACTAGCGCATGCATGGTTGCTCTATGTTTCCGCACTCCTTGCGCTATTGCACTCGGGCGCCACCGCACGTGCGGCCCCAAACATGCTCAGCCTTCGCCAAGCAACTAACAACAAAGCAGTTTTAACCCAGATACTCAATCGCTTTGCTAAGTGGCATAACGTCCGTGCTATTCTGCAATTACTCAATTTTCTGACGCTGATTGCTTATATCGCTGTGCAGTAATAGGGATCTCACTAAGGAGTCTTTAGTGAGGTGCCAGAAAATATATATTCCATGTCACTCTCTTATCAAGCCAACCATAAAAGTTCTCCATTTGTCGCGCCATTGTCCTATTTTGGTCGCGCCGATTTGGCAATTGCAGGGGGAAAAGGAGCAAACTTAGGGGAGTTGGCTCAAGCAGGCTTTGACGTACCACCCGGGTTTATCATCACTACCGCCGCTTATGACTTGCTGCTCCAAACGAATGGATTGCAGACTCAAATGTCTGATGTACTTGCTTCGCTGAACGCTGACGACTCTGCCTCGGTTGCAGATATCAGCCAGCGGATTCGCGACCTGTTACAGCACGCTTCAATACCCAGACGGATAGCAGATGAGGTCATAGACGCTTATCGCCAATTGGGTGAGGGCGCGGTAGCCGTCCGTTCGAGTGCGACCGCTGAGGATCTGCCCGACGCTGCCTTCGCAGGCCAACAGGAAACCTTCTTGAATGTTGTCGGCGAGCAGGCATTGCTGGATGCTGTGCGCGGTTGCTGGGAGTCACTTTGGTCAGAGCGTGCTCTTCTCTATCGCGCCCGCCAGAATGTAGATCAGAATACAGTTAAATTAGCCGTGGTTATTCAGCAAATGGTGCCAGCCGATGTGGCTGGCGTGATGTTCACTGCGAATCCCGTCAGTGGCGAGCGTAATGAACTTGTCATTGATGCCAGCCCTGGCCTTGGTGAAGCAGTGGTTGGAGGGATGGTCACGCCGGATCATTTTGTGGTGGATAAAAGCTCAAAGCGAGTCAAAGAACAGCGACTTGGCAGAAGGGAAGTTATCGTTCGGGCGAAAGCAGGAGGTGGAACCGAGCAAATTAGTCCTACTTCTGAGGTGACGAAATCCGCTGCGTTGCCATCTCAAACGATTCGAAGACTCTCGGAGTTAGGCATTCTCATCGAACGGCATTTTAATTCACCACAGGATATCGAGTGGGCCTGGATAAACGATAAGACCAAAATAGGAAAACTTTTTATCTTGCAGGCACGTCCCATGACCGCTTTACCCGAACCTCTCAAGGTGAATGGGCTGATGCGAGGTATCTTACCTATGCTGGTTGAGATGTGGCCAGCGCGTCCTTACCCGCTCGACCTGACAACTTTTACGGGTGCGGTTGAACGCGCCATTGGAAACTTTCTGGTTACGATGATTGGTGAGAGTGCACCGGACCCTGGCAAGATGCTGCTCGAAGAGGACGGCGTAGTCGTGCGCTTTGAACCGCCTGAACTTCATCTATCAGCAAGCATACTTTATAGACCTTGGATTGCATTCTGGCAAGCACGTCACTATGACCCTTCACACTGGGGGGCTGACCCGCTACTAGCTGAGTTTATAGCCAAAGCACGTGAGCTTGAGAAACGTGATCTACAACCCCTTACATGGAGTCAGATTATTGAAACGCTGCATGAGTCGCTTGCTTTGATTCCACGCGCGATGGTACTGCGGGAGCGCTATTTGCCAAATGCAGTATTAGGCCTTGGCGGTCTATGGCTGTTGCTTAAACTAGCGCGCCATAGTGACCGTTTCGGCACATTAATATCAGGAATAAAAACCAAAACGACCGAAACCAATCAAGCTCTCGAAGACCTAGCAAAACAAATTCGAACTGACCCAGTACTACAGGACTTGTTCGCTCACCATGAATCCCGCGAACTAAAATCTGCACTGGAGGCATCCAAAGAGGGAAAAGCTTTTCTCGAGGGCTTTGAAGCATTCCTCGATCAGTTCGGTCACCGCGAGACGGCGCTTACCATTTCACAGCCAGCCTGGAAAGATCAGCCTGAGATCGTGTTGGGAATCTTGAAAACATTAGCGGAAACAGAACCGCACCAATCTAATAGTTATGAGGC
>WNGA01004926.1_pt1 | contig 19476 bp, 14 predicted proteins | sample 5400061 | NCBI WGS metagenome assembly WNGA01 (sample SAMN13153366, study PRJNA577476) | soil metagenome | isolation source: 100 cm soil or saprolite under grassland replicate 2 | place: USA:California | collected 2016-06-15 | reverse complement strand
CTTCTTTGGAGGACGGCAGATAGCGCCAGTTGACGCGGCCCTGGCCCGATTCGAAAAACGTCTCGACCTTCTCCGCGAGCACATCCCGTACGGCGCCGGTCGCGGCGTTTGCCACGCGCAGGTCTTCGCGCCTGTGGTCGCGTGACGTCGAGACAAACGCGACTTCGCTGCTGTCGGGGCTCCACTGCACATCCGCCCAGGTGCCGCCGCAGACCACGTGATCGCAGAGTGACGAACGATGCGGATCGGCCGGCATCTGCAGTCGCGTCATCTTCTTCTGATCGATATCGATGACGACGCGGTGGATGGTAAAGATCTTCTCGTCGCCCGGGAGCGGGTACTTGTTGACGGTGAGCTTCGGGTGCCCGACGACGGTACTGACGTAGTACATCTCACCGACGCCACGCGAGTCGTGCTGAAACGTGGCGACCTTCTTCGAGTCGGGTGACCACACGACCACCGGTGTATCGCTCTGCACCCAACCGGCGTCATTGGTCGCGTAGCCGAAATCCTTCACGCCATCCATCGTGAGCTGTGTTTCCTGCCCCGTCGCGACGTCGCGTATCCACAAGTTGTAGTCGCGGATGAACGCCGCGCGCTTGCCGTCCGGTGAGAGCACCTGCGCTCCGCCGGCGGCCCCACGGCCGCCACGGCCGCGCGTGGTCTCGCGCGCAGAGGTCGCGGCGTCCTGGGTGCACACGCTCGTTTGGCGATCGCACTTCCACTGGCGATCTGCCACCGAAAAGGCGACGGACTTGCCGTCGCTCGACAATTCGAATTGGCCGAAGGGCAGCGTCAGTGCGGTGTAACTGTTTCCGGTGGCTGTCGACAGCGCCGCGGCAATCGCACCGTGATCGAACGCCGGCTCTCGTGACCCGCGGACAGGGTCGACCAGGATGAATTCGCTGCCGCCCGGAATGGTGTTGCGATACCAGAAGCGATCGGACCGATCGCCGGGAAGCCAGTTTGGTCTGACCGAGGCCCGGAACACCAGCGGCGCCGTGTTGTACGACATCCATCGCTCGGCGCGCGCGTAATCGTCTGCCGTCAGACGGACGCGCGTCGTGTCGCCCTGCTGGGCGACGAGAGGCGTGCCGCAGACGCAAAGTCCAACCACGAGAAGTGCCAAACGACGCATGCAGTCCTCCAGATCGACACTCTACCGCATCAATTATCATTGGCGCGATTGTCCGCACGCGCGATTGAAAGCCGTCACGGCGCCCTCGCGAGGCCTCTTATTCACTCCCCACTGATCGCACGGCTCGTCATCGTCGGCGCGGCCTGTGCTCTTGCTCTCACCATGTGGCTTTGGCCGGCTTCGATTCACATCGTCGCGTGGCCGCCGGATGGTCCGCGGCGGATTGCAGTGTTTTCGCCGTTCATGCGCCTGGCGTGGCTCGGCGCCGCACTCGGTGCTGGACTGCTGGTTGCGTTTTCGACCAACACGCCGGCCGGGCTACGCAGCCGCATGCGAATCCTCGCGCCTCTGCTCCTTCTATTGCTTGTCGCCGTTTCTTATCTGCCCTGGCTGCCCGATCGCGTCCCGCTGCTTCTGATCTTTGCGGGTCCCGTACGGTGGATTGTTGTGGCGTTTGCGGCCTTCGTGATGGCCGGGCGTATCGCGCAGCAGTACGGTTCGCCCACGCTGCAGTGGCCACGCGTGACGGCACGCGCGGTGTTTGTCGTGTCGCTGACAGTTTATGCGCTGTTCGGGATGCGATCGCTGGCCACGATTGGGCTCAAAGGCGACGAGCCGCATTACTTGCTCATCACGCAGAGTCTCTTGCGCGATGGCGATCTGCGAATCGAAAACAACCACCGGAATCGCGACTACCGTGTGTTCTCGCGCGAGGAGCTTCCGCCCGACTACTTGCAGCGCGGCAAAGACGGTGCGATCTATTCGATTCACGCGCCGGGTCTGCCAGCCGTGCTTCTCCCCGCATTTGCCATGGCGCATCAGTACGGGGCGGTCCTGATGCTGTGCGTATTCGGAGCGCTGGCGGCCGCGGGCGTGTTTGAGCTCGCGTCGATGGCGGCACGTCCGCCCATCGCGCTCGCTACATGCGTGGCGATTGCGCTGACCGTCCCGTTTGTCCCATATGCATGGCAGGTGTTTCCGGAGATGGCCGGCGCCGCGATTGTCGCGTGGGCGGCAGTCTGGCTCGTCCGCACGGAAATCAAACCGGCTGCATCGTGGTTCGCGCGCGGGGTGTGTGTCGCCCTGCTCCCCTGGTTCCACACGAAATTCATCATTCTCCTGGCGGGTCTCGCAGCGCTGTTTGGGTGGCAACTCAGAAAGCAGATGGGCGCTGTCGCTGCGCTGCTTGCGCCCATCGCAGTGTCGCTGCTGGCGTGGTTCGCGTTCTTCTACACCATCTATGGCACCTCTGATCCGCAAGCGCCTTACGGCACCTACGCGCGCGATTGGGTCAAGCTCGCGTTCGTGCCGCGCGGCGTCCTCGGCTTGCTTTTCGATCAGAAGTTCGGTCTCGTCGTGTATGCACCCGTTTACCTCCTCGTTCCTGTTGGCGCGTGGCTCGCGCTCCGACCGAATCCGTGGCGATGGCGGGTGGTCGCCGCCACGCTGCTGGCGAGCGCATACATCGTCAGCACCGCGCGCCTCTACATGTGGTGGGGCGGGTGGAGCGCACCAGCTCGATTCCTCGTCCCGGTGTTGCCGCTTGCCGCCGTGCCCTTGGCGGTCGCCCTCGAATGGGCCCGCGCGACGCGAGGGCGCGCCATTGTCTGGACACTTCTCGCGAGCAGCCTCACGATCGCGCTGGTCAGCGCAGCCGTGCCCGGCCAACTGCTGCTGTTCAGCGATGCTCACGGCATCTCGCGCCTCGCCGCAAGCATCCAGGGCAGCGCGCCTCTGACCGCCACGCTGCCGACGTTCACAGAAAACGAATGGCGGCCGCAGTCGCTGATCCCGCGCGGCTACGACGCACGCACTCGGCAGGAAATCGCTGTCCGCGGACGCCTCACGTTGCTGGACAGGTTCCAAGCGACGGGACGACAGCCATTCGATTACGCGCAGCGAAGAGCCCTCACGCGGGAAGAATGGCTGCGCGTCGGCAGCCTGACCGCGGATCTCGATCGTTCGAGCGCCGAGCATCCGCCGGTGCCGGCAGTTGTCACCGAGCGCGTGGCTACTGGTGTCGTCGTCGCGTATATCGACGATCACACCTATCCTGAAGGTGGCGTGTTTTGGACGAAAGGTACCGAGCGTGGAACGGTGCTTGTGAACCCCGGCGGCAATTCACAACTCGTCCTCGTTGTACACGCAGGCCCGGACGGCGCGTTGGTGCTGCTCCGCGTGAATGGGTTGCCAACCGAGATGCGATTGACGGTAAATGAAACACGCGAGATCGAGCTCGACATTCCTGCAGCTGTGCTCTGGGTGCCTATCTCGGTGCAATCCTCCACCGCATTTCGGCCGGCCGACGTGGACCCTCAAACAGCCGACCAACGGCTTCTTGGCTGCCAGGTCAGAGTTCTGGTCCGGTGAGGCATAATCAAACACATCGGTTTCGAAATGCCAGACGAGATCGCTCAGCCCGCACCTGAAAATCCCACAAAGGGCGAGACTGCACCCAAAAAGAAGAAAAAGAAAGTCCGCAGCGCCTGGATCTCGTTTGGCGGGCGTGTGATTGCCCAAATTGTTGGTGCTGCCGCAAGCGTCGTCCTCGGTATCGTCGTCGTTCAGCACGCGCAGCGAAGAGCAGAGGCTCCGGCGGCCGCCTCGACCAGCCCACCCGTCGTTCCGCGCGCCGCTATGGCAACACGCCCGTCAGGAGAAATTGCCCTCGCTGTTCTTCCACTCGATAACTTTTCTGCGGACGCCAAAGAAGAGTACTTCGCTGATGGAATGACCGAGGCGCTGACCGCCGAACTCGCGCAGATCTCCGGGCTCCACGTGATTTCACGCACGTCGACGATGAGATACAAGCAGCAGCGGAAGTCGATTCCCGAAGTCGCGGAGGAGCTCGATGTGGACTTCGTCGTCGAGGGCTCGGTCGTTCGCGCGAACGAACGCGTGCGGGTGACGGCGCAGCTCATTAACGGGCGCACCGACGAGCACGTGTGGGCGCGAAGTTACGATCGCAGGCTGCGGGATGTTCTGTCTCTCCAGGCAACGGTCGCCGCGGCCATCGCCAGCGAGCTCAAAGGTGTTCTGGCAGCGCCGGCGGCCGCGGTTCGCAAGCCTGTCGATCCCGCGGTGTACGATCTGTATCTGCGCGGCCGTCACGCGTGGGCACTCAGAACGCCGGAAGGTTTCGAGAACGCCGTCAAGTACTTCACCGAGGCGACAAGACGGGATCCGGCGTTCGCTCTCGGCTACGCAGGTCTCGCTGACACGTACGTGCTGTACCCCACCGCCAGTCTCGGCGATACCTCGAGCGACAACTACGAAAGAGCCAGGACCGCTGCCGAGAAGGCGCTGGCCCTCGACGAGGGACTCGCCGAAGCGCATACGTCGCTCGGCGCGGTGGATTTCTTCGGCAAACACGATTTTGCCGCCGCATCGCGAGAGTTCGAGCGCGCCTTTCAATTGAACGCCCACTACCCGACCGCACATCAGTGGTACGCGATTGCGCTGTCCGAGCAGGGAAAGCATCAAGAGGCCGCACGTCACGCACGCGAGGCCGTCGACGAGGATCCGCTCAATGGGACGATGCATCAGGCGCTCGGCCTGGTCCTTTATTACGCCCGTCAATACGATGCGGCGGTCAAGTCCGAGCGACGAGCGCTGGCGCTGAACGCGCAGTTGCCGCTTGCGCGAGTGGTCGAGGCGAAGAGCTTGATTCTGCAGGGCAAGCCCGACGAGGCGATTAGCGTGTGCGAGCAGGCGCCGGTGCCGCGAGCGGCTGATGTGGAATTGACGCTCGCCATCGCACACGCACGGGCTGGACGGCGCGAGAAGGCAAACGAGATTTATCAAAGACTCGCGCGCAGTGCGCCGCAGTCGGACGTGCTGCCGGCTCAATGGTACGCGGCGACAGGGAATTATGACGCCGCCTTCGATGCTCTCGCGGCGTCACAAGCGACACTTCCTTCGATGCTCCGAGTCGATCCGCTGTTCGATGACCTGCGCGCGGATCGCCGGTTTGCGGCGGCCATGGGCGCCGAGAAAACCAGATAGGGGCGAGCACGCGTCGCCCTATTTGCAATCGATACAACGCCGGTCGTCAGGCGAGGCACGGCTCGCCCCTATTTGGCTCGCCCTTTGAATCCAGACGTCAGCATCTCCACTTTGAAAGCCGCGCCGCGGCCCACGACGTACAGCGTCTTTTTGTCCTTGCCGGCAAAGGCCAGATTCTGCGGCGCGCGCGACAACGGAATGATGCCAAGCGGTTTGCCTTTCGCGTCGAAGACTTCAACGCCGCCGGACGTTGCGACGTAGACACGTCCCTCGTTGTCAATCGCCAGGCCGTCCGCGCCGGCGGCCATTGCGCCACTCGCGTTTTTGGTGAGCGTCTGATATCTCGCGAAGTTCCTGCGATTCGTTACGGTCCCGTCTGATTTGATATCGAACGCGAGCAGGTACTCTCCGTTGCTGTTGTTCACATACAGCGTTTTCTCGTCGGGACTCAATTGAATGCCGTTCGGGCGCTCGATGTCCTCAGCAATCTTGATCGCCTTGCCGCCAGGAGGGATGTAGTACACGGCGGGCGCAAGCGGCGCCGGGGGCGGAGCAGGCGCGCCCGCCGGGGGCGCGTTCGGCCCCGGCTCGCTGAAGTACACGCCGCCTTTCTTGTCCACCACAAGATCGTTGGGACGGCCGAACGGCTTGCCTTCGAAATTGTCGGCGAGCACGGCCTCGCTGCCTTTCGGATAGAGCACACCGATCTTGGTCTGTCCTGGAGTCGTCTGCACGGAGATCAAGCGGCCTTTGGCATCGAACGCGAGCCCGTTCGATCCGTTTGTGTTCTCGAGAAACACCGATGTCGTGTCGTCCGGTCCAATACGCGTGACGCGATTGGCCTGCGTCTCGGTGAAAATCACGCTGCCGTCGGGCATCGCGATTGGCCCCTCGGTGCCTTGAAAGCCAGACTTGATCACCTTCACCGGCGTACCGCCCTTTACCACACCCGGAATGTCCGGCGCGACGGTGTCGGTGGGCGGCGCCTGCTGTTGGGCGGGTTGTCCGCCGCGGCCTTGCGCAAGCGGTGCAGATGGCAGCGTTACGAATGCGACGACAACGATCAGCAACAATCTAGTCATGCGCCCCCCGATCGCGGAACGGAGCCCCGCGCGACATGCCCTTATTAGGTACGGCCTCCATCACCAGCCGCAGCGCCTCATTTGTCGCGCTCCGCGCGCGGCGCTCACCGCGCGCGTGGCCCATGCGCACGATGACCAATTGATGTGACGGAACGATGAAGGTGTTCTGCCCGCCCGCGCCCGCCGCAAAGTACGCGTCGCGCGGCAGGTTCCACGCGCCATCGCCGTTCACCCAGAACAACCCGCCATAGACCGGCCGCGACCACGCGGGCGCGGGCGTGCTGACGAACTTGGCCCAGCCCTCGGGCAGCACACGGACCCCTTGCCACATCCCGTCCTGCAGATACAACTGTCCGAGTCGCGCCCAGTTGCGTGCCGTGCCGTAATCGTAACCCGTGATCAAAAAGTTGCCGTATGGATCCGTCTCCAGCACCTGCCGTCGAATGCCGAGGCGATCGAACAGCGCGCGCTGCGGCCACGTCAGAAACTCCTCGCCGCGCTTCGTGACGGCAAGCTTCGCAAGATACATCAGCGTGAGCGGATCGCTGTTGCGGTAGCGTCCCTGCGTGTTCGGCGGAAACTGCAGCGGCTGGTGCACCGAGTAGTCGTACGAATTCACCGCGCCCGTATACATGTAAAAGTGATCGGGATAACCCTTGTCGGGGGTGTAATCCGGATCCTGCGTCGCAATAAACCGCAAGCCGCTGCTCATGTGCAGAAGATCTATGACGCGGATCTTGACGCGCGGATCACCGGACGTCTGCCACTCGGGTACAGGCGCCGGCTGCTCGAGTGAGTAGACGCCGTCTTTGACCAGCAGCGCGAAGAGCGTCGACGCGATACTCTTCCCCATCGACCAGCTTTCGAGCTGCGTGTCCTTCGTGATCCCGGGCATATACCGCTCGGCGACGATGTAGCCCCGATACAAGACGACGAACGCCGCCGTGAGTGCTTCGGGATCCGCGAAAGCCGCGTTCACGGCTGCATCGAGCTTGGCTCGATCGATGTCCAGGGAGGGCGTGTGCGGTTCTGCGTCGCCCAGCGGCCAGGCGTGGCTCGCCGCGTCGGGCAGCGTTGTCTTGACGGCGACGGGTTTGAAAAAGATCTGAGACCCTTTGCGATCGGGGGTGTGGATGATGCATCCCTGATCGCCGTAAAAACCTGCTTCGCGTGTGATGCCGTCCAGCGACATGCGCGCCGTTTTGCGCTCGCGATCGATCGACCACGTGGCTTTGTGCGCCGGCTCGGCGGAGGGCATGAGGAACAGGCCGCTGTTCATCGCCGCCTCCGCGGGGTCGCGACCGGAGACGAACACGGCGGAACAGAGAACCTTCGCATACCCGGCGAGACCGAGCTCGAGGGCCGTGCCTTGCGGCCGGTATTGAGGGGGACGCGCGTCTTGCCGAGCGCCAGCGACGATGGTAACCGTCGCCGCGAACGTGACTAGGAATGCAGAGCTCAGGGTTCGACGCATTCCGCGGCCCTTCCATTTCACAGGCGTCAGGCGGCTCAGTTGCCGGTTACCGGTCGCCAATTCAAAGTTGAAGATCAACTCAGACGTCCTGCAACTCGAAAACTAAACTCTGAAGTGGAAACTGGCAACCGGAAACTTCTAGCGGGAAAACTCAATCATCTGATCCGACTTGCCGGTAAGGAAAAATCGCGCCCGCTGGCCAGCCAGTTTATCCGTCCCGCTGCCCACGTCGAGTCCGACCACCTGCGGATACCAGCCACCGCCGCTCATCAGTTTTTTCGGCGCGCTCCACGCCGATGGATCGTTCAGGGTGCGCGCATACGCGATGTAGATCCCCTCGTTGTCGAAGTTTTCGTTGCGTGCGCGATTCAGCAACATCACGTACTGCTCGAGATAGGTGTTCCAGTGGATCGATGGTCCCCAGAACGCATCGGTGAGCGGGTCGCCGTCGTGCCAGGGTCTCATGACTTCAACGAGCGCCGTGCCAGCCGGGTATTCCCACCGCGGCGCGCTGTCTTCGTCGTCGAACACCTCGCGGGGCGGAATCCACGCGCCATGCTGCCAGACGGCGAACGCGCCGGTCGGATTGTCGCGATCTGTCCAGGCCAGCCGGGCCACCGACACGCCTTGCGCGGTGCGCGGCTTCGAGTACTGACTGAAAAACAAATACAGATTCTGCTTCTCTTCGTCCAGCATCGCGCTGAGATCGCCGACACCCCCGAGGATGAAACGGTTGGTCGATGAGCACGCGTAGCTCGACGGAGGAGCCTCCAGCACCGGTCCGAGGTCGCGCCAGGTTTTGCCGTGATTCTCCGATATCGCAGCGCCAATTCGAGGAATCGCGCGGTCGGGACGGCCGCAGACATCGGCCGGCACTTCGTGATGGTAATAGCCGTACCACGTGTCTTCATCGTCAGCAATGACGGTTTCGATCCAGATTCCGTAGCCAGGATGCGGTACGAACTCGACGGAATTAGTGACGCGTCGCAGCCGGTCCAAATCGCGGCCCGCGAGCAGCGATGGAACACCGCCCCATGAGGCCAACGCAAACAGTCGCGGCGTGCCGTCGACGAGATCCCACGTCATCGGCATGTTCGAATCGACATCGTCCGGGACGACGAGTCGAGGCGCCTCGACGAGGCGTGCGGAGGGAAGCGCAGTGCCTTGGGCACCGAGTCCCGCGACCACGGCGAGGGCAGTCAGTGCGGTCACAGCAAGACGCGTCGGCTGAGCCATAGACGAAGAAGGGCGGCACGGAGTCGGTCCGAGCCGCCCTTGTGCTTACCGTCGGGCCCGGTGTGATGTTTACAACGCGGCCTGCTTTCGAAAGCCCTCGCAATCCTCAAAACGTGAACCGTGCCGTCACCTGAAGAGTGCGCGAGTAGTTCGCTTGCGCGGTAACGCGGCCGAAGTTCGCGTTGCCGGCTGCGGTGCTGAACAGCGCCGCATACCAGGGATTGTCGAACAGATTGATGATTTCGAGCCGCAATGTCGCGCGCCGATCGCCACCGACTCGAACATCCTTGTTGATCGCCATGTCGGTCGTGCTGCGCCACGGTGAGTACGCGTCCAGCAGCCGCGGTGCGTCGCCAAATGTGCCTGCTGGGGCTTGCGAGAACGCGTCGGGATTCAGATAGAGGTTGTCATCCGGATTCTTCCGCAGCCGGTCAGTGATGCTGCCTGGCACCTGTACCGCGACACCGGGCACCATGTTCGGCCGCTGGTTGGCACCGAGCAGGTTTGTGTTGTTCGTCGATTGACTCACGCCCAGCGGGAAACCACTCTGCATTTGAATCACGAGCGACACGGTCCAGCCGCCTGCCAGCCAATTGCCGACACCCTCTTTCAACCAGCGCTGCCCCGCGCCAAAAGGCAAGCGGAAAATGGGACTCGCGACAAGTTTGTGCGGCGAGTCCAGCCTGCTGCGGCCGTATTCAGCGTCGAGATTGAAATACGGCGATCCTGGAATCGCGGTGTAGTGGTTCAGGATGCCGGGTGCGTTCGAATAGTAGTTGCCCTGGCCAAACTGGTTGTCGTCGAGACGGCTGTACGTATAGCTGATTCGACCGCCCCACCAACCCGTTGGCCGCTTTGTCACCTGGATCACGCCGGCGTGATACTGCGATCGAGCCATCGTGCCGAATGCCAGGTACACGTTGTCGAATTGCGGAAACGGCCGAAGCAGCTGATTGCGCTGAATCGTCGTGCGCGTGGCAAACGACGCGGCACCCGGCACACCGAGGAACGGATTTGGCACGGTCTGGGTCAGCAGGTTGACGCCATTGACGTTGTTCAGCGGCAGGTATTTCGGATCCACCTGGTTGATGTTGATCTGAGTCGTGGTGCCAGTCGAGGAGCCGCCGAATGTGAGGTGATGCCCGATTGCCCCCATGTACGTCAATCCGATGCTCATGTCGTGAGGCAACTGGCGCTGTATGTCAGCGGAGTACTGATGCACGCGCGGCGCGTCCCTGTCTGGATCGACGAGAGTTACTGCTGTGCTCACGCCGGTGAGCAGCCCGTTTGCATTACCCGAAATCGGCGTGAGCCCACTCGGAAATGGATTGTCGATCGTCGTAATCGGGATTAACGTGTTCTGCTGCAACGACGTTGTCTGCGAGTAGCCGGCCGCACTCTGCACTCCAGACTGCCATGGCGCCCAGAAAATACCGTAACCGGCGCGAACCACGGTTCTGGAGTTCAGGCTATACGCCATTCCCAGGCGCGGAGACGGTTTGATCTTCGGGGGAGATCCCACGTGGTCGGACGCACCGTTTTGTCCGGCGAAGACAAGACCGCCCATCACCTGCCGCGCCGGCGTACCCGCCACAGGATCCGCGGGAATGGTGACATTCAACGGACTCACGACGTTGCGATCGAAGTCGACGATGAGATTGTTGTTGCGCTCGGCGAGGCCGGTCTCGTGTTCCAGCCGCACGCCATAGTTCACAGTCAGCTTCTCGTTCACTCGCCAATCGTCCTGTACGAATACGCCGTAATAGCGAACGTACTCGTTGTACGGACTTGCAAGCGTCAGGCTGCCCGATGCTGGATAGCCGAGAAGGAGGTCCGCGACCGCGTTTTGACTCAGCGCGTTCGGGTTATTGGCATTGCTGCCGGTGAATCGGCCGGTGAACGCATACGTGCCGGCAGATTGGCCATACGACAGCGAATCGACCCCCAGGATGCGGTAGTCCGCGCCAGCCTTGAAGCTGTGCGAGCCGGCAAGCTTCGTCAGCGATCCGTTGATGCCCCAAGAATAGTAATTGGTGTCCGACAAACCGCTCTGACCGGTGTCGTTGTAACCCGTGAAGTCCAGCGTCGGGAACTTCTGCACGACGATGGAGTTGGCGAAGGTCGGGTTGATCCCCGGTACGGTCCGCATGTCGAAGGGATTTGGCAGGCTGTTGTCGTCGCTGAAGGTGTTCATTCCAAACCGCAGTGTCGCGACCGTGCTTGGATTGACCACGTGCGTGTTGTTCAAGACGAAGACACTGACGTCGCGATCGAGGTGGAATGCGGGTGCAGCGTACCGCGCGTTCGGGAAGTAATTCGCGTCGGGCTCGAAAGAGTTCTGAAACAGGTAAACGCCGCTCAACGAGATGGCATCGTTGAAGTGGTGATCGATCTTGACGGACGCCTGCTGCGCCTTCGATTTGATGATGTCCTGTCCCGGCAGATTGATGTTGCCGTCATCGAATTCGGGGTGCAACGTCGGCGCCGGCAGCGCATTGACGAACGCTCGGCCCACAGGGTTGATGCGACCCGCCGGGATGACGTTGTTGGGAAAGGGCAGGCGGTTACCGTTCGCGTCGGTGGTCAGCGGATCGTAGATGATTACCGGCCGCCCCTGCGCATCGGTGAGATTTCGGAAATCGCCGTTCTTCATCGCGGCCGTCGGAACGTGCAGGCCATCGTTCTGCGATTGAGCGTCGCGGTAGCCCTCAACCGCACCCCAGAAAAACGTCTTGCCCCGGACGATCGGACCGCCAAAGCCGCCGCCGGCGTTGCGCCAGTACTGATCGTTGGTTTCGACTCCCCGAATCTCATTGAAGAAGTTTGGCCCGACGAGCGCATTCGGCCGGCTCAAATAGAACCCCGACCCGTGAAATTGGTTGGACCCGGATTTCGCCGTGGTGTTTAGAACGCCGCCGCCAGTCCGGCCCATTTCCGCGTCGTAGGTGTGCACCTGCACGCGAACGTCCTCCACCATTTCCGCGCTGGGGTTGGTTGACGAGCGGTTCTGCAGGTCGGTGACGGGGAATCCATCGAGCAGGTAGTTGTTCGCGCGCACACCGCCGCCGCCCATCGAAAGTGTCGATGCGCCACTCTGGTCCTGCATGCGGTTCCAGTGGGTATCTCCGCTGCTCTGCACGGTCGGCACGGTGACCGCCATCAGAAAAATGTTGCGGCCGACACTCGGCAGCGTCTCGAGCGTCTTGGCGTCGAGCACGTCGGCGTGGGAAGCGTTCGAGGTTTCAATCAACGGCGCATCGGCGGTCACCGTGATCGTTTCCTCGAGGGCGCCGACTTCGAGAACGATGTCCAGAGTGACGAACGTCTGCGTCGCGATCCGGATGTCGCGCCGCTCGAAGGTCTTGAATCCCTGGACCGCCGCCTTCACGGCGTAGTTGCCCGGATCGACAGCGGGAAACGAATATTCGCCCGATTCGTTGCTGACCGTCTCGCGGCTGACGTTTGTCGCTTCGTTGATGAGCGTCACAGTCGCGCCGGGAATGACGCCCTGGGCGTCCTTGACCGCGCCGCGAAGACCACCCTGAAAGGTCTGCGCCTCTAGATCGACGGCGATCGTCGACAGGCCGAAGGCAAGCACCAGACCCACCACTCCATGCAAGACAGTTCGCATAGACGGACATCCTTTCAAACGGGCTTTGGGAGTGCCCTTCAAAATGTGCGAGGTGACGAAAAACTACTACGTCTGCGGCCCCAGGCGCCAGAGAGTTTCATGGCCGCCGATTGTCTCCGGATGTCTTTGGGCCTCGGTAATTCCAGCCCCGGCAGTCTTGCCGCGGACTGCTAGAATGCGAGGATCCGCCGGGGCCGTTGCCCCGCCGTCGTCAAGGAGTTTGCAATGTCACGCATCGGATCACTGCTCGCCGCGACGGCCCTTACGCTCATCGTGGCCATCGCCTCGCCGTGGGCGCAGCAGCCGCCTGCCCAGCCCCAACAGCCGCAGCCCCAACAGCCGCAGCCCCAACAGCCGCAGCCGCAACAGCAACCGCCGCAACCACAGGAGCCGCAGGGCCGCGGCGCCGGTCGTGGCGGCGACCAGCCAGCGGGACGCGGCGAAGGACGCGGCGCTGCTCCGGCCAAGCCGCTCGTACCGGTGGCGGCCAGCACGCTCGCGGCCACGCCAGACAAGTTCATCGGTGAGTACGTGACGCTGGCGGGCACCGTGGAACAAAGTCTCGGCAAGACAACGTTCTCCGTGGATCAGGACCGCACGAAGAGCACGGGCAAAGAGATCCTCGTCATCGCCAATCGGCTCAACGATCCCGTCGAGGTCAACACGTATGTGACCGTGATCGGCGATGTGATCAAGTTCGATCCCGCCGAAGTCACCAAACGCGGTAAGACGCTGCCGCCCGATCTCTCACCTGAGATCGTCGCGAAGTACCAGGGCAAGCCGGCGATTCTCGCAAGCGCCGTGATCAACGCGGCGATGATCGATCTCGCCAAGTTCATCCCGCCGCCGATGACGGCGGAAGAAGCCGCCTACGACAAGTTGATGAAGGGCGTCGGCGCGGCCAACGGCGCGCTCCGCAAAGGCATGGAAGGATCGAACGCCGAGCTCGTGAAGACGAACACCGACATTCTGAAGAAGTCGTTCGTCGATGCCGAGACGTTCTGGAAGACTCGCGGCAAAGCGGATGCTGTGAAGTTCGCGCAGGAAGCCCGCAAAGCTGCCGAGCTCATCGAGCTGGCCGCCACCGCGGGCAAGTGGGACGATGTGAAGACGCACGTGAATACGCTCGGTCAGCAGTGCGCCGGGTGCCACGGCGTGTATCGCGAGCGTGGTGAGGACGGATCGTTCTTCATCAAGCCTGGTAGTACTAAGTAGCGCCGAAGTCGCCGAAGGAACCGAAGGGCCGAAGGGAAAAGGCGTCTGAGTAGTGGCGGGGCTTCAGCCCCGCCGGAGAAAGCCACATGAAAAAAACTGTTCTGACGTTTGGTGTGATGTTGCTCGTGAGCGCGCTTGCTTCTGCGCAGCAACCACCCGCGGGCGCGCAGGGCCGCGGCGGCCGGGGCGAGCGGCCGGCTCCCGATCCGCGCTCGATGGGGGGCGGCGACTGTGCTCGTAATCCATACAACTGCGTGGATACTCCAAACCCGCTCCCGTCGGTCAGCACGGTCTGGCTGGAAGAGATGACGTGGATGGACGTCCGCGACGCGATCAAGGCGGGCAAGAAGACCGTTATCGTCCCCACCGGCGGCATCGAGCCAAATGGACCCTGGCTGGCGCTCGGCAAGCACAATTACGTGCTGCAGGCGAATTGTGCAGCGATCGCGCGCAAGCTGGGTAACGCGCTCTGCGCCCCAATTGTCAAATTCGTGCCCGAAGGCGACTACGCGACCAAGAGCGGCCACATGGCCAGTCCCGGCACGATCACGATGAGAGAGGAAACCTTCCGCGCGATTCTCGAAGACGTTGCGCGCAGCATGCAGGCGCACGGCTTCGAGAACGTCATCTTCATCGGCGACAGCGGCGGTAATCAGGCGGGGCAGAAAGCCGTCGCGGAAAAGCTCAACGCCGAATGGAGCGGCAAAACGGTCGTGGCGCACATTCCCGAGTACTACGACTACGCCGGCGTCGCAAAGTACATGGCCGACCAGGGCCTCATCAAGGACGGCCAAAGCGACAACATGCACGACGATCCCATCATCTCGCTGAACATGTTCATCACCGATCCGAACTCGATCCGTTACGAGCAGCGGGTGAAAGCCGGCAAAGCTACGATCAACGGCGTGTCGCTCGCCGACAAGACGAAAAACGCCGAGCTCGCCAGGAAGATCGTCGAGTTCCGCGCGAACGTGACCGCGGAAGCGATCAAGAAGGCGATCGCGAACAAGGGCAGGTCAACGACGACCGCGCGGTAGCAGGGGGCAGGGATCAGGTTTCAGCGATCAGATTTCAGGTTCAATCATCGGAGCAGGGCGGCAGGGGAAAGTCCGCGCCGCCCTGTGCTTTCTCAAGCCAGATGAACCGCCTCGCGTCGATTCTCCTCTTCCTCGCTTTCGCCGCGCCTGTGTTTGCGCAGGATCGGTACGCTCCCCTCATCGACGGTATTCTCGCGGCGTGGAACGTCGCGGACGTCGTCTGCCTGGGCGAGGGTCACGCTCGAAAGAAGGATTCGGATCTGCGGCTGTCGCTGGTGCGCGATCCACGCTTCGTCCGGCGCGTCCGAGCAGTGGTCGTCGAGATGGCCAATGGCACCTATCAACCCGTGCTCGATCGTTTCATCCTCGACGGCGCCGCGATGTCGCGCGACGAGCTCTCCGTCGTGTGGCGCAACGCGACAGCCGCGGAGGTCTGGGAATCGCCTATCTATGAGGAGTTCCTTCGCGCCATCCGCGAAGTCAATCTCGCGCTGCCGCGTGATCAACGCGTGCGCGTGATCGCCGGCGACACGGCAATCGACTGGCAAACAGTGACGACAGCCGAACAGCTCGCGAGCCTGATGAAAAGTGGTCAGCTCAATCGGGGCGGCAATATCCGGGACCTGATCGCGCAGCAGGTTCTCGACAAAGACATCAAGGCGCTTGCGATCTATGGATCGGGACATTGCTTGAACGTCGGCATGGGATTTCCCGGCGAGCTCGCGAGCAAATATCCCAGTCGCATGTGGTCGGTCTCAGGCTTCCTCGGAGAAGAGGGCGCACGCACAGGCCGAGAGGTGTTCGGTCTTGGCGACAATCCCGCGTACGTCGTCGTCCGCGGGACAAAATACGCACAACTGCCCGCCAACGCGATGTTCGTTGGCCGTCCCACCTTGACCGTCGGCAACAGCGTGGACGCCATTGTGTGGTACGGCGACACGTCGGATCCGGTTGTCCGCGCCGATCTGACAGAGCTCCAGAGGAAATACGGTGCCGAGTTGGCGCGGCGTGCACGGCTGATGAAGGAGGCGACGAAGCTCGCTCGTTGACGTTCGTCGGCCATGGACATACGATGTACATAGGCATAGCGCAGCAGGAGTCCACGTGGCAGGAGCCATCGAACGAATCGTCGTCCAGGCGACACCGCGGGAAAAGAAGGCCATTACAGCGAAGGCGAAGCGACTCGGATTATCGATTTCGGAGCTGATGCGCCGCGCAGCCACCGCCTATAACACGACCGAAGCCGAAGCGGAGCTCGGCAGTCTCGCCGACGCCGCAAAAGCCGCTGCCGAACGCGCGAGCGCGTCGATCGATGACGCCTTGCAATTCATCGAAGCCAGCAACAAACGTATTGCAGCGCTCGAACGCAAGGCGAAGCGCACCACGCGCAAGGCCATCGCGTGAGCGTGACTGAGCGCGTGTGGGGCGCCCTCACCGCGATCATCAAGCTCGAAGACAAGGTCACCCGCCAGTCAGAAGCGATGAAGGCACAGGAGGCCAAAATCGAAGATTTGACGGTGCGCGTGATTCGCCTCGAGGCGCAGCTGGAGCTGCTGACGAGCGCCGCACTCGCCAGGCGCCTCGCGCGCGGCGACCAATCACCTGGCTGAGGCGATCACCCCGCAGATCGCCGTTCGGTTTCCAGAGTTAGTACCGATAGTGCTCCGCCTTATATGGTCCCTCCACAGGCACGCCGATGTAGTCCGCTTGATCCTGCGAGAGCCTCGTCAGCTTCACGCCGAGATGATCGAGATGGAGCCGCGCGACTTCTTCGTCGAGCTTCTTCGGCAGCATGAGCACCTGCAAGCCAATCGCGTCCGCGTTCTTGTGCAGCTCGATCTGCGCGAGCACCTGATTTGTGAACGAGGCAGACATCACGAAGCTCGGATGACCCGTGGCACAACCCAGATTCAGCAGTCGTCCTTCAGCCAGCACGAGCACGGAGTGACCGTCGGGGAACACCCACTCGTCGTACTGCGGCTTGATGTTGATCTTCTTGATACCCGGATACTTCTTGAGACCCGCCATATCGATCTCGTTGTCGAAGTGTCCGATGTTGCCGACGATCGCGTTGTGCTTCATGCGCCTCATGTCGTCGACGGCGATGATCCGGAAGTTGCCGGTCGCGGTGATGAAAATGTCCGCCTTCTCGATCACGTCCTCGAGCGTCGCCACTTCGAAGCCTTCCATGGCGGCCTGCAGCGCGCAAATCGGATCGATTTCCGTGATCACGACGCGGCAGCCTTGCCCCCTCAGCGACTGCGCGCAGCCCTTCCCCACCTCTCCGTAGCCGCACACCACCGCGAGTTTGCCGCCGAGCATCACGTCGGTGGCGCGCGCCAATCCGTCCGGGAGTGAGTGGCGGCACCCGTAGATGTTGTCGAACTTGCTCTTCGTCACCGAGTCGTTGACGTTGATCGCCGGGAACAGCAACGTCCCCGACTTCATCATCTCGTAGAGGCGATGGACGCCGGTTGTCGTCTCTTCAGAGACGCCGCGAATCCCCTTTGCGATGGTCGTCCAGCGGCCCGGATGCGTCGCGAGCTCCGCGCGGATCGTGTCCAGAATGACACCCCACTCTTCCGGGTCCTTCTCAGGATCGAACGTTGGCAGCACGCCGGCCTTCTCGAATTCATAGGCTTTGTGCACGAACAGCGTCGCATCGCCGCCGTCGTCGACAATCAGTGTCGGTCCAATGGCGCGAGAGCCGTCGGCGCCGACTGGTTCAGGCCACACCAGGGCCTGCACTGTGCACCACCAGTACTCCTCGAGCGTCTCGCCTTTCCAGGCATACACAGGAATGCCTCGCGGGCTCGCGGGTGTGCCGCCCGTTTCAGGCCGCCCGACGACGACTGCGGCAGCCGCGTGATCCTGTGTCGAGAAGATGTTGCACGAGACCCAGCGGACATCCGCGCCGAGGTCGGCAAGCGTCTCGATGAGAACAGCGGTTTGCACGGTCATGTGCAGGCTGCCCATTACGCGCGCGCCTGCAAGCGGTTGCGTCCCCGCGTAGCGGGCGCGAATGGCCATGAGGCCGGGCATCTCGTGCTCGGCGAGGCGTATTTCCTTGCGGCCCCATTCCGCGAGATCGAGATTGGCTACCTTGTATGGTTCACGGCCGGCTTGCAGGGCCGCGTCGAAGGCGTGAAGTTCTTTCAGTGCGGTAGACATTTATGCTCCTTTGAACAAACAAGTAATGGCGGTCGGCGGGGCTAAAGCCCCGCCACTACAGTCGCGTCGCCACCGCGGCAAACAACGCGGGACCTTTCGCATCGGTATCGACCGGCAATGCGTGCACCCGCACGTCCGCGAAGCCCTCTGCGATGAGAAGCTTGCGGATCTGCTTTTCCGAAAATCCAAGCCACACATGGCCCATCTGCTGCTGATACTCCGCGCGATCATGCGGCAGCATGTCGACGATGAGGGCGCGCCCTCCCGGTTTCAGCACGCGCGCGCATTCAGCAAGACATCGACCCGGCTCCGGCACGTGGTGGAGCACGAGCGCCATGACGGCCGTGTCGAGCGCAGCCTCGTCGACGGGCAACGCTTCGAGACTGCCGAGCCGAAACTCGGCAGACGCGACGTCCTTGAGCCGTGCGCGAGCGACGCGCAGCATGTCGGCCGAGCCATCCACGCCGATGACGCGGCTGACATACGGCGCAAGCGCCGCGGCAATTTGCCCGGTGCCGCAGCCCAAATCTCCGACGGTCATCGTGGGATCGAGCAGCGCGAGGAACGCATGCAAATGAAAGGCGCGTCCGAAGAGCTCTTCGCGCAAATGGTCCCAACGGCCAGACGCGGTGGAAAAGAACTCCTGTGATTTCGACTGGCGACGAGCGAGGACCGAGCGGAGCCGGCGTTCGTCGTGATCTGCAACGGCCGTCGTCGACACCCGTTCGCGGATGACCGTCCACAGCCGGCGCGCCGTCGTGTCGAGATCGTCGATGGACATGCTGTAGTAACGGCTCGTGCCATCGCGGCGCGAGGTCACCCAGCCATCATCGCCGAGCGTCTTCAGGTGCCGGCTGACGGTCGACTGCGGCAGCTGAAGGACGGAGCAGAGTTCCGAAACGGTGAGCTCGTGCCGCTCGAGCGCGAGGGTCATCCGGCAACGGATGGGGTCCGATAGCGCCGCCATATGCTCGAGCATCGTGCCGACGTCGTCTGCCACGATCGGGATAACCTTTGGCGTCTTCATCCGTTCATCCGGATTGTAGGTTTTAATGGGATGTCTGTCAAATGGGACGTTGCAACCTTTTGCCGCGTTGGTCCGTCTATGTGCCCAAAGCGTATAATCCGCAGGCACATATGGACCGATTCAGACCCCAGGCGCACCTGCCTCTCACACCGGTCGCATTCGAGATCCTCCTCGCCCTGGCCGACGGCGAACGACATGGGTACAGCATCATGCGCGAGGTCGCCGAGCGATCGTCCGGCGCCATCACGCTCCATCCGGGCACGCTCTACCGCGCCCTCGCGCGGTTGCTCGAAAGCGGACTCATCGAAGAACTGGACGAACGGCCGCATGTCGAGAACGACGACGAAAGGCGTCGGTACTATCGGTTGACGCCGCACGGAATCGCTGTCGCACGCGCCGAAGCGGAGCGGCTCGCGGGACAACTGGCGGCAGCGCGTCACCGCAAGCTGCTCAAAGGACG
>WNGA01004925.1_pt1 | contig 19476 bp, 16 predicted proteins | sample 5400061 | NCBI WGS metagenome assembly WNGA01 (sample SAMN13153366, study PRJNA577476) | soil metagenome | isolation source: 100 cm soil or saprolite under grassland replicate 2 | place: USA:California | collected 2016-06-15 | reverse complement strand
CTCGATCTCGCGCGTCCGCGTCAGCCCGAGAGCGGCCAGACGCGGCAGGGTCTTGTAGATCTGGCTCTGCGACGGCGTCCAGATGTGGGCGACGCTGCTAGCCGCGAGGCGCGCAAGGTCATAGCCGGAGGCTTCACCGAAGGCCACCAGGCCAAGCACGGCAGCCTCGGTCGTTGTCAGCGAGTTTGGCGAGTTCTCGATGAGACTATAGTTCCAGAGAATAGGAACAGATGGAACCGCTAGGAGGCGAGATGAACGAGATCACTGCTGAAGCGACGGTCGATATCGATGCCTCGCCGAGCGAGGTGTGGCGGTCGCTAACCGACCCCGCAAGGCTCAAGCAGTACTACCTCGGCGCCGAGGTGGAGACAGACTGGCAGGTAGGGAGGCCGATCACCTTCAAGGGCGATTGGGAAGGAAAGCCCTACGAAGATCAGGGCGAGATCCTCGCCTTCGAGCCGGAGCTGAAGCTCGCCTACTCGCACTTCAGCGCGATGAGCGGCAAGCCTGACGCGCCGGAGAACTACCACGTCGTGGAAGTCACGCTCGACGAGCGCGAGGGGGCGACCCGCGTCACCTTGCGCCAATCCAACCTCAAGGGAGGCGCGACGGACGAGGATCGCGCGAATCGCGACGACCACGAGAAGAACTGGAAGCAAATGCTCGACGGACTAAAGAAGACGACGGAGCGATAGGCCTCTCGCCGCTACCAGCACTAGGGGCGTGTCCGGAAAGTCGGCGTTTGCGGTCCGGTGGGGGTCCTACGCTCGAGGTGGAGGTTTTGTCGAGCGAGGGAGGGTTGGCGGTGGCGATGGGTGAGGCGCGGACGAAGGAGGGGGCGCGGCAGATCGCGATGGTCTGCTTGGACGAGCTGGTGCCCGCGGACGATCGTTACCGGCGGATCGATCAGATCGTCGGCGAGTGGGGTTTTGTGCGTGCGGCGGCTCGGCCCTATTACGTCGAGGGCGTCGGCCGGCCGTCGGTCGATCCGACGGTGCTGTTGAAGTTGATGCTGGCGGGTGCGTTGGAGGGGATCGGTTCGATGCGCGAGCTGTTGCGGGTCGCGGATCTGCGTCTCGATCTGCGTCTCTTCCTCGGTTACGGCTTGGGCGAGCGGCTGCCCGCGCATCAGACGATCTCGGAGGCGCAGACGCAGCGTTTCGCCGACGGCGAGGTGTTCGAGCGGCTGTTCCTGCACACGGTCGCGTTGTGCAAGCAGCAGGGGCTGATCGAGGGCAGCCACCTTTCGGTCGACGGTTTCCACGCCGAGGCGAACGCGGCCCTGCGCAGTCTGCGCGCCAGCCTGGAACCGATCGCCGGTGACGGGCAGGACGAGCCGCGAGCCGAAGACGCCGGCGCCAGCGGGCCGCCGCAGCTGCGGCTGGCCGAGCCGCGTTCGGGGCCGACGCCGAAACGGAAAGCGACGAACGCGACCGCTGTCTCGACGACCGATCCAGACGCGCGGCTGAAGGGAAAGCCGGGCCAGCGTCCGCACCTCGTCTACCGCGGCCAGGTCGGCGTCGATCCGGAGAAGCGTTGTGTCGCGAGCTGCCTCGGCGAGCGCGCCGAGGGTCATGAGGGCGACGCGCTCACGCCGCTGCTCGACCGTGTCCGCTTCGCGCTGCCGGAGCTCGCGAGTGTCGGCGCCGACCAGGGCTTCGCGGCCGAGCGCGTCTGGCAGGCGACCGCCGAACGAGGGATCGTCGCGCACATCCCGCCGCAGAAGACGATGCTGCCGCGCGACGGTCGCGAGCCGCGCACGAACGCGCAGCGGCTCGCGCTCGAGGCTCGGAAACGCGCGAAAAGCGACGCCGGTGTCTGGGCGCACCGGCGACGGATGGCCGACGCCGAGGGCGTGATCGCCGAGCTGAAGAACCAGCACGGGCTCGGCCGCGTCCGCTGCCGCGGCACTCCCGCCTTCCATGTGCAACTTCTGCTCGGCTGCGCCGCGATCAACCTGAAACGGCTCGCCGCGCACGCACCAACCGCTCACGAGGGCGTCGCCGCAGCGCCGACAGCGGCCACCGCCGCGCTCAACACGGGCAACGATCGGCGCGAACGAGCCAGTCAGCGACCGTCGATCCGCTTCAGCCGCCAGCAACTCGCCTGGACGACAAGCCTCTGTCTCAACTGACCTCATGACAACCCGTTTCCGGACAAGCCCCTAGTAGAACTTTGTTAGCTGGTTGAAGGGTCCTCTGCTTCTTCGTCGAAGGGTGTCCGCGTCAGCGGTCATCGTTGGAGGAGGAGTAGATGGAGGCTGTGTTTGCACTGGAGATGCCGGCGGTCGAGGTGCGCGACCGGCTGGTCGGCTTCGTTGAGGAGGTGGCGGAGCGGCTGCCGCTGCGGCGGCAGCGTGAGAACGCGCTTTTGTATGTGCGTGGTCTGGTCGAGCAGGGGGGCCGCAAGAGCTTGCAGCCGACGCTGTTTCGGCTGGAGGAGACGCCGGCCCGGTACGAGTCGATGCAGCAGTTTCTGGCCGACTCGCCCTGGGAGCCGGGGCTGCTGCTGCGCGCCTGCGCGGAGCGGGTGGCGCCCGAGATCGGTGTCATCGCCTGGGTCGTCGATGACACCGGGATCGTCAAGGACGGCAAGCACTCGCCGGGGGTGAAGCGCCAGTACTCGGGCACGCTCGGCAAGATCGGCAACTGCCAGATCACGGTCAGCGTGCACGCGGTCGGGCAGCGGGGCACGCTGCCGCTCGGCTGGCAGCTGTACCTGCCCGAGGAGTGGTGCGACGACCCCGGGCGGCGGCGGAAGGCGAAGGTCCCGGAGGCGGTCTGTTTCCAGACGAAGCCGGCGCTCGCCGGTGCTCTGTGCGCGGACGCCGCTGGTTGGGAGATTCCGACAGCGCCGATTCTTGCCGACTCGGCCTACGGCGACGACGCGGCCTTCCGCAGCAACCTGCATGCGCTTGAGCTCGAGTACGTGGTCGCGGTGCGGGCCGAGACGAGCGTCTACGGGCCGGAGACGACCTTCGCGGTGCCCGAGCGCAACGGCACGACCGGCCGGCCGCGTAGCGTCGCTCGCCCCGACCGCAAGCCCGAGTCGATGCGTGCGCTCGCCGAGCGACTGCCAAGGCGCGCCTGGCTGACGCTGCCTTGCCGGACAACACCGGCCGGCGAGGAGGTCTCGGGCCGTTTCGCGTTTGTCCGTGTCGTCGCCACGCATCCGGTCCGCAACGACCATCAGCCGCCGCGTGAGGAGTGGCTGATCGTCGAGTGGCCTGCCGATGCCGACGCGCCGAGCGACTACTGGCTCTCGAACCTGCCCGCCGACACGAGCCGCGAGCGGCTCGCCCGCCTCGCGCGGCTGCGCTGGACGATCGAGCTCGACTACCGGCAACTGAAAGGCGAGCTCGGGCTCGACCACTACGAAGGCAGAAGCTACCCCGGCTTCCACCACCACACCGCGCTCGTCACCTGCGCCCACGCCTTCCTCACGCTCGAGCGCCTATGCCCGCCAGCCCGGCGGCCGGCCTGACACTGCCGCAGGCGGTGCTGCTCCTACAGCCCGTCCTACGCTGCTGGGCCGACCGCTGCCGCACCTGCCACCAAACCATCGACCTCAACCAACTCGAGCTCATCGCAAGACGTGAGTAACAAAGTCCTACTAGAGCGCCCCCGGCAGGCCTCCGGCGGCCAACCTCTCGGGCTGACCGGCCGGAGGCCGTCCAGCGATCCTTTAGAGCGCGGCGCGCGATAGCGGTTCCGCCGCGCCTCCACCGATGCTGGATCGACGCGAGGAAGGCGACTTACTTGGTCGGCTGGTAGAAGAAGTAGTCGGCCGTGTAAGGCACAAACGCCTTATTACCGACGTCTGTTACCGAGCTGCAGCCCGTCTTCGGTGCGAGCCCTCCAGTGGTGTTCAGCCGCTGGACGAAGGTGGTGTTCGCCAGCTTTTCGCCACCGGTCGGTCCGTTCTGGTGTCCAACCGCATCGAGCAGGAGCCAGGCAATCGCTTCCTGGTCGACGGTGACCGCTCCATTGGGTTGGTGCACCTTGGCCCAGACCCTGCTCGTGTCCTTGTCCTGCCACGTGGCGCGGATGATGCCATCGGCCACCACCTTTGGATCAGCGTTAGGTTCATCCGGGTTGGGGCTGTTGTAGTGGGTGATGATTTGCACACCGTCTTCGCCGGAGAGGGTGGCCTGCGGCGTGAAGAGTACGTAGGCGACGCCGGCGCCTGAGGGCTGGCAGACGTAGTTCTGGGTGCCGACAGCGTGAGTCCCCAGGAACAGCTTGTTCCCCGCTGGCACCGGCGCCATGTCGACGGGCAGGGGTGGCGGTGTAATAGCGCCGGTCGTGGCCGCCTGCGGCGACGAGGGCGTGAAAGCCGTAATAGTGGCGACTGCCGCCAACACCATGCCTGCTACGGCCAAACCTCCGATCGTTCCGAACAACTTTGACTTCAAAGTCCTATACGACATTTTGATTTCTCCTTATTCGCCTTGTGGGGGGTTTGTTGCGACGGCCGCCGTCAGTACGACGGGCACTAGTGCAGTCACCTTCCATTCTCTAATTCGTGTTCACCTCCGTCATCGAGTAAGCGAGACGACATCGTGCGGCCCGCGAGGTTTCGTTCGCACCGTGGCAACCCCCCTGTCTTTTGAAGCCGACGTCCTAGTGGTGGACGAGAGCCGTCGAGCCCTTCGAGGCGAGCTGGATCCGCGCGGCATGCACAAGCACCTCGCGCAGGCGTCCGTCTTCCTGCCCCCGTGACGCTCGGGCGCACGCTCGCCGAGGCGGGCGTTTTGTCGTTTCGTCGAGTCGACGCTGTTGCAGCAATGCCGGTCTCCTTTGGGTCGGAGGGCCTCGACGGCCTACTAGCCGCCGACGGCCAGAGCACGAACGCCAGCACGGCTCCCGTTCGCTGCGCTCGCACTCCGACTGCGACGCTCGCGACTCGTCCGCCTCATGGCTCGCATGGACGGCGGCTGCCATCGCCGTACTCGCGCTCCTCGCAGCGCTTCCGGCTCTCGGATTCGACCTGCGGTGTCGCTGATCAGCTCCTCGAGGGCAGGGGGCCTCCGCGGAGGCCCCCTGCTGATTCGCGTGGTCGGTGGGTCAGTCCTGGATCAGGATGTCGAGGCCGGTGCCGCCGTCGAGGATGTCGAGACCGGGGCCGCCGACCAGGATGTCGTCGCCGTCGCCGCCGAGTAGAACGTCGTCCCCGGCACCGCCCTGCAGGACGTCGTCGCCAGCGCCGCCGTCGAGCGTGAGCGCGACTGAGTTGTCCGCGAATCCTCCTGCATCGATGAGGTCGGAGCCGTCGAGGGCCTTGACGAGGAGCGTGTCGCTGACGGGCTCGGCGTTCGCGACGTTGACCGCGGCCGCGAGGCCAAGCACGCTGGCCACGCCGTGGTTGCCGACGACCGCGATGAAGTCGTTGCCGTTGGTGCCGCTGACGATCACGTGGTCCGGCTGGCCGTCGCCGCCGCCCGTGGCTGCGAGGTCGAGGTTCACCTTGTCGACGTCGGTTCCGGTCAGGTCGTTGACGGTGATCGTGTCGACGCCGCCGAGGGCGTTGAAGTCGACCTGCTCGACGCCGGCGGTGTCCATGGTGATGGTGGCGATGTCGCGCGTGAACCTGAGGCGGTTGCCGTTCGCCGACAGGTCGACCTTCTCGGCGATGTTCGCGCCGTTGAAGAGCAGCGTGTCGGTGCCGTCCTGGCCCTCGACGATGTCGCTGCCCTCGCCCGGGTTCCAGACGAACGTGTCGTCGCCGGGCCCCAGGAACGCGGTGTCGTTGCCGGCGTTGCCGTCGATCGAGTCGTCTCCGCTCCCGCCGAGCAGTGTGTCGACGCCGGCTCCGCCGGCGAGAATGAGCTTGATCGCGCTCGCTGCGAGTGCAGATGCGTCGACCGAGTCGTCGCCGCCGCGCCCGTCGATCGCGAGCGTGTCGGCGGATGCCTCCGCGTTCGTCACCTGCACCGTCGCAGCGAGGCCGCTCACCCGTGCCGAGCCGTCGACGCCGGTGGCGGTGATGCGGTCGTTGCCCGCGGTGCCGTTGACGATGACGCTGTCGATCTGGCCGTCGCCGCCGCCCGCGGCGGCCGCGAGGTCGAGCGTGAGCGTGTCGACGTCGGTGCCGGTGAGGTCGGCGACGTTGACGGTGTCGGCACCACCGAGCGCGTTGAAGTCGACCTGCTCGACACCGGCCGTGTCCATGACGATGTTGCCGGGGTTGCGGAAGAACCTGAGGCGGTTGCCGTTCGCAGACACGTCAACGGTCTCGGGGCCGTTGGCGCCGTTGAAGAGCATCGTGTCGGTGCCGTCCTGGCCCTCGACGATGTCGCTGCCGTCGCCCGGATCCCAGACGAACGTGTCGTCGCCGGCGCCCAGGAATCCGACGTCGTCGCCGCGGTTGCCGTCGATCGAGTCGCTCCCATCGCCGCCGAACAGCGTCTCCGCACCGGAGCCGCCGAGCAGCGTGTCGTTGCCGTCGCCGCCGTCGATCGTCGTCGGGATTGTGTCGGTGAAAACGCCGTTGCTCTCGTCGACGCGCACCCGGTCGTCGCCCGCGCGGGCGTCCAGTTCGATCTCCGCGACGCGGTCGCGCTCGAAGCTGAAGTCGGCGGAGCCGTCCTCGTCCACGTCGACCTCGAGGTTGCCCGCGTCGCCGGCCCGAAGGCGGAGCGCGATCTTCTCGCTTGCGTTTGTGCCCTCGATCTTCAGTGCCCCGTGCTTGAGCTTCGGGCGCTTGAATTTGTCGTGCTTGAGCGGATGCGTCGGCTTTTCGGAAGAGACGGCCGGTTTGGCAGTTCCCTGCGCGGCCGCGATCCCGATTGCGCCGGCTGCGACCGCCGCCCCGGCGAGCACAGCCGCGAGTCGCGCAGTGCGCAACTCCGTGATTCGAACGAGGTGCTTCATCTGTGCAGGTCTCCTCTCGTATGAGCCGCGGTGCGGCTCGGAGATGTCGTTGTCCAAGCGATGGTGGAAGCGGCGGCCGCGCGCTCGCACCGTGGCGACCCCCCTGTCTTTTGCTCAGCGCGGGCGTCGCGCTCGAGCAAGGATCGGCCGCGACGCAGCCGACTGACGCGGCGTTCCGAGAAACGTCGAACCCGGTCCGGCTCGAGATGGTGCGAACCGGGAGTGCATAGGATCGTCGCCGTGAGCGGGAGAGCTGTTCGCCGGGTTGTGACGGGCACGATCGACGGCCGTTCGCACGTTGTCCGAGACGATCTCGTCCAGGCCGTCACCGTCGCGCCGCTTCCCGGCTACGCGTGGCACCGTCTCTGGGGTTTCGATCGTCGACCCGGCGACCCGACGAGCGCCGAACTCGACAGTCCGCCGGCGCACTTCCCACCGCCCGGCGGTCTTCGATACCACGTCTATACGGTCCCCCCATACCATTCCCAGCCTTCGCAAACGCTCTCGGGCGAGGACGAGCGAGAGCTCGAAGAGCGGCTTCCCGGACGGGCCGCCTACATGGAATCGGCGCAGGACGGGATGCACCGTACGCCGACCGTCGATCTTATCTGCGTGCTGTCAGGGGAGATCTGGCTCGAACTCGACGCTGAGGAGGTCCTCCTTCGGGAGGGCGACTGCGTGGTTCAGAACGGTACGAGACACGCCTGGCGGAACAAGAGCGACAGCCCCTGCACGATGGCCGCCGTGCTCGTCGGCGTAGACGCGCGCTGATCCCCTACGCCGGGACCAGAGCGCGCCCTGCGAGTGCGCCGGGAAGCTCGTCTCTCGAGTCGACCTGTAGCTTGCGGTAGACGCTCGTGAGATGACCTTCGACCGTGCGCGCCGTGACGAAGAGGGTCTGGGCGATCTCGCGGTTGCTGAGGCCCCGGCCGGCGAACTCGGCGACGCGGCGCTCGCTGGCCGTCAGTGAATCGAGCCCCCTGAGAACGACGCGGCGCGGCCGCGCACCGGTTGCACGGAGCTCGGTCTCGGCGTACGCGGCGAGGGGTCTGGCGCCCGCGCGGTGAGCAGTGTCGAGTGCCTCGCGGAGCAGCTCGCGCGCCTCGGTGCGCCGGTTGCGCCGCCGGAGCAGCCCGCCGAGGTCGGCGAGTGCGCGTGCTCTCGCCAAGCTTGCGTCGCCCTCCTCGAACGCGTCGACGGCTTCGCGGAGCAGAGACGCTCCACGGTCACCGCCGGCAATGACGCCGGCGGCACGCTTCGCCACGCCGAGCGCGCGCGGGGTGCCGAATGCCCGGGCGAGCTCGAGCTCCTCATCTGCGAGGCGTCCCGCCGATTCGCGATCGCCGAGCGCGAGATGCGCGAGCGCGGCTTCCGATCGCCAGGGGAGATAGCTCGGGCAGGTGATCGCCGCTCGTGTGAGCGCCAGGCCAACGGCCAGGAAGTCCTCCAGCCCTTCCGCGACTCGTCCCTGTTCGACGCGCAGCCGGCCGCGGGCGACGCGAAGGACTGCAGCCGTGATCGATCCGCTCTCTGCTTCGGAGTCGAGCGGTAGCGCCAGCTCGGCCGCGTCGAGCTCGCCCTGATCCACGAGCGTCTCGACGAGCACACCGGCGTTCAGGACGCGGTACAGGGTTGGCGCGGGGAGCTCGCACGCGACAAGTGCCGTCCGGGCGTCTCCCTCGGCGGCGATCAGATCGCCGCGGCGAAGCGCGATCCAGCCGCGGTGAGCGAGGCCCACAGCGAGCCGGCCGCCGTCGCCGGACGCGCGTGCCTGCGCGATCGAAGCATCGAGCAACGGCCGAACCTGAGAGTCCCGCTCGGCCCAAAGCAGCGAAAGCGTCGCCTGCGAGAACCACGTCGCGAACGCGAACCACGGCGGGATCCCCGACTGCGGCGGCGCAGTCCCTCCGGCGAGCAGCGCACGGGCGGCAAGGTCGGCCCCGACCTCGGCGGGCTCGTTCGAGAGGACGGAGATGAACGCGGCCGCCGCCAGCAGCTCGGGCGGCGCCGCCGGACCATCCGCGGCGCGGGCGAGCGACTCGCGTCGGAGGGCGACCGACGGCGCGGTCGAAGGATCGTTGAGCGCGGAGACGACGACTGCGGCTTCGAGCGCCAGCGCCAGGTCCGAGTCGGGAGTGGCGAACGACGTCACGGCCCGATCGAGCACCGTGACCGCCTCCCCGAAGCGCTGGGCGCGGCTGAGCGCAAGCCCGAGCACGAGGGCGTACACACCGGCTACTTCGGCCTTCGGAGCGGTGTCGACGGCCTGCTGCAAGTGCTCAGGCCAGTCGGCCAGCCCAGCGCTCGCCTCGGCCATTCCGAGGTCGAGCAGCAATGCCGGCCGGTCGCCCGGCGGCGGTGGCTCGGCGAGCGCGCGGCGCAGGAAGACGGCCTCCGACTCGGGAGCGCCCTGCTTTCCCGCCGCGCAGGCCCTCTCGATCAGCCGCTCGACGACCCAGGGATCGGCGGCGGGCTCGCTGACGAGGAGGTGCCTGGCGACGCGCTCGTCCCTGCCCGGTTGCTCGGCAAGAACTCGAGCGGCAAGGCGGTGGCCCTGGGCGCGCTCTGGTCCGGAGAGCTCCGAGTAGATACCGCTACGGACAATCGGGTGGATGAACGTCAGCGGCCGGCCGGGCTCGAGGATTCCCGCGGTCGTCAGCAATCCGGCTGCTTCGGCTGCCTCGGCCTCGTCGAGGCTTGCGAGTCGCGCCGCTTCGAGAACATCGCCGTGCTCGAGGACCGCCAGCGCCCGCGCGAGCCGCCCCGCATGCTCCGGCAGCCGGCGGAGCCTGAGCCGAATCGAGCGACCGACCGTTCGTGCCCCGATCCTCTCGACGTGGCGCGCGGCCTCCGCGGTCGGAGCAATGCCTCCCTCGCTGAGCGCGTCCACGAGGACGCGCATCAGGAACGGCGTCCCGCGCGTTGCACGCAGGCAGGCATCGACGAAGACCGGATCCGGAACTCCGGCGAGCCTCGACTCGACAAGCTGAGCGACGGCCGCGCTCGTCAGCGGGAGGAGACGGATCACATCGGCCGCGGGATCGCTCGTCACCGTTGCGAGCAGCCCAGCGTCGGTGCCGGCCTCGCAAGGGCGGGTCGCCAGGACGAGCGCAACGTCCAGCTCTTCGAGACGCGTAAGCAGAAACGCCAGGTAGCGGAGTGAGGGGGCGTCTATCCAGTGCGCGTCGTCGACGACGATGCAGAGCGGGCCCGCGGCGGCCAGGTTGGCGCACAACCAGTAGAGGCCGTGGAGGATCGCGAACGAGGGATCGACAGCCGACGAGTGCGGGCCGCCCGCAGCAGGTGCGCCTGGAAGCCCGAGGATGCCTGCCGCCACGCCCGCCGCGGACTGGAGCAGATCGGCGAGCTCGAGTTCCGACGCCTCGGCCAGCTGCGGCTCGAAAAGCTGACGCACTACTCCAAAGGCGAAATCGCGCTCCAACTCGGTCCCGCGCGACCGGAGCACGCGCATCCCGCTCTCTGCCGCCGCCGCTCGCGCCGCAGTCAACACCGCCGTCTTACCAATCCCGGCCGGCCCTTCGATTACCAGGAACCTGCCTCGGCCCGTGCGAGCTTCGGCCAACGCCCGGTCGATCCATGCCAGCTCCTCACTTCGTTCGAGGAGCGTTCCGGTCGCCGCAGCACGTTCAGCGTCGAGGGGACCGACGAGGCGCGGAAAGTCGTCGGCTTCCGCCGAGTGCGACGGCGCCAGAAGACCGTGACGCGTCATTGCGTGCTGGAGCGGAACGGTCAACGTCTCTCGTCCATCTGCGCGCTACAACGACGGAATCGCGTCCGGAAGTCCAGGGAGCCGATATCCGATCGCTCACCGGGTGCGTCTGCCCGCGGCCCGAACGCGCGCCGCTGCAAAAAACAGGGGGTCGCCACGGTGCGAACGCTCGCACGCCGCCTCCACGATCGGCACGAGAACACCACCTACGTGAAGGAGATCTGATGAGCACAACTTTGGACGCCGCGCTCGTTGCCGACCTGGCCGGCGAGGTCTCCGGATCCGTCCTCGCCCCGCAGGACGCGGGCTACGACGCAGCCCGTGCCGTGCACAACGGCCTCATCGACCGCAGACCCGCACTGATCGTGCGATGCCGGACGACCTGCGACGTGGTCGCAGCGCTCGCTCTCGCACGCCGGGCGAAGCTCGAGGTCTCGGTCCGCGGCGGCGGCCACAACGTCGCCGGCCGCGCCGTGACCGACGGCGGCGTGATGATCGACCTCTCCGAGATGACGGCGATCGCGATCGATCCCGACCGGGCGACCGCCACGGCCGGGGGCGGCGTGCTCTGGCGAGACCTGAACGACGCTGCCGCAGAGCACGGGCTGGCCGTCACCGGAGGCGCGGTCTCGGGGACCGGAATCGCGGGCTACACCCTGGGCGGCGGCCTCGGCTGGCTGATGGCCAAGTACGGGCTCGCCGCGGATAACCTGCTCGCGGTCGAGCTCGTCACGGCAGAGGGCGACATCCTCCACGTCGACGCCGCGGCACACGCCGATCTCTTCTGGGCGCTTCGCGGCGGCGGCGGGAACTTCGGAGTCGCCACGTCGTTCACCTACCGACTGCACCCGGTCCGGACGATCACTGGCGGGCTGATCGCCCATCCGATCGAGGCTGCACCCCGCCTCCTGCGCTTCTACCGCGACGCGGTGGCGAGCGCCTCGGACGACCTGACCGTGTTCGCGGGGCTCGTGCATGCACCAGACGGCTCCGGCGCCAAGCTCGCAGCGCTGGTCGTCTTCCACGCCGGAGACCCCGACGAGGCGGAACGCGAGCTCGCACCGTTCAAGACGTGGGGGTCGCCCCTGCTCGTCGACGTCGGAGCGATGCCGTACCCGGTGATGAACACGATCCTCGACGCCGGCTTTCCGGCCGGATCGCTCAACTACTGGCTATCGAGCTTCACGCGCGGCTTGCCCGGCGAGCTGATCGACATCGCCGTCGAGCGGTTCGCCACCGTCCCCTCGGCGATGTCGGCGATCCTGCTCGAGCACTTCCACGGCGCGGTCGCCCGTGTCGGGGCGACCGAGACCGCGGTGCCGCACCGCGACCCGGGCTGGAATCTCCTCATCCCCTCCGTCTGGGCCCACCGGGCCGACAGCGAGGCGAACATCGCCTGGAGCCGCGACACGTTCGCGGCGATGCGACCGCATTTCGGGAGGGGCCGCTGGCTCAACTACCTCGGCGACGACCAGGCCGAGGACGCCATCCGCGCAGCCTACGGCCCCAACTTCGCGCGGCTCCGCGAGGTCAAGCGGCGATACGACCCCGACAACGTCTTCCATCTGAACCACAACATCGCGCCGTAGCCGCGCAGGCCTAGTCGGTATGACCCGCCAGGTCGACAGGAGCGAACCGTGCTGGCCTTGACGACCACGTCGACCGCCCCGTACCTCAGGCTGACCGACGGCGTGCCCGACCCCGTGCCGCTCCCCGATCAGGCACTGGTGCGGGTGCGAGCCGTTTCGCTCAACCGCGGCGAGGTCAGCGACCTGCCGCATCGTCGCGAGGGGTCGGTCACGGGCTCGGATGCCGCAGGCGTGGTCGAACGACCCGCCGCCGACGGCAGCGGACCTCGACAGGGAACGCGCGTCGTCGGACTGGTCCGAGCAGGCGCCTGGGCGCAGCTCGCCGCAATCCCAACCGCCAGATTGACGGCGATCCCCGACGTCGTCTCCGATGCGCAAGCCGCCACGCTGCCCACCGCCGGGCTGACGGCGCTGCGGGCGCTCGAGGTCGCCGGCCTCGTACTCGGCAAGCGCGTGCTGGTCACGGGCGCAACGGGCGGCGTTGGACGGATGGCGATCCAGGTCGCCCGCGAGAGCGGCGCCCACGTCACCGCACTGGTCCGCGACGCGGCGGAATCGCAAGAGCTCCTCCGCCGCCTCGGCGCCGCCGACGTCGCCGAGACTATCGCCGGCGACTTCGACCTGATCCTCGACGGAGTCGGAGGCCCCACGTTCGCCCTCGCCATCGAGCACGTCGCCGCGCGTGGCATCGTCGTCAACATCGCGACCCAAAGTGACGACGAAACCGTCACCTTCCGGGCGGCGCGGTTCGACCGGGCGAAGGGGGCGAGGATCTACACGCTAAACCTGCCCGACGAACTCGCCTCCCACGCGAGCGGAACCAGCGACCTCGCCCGCCTCTGCACGCTGATGGCGGAGGGGCGACTCGACGGCCAGATCGAGCTCGAAGGCTCATGGCGCGAACCGGCCCGAGCGCTCGACGCCCTGATGAAGCGGCGCATCGGCGGCAAGGCCGTGCTCCACGTCGACTGACAGTGCCCCGATCGAAAGTCCGGGGGGTCTCCACGATGCGAATCGCCGTCCCGGCCTTCGAGGATCGGGCGGTCCGATCCTGAGCGCGACCACGCGCCCATCACCGAACGGAGGCAATGACATGAGAAGGATGACGCGCACGCGACCTCTGGTACTCGGCGCAGTCGCCGCAGCAGCGCTGGCTACGACCGGCAGCGGCTCGGCCGCCCCACCGAAGACCGTCAACGGCACGGTCGGCCCCGGTTTCACGATCGGGCTGACGATGCAGGGCAAGAAGGTCACGAACCTGAAGACTGGGACGGCATACCGCTTCGTCATCAGCGACCGCTCGAGCATCCACGACTTCCACCTGAGCGGACCAGGCTTCAACAGGGTCCTGACCAGTGTCGAGTTCACCGGCACGAAGACCTTCGTACTGAAGTTGAAGAAAGGAAGCTACCGCTTCGTCTGCGACCCGCACTCCGGAATCATGAACGGCCGCTTCCAGGTCTCCTGAGCCGCGACAGTCGGAGGGGCGTGGGGTGCACAAACTCGATCTTCCCTGCAAAACGACAGTTGTGCCTCCGCGGCTGGCGTCATCCGTAAACGAGACGGATCACGCCAAAAAACTGAGAGGTTGATCGTCACGAGGCTCTCTCCGGGTACGCGCGAATCCCGATTGCACCCGCGAGCACCCTCGCCTTCTACGCGAACCGACACGGCTTCGGGTGCCAAAATCGATCTCGCGCCTGCGCCGCGACGTCGGCTCGCCGGATCGCGCGCGCGCACGTGACGTGTCGCCGTTCGTGACGATCCCGGAGGCGGCCGAGTTGCTCCGCTGCTCCCGGCAGCGGATCGACGACCTCCTCTCGCAGCGGCGCCGGTCGAGATGGAAGGTCGGCGACGGCGGCCGGCAGGCTCGGACGCTGCTCAAGCTGCGAAAGCTCGCGAGGAGCGACCGCCGTGCGGCTGCGCGGTCGCTCCTTTGCCCTTGCATCCCGCGGGGATCGCGGAGCTGGAGCGCGCGAGAGCTGACGGCCGGTCCAAAGCCGCCTACGCAGGTTCTGCCAGCATCGAAGTGCCTCCCGATCTCGAAGCTGCGCTGGCAGCTGAGCCGAAGGCACACAAGATGTTCGAAAAGCTAAGCCGCCAAAACCGCTACGCCATCCTCTATCGGATTGGCACCGCCAAGCGGGTGGAGACACGAGAGCGTCGCATCACACAGTTTGTCGAGATGCTCTCCCGGGGCGAAACCGTCTACCCACAAGAACGCACCTAATCACCCTCGGACGTCAGGACGAATGCATGCGCGAGCGTCCTCCCGCCTGACGCCCGTACGTGGCAGCACCTGGCGTGTTTTCTCAGGTCGGGAGGCGGTCAAGGACGGCTCGCACCGTCGAGGGCCACCATCGCATGCCGCCGTGCGCAGTCGGTGTGCCAGTCGCGTTCAGCGCGCGTGCAATCTGCGCCAGGCTTTGGCCGGCGTGACGCTTCGCTCGGACTTCGTCGACGAGTTCCGGCGAGACTGCGGCCGGCCGGCCCGGTCTCCCCGGCGTTTGTGCGTGTTCTCGAGCCGGGCGTCGTCGCTCAGCGATCAGCCGCTCCAGCTCGTCGGCCGGAATCAGCCTCGTGCCCCACGGCATCTCGACCGTCTCGATGAGGGGCAGCACTCGCCGGTTGAAGGTTGACCTGCCTAAGCCGAGCGCCTCGGCGGCCTGGGTGCGCGTATAGACAAGCCGCTCGACACGAGTGGCCTCGCGCAGGATCGGACGCTGCGCGGCGCGCGTCTCCGAAAGACGCGGCGCTTGAGACGTCGCTCCTCTCCGCTTCGCGCGACGGCGGGACATGCCGAGACCATACACAAACTCTGGTCAGATTTGGCATCTGGATGCATCTGTGTCTCGTCGTTTTCTGTCCGGTAGCGAGGCTAAAGTGTCTCGGTGCTTTCGGTGGCGAAGCTGTCGCCCGGGCAGGAGGCTTACTACGAGCGCTCGGTCGCGGACGGGATCGACGACTACTACGCGGGCCGTGGTGAGTCACCCGGCGTTTGGGTCGGTCGGGGCGCAGCGGGGCTCGAGCTTGACGGCGTCGCCGGCGAGGGCGAGCTCGGCCGGCTGATCTCCGGACAGCATCCGCGCACGTCCACTCTGCTCCGCTCGCATGCGCCGAAGAAGCGGATCACGGTGGAGCGGATCGACCCGGCCAGCGGCGAGCGCTATCTGGAGGAGAAGACGCTGGCGCCGGTCGCCGGCTATGACCTCGTCTTCTCACCGCCGAAGAGCGTCAGCCTCCTCCACGCCCTCGGCAGCGACGACGTGCGGCACGCGGTCGACCAGGCGCACCTGGCCGCCTGGCAGGCCGCACTCTCTTATCTCGAGCGGGAGGCCTGCGTGACCCGCCGCGGCAAGAACGGCCGCATCCGCGAACACGGCACCGGGTTCGTCGCCGCCGCGTATCAGCACCGCACCTCGCGCGCCCAGGACCCACACCTGCACACGCATGTGATCGTCGCCAACATGACCAAGGCACCAAGCGACGGCGCCTGGCGCGCGCTCGACGGCGAGCCCTTGCTGAAGCACTACCGGCTCGCCGCCGGCTACCTGTACCAGACCCAGCTCCGACACGAGCTAACCCGCTCGCTCGGCGTCGAGTGGCAGCAGCCGCGGCAAGGGATGGCGGAGCTCGCCGGCATCCCCGAGCGGGCGCTGCAAGCGTTCTCGCAGCGGCGCGCGCAGCTGCTCGACCACCTCGAGCAGCAGGGCGGCAGCGGCTTCTACGCCGCCAAGGTCGCCGCGCTCGCCACACGCGAACGCAAAGAGCCCGTCGACCTCCGCCGCCTCTGCCTGGAGTGGCAGGCACGCGCGGCCGAACACGGCCTCGGCCGCCGCGAGCTCAAGCGCCTGCTCCAGCGCACGATCGAGCACGAGCCCGACGAGCGCGACGTCGCCGCCATCGCGGCGCGCCTGCTCGGACCCGACGGTTTGACCGAGAAACGATCGACCTTCACCCGCGCGCAGGCGGTGATGAACTGGGCGGAAGCCCACACCGCCGGAGCACCCGCGGACCGCGTGCTCTCCCTCGCCGAGCACTTCCTCGCCAACGAGCAGGTCACGCCCGTCGCGCCCGCGTCGCCAGGACGGCCAGCCGTGTACTCCACTGCCGAGTTGCTGCGTCACGAGCGGGTCGCGCTCGAGCTCGCCGAACACGGCCGCAACGCCGACGCGCCAAGCGTCTCGCCCACGACGATCGCACGCGTTCTGCGTGAACGCGGCCGCGAGCTCGCTCCGGAGCAGGCGGCGCTGCTGCGCAGCGCCGCCTCCAGTCGGGACAGGATCGTCTGCGTGGTCGGCCACGCCGGCGCCGGCAAGACGAGCGCGCTGGCCGCGCTCGCCGACGCCTACCAACACGAAGGGCACCCCACGATCGGGGCCGCTCCCTCCGGAATCGCCGCCGCCAACCTCGCCGCCCAAACCGGCATCCAGTGCGGCACCCTGCACCGCCTGCTCCACGAAACCCGACAAGCTGGCGGGCTGCCGGCGCGCTGTCTGCTCATCGTCGACGAAGCGGGGATGGCCGACACCCGCAGCCTCACCCGGCTGCTCTTCCAACTCGAACGCGCCCAGGGCAAAGCCGTCCTGGTCGGCGACCCGGCCCAGCTCTCCCCCGTCGGACCCGGCGGCCTCTTCACCGCGCTCGTCCACCGCCACGGCGCGATCGAACTCGGCGACAACCACCGACAACGAAGCGAACCAGAGCGAAAGGCGCTCGCCTTCCTCCGCGACGGCGACAGCCGCGACTACCTCACCCACCAGGCCGCCTCCGGTCGCCTCACCGTCGCCGCGAGCAACATCGAGGCGAAGGCACAGCTGCTCGCCGACTGGTGGCAGGCTGCCTCGACGGATCTCGCGGGCAGCGTGATGATCGCCTACAGGCGCCGAGACGTGGCCGAGCTGAACGCCGCCGCCCGCACCCTGCTCGACCGCGAAGGACGGCTCGGCCGCGAACGCCTACGGCTCGAGGACGGACGCGAGTTCGCCCTCGGCGACCGCGTCCTCTGCACCCGCAACAACAGCCGCCTCGGAATCACCAACGGCAGCCGCGGCACCATCGTCCAGCTCGATCGACACGCGCGCAAGATCGAGATCGAGCTCGACGACCACCGCCGGCTCGAGCTCCCACGCGCCTACCTCGCCGCCGGACACCTCACCCACGCCTACGCGCTCACCGGCCACAAAACCCAAGGCCTCACCCTCGAGCAAGCGTTCGTGCTCGCCGACGGACACGGGCAGCTGAAGGAATGGGGCTACGTCGCCCTCTCCCGCGCCCGCGACCAGACACGCCTCTACACCAGCGGCAACGACCCCGACCCCGACGCCTCACCCCATCGGCCCGAGCCGGCCGCGCCGCTCGACCAGCTCGCCGACGCTCTGGCCCGCCCCGCAGCCCAGACACTCGCGCTCGACACGCCACCCGCACAGCGCACCCCGCGCGCCGCTCCGGCCGCCGAGCAAGCGCGCCGGCTCAGCAAGCATGCGCGAGACCTCGACGAACAACGCAGCGAGGCGGCGCGGCGATTGCACGCAGCGACACGCGAGCTCGCCGGCATGGGCGCCCTCGCCCGCGCCCGCCACGGGCGCACCCTCCGCGCTCAGATCAGCGAACGCGAGGAAGCGCTCGCTCGCATTGACGAAGAGCGCAAACGAGTCGACCGCGAGCTCCGGGAAGCGCGCCAGCATGCGCTCGAACGCGCCCGCACCCGTTCTCGAACTGACCGGGGCCTCTCACGCGAGCACCGCCTCGAACGCGGCCTCCAGCCCGAACGCAGCCTCAGTCGCGGCATCGACCTCTAAACGTCAGATGTCCATGCCGATGTCGCGCTCGATCCCCAGCGAGCGCTGCATCGACATCTCCACCTCCAAGATCCGGCGCAGCTCGCGCGAGTGCTCGATCTCCACCTCGCGCAACCGCTCGAGCTCGCGCGCGCTCACGCGCGCGCTCGGCTCCTGCCGCTCCCGCTCGTGCGCCATCGCCGCCGACATCCGCGCCAAATCCGCTACCGAGGCCACCCGCGGCCGCAACCCCTCCCCGATGTGCTCGCGCGTCGCCGCCTTGCGCAGGTCCTCGTAGCCGCGGCGCGTCCCCGCCGGCTCGGCCACGACTTTCAACTGACCCCGGTTCGTGCGCAAATCCAGCACCGGCTCTTGCGCGAGGGTGTCCTCGTCCACCACCAGCCGTCGCCGGTCCGCTCGCCGCGCCTCCAACTCATCGAGCGCCCGCGCTAACCGATCGACGTTCTCGAACCGCATGCCGGGACAGACGTCCACCCCGTCTGTGAGCTCGTCCGTGCCACGAATTACCCGCGCCAAGCCGCCGATCAGCACGTAGCCCACATAGTTGCGATCCAGCGCCGCCAACAACCCGCGCGGGTCAAACCCATCATCGACAGGCACGACCTAGCCCCCTTCGCGCCCGCGCCGCTCGATCAACCGGTCCAACCGCCGCTCCGGCGACAACATCTGAATCTCCCTCACCTGCTCGTCCGGGCCCGGGTCGTACGGCACCATCTCCAACGGAATATCGAACCCACACGAACGCAGCAACACGATCAGCGTGTCGATGCTCGGCGCGACCACTCCCTGCTCGTAACGCGCGATTACCGTTCTGTCCTTGCCGCTCACCTCCGCTAACTCCTGCTGGCTGAACCCAGCTCGCAAGCGCGCCTCGCGCAACAAAGCCGCGCTCCGCACCGTATCCGGACGCAAACGCACGAGCGCGACTCTACCCGATCAGACGCTCCATCCGGTACCTATGCTAATCTGCCTCGCTTCAAGTCATGCTGACGTGGCCAGGGAAACGATGACGTCCCACTTGCTCGATGCGAAGGCCGCCAGTGAGCTGCTCGGAGTCCCACCCACGTGGTTGCTCGCGCAGGCTCGGAAGGACAGCATCCCTCATATCCGCTTGGGCAAGTACGTTAGGTTCGACCGGGGCGATCTCGACACCTGGATCGCGACCCAGAAGCGGCGGGTCAAGTGACGCCGCCTTCTGATCTTGTCGGCCCGATTAGCGGCCATGTCTATTTGAGACAGGGCGCGCGCGGGTCGTCCTGGTACTACCGAGCCCGGCTTCCACGCGAAGTGCGGAAGAGACTCGGCCCCGCGTGGACCGGCAAGGGCCGTCCGCCCGCCGGCTACTTCACGCTAAAGACGGCAGAGCAAGCACTCGCAGCGATCCTCGCGGACGCCCGCCGCGGAACGCTCGCGGGCGCGGTCGCGACCGGCGCAAAGTTCGCCGACGCGGCGGCCGAATGGCTGCGCTACGTCGAGCACGACCG
>WNGA01030659.1_pt1 | contig 19477 bp, 17 predicted proteins | sample 5400061 | NCBI WGS metagenome assembly WNGA01 (sample SAMN13153366, study PRJNA577476) | soil metagenome | isolation source: 100 cm soil or saprolite under grassland replicate 2 | place: USA:California | collected 2016-06-15 | reverse complement strand
AGGGCACGAGTACGGGCCGGATTGAAACCCCGCTCCAACATCGTATGCTATGGGAGACTTCGCAATGAGTAAAACCAATCGGAAAAGACCCACAGCAGCACGGTCGGCGCGTAAGTCGAAAGGTGAGATCAGCAAGGGGGACGTTATGAAGAGATTCGCTCTGATGAGTCTAATATTCGTTTGCCTGTTAGGAACGACATCCGCTTTGGAAGCGGCGTCCGCCCAACCCAAGCGCGGCGGCACTATCACCTTAGCCATCAGCAAAGAGCTCGCCTTGATGAATCCTTTGATCAACACGAGCTCCACCGAAGCGAGAATTCGCGAGCTCATGTTTGAGCCCCTGCTTGCACGGGATTCAACCGGCGCGATCCAGCCACGGCTCGCCGAGTCGTGGGAAGTCTCGAAAGACGGCAAGCTTTACACCTTCAGACTGCGCAAGGGCGTCAAGTTCCATAACGGTAAGGAGTTGACTGCCGAAGATATCAAGTTCGCCGTCGACTATACGCTCAATGCCAAGAACGGCGCACACGGCTTCGACGATTTGAGCGCCGTCGAGCGGGCCGAAGCGGTCGATAAGTACACGCTCAGGTTCCACATGAAGCGGCACAATCCGCTGTTTCTTACCTCGCTCACAGACATTGCATCGTTCTCCGCTATTCCGAAGGAGTCTTTGCCTGAAGGGATGAGGAAACCCGCCACCTTTCCTCCCGGCACCGGTCCGTTCAAATTTGTCGAGTGGCAGCCCGGACAGCGTATCGTTTTTGAGCGCTTCGACGATTATTGGGGTCAGAAGGCCTTTGTCGATCGTGTCATCATGAAAGAAATCGGCGACGCTACGGTGCGCTTCACTGCCTTGCAAGCCGGTGACGTCGATATCATCGAGCGCACTCCTTATGAATGGGTGCAGCAGCTCGTCGAGGGGAAAATTAAGGGTATCGGTTATACCAAAGCCGCGCGGGCGGGTGCTCGCAACCTCGAATTCAATGTCACCGATCCACCCTTCAACAACAAGAAACTGCGCCTGGCGATCGCGCACGCTCTGGATAAAAAGGAAATCATGCAGGCTGCTTATTTCGGCTTGGCGGACACGGCGGACCAGCGATTTGCCCGCGGACAGTTTTGGTACTTCGACGTGCCGTCACCACAATATGACCTGAATAAGGCCAAGGCTCTTCTAAAGGAATCGGGCTACAAGGGAGAAACTCTCGAGCTAATGGGCAACCGCGGCGAAGTGGCAGACATCGAGGGCGCGACAATTCAAGCGCAACTCAAGAGGATCGGGATTAAGGTTGAGTTAAAAATTCTCGAGCGCGCTTCCGCGCTCGAGATGCGCCGTCAGGGAAAGTATATGTTCAAACTAGCCGGTGGAAGCGATTACCCGGATCCAAAACCCGCTTACGAAGAGTACATGTGCGAGCCCGACCCGAGAAAGCGCCGTCTCAACGAAAGCGGTTACTGTGACAAGGAGTACGACGCCATGCTGCAAAAGGCCGTGGGAGAAGTCGATCTCGACAAGCGCAAGGCCTTGTTCAAACAAGCGGTGGCGAAGCTATTGGATGACTCGCCGGTGCTCCCGATCGGATTTACACCGCGCTTTTTCACACAACGCGACTACGTGAAGGGCTTTGTCACCAACTCCGGCGGCGACTTTCAACCCTGGGGTGGCGGCTTGAGCCAAGCTTGGCTAGATAAGTAGACTGTGCCTTTCATGGCTTTAGAATTTAGAGTTCAAGACGTTCAAGTTGTTCAACCGCTTCGCTCCGTTCAATCCCCCTCCTTAATCCTCCCCGCGATGCGGGGGAGGAACGAGGTGGGGGCGAGGAAATTTCCGAAGACGAATTGTGTCTGTGAATAGTTCGCAGTAGCCGAACCTTTCCCCATGCTCGCCAGCTATATCGCGCAGCGTACGTGGCAGCTGATTCCGGTGCTCATCCTGGTGAGTATCGCGGTTTTTCTTATTGTGCGCATCATTCCCGGCGATCCGGTGCTGGTGATGCTCGGGGTCGATCCGGAGGAGCGCGTGCGCATCAGTGACGAGCAATACCAGGCCCTCCAGCACCAATTAGGCTTTGACCGCCCCATCTATGTTCAGTACTTGAACTGGATAAACAAGATCGTTCAGGGAGACATGGGCTTATCGCTGCGCTCGCGCCGACCGATTTTCGAGGTTATCCTGGAGCGCTATCCGGCGACGATTTATCTGGCAGTGACCGCTTTGCTGACGGGTCTAGCCATCGCTATCCCTGCCGGAGTCATCGCCGCGATCCGGCAGAACACGAGCGCCGATTACGCCGCCATGGGCTTTGCCCTGTGGGGCATCGCCATGCCTAACTTCTGGCTCGCGCTCATGCTGATCGTCTTGTTTAGCCTGAAACTCGGCTGGCTCCCTTCGATCGGATACGCGAGTCCTCTCGACGATCCGTTTCGTTTCCTCCAGCATGCTTGCCTGCCCGCGATCGTTATGGGAACCGATCTCGCCGCGCCTCTGACAAGATATATACGTGCTGAAATGTTGGAGCAGCTCAAACAAGACTATGTACGCACAGCCTGGGCCAAGGGCATGCCTTCCCGCATCGTCATCGTCAAGCACGCTTTGAAAAATTCTCTAATCGCCGCGGTGACGGTGGTGGGCCTGCAAACTGCTCGGCTTCTAGGAGGCTCGACAATTGTCGAGACCGTATTCTCATGGCCGGGAGTCGGCAAGCTGTTGATCGAAGGAATCTACTCGCGAGATTACCCAATTGTCCAAGGAAGCGTTCTCATCATTGCGGTAACCTATGTGTTCATTAATTTATTCGTCGATATCGTCTACAAGTGGCTGGATCCTCGCATCACGCTCGAATAGAGAGCCTCGTCATGAAACAGGAAACCTTGCCAAGGCCTGCTTGGACCGCCGCTGATGCAGCGAGCTCCTATTTTTCGCGGTTTCTCGGCGCGTGTCAGGTTATCGCCCGCAATCGGTTGGCGTTGTTCGGCGTCGTGATCGTTGGGACCTGGCTCTTAACGGCTTTGTTCGCTCCCTATATCGCCACTCATGATGCGTACGAGATCAACATCGCTAATCGCCTCAAGGGGCCAAGCGCCGACCATTGGTTAGGAACCGACTCTCTTGGCCGAGACACATTTAGCCGACTCGTGTTTGGCGCGCGCACGGCATTTCAGGTGGCCATCGGCGCGGTCTTTTTGGGTGCTGTCTTCGGCATTCCGATCGGAGCCATCGCCGGCTTCACCGGTCGTTGGGTTGATGCCATATTGATGCGCTTCATGGACGCAATCATCGCGTTTCCCGGTAGGCTTTTGGCGATAGCTCTGGTGGCCTCACTTGGAGGTGGGCTTTTTTCTCTTTACATTGCCTTGGGCGTCAACTCGATTCCGTCCTATGCGCGGATCGTTCGCGGCGTCGTGTTATCGCAAAAAGAAAAAGAATATGTCGAGGCGGCACGCATGACCGGCGAGTCCAATTTGAATATTCTCTTTTTCCAAGTGCTGCCCAATTGCTTGTCGCCGCTGCTGGTTCGTCTTAGCCTTGATTTCGGCCATGCGATTCTCGCCGAGTCTTCCCTAAGTTTCCTAGGGCTCGGGCTGCCTCCGCCCACTGCGAGTTGGGGTCTGATGCTCAAGGAGGTAACACCTTTTCTTCAGCTCCAACCCATGGCCGCTTTTTTTCCGGGACTGACCATCTCGCTCATCATTTTAGGCTTTAACCTGCTCGGCGACGGACTGCGGGATGTTTTTGATCCGCGTCAGTATCAGCGGTAGGATCCAGCCAAAGATGTTTCACATTTTCAGGCCAATGACGGTCGCTGAAACGTTCACACGAAAAATCTCCCCTGCCCCTCTTTTGCAAAGAGGGGTGATCGATTGTGAAGCTGCAGCTATATTGAGACGAAGGGCGATGAGTTATCCTATTATCCGACGCAATCCAAAATCCAAAATCTAAAATCCAAAATAAAAAATGGCCATCCCTCTCCTTGAGGTCAGAAACCTATCGGTCAATTTTAATCTCAAGCGCGGCACCTTGCCGGCAGTCCAAGACCTGTCTTTTTCCATTGGAGAGCGTGAAACTTTAGGGATTGTGGGAGAGACGGGCTGCGGCAAAAGCGTGACTTCCCTTTCGATTTTGCGCCTCATCCCTTCCGAGAAATTTCGATGATCTTTCAGGAACCCATGACGTCCCTCAACCCGTCGCTCTCCGTCGGGGAGCAAATCGGCGAATGTTATCGAGTCCACATGGGACATTCGAAAAAAGTCGCGCGTGAGCATACTGAGCATGTTCTGAATTTAGTGCGTTTGCCTTCACCGAAAACTCTGGCTGATCGGTACCCCCATGAGTTGAGCGGAGGAATGAGACAGAGGGTGATGATTGCGATGGCGCTCGCTTGTCAACCCAAGCTCCTGATTGCCGATGAGCCCACGACCGCTTTGGATGTAACCATTCAAGCGCAGATTTTAGAGCTTCTCAAAGAGCTTCAAGAGAGACTCAACATGGCGCTGATGTTCATTTCTCACAATCTCGGCGTGGTCGCCCGACTCTGCGACCGGATCGGCGTGATGTATGCTGGATCGATGGTCGAGCTGGGTGAAAAAAAATCTCTATTCACGCGCCCGCAGCATCCCTACACCGTCGCCTTGCTCGAGGCGATTCCACGGCCCGAGCTGCGCCATGGTTTCTTGAAAGCGATTCCAGGGACAGTTTGCAATCTCTTGGAGCCACCACCGGGTTGCAAGTTTCACCCGCGCTGCTCTAAAGCTCGGGAGATCTGCAAAACGGAGCCGCCGCGGCTGGAAGAAAAAATCGCCAAGAGTTTCGCCGCTTGTTATTTTCCTGGTGCTGACTAAGGTGATTTGCTCGGTTCAAAGTTCCGGGTTCAAGGCCTGTCCTGAACACAGTGAAGGATCTTTCTTAGCTTTGTGACGGATCCTTCGAAGCTCAGGATGCGCGAGGCGCGCACTTTGAACATTGAACCCTGGAGCACGTGATAAGAAAACAATAGGACAAGACCGGATTAATAATGCCGATTCTCGAAGTCAACGGTCTAACTAAACATTTTGACGTAAGCGGCGGAGTGATGAGCCGATTGCTCGCGGGCAGCAAAATGCTCAAAGCCGTGGACCAAATCTCATTTTCAGTTCCGGAGGGAAAGACTTTTGGCCTGGTCGGTGAAAGCGGGTGTGGCAAATCGACCACGGCGCGCCTGATTACGCGTCTCATCCCGGCAACCAGTGGAGAGGTCTATTTCGAGGGGAGGGAAATACTAAGCCTCCCCAACAAGGAAGTACGTGAGCTGCGCCGGCACATCCAGATGATCTTTCAGGATCCGTACGCTTCACTAAACCCACGCATGAAAATTGTCGATATTGTCGGGCGGCCGCTAACCATTTTTTATGGCACCAAGGGGCGAAAAAAAATTGACCGGGTCGCCGAATTGTTGGAACAGGTTGGCCTCAGCGCCGAACAGCTCTACCGCTATCCGCATGAATTCAGCGGCGGACAGCGTCAACGCATCGGCATCGCCCGCGCACTGGCGACGAACCCGAAACTCATCATTGCCGATGAGCCGGTCTCATCCCTGGACGTCTCAGTACAGGCGCAGGTGCTTAATCTCTTAAAACAACTCCAACGCGAGCTGAAGCTGAGTTTGATCTTCATTTCACATGACCTTAACGTGGTTGCCTACCTGGCCGATATCGTCGCGGTGATGTATGCAGGCAAGATTATGGAAATCGCTCCCGCAGAGAAAATATTTCAGAACCCATTGAACCCCTATACCAAAGCGCTGCTAGCCTCGAATCCAACGGTAGAGTCGTTCAATGAAAATATCCAGTCACCATTAAAAGGCGAAATCACCTTTCCAGTTAACCCCCCGCCCGGCTGCCGGCTTGAGCCCAGGTGTCCAATTCGTGTAGAAAAATGTAAAGTGATCGAGCCTCTGTTGGAAGAAAAACAGGTTTCGCACCGAGTCGCTTGCCATGAGGTATGATTCGAATGTTGTGGAGAGAATAGTACTCACCACAAAGAATCTAGCACGGCCGAGCCGCAACCAAAATTATTCGTGCAAAGGCCGCTAGTGTGGTGACCCAGAAGTTCATTTAAAAACTCCAAACCATGGTACTGATTGAAGCCGCACTCAAATCCCCCTCTATCCCATTTTTTTTATTCAAAGGGGGAAGTTTCGCTCCAGGACTCTAACCCCTCTTTGGAAAAGAGGGGAAGGGGAGATTTTTGGGCGGAGTGAGGGGGAATTATGTCGCGAACTTCTGGGTCACACTAGGGGATCAACGAATAAATTCTAAGCACGAAATCCGAACCGCTATAATAAAACTCCTGGAAAAAGACGGATTATGACGATGAACTGCTTTGGTAAAGAGCGCTCAAGAAGTCTTTCGCATCTCAAAAGCAGCTGGGTTATCTCCTTCTATATTTGCGGCTTAATTTCGACGGCATCTGGTCTTGCATCCGCACAGACGAGCTTTTATCAGGGCAAGACGATGACTTATATCGTAGGCTTGTTAGCGGGAGATTCGACCGATCTTTGGTCGCGGTCAGTTACCCGTAACATGACGAAGCATATTCCCGGACGCCCGAGCATCGTTGTGCAGAACATGCCCGGAGCGGGCGGTTTGATTGCGGCAAATTACGTTTACGGGGTCGCCAAGTCGGACGGTTTGACCATGGGCTCGGTGTCGGCCGGCCATTACTTTCATCAACTCGCCGGACGCAAGGAGGCCCAGTTCGACTGGCGAAAATTTACTTGGGTGGGCTCATCGGCGCGGCACGAATATCTGTTGGTCATGCGCGCCGATACTCCGTATAAAACAATTGAAGACATTCGTAGCGCGGGCGAGCGGCCAAAGTGTTCATCCACTGCGCCGGGATCGGCCAGTTACATGACCCTTAAGACGCTGGAAGAAGGGCTTGGACTGAAATTCAATATCGTCACCGGCTACAAGGGAGGACAGGAACAAGACCTCGCCATTGAAAGAGGCGAGGTTCAATGCCGAGGCGTTACCACAGCTGCATTTCTCGGCCGCGGGCCGATGACCGGCTGGGTGCAAAAGGGATTTCTTCGCGTCCTCGTGCAAACCCCGCGCAAACGTAATCCAAAGCTACCGGATGTGCCCACGGTTTATGAGCTCATGGACCGCCATCGCACGCCGGAAGCAAACCGACGCGTCGCGTTGGTGCTGCTGGGCACTGACAATTTCGGTAACTTTCCCACAGTAGCCACCCAGGGCATCCCAGCCGATCGCGTCACTATTTTGCGCGATGCCTACGCCAAAGCGCTAAAGGAGCCGGATCTTTTGGAGGAAGCCAAAAAAAGATCTTGGGAAGTCGATCACATCACTGGTGAGGAGCTCGAGACGCTGGCGAAAGAAGTCATCGATCAGCCGCCGGACATCGTCCGGCGGATCAAAGAACTGTTGGAGAGTAAGTAGAAATAACGGCGGATCCGGTGGAAATTGGAGTGGTGGATTGTAAGGTTCTAGAACCCAACACTCCAGCACTCCAATACTCCAACACTCCCAGCTTTTTTAGTTCTGCTGCCCGCTTAGTTGCGTTATGAAACGCCGCATCAGCAAGGTCAGCGGGATCAGCGTGATCATGAGCAACACCCCTAAGGTGGACGCCAAAGAAACTTCGCCATCAGACCAGTACTGCCATAGCAGAACGGCAAAAACTTCATTCCTCTTGCTCGCCAGCATCAATGGAATGGAAAAGGCGCGCAAGGCATGAACGGATACCCAAATCCATCCAGCTGCAAAAGCAGGAAAGAGCAGCGGCATCGTGATGGCGAGAAGAGTTCGCATCGAAGTGGCGCCGCACACATAGGCCGCCTCTTCCAGCTCCTTTTGAATCTGCACAATGGAACTATTCATCAGCCTTGTGCCAAACGCGATATAACTCACGATCAGCCCCATGGCGACAATCCAGAGCGTTCCATAGATGCCGAGATAACTGAGCGGCGCCGTCAGATAGGCCATGATCATAGCCAACGCGATGACGATTCCGGGAATGGAATGCGGTAAAAACAACAACCCATCTAGAATGGCCCTCCCGTGGATCTTCGTGCGCACGACAATCCATGAGACAAAGAACGCCAGCAGCATCGTTGCTGTCGCAGCCAACCCCATCAAGATCAAAGTGTTCCAAATAACGGAGAAGAAATGTGGTCGGGAAAACACCTCCGCGAAATTGCGTAAAGAAAGCAGTGAAAGTGCCTCAAAGGAAGGCGTGCGATAGCTCGGCAGCAAAGAGGCCCAGAGAAGGATCGCGAAGGGAGCCACAACGGTTAATAAGAAGTAGATCAGAAACATGGCCAGCGCGGGGTAGCGCCACTTGCCGAGAGCGATAACCCGAGGACGATATCCCTTCCCCGTGATCGTGCTGTAACGCTCGGTGTAGCGCACGGCGCGGCGATAGCCCCAGAGAAGGAAAAGCAACATGATCATGTAGGTGACGCCGCAACATGATCATGTACGTGACGCCATAAACAGCGCCAAGGCCATAGTCCACAGGCGCCTGCAAGCGAACGGTAAAATAGATCAAGGTGCTTAGAACGAATATCCCGGCCGGCAATCCCACGGCCAATGGAGCTTCAAAAGACTCCATGCTCGACACAAACTCATACATCCCGGCAGTAAGGACCGCAGGCAACAGAACAGGAAGCGTCACTTGGAAAAAGGTGCCGATGGGACCCGCCTTTGAGACCCGCGCCGCCTCCTCCAAGCTTGGGTCCATCATCCGGAAAGAGCCGACGACCATGAGGAAGATGGTCGTCACACCCCTCAGTCCGTCAAGAAAGATCAGCCCGCCCACGGAGTAAATGTTCAGCGGACCTTGGGTAAGATGGACGCCGAATAGTTCCAGGCCGCTGCGCAGGACTAGATTCATGCTCCCCGTTTTTGGCGCAAGCAAGAGCGCCCAGCCAAGGGCAAACAGCACTCCTGGAATGGCCATGGGAATTAGGATCAAGCTCCAAGCCAAATTTCTAAACGGCATATCCGTCCGCTCGATGAGCCACGCGAAGAGAATAGCAATCGTCATGGTGATACTGGTTCCTATCGCCGACAGCACGATGGTGGTCGCCAATGCGCGATAGAAGACAGGCAGCGAGTAGGCGGAAATATAGTTTTGTAAAGTCCATCCTTCCGGCATCGCTGGATGGCCAAACTGAAAACTGCTCCATCCTTCCGGCATCGCTGGATGGCCAAACTGAAAACTGCTCAAAATCAATCTCACGAGCGGGACAAGAATTAATAAAAGCAGCACACCCGTAGCGAGGATCAACACCGCGTGATTCTTGATCTGACCCCAGAGGTTCGAGGTTCTGATTTGGGTTAGGACTGCGGTGGTCAACGGCTATCCTGCTTCGCGTTTAATAATCAAGGCCCGGCCAAAGATAGCTGAAATTTTTGGGTGCTGACATTTTGTTGAAAAAGAGGAATCGGGTAAGAATAGTCTCGCGCAAAGGCCCAAAGGCCGCAAAGAAAAAATTTACTTCCGAACTTGGCGTTCTTGGCGTCTTGGCGCGAGCAAATCCTCGTTTTCAAGAGCGACGGGCGCCACAAATTTACTCAAGCTGCAAAAACCCTCAACTATAGTAGTACGGAGGACACAGAGAAAAAAATGTATAACCTACGCGAACTCTGCGTCGATGCGGTGAATATTGGCTCGGATAGCTCATCGCTATTTGGCAAAACCCCAAAGGGCAATGATTTTCTTTGTGATCGCTTGCTCCGAATCGGTTTCACCTAAATCTCTTAACACGGTCTTGTCTTCTGCAACTGTTTCCAGAGCTCGCTTCCCACCGCAAATGGCGATGCCCTGCCGATCTGCTCGTAACTCTTTTGTCCTTCCGGCGATGCGAGCCATCCCGCCAACAGCAAAGCCGCGTTAGGGCTCTTAGCGCCTTTGAGAACCGTCATGGTCGTACTCACACTGACGGGAACCTCCCGCGGCCACGAGAGAGCCAATTTTACTTTCGAATCACGTCGCATCGCGCCGTTGACGGTGTGATAGGAGATGCCACAGAACATCGAATATTCTCCCGCCGCTATCTGCACCAGGCTCTCCGGCTGTCCCCTTTTCCAAATCGGTTGGTTATTGCGCAGACGTTCCGCATATTCCAACGTCTTCTGCTCGCCCCAAACCTTGGATAGCGTGGCAAATGTATTGGGACGAGTATCGACAACCAGTTTTCCCTTCCAATAGGGATCGAGACAATCGGGCCAGTCCTTTGGAACACGCTCGGCGGGCACCAGCGACGGATTATAGACAAAGGCGCGCAAGCTGTAGGCTACGCCAACGAAGTTGCCGTCTGAGCTGACCTGCGCCTCTGTAATAGCAGGAAAGAGTCTGCGCCATTCGAAAGGACCGGCGAGCACTCCGCCTTTTAAATATTTCGGGTAAAGTTCATTGGCTATATCGATAAGATCATATTCGACAAGACCGCCTAGCGCTTCGCTGAGAATGCGCTCGCTGTAGCCGATCCCGGAGCCGCGGGTGAACTCCACCTTGATCGCCGGGTACTTCGCGTAGAAACCTTTGAGAACCTGCGGCACCTCCTCCGGAAACAAGTTGCTGATCATGCGCAACTTCACTTCTTTAGCAGCCATCTTTTCGACTTCCTCTAAACTCTTTCCGAAAACAGCTTGCTGCAAGGTCGCGCCATTGGAAAAAGGCGCGAAGCCTAACGTCAGGGTGATTGTAACGGGCATCGCTCGTGCGAGAGAGATCATCAGGATTCCTCTATGCTATCTTTTTTCCGGAGACAATCCCCACGTCGCGACGATCTTTTGCGTAATAATGGATTCGTCCTTCCGCCATCCTCCAAAGACGGCCTTGCACTCATACTGACCCAAGGGTCAAGCCTAAAATTGGGCGGAATCATCAAATCGATCTGCTGACAGCGTTTTGGAAAGGTAAGAGCAAAAGCAAAACGCCCAAAAAACCAAGCGGAGAGAGCAGGTGCTTGGAGCAAAGAACATGCCTGCCCTTGCTGACTGCTGACCTCTGACCTCTGTTATTTGATCACCCTATCCGCCCGCGCCAGCACGTCCGGCGGAATCTTCCGATTTTAAATTTTCGATTTTGGATTTTAGATTGGGCTATCATCGGATTACTTTATCGGCTCTTGCCAAAACATTTGGTGGAATTGTTAATCCGATCCGCTTCGCGGTTTTCAGATTGATGATGAACTCGAACTTCGTCGGCTGTTCAACCGGGAGATCCGCCGGCTTGGCGCCTTTCAGGATCTTATCGACGTAAGTGGCCGCGCGCCGAAACAACGCTTGTTGATCGGTAAAATACGACATGAGCGCGCCGGCCTCGACATCCTGTCTGACAAGCAGCATGGCGGGTAATCGGTGTTTTAAGGCTAGCTCAGCCGTCGGCGGGCCTATCACTGTCGCTTGGCCTGCCAAGCGCAACAATCCCTGTGCACGCCAGTGAAGAGCTTTTTGAAAAGCGCTTTCAAGCTCCTCCGCCTGGCGCACCGGAATAAGTTCCAGCGTTACTCCAATACGAGCGGCCGTCGCATTGATGTCCTTGACTTGAATTGGCACGATCGGGTCGTCGGGATGCATCATTACGGCGATGCGCCTTGCCGCCGGAACGACTTCCTTAAGCAACTCAAGACGCTTCCCGGCCAAATCGCCGCTCATATTCGAAAGGCCTGTAACATTGCCTCCCGGTTGGGCCAGACTAGCCACTAAACCCAAACCGACCGGATCGCCTATGGCCGTCATGACGATGGGGACTGACTTCGTCGCTTCGATGGCAGCGCGCGTGCCCGGCGTGTTTACCGCAACGATTACATCGACACCGGAGTGGATCAGCGCCGAGGCCAATTCAGGCATTCGTTCTAGCTTGCCTTCCGCGGAGCGCACATCGATCAAGATATTCGATCCCTCAACATATCCAAGGCTGCGCAACGCCTCGCGAAACGCTGCGCCTTCCCACTGTCGCTCGGCAGGCGTGAGTACTCCGACCCTGATAAGTTTGTGTCTTTGCTGTGCCGCGGCGGCACCAGTTCCCAGCAAGATAGTTGTCAGTAGCCAGACAAGAACTTTTCCACTCATTGATTGCGTTCCTGTTTTCTTCCTCGCGCCTCTTGCTCACGCCTCATCGAATCACTTTGTCCGCGCGGTAAAGCACCGATTGCGGAATGTTTACACCGATTTGTTTTGCTGTCTTGAGATTAACGACGAATTCAAATGTCGTCGGCTGTTCGACGGGCAAGTCAGCGGGCTTCGCACCTTTGAGGATCTTATCAACGATAATGGCGCCACGCCGCATAGAGTGTGTCTGATTCGGCCCGTAAAGCATCAATCCACCTGCTTCCGGAAAACCGCTTCCGTCCGATATTGTCGGCAGGCGGTCCTTTACTGCTTGCTCGGCGATCCTGCGACCCTGTCCGAGATTGCTGATAAAAAGCGGCTGGATGATCAGAGCTTCCGCGCGCTCTTTGGTGAGGGCCGAAAACGCGCTTTCGATGTCTTCGGCAGAGGTTATGATGACTGGCTGAAATTTCATTGCCATCTTCTCGGCTGCCTGTTGTGCTTCCTTCACAAAGATCTTGTGTGCTGGATCTGGCCCGTAGGCCAAAAAGTCGACGCGTGAGAGCTTTGGAAGAATTTCTTTTAGGAGGTCCAATCTTTTTCCGGCCAACTCCGGCATAATGTTCGTCGTGCCAGTGATGTTTCCGCCGGGTCGAGCCAGGCTGGCAACAAGTCCGGTTCCCACCGCGTCGGCAACTCCCAGCATAACGATGGGGATGGTCGTCGTCGCGTTTCTAGCGGCATGCGCTGCGGGTGTGGCCCTCGCTACGATAAGGTCCGGCTTCAGCCGCACTAGCTCTTGCGCCAACTCAGGCAGACGATCCACTTTGCCTGCCGCCCACCGATAATCGATGTGAATGGTCTGTCCGTCGATGTAGCCCAGATCGCGCAACCCTTGCAGAAACGCTTCTTCAGCAGCCGAAGCGCGGTCGAGCAATGCCAAAAACCCGATATGCGGGATTTTCTTCGGCTGCTGCGCCTGCGCCACAGCCACACACATCACGAGCACGAGAGCAATTACCGAAAGCCCCAGCCATTTTGGATTTTGGATTGCCGATTTTCGATTGTCTGAAAGAGGCTGCGAAGAGATTCTGGTCATCGGTTTCTCTCCTCGTCCTTTAATCTAAAATCCAAAATCGAAAGTCTAAAACTTGTCCTGAACAAATGTGAAGGATCTTTCTTCACTTGATCACGCTATCCGCCCGCGCCAGCACGTTCGGCGGAATCGTCAGGCCGATCTGCTTCGCGGTCTTGAGGTTGATGACCAGCTCGAATTTTGTCGGCTGCTCAATGGGCAGTTCGGCAGGCTTGGCGCCTTTGAAAATTTTGTCAACGAAGGTTGCTGCACGCCGGTATAAGTGAGGGGTGTTCACCCCGTAGTACATAAGGCCACCATCGTCGATCCAGCTTACAGAAGGGTATATAGTCAGCATACGAGTTTTTTCCGCGAGCTCCAAAATCTTTTTTCGGTTGAGAGTTGAACCTAGGGGGCCTGAGCTTGTAATGAGACCACCGATCCGCTCCTTGACCATGAATCGAAAAGCGCCGTCGATATCTGGATTGGAGGTTTTTACCTCTACCCGTTCAACCTTAACGTCTAAGGCCTCAGCAGCTGCCTGTGCATTCTTAACCGCAGACATGTCGACCCTGTCATCGTCATCAAGGAAAGCAAAGCGAGAGACTTTAGGGACGACCTCTTTCAGCAACTCTACCCGCTTGCCAATCAGCGCCGGGATTAAGTTTGTTAAACCCGTGACGTTTCCGCCTGGCCGGGCAAGACTAGCCGCAAGCCCACTTTGAATAGGATCGCTGCCGCTCGCTATCACGATGGGGATCGTCGAAGTTGCTTTCTTGGCGGCACGAGCCACTGAGGAGGTATCCGCAACGATCAGTTCAACCTTGAGACGAACTAATTCCTCAGTCAATGCCGGCAACCGCTCCAATCTCTCTTCAGCATACCTGTACTCGATGATGATGTTTTTCCCCTCGATATAGCCCAGCTCCCGTAAACCTTGGCGGAAGGCCTCAAGGTTGCGGGGAGACGGTGCGCGGGAATCAGATGGATGGAGATCGCGCGACAGATACCCTATCCGGGGAACTTTCCCTGACTGCTGCGCCGTGGCCACAGCCCCACCGAGGGCGAATGTGAGACCGATAGCGACAATCCCAACCCATTTTCGATTTTGGATTTTAGATTTTCGATTATCGCACCAAGAACTCGAAAATCGCATCCAGGTTTTCTCATGCATTTGTTTTTCTCCACAATCTAAAATCGGCAATCGAAAATCGAAAATGTCATTTTATGACCCTGTCCGCCCGCGCCAGTACGTTCGGCGGAATCGTCAGACCGATCTGCTTAGCCGTCTTGAGATTGATCACGAACTCGAACTTCGTTGGTTGCTCGACTGGCAAGTCTGCGGGTTTCGTACCTTTCAGGATCTTGTCTACGTAGGTGGCGGCGCGGCGGAAAGTCTCAGCGTCGTTGCCTGAATAGGACATGAGGCCGCCGGCCTCTACGTACTCGCTTCCTTCGAACATCGAAGGCAGTCGGTTCTTTATGGTAAGATCCGTAATCCGCTTGGCGTGACGTACAAACAACGGAGTCGTAACCGTAATAAGCGCGCTCACGCGCTCCTTGGCCCCATCTCGAAACGCTCTCTCCAAATCAAGATTCGGACCCCTTACCGCCAAGGATTGGAGTGTTAGCTCCAGAGCACGCGCAGCAGCTTCGTAGTCTTTCAAAGCATCTGCCGGCTTTGCATCCGAATCCAAAAGCACACCAACACTCGATGTCCGTGGGACTACCTCCTTGAGCAACTCCAGCCGTTTTCCGCTTAATTCTCGGGTGAGTCTGGTGACCCCGGTGATATTTCCACCGGGGCGCGCCAAGCTATCGATAAACCCAGCCCCGACGGGATCCTGAGTTACCACCATGACGATGGGAGTGGTCTTGGTCGCCTGCTTGGCTGCGCGGATCACTGCTGAAATTGGGGAGACAAGGACATCGACCTTCAGTTGCACGAGTTCGGCCACAACGCTCGGGATACGGTCCACCTTTCCCTCGAGGGAGCGATGTTCAACCACAATGTTTTGTCCCTTAATGTAACCGAGATCCCGCAGCCCTCGCCGGAATGCCTCAAAGTTAGGGTTACGCGCCTCGGGGCCAACCGTCCCGATATATCCTATCCGCGAGATTTTTCCCGGCTGCTGCGCCTGAGCCACGGCTCCACACATCCCGAGTGTGATACCGACGGTGACAATCCGTGCCCATTTTCGACTTTGGATACTTCGGCGTGGCTCAGTAGAGGTTCTTGATGATTGGACTTGGCTCAGAGCCTGCCCTGACTTTATCGAAGGGACAGGTTTTGGATTGGAACCCAAACACGATTCAAAAACTCGGCTCCAAATTCTTTTATTCATGTAAGGCCTCTCCATCTCGTTGTAACGATCACGCCACAACTGAGCCCTCTGACGTGCTACTTCCTGTTTCCCCAAAGGATCGTAGTCGCACGGACCGTAGAAATCGACGATATCACCGTCGCTCGGATCCTTGAGCACTGGCCGAGGCCAAAATAAAGTCTCCTCGCGAATCGCCGGGAACCTCAAGTGACAGTAACTTTCGGAAACGCGGACCCTGCGAATGACACCTTCCGCTCCCCAAAGCTGAGCAATGCTCAACCCCAAAGAACCGACCAGACCCACGAGCGAGACAAGTATTCCGCTGCGCCTCATCATTTTTTTCCCTTTCGGATTCTAGATTTGCGCTTTGGCTTGACGTTCCTGCAAAGCACAGCGCAAACCCCCACGATTTCTTTCTTCATAGTTCCCCGTGTTTTTCTCCTGCTCCTCGCTCCCAGCAATTTAATCACCTTATCCGCCGCCGGCACGTTGGGCGGAATCTCCGACGAACAACGGCTGCGCACTAACGCTTCCTCGCCTTGTACAGCTCATCGATGAATCCGCTCTCGTCCAACTCCCTGAGGAAACGCACATCGACAAAGTCCTCAGGCTTGGCAGCCTTTGCCTTGGCGTCCGTTTGCGCCAGCGGCTCTAAAATATTTTTGATTCCTTCCGGGTTCGGGTATTGTTTTGGGGGAATCTCATCGTCGCTACTGATGCCCTCATAAGTTCGTTCAAGGATCTCCTTATCCTGCAGAGCGAGATATTTTGCTAGCACACTAATTGCGGTCTCCCGGTCGGTTTTGATGCGATGGATCGCTTCGATCTGTGATCTGATATATCTCCTGACGATGTCCGGATTTTCACGAATGAAGGTTCGGGTTGTGGCCACTCCTGTGCTTTGATAGGGCAAGCGCACGGTCGTTAGATTATAAAATCCCTTTTTTAGCGCGACGAAGTTGTCAGGTCTCGGAAGCATGGCGCCCTGAACCCTTCCTGCTTCCAAGGCACTCCGCTGCTCTGGGACGCCGCTCATCTGGATCATTGTTACATCCTTCATTGGAGTAAGTCCGAGCCTTTTCAGGGCGATGCGGGTCAAAAAGTCGGCCAACCCACCAAAGACGCTGATGGCAACGGACCCGCCTTTGAGCTTATCAGCGGTTTTGATATCGGGCCGAGTCATGAACCACCATTCCGTCAACACAAGCCCTCCCGCGATAAGTACGGCATCGGACCCTCTGAGACTAGCGCTCACGATCGCCGGCCCACCGAGCTGGCTTATTGGGGTCTCGCGTGACAGCAAGGCCATCATCGCCGGAGTTCCTCCACGGAAATAAACGAGCTGCACATCCAGACCATTTTTGCGAAAAATCCCAGCTTCTGCGGCCATCCAGGCGGGAAACTGGCCTGCGGCGATTGCACTGTACCCCACAGTTACTTTAGTGAGCTGGGCCGAGGCGACGGAGAAGGAGAGCGACAACAACAGGCTGATTGCCAAAAATACTGCCTTCATTGGATCCTCCTTTACCGAATCCAAAATTCCGAGACGTGTCCTGAGCTCTCGGCTGCGCTCAGGATAGACACCGCCGAAGGATCGATAATCGAAAATATCGAAAATCTAAAATCTTTCCTTGTCGCTTCACTCCTCACGCCTTACGCCTCACCCCTCACCGAATCACCCTGTCCGCCCGCGCCAGCACATTCGGCGGTATTGTTAATCCGATCTGCTTGGCCGTTTTCAAATTAATCACGAGCTCGAATTTCTTCGGCTGTTCCACCGGGAGATCGGCGGGCTTGGCGCCTTTTAGGATCTTGTCCACATAGATAGCCGCACGGCGATATTGGTCGGTGAAATTCGCGCCGTAAGACATCAAACCGCCAGCTTCCACGTATAGACTCTGTGAGTAGATTGTCGGTAGCCGGTTCTTGACCGCAAGCTTTATAATCTGGCTTTGGTGAGTGGCGAACAGCCGGTCGCCAAGGACGAGAAGGGCTCCGGGGCGCTGCTTTACAATCGTGGTAAAAGCAGGGTCGATATCGTCAGGCCCTTTGACCTCCAAGGAAATAAGTGTCACTCGAAAGGCCGGGGCTGCGGCTTGAATATCTTTCAATTGAATTGGGTTAGAGGGGTTGGCTGGATTCAGGAGAACGGCGATCCGAGACACTAAAGGAGCGACGTCTTTCAGAAGTTCAAGCCGTTTGGTGACCACGCCGCCGTGAAAGTCCGACAGTCCCGTGACGTTTCCACCGGGATGGGCAAGGCTCGCAATTAGTCCGGTCCCGACAGGATCGGGGCTGGTGACTATGACGATAGGGATAGCTGTCGTAGCCTTCTTAGCAGCATGGGCCGCTGGGTCACCCGTCACGACAATGACATCAGCCTTAACGCGGACAAACGCCGCGACTAGTTCGGGGAGCTTGTCAGACTGTCCTGCGGCATAGCGCTGCTCGATGACGATGTTTTTCCCCTCTAAATAGCCCAACTCTCGCAACCCTTGCTGCAAAGCGGCCAACAAGCTCTTATCGATTTCAACCGAACCGTACGACAAGTAGCCTAGGCGCGGGATTTTCTGCGGCTGCTGTGCCTGAGCGAAAGAAAACGTTGTCAGCAAGAAAGTTACCAGTAGCCAGACAAAGATTTTTCCGCTCATTCGTTTTCTCTCTGAATTCTTGCTCGCGCCTCGCGCCTATCGAATTACTCTGTCAGCTCTCGCCAGCACGTTCGGCGGGATCGCCAAGCCGATTTGTCTCGCCGCCTTCAGATTAATCATGAATTCAAATTTCGTCGGCTGCTCAACGGGTAATTCGCCGGGCTTGCCGCCTTTGAGAATTTTATCCACGTAAGTGGCGGCGCGCCGGAACAACTCGGGATAGTTCGTGCCGTAATACATTAGCCCGCCGGCTTCGACATATTCCGGGCGAGCGTAGGACGCTGGCAGGCGATGTTTTCCCGCGAGGTCGGCGATTTGTTTTCGATGAGTATTGAGGACGGGATTTCCCAGCAAAAGGATTGCATCGGCACGTCCCTTCACTACGGCTCGGAACACGTTCTCGATATCCTTGGGATCTAGGACGTCCAGATAGCGAAGATAGATTTCGAAGGAACCGGCGGCGAGTACTGTCTCTCTTAATGCCTGCGCATCGCCCGGGTTGGTCGAATTGCCGATGACAGCCACGCGCGAGAGTTTGGGAAGGATTTCTTTCATAAGCGCCAATTGCTTACCGCTCATCTCGGGTGCGAGAGCGGACAATCCAGTGATGTTCCCGCCAGGGCGCGCCAGGCTAACAACGAAGCCGCTGCCGACCGGATCGGTATCCTGCCCCATGACGATCGGTATCGTCGAAGTTGTTTCCCTGAGGGCACGGGTTCCCGTCGGCCCCCCAGAGACGATGAGATCAACCTTAAGCCGCACCAGCTCGGCAGCAATTTCGCTTCGCCGCTCCGGGTTTCCGTCTGCAGAGCGCCACTCAATGATGATATTCTTGCCCTCAATGTAACCAAGCTCGCGGAGACCTTGGCGGAATCCTTCGATGCGAGTGGCGACAACAGACGCAGATGCGTCTAGGTAAAATCCTATGCGCGGGATTTTTGTCGGCTGCTGCGCTTCGGCCCCAGCCCCAGCCACCACGAGCACGAAAGCGATAACCGAAATCAGCAACCATTTTGGATTTTCGATTAAGGAACATCTTCTTCACGCCTTTCGCCTCACGGCTCACGCCTACTTGATCACCTTATCCGCCCGGTACAGCATCGACTGCGGGATCGTTATGCCGATTTGCTTCGCTGTCTTCAGATTGATCACCAAATCAACTTTTGTAGACCGCTGCACTGGCAGATCAGCGGGCTTTTCACCTTTTAAAATTCGATCGACGTATCCGGCGGCGCGGCGGTACTGATCGACGACATCGGGCCCGTACGAAATCAATCCACCATCGGCGACGAAGAATTGGAACGGATAGATTGCCGGTAGCTTCATACGCGTCGTTGTCCGGATGATCAACTGCCGATGAACAATAG
>WNGA01004924.1_pt1 | contig 19479 bp, 18 predicted proteins | sample 5400061 | NCBI WGS metagenome assembly WNGA01 (sample SAMN13153366, study PRJNA577476) | soil metagenome | isolation source: 100 cm soil or saprolite under grassland replicate 2 | place: USA:California | collected 2016-06-15 | reverse complement strand
GCTGGTCCACGGCCGTCTGGACGTGAGCAGCCCGCTCGACGTGCCCTGGGCGCTTGCACAGTGGTGGCCGTCAAGCGAGCTGATCGTTGTGGACGAGGCAGGGCATTCGTCGGGCGAACCTGGCATGTCCGAAACGCTCATAGCCGCTACCGATCGATTCGCACAGCGGCAATAGCGGCGTTGTCGAGCGCGCGTGGAGAACGCAGGCTCTGCTGGAGGGCCGGCGCCAAGGGTGACCGGGCGACATCGGGCAGTCAGCACGGCCACTCGGTCGTGCCGCAAATCCCGTACGCGCGGCGAGTTCGCGTGTTACGGACAACTTGCCCACAGCAGGTGGTCCATAGAGAAATACCAATCGCATCATCTCAATTCACGCTTTTCCTGATGATGACAGCAGGACACCCGCCACATCAGCACCGCTGCCCTCGTTGGGGCGCTACGCTGCTTGCGAGCAAAGTGATGACTGTTGAGTCCAGCCTGTCAACGTTGGGGCGTAGCAGCCTCGAGGTGCCGCGCTTGGGAATCGGGGCCATGACCTGGGGCGAGGCACGTGGTCTGGCGCGGCTGCATCCAGCCAAGACCGCCTATGGCGGTGCGCACGGCAACGTGGAGGAGAAGGCCGCGCTCGATGCAAGCCTCGCGGCCGGCGTGACCCTGTTCGATACGGCGGCGATGTACAGCGGAGGTGCATCCGAGATGCGGCTGGGCGAGTTGGCCCGCGGCACCAACGCGATCCTGGCAACCAAGTTCCCTGCCGGTTTCCTGGCCCGCGCGCAGAGCATGCCACGCGATCTCGATGCGAGTATCGCCCGCCTCGGACATGTCGACCTGTACCAGCACCACTTTCCGTCCCCTCTGGTGTCCATCCCGCGCTTGATGGAATTGATGGCTCGCGCCGTCGAGGCGGGCAAGATCAAGGCTGTTGGGGTGAGCAATTACTCGGCGGACCAGATGCGCATCGCTCACGCCGTGCTTGCCAGGCGCGGCGTGCCGTTGGCCTCGAACCAGGTCGAGTATTCGCTCCTGCACCGACACCCCGAGGTTAACGGGGTCCTGGATGCGTGTCGTGAGCTCGGTATCACGCTCATCGCCTACCAGCCACTTGCGAGCGGCGCGCTCACGGGTAAGTACACGAGCGCCACCCGGCCGACGGGCTTGCGGCGCTTCACGCCTACCTTCCGCGGCAAAGCCCTGGAGGCGCTTGCCCCAGTCATCGCTCTGCTGCGTGAGATTGGCGAGCGCTACGGCAAGAGCATGTCCCAGGTGGCGCTGCGCTGGCTGATCGAGAACGAGAACGTCCTCGCGATCCCAGGCGCCAAGAACGGCCGCCAGGCCGCTGACAACGCCGCCGCGCTCACGTTCAGCCTGACGGCGGATGAACTGGTCACGCTCGATCAGGCCACGCGAGCATGGCGCCCATCGCCGGGTCGGTAACCGCGACTACACGCGAGGGCGGCAATATTCGAGCCCATCAAGGCTGGCTGCTCCGCAAAGGGATCAGCCGAAGCCTGCGTCGACGAATAAGTGGCGCCGCCGTGGCTGCGGCCTGCAGCGCCTTCCACCGTTGTCTGTTCCGCGCGTACGTGCAAACTCAGCCGCGCGAGCCCGCGGATCTGCGCGATACCGCTCGCCGCTCGCCGGTTACGGCACTCGCGGCAGCGGCCATAGACCACCCGTATACCTGGCGGACCATCCACAGGAACCAGCGCACGTAGGCGGGATCGCCCACTTGGAAGTAGCGAGAGTGGATGGGCTGCGCCGCCGAGTGGCGCGTGCCGAGCTCGTGCGCGAGCGTGCCGTGCGGGTCGTGCAGGATTCGCGGCGCAGATCAGCAGTCTCGGGCAGCGGGCCGGATTCGTGCTCGCAGATGTGCTCGTCTCGGATCCCGAGCTTGACAGCTCGCTCCGCACCTACGAACGGATTCGACCGGCCGCGGGTCGCATCATGCGCTGGCACCTCGACTGGACGCGGGCCGCGTTCGCACGACTCGATCTAAGGCGAGCGGAAATCATCCTCCTGCACGGCGACTTTGCCCCATGGAACCTTCTGTTCGAGAACGATTGCCTCAGCGGCATTGTGGATTTCGAAGCTAGCCACCTGAACTACATGGTGGCCGACTTCGCGCTGTCGTGGCGTGCCGATCAGGACGACGTACTCGCTGGTTACGCCGACGTGCAAGGGCCTGAATCGTTCGTTCGAACGATATCCATGCGCCGCAACCGCGGCTATTCTGGCGCGCGGCCAATCCATGGCCCCCACACAGCTGCGTACTCGGCGAGGCAAGGAGGCGCTAGCGACAGAAGGGAGGGCGCGGAAAGAAAGGCTGTCGCGGACATGCCTCGACAGAGGCGAGGAGAGTGTGCCTGCAACCGGCAGACGCACACCAGGAGGCACTCCGATTGTTTCACTCGCAGATCTGGGTCAACACGGACCGAATAGGAGAGCAGCAATCGATATGAGAGGCAATCTCAAACGGTTACCAGCGCACGCGCGTCTGGTCATCACCGGGCTACTCGTGGCGACGGTCGCCGTGAGCAACGTGCTGCCGGTCATGGCGAACCTGGCAGGCAGTACCTTCGAAGGTAACGATGGCAATCTCGTCGTCAATACGCCCGGCAACACGGATTGGGTGAACGTCGCGGGCCGGGTCAGGGGCGACGACCTGGCGAGTGGCACCTCCGACAACTCGTTCGGCCAGGGCACCAAAGAGGACGACCCGAACGTCAGCGTCGTGACGGGTTCGATCCCGCCCCAAAAGAGTGACTTGACTCGCTTCTATTTCGCGAGCGAGTTCGCCAACAACAGCAACTTCCTGTATCTGGCCTGGGAACGCTCAAACGTCCTGGGCAGCGCCAACATGGATTTCGAGATCAATAAGCTGGCCCAGCCGAACCTGACCACCACAGGGCCGAAGACGCTCAACCGGTCGCCTGGCGACTTGCTGGTCACGTTTGACTTCGGCGGCAGCGGCGCGCCGAGTCTGGGCCTATTGAGGTGGGTCACCACTGGATCAGCGGATCAGTGCTTTTCCGCCAACTCGCTGCCGTGTTGGGGAAACCGGGTAAACCTCAGCGGGCTTGGCGAGGCCGAGGGTGCGGTCAATAGTGTCACTGTCACCGACCCGATTGCCAACGTCAGTCTGCCCGCTGGGACGTTCGGCGAGGCGTCGGTCAACCTGACCGCGGCTGGCGTATTCCCTGCTGGGACGTGTTCCGCGTTCGGCAGTGTCTTCCTGAAGAGCCGCTCCTCGGCGTCCTTCCCAGCCGAGGTCAAGGACTTCGTTGCGCCGCAGCCGGTGAACATCAGCAACTGCGGCAGGATCATCATCAACAAGGTGACCGCCCCGTCACCGGACCCGACGGACACGAGCTTCGGCTTCACAGCCGGCGGTGGCCTCAGCCCAACTAGCTTCAGCTTGAAGAACAGCGAGCAGAGGACTTACAGCGACGTTCTTGCTGGCTCGGGCTACAGTGTGGCTGAGACCGTGCCGGCCAATTGGGTACTCACGAGTGCCACGTGCAGCGACGGTAGCCCGGTAACCAACATCGACGTGAGCCCGAACGAAACCGTCACGTGCACGTTCACCAACACCTTGCAGACTGGCGCGATCCAGGTGACGAAGACGCGCAAGCATGCCGCCGACGGTCAAGGCGACCATCCGCACGCTGGCGTGAGCTTCACGGTCAACGGTGTGACCAAAGTAACTGATGCGAACGGCGTGGCTTGCTTCGACGGGCTTACCTTCGGGACGTACACGGTCCACGAGACTGTGCCGGCGGGCTACAACGTGGATGCGAACGACAAGCAGGTTACGGTCGACAACGCGACTACGTGTTCGGCCAACCCGTACGTCGGCGAAACCGTGAGCTTCCACAACACGCCGCTGACCGACCTGTCCGTGACCATCAACTCCCAGGTTGACGGCGGGACGGCGTCGACGGTTACGTGCACCCCGGATGGGCCTTCCGGTTCAACCGGGGCTAACGGCGACGGTACCTTCTCGGACACGAATCTCACACCGGGTACCTACACCTGCACGATCGTCATCGATCCATAGAAGGAGGGTCTTAGCGACCAAAAAGGGCGAGAGGCGGTCTACAGACCGCCTCTCTTTTTGTTTCCGAGCCTAGGTGAGATCGAAACTCGTCGAGGCGACGCGAGTCGCCTTGCCGCCGTGGAGCTCCTGCCAGGCATCGACCTCGTAATGCCCGGGCCCCTGGGTCGAGAAGTTCGAAATTGAGATGCAGCCGTTCGCATCCGGCATCTGGCCTGTGAACGAGACGGCCTCCGGCGAGTGGACGACGACGGTCACCGGGGTGCTGCCGTACCCACAACCCGAGACCACGTATGGGGTCCCATAGGTGATGGTGCCGGACGGTAAGTTGACATTCAGCGTGGCCGACGACGGCGCGGCCAGCGCCGATCCACTGGCCAGAGTGGTTATGACCACCGCCAGGACCATAACAACCGCAACAGTGCGGCAAAGCCTTGCGTACATGAACAACCTCTTCTGATGCAAGCTAGACAGCGAACAACGTAATAGGGGCGCGTCGACTGCGCGCCGTTTGACATGGCTATACCGGGTGTCAGTACCGATACCGCTGCAGCGTCAAATTGGCCGGTACACGTGCGGGACTTCTGGCGACAGATCCTCTCCTGAACTGCGCTCTAGCGTGTTCTGTCGTCCGTTCTAGCTGGCTGTCGCGGCGTGCGCCGCGGCCGGAAACAGCGGACGATGGCAGCGAACAAGTGCGCCCGACCACACCCGGAGTGTGACACGTGACCAGCGCGGCTCCGAGCCTGGCGCGTCCCAGTGCAGTGACAATCCGGTAACGCTCTGTGAGCAAGCTGCTCGTGGATGCCCGCGGTTGCCGGCCGCGTTGAAGCCGGTTGGACTCCGCGCCTCAACGGGTCCTCAACCCGCTCTCAACCACCGGCTGATAGGTTCCCACCACTGGCGCGCGGCCATTTCCTCTCGGCAGGTCGCTCCACAACCTCATCGCTCGCCAGGGGGGAACCAGCATGCGACAGCCGCCGCTTGTGCGATTGCTCCTCGTCACTTGCGCGGTGGCGGGACTCATCCTGACCATGCTGCCCGCCGCGGGCGCTGCTGCATCAGGGCCGCCTGCCCTTGCGGCTTCGCATGTGCCGGTATGTCCAAGAGGGCGACAGCCGGTGATGGCGCGTTGTCACCTGGAGTTGCCCGGGGACGGCCAGCTTCAGTCAGCCACCGCGCCAGATCCGAGCGCGCTCGACCCCGCCACGATTAGAGCCGTGTACGGCTTTGCAGCGCCGCCTGAGCCGGTGCCCGCGTTCGGCTCCTCCAGCCTGCCGGGCGCTGGCAAGACGATTGCTATCGTTGACGCGTACGACAGCCCCGCGGCCGAGAGTGACCTGGCCGTCTTCAGCTTGCAGTACAGTCTGCCGACTTGCACCACCGCGAATGGCTGCTTCACGAAAGTCGACCAGTACGGTGGCAGCAATTATCCGTCGATCAGTGGCGCGTGGGCGCTCGAAATCTCGCTCGACGTGCAGTGGGCCCACGCCATCGCACCCGGCGCTCGGATTCTGTTAGTCGAAGCCACCAGCAGCAGCCTGGTCGACCTGCTGGCCGCCGAGGACTACGCCAGGACGCACGCCACCTACGTTTCGAATAGCTGGGGCACCAGCGAGTTCGGCGCTGAGCAACTGTATGACGGGCATTTCTCCCAGCCCGGTGTGAGCTTCTTCGCCTCTGCAGGCGACAGCGGGTTGCCAGCCGACTGGCCGTCGGCCTCGCCCAATGTGATCTCGGTCGGGGGAACCACCCTGGCAGCCAACTCCGCGACTGGAACTTTGCTCGACAGCACTGGCCTGTTCATCGGCTCAGAAACCGGCTGGAGCAGTAGTGGCGGTGGGTGCAGCCAGTATGAGCGGGCGACGAGCGCCCAGTCGGCTTTCCGCCAGTACAAACAGGCCAAGTGCGGTGTCAAACGCGCCACTCCCGACGTTGCCCTGATCGCGGATCCTGCCTCCGGCGTTTCGGTGTACGACAGCACGCCGTACAGCGGCGCGCAGGGGTGGTTCAAGGTGGGCGGGACCAGCGTCGGCGCCCCAATGTGGGCGGCGCGCTCGGCGGTGGTCGGCACGGTCGTCAACGCGACCTTCGTCTATGGCAGCAGCATCGCCTACCGCGACATTGTCTCGGGCAACAACGGCGCCCCATGTCTCGTCGGCTATGACCTCTGCACGGGACGGGGGAGTTGGACCGGTGGAACGCCGTAGCCGCGCTCGAGCCGGTCAGCTGACCGTAAAGTTTACTGTCAACACACCCGTGTTCCCAAGCCAGTCATACGACTTGTAGGTCGCGGTGTGCTGACCTTTGGCCCGACGTAGCGACCAGTTGTACGAGAGCGTGCAACTGTACGTGACGTCGTCGCAGGTTGTAGTCGACATGCGTGTGTTGTCGATGTACAGCTCGATCCGCTGCACCGCGTGATCATCTCTGGAGTCAACGGTGACGTTGTATGAGCGGCCGCTGATGGTCATGCCATTAGCGGGGTTCGTCCAGTACAGCGTGGGTGCTGTCGTATCCGATGAATAGACTTTGAAGTAGGTCGTCGAGGCCGCTCCGTCGCCGGGGCTGGTGGCGCGCTGGACCGAAACGCCGATCGGGTAGTCACCATCGGCGATCGTGGCAGGAGCAGTAATGTACGCCGACAGGTAACCGACCTCTGGCGCCTTGAGACTGATCGAATTGGTCGGGATTGAAACCGCAAAGCCGCTCGGCACACTGACACTCACGACAAAGGTCGACGAGCCACAGCCGACATCGTTGTTGGTGACTTTGATGCCGTACAGGAGCTGCTGCCCCGGCAGTCCCCATGAGCCAAATCCACCCCACGCCCAGTTGTTATCGCTCATCACACTCGGTGCTGCCGGCGTACAGCTACCGGCAGCGTCTGCCACACCACTCGCGCCGAACGTGCTCGAAAGTAACAGGACCAGAGCGGCGCCCCAGTGAAAGCGCGGCATTGCTACGCGCTGGCGGCGAACGATCACGTCTTGCATCAAGTCTCCCATGCGAGGTTGAGGTGTTTTATTCAGGCGAACCAGGCGTTTCAAAAACGGGCCCCGGGCCGCGCCGTACGTTTAGCCTTTGCGCACTCGTGCATCACCTGTAACGCAACTGGCCTCGTCGTGGTGACGGGGAGTGGACGCGTTTGCCGGCGGCACGCAGACGTCAGCCCACTGGCGCCGAGGCTGAGCTCGGTTGGGCCGTTGCCGCTCAGGGATTTGGGTCTGCGACCGCCGATCACCCCCGGGCGCCGTCCGGGCCTCGCGCTGTACGCACTCATGCAAAGCGTGCAACGTGGCCGCCGGCCCTCTATTACGGGGCCCCGCCACGCGGCGTCGAGCCCGCCGGCGTGCAGCCTGAGCGCTCTGGATAGTCGGTCCGACAGACGATCCTCGACCAGAACCCAACCACTTCTCAACGGGCGGTCGACACGCGCTCGATGGACCGTGCTCATTATGTGGTCAATTCGTTAGTCGCCGCAGGCTGCCCTCAGGCCCCATGCAATCGTCCCGAGCGATCTCTTCGCGCCCTACGAAACGCTCTGCCTCTGTGAGCTTTGTGGACGACTCGGTCCACGCTCGCGATCAGTCGACGCATGACATTAGCCACGTGCTAGCCAGAACAGCCGAATGGCCGGCCTTCCGCCACCATGCTGCGCTGTGGTTGATACTGGCTGGAATCACGGCGCTTCTTGTACTCACTCCTGGCGTTTCGGTAGCCATCTATGAGCCGCGACTGAGCATCGCCGTCGGCTCCGTGTGTGGAGTGATCGGACTCGCACTCCTACAGCTTGGTGTCGTGCGTTTCAAAGTCCTGCGCCGGCCCCTCGATCTGTATACCGGCTTGGGATTCGGCGTCCTCGCTATCAAGAACCTGTTCGCAGCGTGGGCGCCCTTACGGGCAGACGATGCGGAGCGTTCGCTCGAGCGTGCCGCCTCCTTCCTGCTGCTGCTGCATGCGGTGGCCGCGGCCTTGTTTCTGTACGGTCTCGCCCGTAGTCGACAACATTCCCAGGCAACGACGATATGGCCACGATGCCTCGGACGAGGGTGTGCCCTCATGCTCGTCTTGTCGATGGCCGGCGTCGTGTTGAGCCAGACGGGCGCGCTCCCGCCGCTACTGGACGAAGTTGCGCGCGAGACCCTGGTCAGCACTAAATCTATCGACGACTTCCTGCCCGGCCAGCGTATGCCGCTCGTGATCGCGAATGTGCTGATTGCAGCTGTTTTCATGCTCAGCGCCATCGGTTACGCCGCGGAGGCTCGGCGATTACGGGATCCGCACATCGCTGCGCTCGGCGGGGCGCTAATCCTCATCTTCTTCGCGCAGGCATGGGCTGTTCCGTTCCCGTCCCTGCCAGCTGAGTATGTTGCGGTCGGGGATGCATTTCGCCTCGTAGGGTACGGCCTGTTGCTGTCGAACGTGCTGTGGCGCACAGCGCAGGATGTCGCCTCCATGGCCACTCGCAACGAGCGACTCAGGCTCTCGCGCGAGTTGCACGATGGGCTGGCGCAGCAACTGGGGGTGCTGCGCCTGCGCCTCGGTCGCGTAGCCGATGCTACCGGCCCGACAGATCAGCGCTGGCGTGACCTCGACGTCGCGCAACGCATGCTCGAGTCCGCCTCCGTCGAGGCCCGTCGGACAATCGCGACGCTCCGCACCGGGCGTGTGACCTGGCAGGATTTTGAACAGGCCTTGGCAGCTTTTTCGGCGGAGTTCTCGGTCACTCACGAGGTCGAAGCGCGCGTGCAAGTCGAGTCGTGCGACCTGACCCTGGACAGTCTGTTACAAGCGGACGTCTTGCGCATTCTCCAGGAGGCGTTTGGGAATGCCGTGCGTCATGGCGGAGCGAAACGGATTACGACGCTGGTGACCATCGAAGGGACGGAACTGCGGCTACGTGTGCGAGACAACGGCCGCGGATTCGATCCGGCCAAGGCACGACGGGGCGTGGGCCTGCATTCAATGACAGAGCGGGCCGAGCGACGCGGCGGATATCTCGTCGTCGACTCGGTTCCAGATCAGGGCGCGAGCATCGAGGCATGGGTGCCGCTCTATTCGTCGAGGCCGCTGGCAGTATGACGACTTCGGGGACGCTACGGATCCTCATCGCGGACGATCACGAAGGATTCCGCCGCGAGTTGCGCGAGACCTTGGTCCGCGAGCCGGACTTTGACGTGGTCGCGGAGGTCTCGAATGGTCTGGACGCTGTGCGCGAAGCACGCACGCGCCGGCCGCATGGACTCGACCTGGTTCTCATGGACATTGACATGCCCGTGATGGACGGGATTCAGGCCACACTGGAGCTTGCCGCGACCGACCCCAGCCTGCCAGTCATCATTCTGACCGTTTCTAGCCTGGACGGCGATCTGTTCGAGGGAGTCCGATCAGGCGCAGTGGGTTTTCTGAACAAGACCCTGAGTCCAGCCACGCTGACACGGACGATTCGCGACCACCGCCACACCGGCGCACTGCCGATGTCACGAGCAATGGCCGCCAGGACGATCGCGTACCTGCGGCGCGAACAACGTGCTTCGTCCACGAGCGAGCCGCCTGCCGCGGCACGCCTGACCCGGCGCGAGCGCGAGATCCTGTTGCGGATCGCCGCCGGCGCGCGCGACCGCGAGATCGCAGATGGACTCATGGTCGCCGAGACAACGATAAAGACTCACGTCCGGCATATCTTGCACAAACTAGGTGCCCGTAACCGAGCCGAAGCAGTGGGCCGACTCGGAGCCAACGGTGAGGTTTGATTCGACCACCACGCCACGCGGTTGAGTGAGCCCTGCTCCCGTAAGGGGATCCGCCCGATGGGCACGTCGCTGAGTCCGGAGCAGTCAGCCGACAGCCGCTCGGCATCAGTCGGCGAGGCCGTGTGGCGCGTGCCGCCACTTGCTGCGCCCGCGCCGAACCTCACGACACGCGACGCTATCGCGGAATCCGACGCGGTACGACTGTTTGTGGAACGCGCGCGGCTCACGCGACCGGATCTCGCGGTAGACCAACGACAATGCAACGCCAGTCGCCGATATTTGTGACCGGCTCGACGGGCTGCCCGCTGGCGATCGAGCTCGCCGCTGCACTGCTGCCGATTCTGTCGGTGCATGTCACCGGCCGGTGGCTGACCGTCGCTTACTGGTCTACGACGTCGACGCTTTGGCGTGCATCGCGGCAGCTCAGGCCGACGCGATCAGGACGGCGCGGCTGCTCGCGGCGTGATGGCCGCCGACCCGAACGTGTGCCGAAACAGCTGGAAGTGGACCCGCGGCACGCCCGACTTGACTTCGACCCGCCGCATGACCATGTTCCAGCCGCCTCGGTCAGGGTAGCCAATCCGCTGCAGCCAGAGCATCCGGCTCCGCCTACGGCGGCGGGCAGGGTGCGTACGGCCGCGTCGTCAGTGTGAACGCGCAGCCAAACGTTGCGCTCGCAACGAACTGCGGGTTCAGCAAGTCGTCGCCGGGCGGCTTCACGCCGTCCTCGACCCAGCGGACCAGGTCGGCGAATGCTCGTTCCTGTTCGGCAGTCGTAAACCCGCAGTGATTGACGTCGCGGATCGCGCGCGACACGAGCAGGGTCGCCGTGCCGCGCGCACTGGCTCGCCGCGCGTAGATTTGTTCCATCGACAGGGGCACAAATAAATCGCCGATCGTGTGGAGACTGACGACCGGGATGCGGAAGTTGGCTTCGATGGGCGGAATGTTTGCCAGACCCGCTTGCTGGAGACCCTGCGGTGATGCCGCCACGCGCAGCACTTCGTCATTCAGGGCCTGCTCGTCCGGGCTCACGACCGGGTCTGAATCGAATTGGTACACCGTCCCGATATTGCTGGTGACGTTGCCGGGCGCAACGTCGAGGCTGCCATCGCCACTGCCGAGCGTGAACAAGAAATCGCCCCAGAATGCGAACGCCGTGTTGAAGAATGGCCGTGTGCCACCAGAGCGCTGTTGCGTCACGGCTCGAAGCTTCTCGCCCTGCGCGTTCAACACGTTCGGATACGCTGGCCCGAGCGCCAGCTTTACGGCTGGCACGACGCTGGCCTCGTAATCAGGCGGCGATGGAAACTGCGCCTGGTGCCCAGCGAGTGCTTGGGCGACGAGTTGGAAATCCAGGAAAAAGTCGAACAACTCCGTATCGCCCATGACACCGCACATCGGCAACGCGCCAACGTACTCACTCGGGTACTGCTCGATGGCGACGCCGGTAATGTGTCCACCCATCGAATGGCCCATCAGATACTTGTTCCGCGGTGGACCTGCGAGATTGGTGAAGAACCGACCAAGCGCGTGCGTGTCGAGTACGCCCTGCTTTACGTCATAGCCGTTCTTGCTGTAGCTGGACGCGGCCCAGGCGTAGCCGTGGGTCACCAAGTACTGGCGAATGCTGGGGTTCGAGACGGTGAGCTCCAGGCCCGTGCCGCGGTACCCGTGAGCGTAGAGCACGAGATCGCCGTTCCAATTCGCGGGTACCTCGACGCGATAGCCCGCGCCGTTGTGGATACCCCAGTAACGGGTGGTCTTGGTGCCTGGCAACTCATCAAACGGCAGCTTCGGTTCATCGACGAAGTAGCCCGGCGGCGGTGCTGACGCCGCCGATCCGGGCAGGGCGAGCGCGAGGACCATACAGCACGCCGAGAGCACGGCTATCGCAGTTCGCATTCATCCCCCTCGGCGCCATTAGGTATCGCCTCAGCACCGCCTGTCAAGAGTTGGACGGCAACGCGCTGAGCGCAGCGGAAGGAACCGCGCGCCCAGTAGCACGGCAGCAGTCCTGCTTGGCTCGCCAGCTGACCACGCGGCGACGTCATTCACGCCAGGGCCATCTGACAAATACGGCGTGGAACCCAACCTTCGCTGGTTGCCCATGCAGATTGTCCCCGACCGCCGGCGGGGCCTGGCAAGAGCGTCTCATGCGCGCACTCACGACTAAGCAGCCGAGCAGGTGTAACGCATGGCCATGGCTAAGCTCCAGCGATCCCGCGGTCGGAGGCCGTGCTCAGCGGCGCCGGCTTCGAACGGCTGCAGCAGGCCTGGCCAACGCATCTGGCCAGCGTGCGGCGGCACGTGATCGATCACGTCCAGGGCCTTGGACCTCGCGACACTCACAGGTGCCTAGCAGCGGTTCGTCGTCGAACCCCGCCCGGATGCGGTGCAGCAGCACCCTGATGAGACCTCATGTCCGGCGCCCCCTCGAGGGCGCGCGCGTGCCAGCCGGCCCACCAACGGGCGTGCTGCACATACAGCCGTCCGTGTCGGCCGAGCGACTCGGCCAACGCGATCAGCTCGTTCGTATCGGCAAAACTGGACGGCACGAGCGTTAGCCCGACGGACATGCCGAATGCCCCCTGCTGGAGCGCTTGCTCCACCAGCCGCTGCATCTCAGCAACCTGTTCCGGCGGCAGCCCGTCGCCGCCGCCCATGACCGCGATGCGCACCGAAGCCTGGCCCACGAGCGGCGCAATATTCACCGACGTGCCCGCGGACTCCACGCGGCGGGCGTACTCGTTAGCGTTAGGCAGGTGCCTTCAAAGGCATCAGCGCCCGACCCCGAAGGCCCTTGCGAACTCGCGCATGCGCTCAGTGCGGCCATCGGCCGGGCCGAAATTGATTGACAGATGTTGCGCACCGGCTGCCTCCCACGCGCGGACCGCCTCGCGCGCCGCATCCACGCCCTCGTTGAAAGCCAGTACGCTGCCGACCTCCACCTCCGAGCCGCGGGGCTGCGCACGGATGGTGGCGATTGCCGTCGCGAACTCCGTGACAGGGACGGTCGTCGTTTGCCACATGTCCGCCACGCGGCCGGCGCGAGCCCGAGCTGCCTCAGAGCGGCCACCCACGAGCAGGGTCAGGCGTTCACCCTGGGCAGGCAGCGGCTCGAAGACGCCGTCCTGGAAACCGTAATAACGACCGGCGAATGGCTCGCGCCTATCCGCCCAGAGATGTCGGAAAAGACGGATCGCTTCTTCCAGCCGTGCGCCACGCGTGTGGAAGTCCGCGTGCACATTGACGTACTCCTCAGCGTAGGAGCCGACGCCCACGCCGAGGATGAGGCGTCCGCCGCACAGCACGTCGAGCGTGGCCGCCTGCTTGGCCACGGCAAACGGGTTACGCATGGGCAAGACGATGACCGACGTACCCAGGCGGATGCGGCTTGTCACGGCCGCGAGATGTCCGAGCAGAACCAACGGCTCGAAGACTCGGGTGAACTGCGGCAGGTTGCTGGGCGCAAGCAGGTGATCGGACGTCCATAGCGCGCGGAAGCCCAACTCGTCCGCGGCGCGCGCGGTGTCGATCAGAACTCGGGCATCGGCGTCTCGAGCGCCGTTGCCGAGCGAAATGTCGAAGATCACGGCTTGCCTTCGTGCTCCAGGGCACGCCTCACAGTCGCTTCTCCATACCGGTGAGTGTCTCCGGTCCGACCAGCGGATGGAGCAAGGTGTCCGTAACGCTGAAGCCGAGGCTCTCGTAGAGCGCCTGATTGCTCGTAACCGCGGAGCGGATCCTCAGACCCAGTTCCGCGACGGACGCCCGCCAGACGCTCGGCGGCGGGTCCTGCACAGCGAGGTACTCCGCGAACGCGGCCCGCTGCAGCTCCCAGACCCGGGCGGCGTCGGCGGGCGTCGCGCGCTCGAAGCGCGGCTCTTCGGTCTGGCTCACGGCGCGAGTAGGCGCGGCGTTCTACACGACGCCTTCGGCTTGCAGCCGCCCGAGCGCCTGGTCGAAGGCGGTCACCGTCTGGTCAACGTCCCGCTCGTCATGAACAGCTGAGACCATCCCGCCCAGGTATGAGAAGTCGGCACCGCCGAGCTGCATCGCGCCGCGGAACCGCCAGACGAGCTCACGGCCCGTAATTCTGGGGTTGGTGAACGCGATAGACAGGATCGAGACTTCGCCGCCCGCATTACCCGGCACACCCCGTCGCTCGAATGAGTCGTTCATGCCGGCGCGGATCTTGTCGGCGGTCGCGATGGCCTTCCTCTGGACGGCGGGGTCCTTGACGAGCTTGAGGCAGGCGACGCCGGCAGCCGCCGACACCGGGTTGGCGTTGAAGGTGCCGGGGTGCGCGACCCGCTTGTAGCGCTGCCAGTCGTCATCCTCGTCGTGGTGGTCGAGCATCGCCATGATGTCGGCGCGGCCGGAGACGGAGCCGCCCGGGTATCCGCCGGCCAGGATCTTAGCGTGGGTGCTGAGGTCCGGTGTGACGCCAAAGTACTCCTGGGCTCCGCCGGGAGTGTAACGAAAGCCCGTGATCACCTCGTCGAAGATCAGGACAACGCCGTTCCTGCGGGTGACCTCGCGCACCTGCTCGAGGTACGCGGTGCTCAGCCCATTCAGGAGCATGATCACCCCGGCGACGTCGCCGGGGGCGAGCGCCTGCTCGAGGGCGGCGACGTCGTTCGCTGGGATGACCCGCATCGACTGGCGGGTGCCGAGCGGAACGCCGTTCGAGCTCGGGGCGTCCCACGGCTCAGACATCCCGACCGTGGCGTAATCGTGCCAGCCGTGGAAGTGCCCGCGCATCTTGACGATGACTTCCTTGCCCGTGAACGCGCGCGCCAGGCGCAGCGCCATAAGGGTGGCCTCGGTGCCGGACGCAACGAACTTAACCTTGCCGCCGCCGCGGGTGCTGGGGACCAGCTCCTGTACTAGCTTGCCCCACTCCACCTCCAGCGCGTGGTTGGCGCCGTAGTGGCTGCCCTTCTGGACCTGCTCGGAGACCGCGGCTGTGACCTGCGGGTGGCAATGACCAAGGAGCAGCGCGCCATGGCCGCCGAAAAAGTCGACGTACTCATTGCCGTCGACATCCCACTTACGCGCCCCCCGGGCGTGGGTGACGTACATCGGGAACGGACGCATATAGCGGCTGTCGTGGGTAACTCCGCCTGGGAAGACGTCGAGCGCCTCCTTGTAAAGCTCCGCCGACTTCTTGTGCCGAGTTTCGAGCTCTTCGCCGATCGTTGCGTGCCGGCTCTGCGTCATGTGTGTGTGTGACCTTCGATCTGGTTTGGAAGCACGATCGTACCCTGCCGTGGGCCGCGCTCGGCACCAGCGCAGTATCGTGGTCGGCGTGCCTGCCATAAGCGAGACCCGGTTCGAGGTACAGATCGAGCGCGAGGTGCCGATACCGATGCGCGACGGCACTGTGCTGCGCGCTGACGTTTATCGCCCGGCCGCGGAAGGCCGCTTTCCAGTGCTTGTCGAGCGTGTCGGCTACGAGCTGGGCGCTCGAGTAGGTGGCTATGGCCCGTACTACGCGCAGCGCGGGTTCGTCGTCGTCGGCCAGAACGTGCGTGGCGCATTCGCGTCGGAGGGCGAGCTCGTGCCCTTCCGCGACGATAGCGCGGGCAGCCATCAAGATGGCTATGACACCGTGGAGTGGGCGGCCGCTCAGCCGTGGTCGAACGGCAACGTTGGCATGGTGGATGGCTCGTACTCCGGCTTCACGCAGTACGCCGTCGCGCCAACCCGACCACCACACCTGCGGGCACTCTCGCCACGCGAAGGCGGCGGCGATCTGTACCGCGACTGGGTCTTCCGTGCCGGCGCCAACCAGTTCTCGTTCACTCGCTCGTGGACGATGCAGACGAGCCGCAGCTGGCTCTCGCACCCGAAAGCGAACGCGAGGTACCCGGGGGCACACGAGCGCCTGGAACAGGCCCTGTCCGAAGGACTGGATCCGTGGTTCGCTCACTTGCCACTGAACGAGTGCCCACCGCTGCAGGATTTGCCCCTGGTGAACTGGTACTTCGACCACCTCGGCCACCCGGACGACGGCCCATTCTGGGACGCGTTACGTATGGGTGCTCGGTATGACGACGTCGACGTGCCGATGCTGCACATTGGCGGATGGTTCGACTTCTTTCTGGGCGGGACACTGCGGATGTTCCAGGGGTTGCAGGCCCACGCCCGGACTGAGGCGGCCAGGCGCGCCCAACGCCTGGTGGTCGGGCCCTGGGTCCACGGACCCGCGGCCACGAGCGAGAGTAAGGCGGGCGACGTGGACTTCGGTCCCGAAGCGATCTTTGACATCCGAGAGCAGCGAGTCCGCTGGTACGACTACTGGCTGAATGGCGAGGCCAACGGCGCGATGGATGGCCCACCGGTGCGCGCATTCCTGATGGGAGCGAACCGATGGCTGGAGCTGGACTCGTGGCCACCCCCAGGTGTCACCTATCGTCCTGCGTACCTCCACCATGGCACCCTTTCATTTGAAGCACCGGGTTCCAGCGAGCCGCCGGATGAGTTCGAATACGATCCTCGGCAACCGGTGCCTAGCCTCATGGTGTACCCGCAACTTGGCCCCACCGATCACCGACCCGTGGAAGGCCGGGTGCTGACGTACACATCTGATGTGCTCGATGCGGACCTGGCGATCGCCGGACCCGTGACCGCCGTCCTGTACGCTAGCTCGTCTGCGCCGGACACCGACTGGGTGGTGCGGCTATGCGACGTGTGGCCCGATGGTCGCTCGATGTCGGTATGCGATGGCATTCTTCGCGCGCGCTACCGCGACTCGTTGACTTCGCCTTCGCTGCTTACCCCCGGAGAGGTTTACCGATTCGACGTTGACCTGTGGTCCACCGCGCAAGTCTTCAAGGCCGGTCACCGCGTCCGCGTCCACGTCACCAGCAGCGACTTCCCGCGCTACGACCGCAACCTGAACACCGGCGGCCCGTTTGGCACCGAATCGCACTCCAACGTGGCGGTCAACACGATCTTTCACGACGCCGCCCGACCGTCACACCTGGTCTTGCCGATGCTGGCATAGCCGACAGGCGCCGTGCATGGCTTCTGAAACGTTGGCGACGATCCACTCCGCGTGCAGGCGGTTATCGCCAGTACCGAGTTGTGGGCCAAGTACTTGGAGAGCTGAGCCAGCAGCCGAAAACACTTGATTGACGCGGCATCTGGCCGCGAGTATCGTGCGCCCATGGGGGACGGGCGCATCCTCTATGTCCACCCTTCGAAGCTGCCCGTCGACAAGCCGCACGACTGGTCGAACGGCGCGAGCCCGTATCTGCTCGCGCCCATGGGCATCATTGGCCTGGCCAATGCGCTGCGCAAACGCGGCCTGGACGTGTTCGGTATCAACTATCCCATGGAGGTCGCGCTCGACCAGAGCTTCCAGCTCGTGCCATGGCTACGTCGTCAAGACGACGTTCGACTGGTGATGATCGACCTGCACTGGTACGAGCACGCGTACGGGGCAATGGACGTCATGCGCGCCTGCAAGCACGTCTGGCCGGACGTGCCCGTGCTGCTCGGTGGCCTGACGGTCTCGCGCTTTGCCGAAGAGATCATGGCCAATTTCGACGCGGTCGACTACGTCATCCGTGGTGACCCTGAGCTGCCGACCGTTCAACTTGCCGAGGGGCTGGTTGGCGGTGGTCTGCAACCCGAGACGATCCCCAATCTGAGCTACCGGGTCGATGGACAAGCGGTCCATAACGACCGGACGTACCACTCCGGGCCAGCGGAGTTCGAGGCGCTCGACTTCGTCGACGCGAGCTTCTTCGTCGACGAACGCCGGTACGCGATGTTTCAGTCGAGCGATTTCGGACGCTTGAGCGGTCAATGGTTGTGCATCGGCCGCGGCTGCCACATGAACTGTGGCTTCTGTGGTGGCTCCAAGAACGCACACCTGGCGCTGAGTGGCCAGGAAGCGATCCTCACGCGCCGACCGGAGGTGGTGGCTGACGACATCGCTCGGCTGGCGGAGCGCGGGCTACATCAGGTCTCGCTGTCGCATGATCCCGCGGTTCTCAGCAAGCCATACTGGTCCAGACTCTTCCAGGCAGTCCAGGACCGCAACGTGCGCATCGGGATCTACAACGAGTGTTGGCAGCTCCCTGGCCTGGACTGGCTCGACGCGCTCGTCGAGACCTTCGTTAGCAGTGATTCCCAGCTTGCGTTCAGCCCACTATCTGGCAATGAGGAGGTGCGGCGTCTCAACGGCAAATTCTACTCCAACGAACGGTTGCTGGAGTTCCTGCAGGCCCTCAAGCGTCACCGGCTTCCGCTGTTCATCTTTTTCTCGCTGAACCTGCCTGGCGAAACGGAGTCGACGCTGACTGACACCATCGCGTTGGCGCGCCAGATCCTGAGCACGTATCCGCCTGAGCTGGTCACCATCGCCAACATGCATCACACGATTGATCCGGAGTCTGCTTTTGCGGTCGACCCAGATCGATTCGGTATCGATGTCCAGATGCGGACCTTTATGCACTACTACGAGTATGCGTACCTGACACCCTACGCTCGTCCGGAAGCGAAGGTCGGTCGGGTGCGCGGATTCGAGATGAAGCCAACCGGGTCACGTTCACTTGCACGTATGGCCGCGATGTGGGACGCGGCTGCGACCGAGCTCGGCCCGAGCTGCAAGCCAGTCCCATCTGTGTGGTAGCGGGGGAGGAACATCATGTCTCGCTTGCTGAGCAGACGCCACTTCGTCTTGTCAGGGCTGACCGCCGCGGCGATCCCTCTGCTGGCGGCGTGCAGCGCGCCCGCGCCGGCGGCCCCCCACGGCTGCGCCCCAGCCGATCCCCACTTCGGGAGGACCAGCCGCGGCGCCAGCCAAACCGACCGAGGCACCCAAGCCGGCCGCGGCTGCGACCGCTCCGCCCACTGCCGCACTCGCGCCGACTACCGCCCCAGTAGTCGTCGCTACGCCAGCCTCCAGCACGCGCGTGCTGAACGTGGCCATGGACGCTGATCCCGTGTCGTTCGATTGCCATGTGCAGACCAATTTCTCGTCCGCACAGGGCTCGGAACACTTCTACGAGTCGCTGACCGCGTTCGACGACAAGCTGACCGTCGTACCGGGTCTGGCAGCGTCCTGGGAGCAAGGTTCGGACGGCTTGAGCTGGACCTTCCATCTGGATCCCAACGCCAAGTTCCACGACGGCTCCGACGTCACTGCCGAGGACGTCAAGTGGACAACTGACCGATTGCTGTCGCCCGAGATCAAGTCGTCGTGGGCGCAAAACTGGTACTCGTCGGTCAAGGGGGCGGTCGTCGTCGACAAGAAGACCGTCAGAATCGAGCTCAAGAATGCTTGGCCCATTGGCCCCGGCGTGTACGCCTCGCTACGCGGCGCCACCATGTACCCGCAAGATGCCGACAAGAAGTTCAACATTAAGACGGAGGCGATCGGAACCGGCGCCTACAAGCTGAAGGAATTCGTGCCGGCCGACCGCGTCGTCTACGAGCGGAATCCGAACTACCGCAATAAAGAGTTCCCGAAGAACGAGGGCATCTTCGGCAAGATCATGCTCGATGAGGACGCGCGGATCGCGGCGGTTCGCTCGGGTACCGTCGACTTCGCGCAGCTGTCGCCAGAAGGTGCACAGAAGCTCGCCGGGATCAAGGGCTACCAGATCCTGGCCGGCCCGCGCGCCTGGAACACCAACGTGAGCTTCAACT
>WNGA01009550.1_pt1 | contig 19486 bp, 19 predicted proteins | sample 5400061 | NCBI WGS metagenome assembly WNGA01 (sample SAMN13153366, study PRJNA577476) | soil metagenome | isolation source: 100 cm soil or saprolite under grassland replicate 2 | place: USA:California | collected 2016-06-15 | reverse complement strand
GCCGTTGCATCAATTACCATACCGATAGCCGGGTTGAACAGCGACGGCGTGCTTTGCACTCCCTGCACCGTTTTTTCGACTTGACCAACTCTCGCCGAAGTCGAAGTTTTTTCCTGTTCTAATTGATCTATACGCTCCAAGGCTTTTTGCAGTTGCTGTTCCAAGTTTTTAACAATACCCCTTATCGCCTCCAGCTCCGAAGTCTGGGCCAGGCACAATCCGGGGATAAAAAACACAGTGACAATGAAAACCGATACCGCAATTTGGTACGGTCTTCTTAATGAAAGAACCATAACAATAACCTCCCTCTCATAGACACCCGTCTCCCTCCCCAAATAAGCACACCGAATCAGGAGGGCGACTAACCAGTTATCGAGAATGTAGCTCGGGAATGACGCTTACAGGGAAACTGTCGAAGGAGGAGCGCGAACGTTGTGCGGATTGGAGTAGCTTTCGATCCAAACCGAAGTAGCTGGGACGACAAGGGGAATTGCTCGAAACTGCGGGGAATTTGTTGGGCCAACCTCACTCAGCGCCAGTTGCTTGCGAGTACCGTGCGCGCAGCTACATTCTTTGCTAATCTGCGATGTAAGAGAAACATGAAAATGGAGTGGTAGGAAAAAAACGAACAGCAGTAGTCCCAGGCCAACTAGGCGCCAGGCGGGCCGCTGATTTCTCAAGCCGGCAGTTGACACGGAGCTGAACCTAACGAAAGGGTGCCAAATTGTCAAGAAATGGGTTCCGCCAGGTGCGCTCCAGCAGCCAACGGCAACGGCATAAAACCTTACCGGCAAAGACTGGTGAATTTAACCTAAACGGATAAAATGACATAGGTTTTTACTCCGCTGGAAAAACCAGCCGCGCCTCAATGGGCGCGAACCATCGGCCGGCGTCAAAAGTAAACCTCCTTTGGATATGGATCACGGAAATTCTCTTTTGGTGGCTGGAGTCCTGACCGCATCGCTGGCACTCGGGAGTTCGCTGCTTTTTGCCGCCGACAGCTCGATCACGCCGGAAAAACATGAACTGCGGCACGATCGCCAAGAGATCCGCCAGGACCGTCACGAGGTCAGGCTGGACCGCAAGGAAAAACTCGGCGATCGTAGAGAGCTCAAAGGCGATCGCAGAGAATTATATCGGGATCGCAGGGACCTTCGCCGGGATATCAAAAGCGGCGCGAGCAAGGATGAAATTGCTCGAGACGTGAATGAAATCCGTCAGGACCGCGGTGAGGTCGCCAATAATCGAGCAGAGTTAAAGAGTGACGTTAAGGAGTTGAAAGCCGACAAGCAGGAGCGGCGCCAGGACCGACGAGAGTTTCGCCGGGACGTCAAAGACGCACTGAAGAACTAGAGAGGGACCAAGCGTGACTCCTATACAGCCGGCGGAAATGAGCGTCGTTTTCCGCCGGCTCCCCCTTGGTATCTCCAGTGCTTTAACATCATCGAAAGATAGGAGTCCGCTAGTGAACCCTCGGGATGAGGAGTTGGTGGCATCGGCTCAAAAGGGCGATCGCCGCGCGTTCGAGGAGCTCGTGGAGCGTCATAAGCACAAGGCCTATCACATCGCGTTTGATTTCGCGCGCGACCGCGAGGAAGCCAAAGATCTGTCTCAAGAGGCGTTTCTGAAGGCTTTTAGCAATCTCAAAAAATTTGACGGCCGCTCGAGTTTCTACACCTGGTTCTACCGCATTCTTGTCAACCTTTGCTTGGACTACAAGCGGCGTCAGAAACGGGCGCCGTCGGACGAATTTGACGAAACCGTAGAGCATCAATTGGAGCCGTCACATCAGCCGAGCATTCCCATGTCACCCGATCAACACGTGTTGGCCGGCCAGATTTCGCACAAAGTTGGCGTCGCGCTGCAAGCGCTGCCACCGAAACAACGCACTGCTTTCATACTGAAAAACCATCAAGGACTATCGATCAAAGAAATCGCTGAGATGATGCAGACGGCAGAGGGTACGGTTAAAGTTCACTTGCATCGCGCCGTAACGGCGCTCAGGCAGCGTCTGGCAGAGTTCGCCTAGGAGGTTGATATGGCCGATCAAAACAATCCACTCGTAGTTCCTTGCAAAACATTGGAAGAGGATTTGGTGCTGCTCCATTATGGCGATCTCGCCGGCACCGAGCGGGATGCGCTCCAAAGTCATCTGAACGGTTGCACCGGTTGCGCCACTTATCTAAGAGAGCTCGGCAATCTCTTGCCGCTGACGGTTAAAGCCGACGAGCCAGCACCAACTTTTTGGGACGATTATAGCCGCGAGCTGCGCCACAAGCTCGACGCGACGGCGGAAAAAAAGCGGTGGTGGCAGAGTCTCGCGGTTATCTTTCAACCTGGTCTGTTGTCGGCTGCCGCGGGTGCCGCAGTCGTCGCGATCGCCCTGGCGTTTACCCTGGGCAGAGGAGTCTGGCCGACCAAGGATATTCCCCATGACGATGAGGCAATGATGGAAGCGCTTCCGGTGGCGGAGAACTTGGAGTTTTTTAAGGCCATGGACGTGCTCGACGATCTCGATTTGTTGGAGTCCATGGGCAGCCAAGGCGGCGCGGCCTAAACAGCGGGAATGAGACCGGTAGGCGCACTGATCCTATCTCTCGCTTTGCTCGTTTCTTCGACTGGTGGTGCCGCCACCAAGGACGAGCCGCCCGATCGAGAGATGTTAAAAATGATGGAGCTCCTTCGTGAAATGGAAGTGGTGAAACAAATGGAAATGTTGCGCGACATGCATGTCGTCGAAAGTGCCGGCGATCAGGGAAAGAACCCAACGCCGCAAAAGTCCACGCCCCGAAAAAAGAAGGAGACATTGAGGTGAGGCTTTTGACTCGGACATTCAGTTTTCTTTGGCTTTCGACTTTGCTTTGCACTCCGCTGGCATGGAGCCAATCGGCGCCACGCGGGATGATCCTGGCGCAGGCGGACAAGGACGCGCTCGAGCGCTGGCAGCACATGACACCTGAGGAAAAACAGGAAATGCGCGAACGTTTCCAGCGTTGGCAGAACTTGCCGCCCGGTGAAAAGGATGATCTGCAGAAAAAGTTCGAGACCTGGCGCCAGCTTTCGCCCGAGGACAAGGCTGTCGCGCGCAAAAACTTCGAGCGCTGGCAAAAGCTCCCGCCGGAACAGCGGGAGCGACTCCAAGAACGTTGGCAACGCTGGCGCGAGCTGCCGCCCGAGCGCCGCGAGGAACTCAGACGGCGATTCCAAACGTTGCGCGATTTGCCGCCGGAAAAGCGTCAAGAGCTCAGGCAAAAGCTCCTGGAAAGGCGCGAACGTCTCTCTCCGGAAGAAAAGCAGCAACTGCGCGAAAAAATGCGCGAGCGTTTTGACCGGCTGCCGCCCCAAGAGAAACGCGAGATCAGAGAAAAAATGCGCGAGCTTAAAGAGCACGGCAGTGTCGAGGAAAGAAAACAATTCCGTGAAAAGCTACGCGACAAGGTTCAGTAACGCTGAGACAAGGAGTAGCCATGAGCGCGCCACTCAGCCACGAGCAAAAAATCCTCCATTTCCTGAATCGGATCAGCTTTGGACCGACGCCGGAAGAGGTTCAACGGGTTGACCGGCTCGGCTTCCGTGCCTATCTCGACGAACAGCTCGCGCCGGAAAAAATTCCCGACAACATCGCTGAAGAGAAAGTCGCGGCACTGAAAACCATGCGGCTGAGCAGTCAAGAACTGTTTGAACTTTACCCGCCGCCGAAAGTGGCACAAGAACGCGGCATGGCGATGCCGGGCGAAATGAATGCGCCACGCTTCATCATCCTCGAGCTCCAACAGGCGCGGCTACTACGCGCCGTGTACAGCCAACGCCAGCTCTACGAAGTGATGGTCGATTTCTGGAACAATCATTTTAATATTTTCGCCGCCAAGGGGGCCGACCGCTGGCTGACGACGGCTTACGAGCGAGATACGATTCGTCCCCATGCCCTGGGTCGCTTCCGCGATCTTTTGCTCGCCACGGCGCAGAGCCCGGCGATGCTCTTTTATCTGGATAACTGGCTGAGCGTGAGCCCCAATGGCGCGATGACGGCGCGCCTGCCCGCCAATGCCCGCCGTCGCGGCATCAATGAAAACTATGCCCGCGAAATCATGGAGCTGCACACCCTCGGAGTCGACGGCGGTTATACGCAGCAAGACGTTCGCGAGGTAGCCCGCTGCTTTACCGGATGGACATTGGTTCGGCCGCGCGGCGACCCCGAGTTTCGTTTCGAGCCCCGGCTGCACGATCAAGGCGTGAAAACGGTGCTTGGGACGCGCATTGCGGCGGGAGGCGGCGTGGAAGACGGCATGAAGGTTATCGATCTCCTGGCGCGCCATCCCGCTACCGCAAAGTTTATTGCCACCAAGCTGGCGCGCCGCTTTGTTGCCGACGATCCGCCGGCCTCTGTGGTCAATCGCGTCGCCGAGGCATTGCGCCGCAGCGACGGCGATATTCGAACTGCGATCCGAACGATCGTTGACTCGCCGGAGTTCTATTCGCCTGAAGCCTACCGTGCCAAGGTGAAAAAACCGCTGGAGTATATCGCCAGTACGCTTCGCGTAACGAACGCGGAAACCCAGGTTACCCCTCAACTTTTGCGTTATCTCGGCCGCATGGGCGAGCCGTTGTTTTTGGCCCAGCCGCCAACCGGCTATCCCGACGTCGGAGCGTCGTGGATTAGCCCTGACATGCTGCTCACACGGATGAATTTTGCCGCCGATCTGGTGAGCAATCGGCTTGACGGCGCTCGGGTTCAATCCACCGCTCTGCACGACAGCCAGCAGTTTGTTCGCCTGATCGCGCCCGATTCGCTCTCAGCCGCCACGCGGGCGGCATTGGCTGAAACCGAAGGAGCCGACGCCCTTGCCCTCCTCTTAGCCGCGCCGGAATTTCAACGGAGGTAGTTATGGATCGCTCGCGACGGTCGTTTATCAAATCCGCCGGACTCGGCTTTTTGGCGCTCGGTTTGCCGCCGTCATTTCTCGTGCGCGCCGCCGGCGCTCAACAGAGTAACCGTGGCAAAGTTTTGGTTGTGGTATTCCAGCGCGGCGGCATGGATGGGCTGAACGTCATCGTACCTTTCAAAGACCGCGCCTACTATGCGCTCCGGCCGAGCATTGCGCTCGCCGAGCCCGCTGCTGGTGAAGAACGCGCCATCGATCTCGATGGCTATTTCGCTTTGCATCCCGCACTGGCGCCACTCAAAAACATCTATGACAAGGGCCACCTGGCGATCCTTCACGCAGCCGGCTCACCGGATAATACTCGATCGCACTTCGATGCCCAGGACTACATGGAGATCGGCACGCCGGGAGTCAAGAGCACGCCCGACGGTTGGCTCAACCGCTATTTGAATGAAAAACGGTTCAGTGACTCACCGTTTCGCGGTGTTGCCGTCGGCCCGCAAACACCGCGCATGCTGGCCGGCGCGGCTCCGAGCTTGTCGCTTTCGTCGATTGAAGAGTTTCGTTTACGCAATCAAACGATGGCGGCAACGTTACAAAAGCTCTACACGAATTCGACCGATCCTTTGTTCCGCCAAGGCGGCAACAGCTTATTCGATGCATTGGCCCGGTTACGCACCATCGAGTCGAAGATTCCGCCCAGCACAGCCAGCTATCCGGTCGGCAAATTTGCCGTCGGACTGAAACAAATCGCCCGGTTAATCAAGGCTGATGTCGGACTGGAAATCGCCTTTACGGAAATCGAGGGCTGGGACACTCATGTCGCCGAAGGCGGCGCCACGGGAATTTTGGCTAATCGGCTCAAGGAGTTCGGGGCGGGTCTGGCGGCATTCTATCAAGACTTGGACGATCGGCTGGACGATGTCGTGGTGGTGACGATGTCCGAATTCGGCCGCACCGCGCGGGAAAACGGCAACCGCGGCACTGACCACGGCCACGCCAACGTCATGTTCGTTCTCGGCGGACGCGTCCGCGGTGGCAAAGTTTACGGCCGTTGGCCCGGCCTGGCACCGGAAGTTCTCTACGAAGGCAGAGATCTTGACTTGACAACCGACTATCGAACGGTGTGCAGCGAGGTTTTTGCGCGCCATTTAGGGCAAAGAGAAGTGGGCCGAATCTTTCCGGGCTTTCGTCCCGCCGCATCGGTGGGCTTGGTTGCGTAGTCGAGAAACGATTTTTTGCGTTCTTGGCGTCTTGGCGCCCCCACTTCTTTCCTCCCCCGCTTGCGGGGGAGGATGAAGGAGGGGGTCAGGGCATTGCGACGGAATCAGCGGCTGCGCCATCGCTTTCCTGAAAGCGATACTGCAGATCGTAGAGCCGCGCGTAGAGCCCGCGGCGCGCCAGCAACGCCGCATGATTCCCCTCTTCCCAAATCTCGCCCCGATGAATGACCAGGATCCGATCCGCGTGTTTAATCGTCGATAAACGGTGCGCGATGACGAGCGCGGTACGATTTTTGAGCAGCTCCACCAACGCTTCTTGAATCAACGTCGCTCTTGAACTTCTTGTCGATATCGATGGGGCAGCCGTTCGATAAACGGCGCGATATGCGCGCGGCGCGCCGCCTCCAGCATTTGCGTCTCGCTGATGCGCTCGTCGCCGAGCGTGATGTTGGTCGCGACATCGCCGGAAAAAAGGAAAACATCCTGTAGCACGAGTCCCAGATGGCGCCGCAGCTCCTGTTTGTTCCACTCGCGAACGTCGATGCCATCGACGAGAATTGCACCGCGCTCGACGTCGTAAAACCGGCACAGCGCCGAAATGATCGATGTCTTGCCACCACCCGTGGCGCCGACCAGCGCGACTTTTTCGCCGGCGCGCACCCGAAAAGAAACATTTTTGAGCACCGGCTCGCCCGCCCGGTAGGAAAGCCAAACGTCTTTGAATTCAATCTCGCCGGCGAAGCGATCCACTTTCTTCGCTTGCGCAGGGTTTTTAATCGTCTCCGAAGTATCGAGCAAGGCGAAGATTCTTTCCGACGACGCCATCGCCGCCTGCATGATGTTATACTTCTCGGCCAGATCGCGAATCGGCTGGTACATGCGCTGGACATACTGAATAAAGGCCACGATCACACCGGCCTGCACCGCGCTGGAAAGAATCTGCTGGCCGCCGTACCAGAGCAAAAGGCCGATGCTCAGGGCGCTGAAGATTTCGATCACCGGGAAAAACAGCGCGTTGTAGCGGATGCTGCGCAGGAGCACGTCGCGGTAACTGAGGTTCACTTCACGAAAGCGCCGGTACATTTTTTCTTCTTGACCGAAGGCTTGGACGGTGGCCACGCCGGCGATGTTTTCTTGTAAGCCGGCGTTTAGACGGCCGAGGATCAGCCGGCTTTCCCGATAGACCTCGCGCGCCCGGCGCCGATAAAAGCGGCTGATGTAGAGAATCACCGGGAAAGCGGCGATGCATACCAGCGCGAGTTTCCAATCGAGCCAGAGCATCATACCGGCGATGCCGAAAACAATCGAGACGTCGCCAAGAAGGCCGACCACACCGGTGCTGAAAAGCTCGTTGAGCGTCTCCACGTCGTTTACCGTTCGCGTCAATAGTCGCCCGACGGCGTTGCGGTCGAAGTACGCCAGGTCCTGGTGTTGCAGGTGAGAAAAGACTTCCATGCGCAAGTCGTGCATCGCGTGCTGGCCGATGTATTCGGTGGTGTAAGTTTGAATAAAAAACACGACGAAGCCGACGCAGACAACGCCCAAATAGGCGAGCGCCATGAGATCGAGCCCGTGCACATCGCGCTGAGCGATATAGCGATCGATGGCGACCTTGGTGATGTACGGCCCGAGCAGTTGGCTACCCGTCTGCAGCATCAGAAAAATGAAAGAGATCGCGAGCAGCTTCCAGTAAGGCCGCAGATAACGCAGGATGCGCGCCATCAGGCGGGCGTCGTAAGCCTTACCGAGGATCTCGTCTTCTTGATGAACTTCTTCGCTCACGGCCGTCCTTCCGCGCGCGCCATGGACTCGACCTCGCGGGCCAAATTCTGGCGCCGGTAAAGCCCGTAGTAGGCGCCACGCCGCGCGATGAGTTCCGTGTGAGTACCTTGCTCGATCAGCTCGCCGGCTCTCATATAGACGATCCTGTCCGCGTCGCGCACGGTCGAGAGCCGATGCGAGATCAGCAACGTTGTGCGACCGTGGGTGAACTGCTTTAACTCGCGCAGGATTTCCTCCTCGGTCTCGGCGTCGACGCTGGAAAAAGCATCGTCCAGAATCACGATCGGCGGCTTCTTGATGATCGCTCGGGCCAACGCCGTGCGTTGCTTTTGACCGCCGGACAAGCGCATGCCGCGCTCGCCGATCACGGTGTCGAAGCCCGCTCCGAACAACTCGATCGCGGGCAGCAGTTGCGCAATGCGCGCCGCTTCGTCCAGTCGATCCGTTTCGCCGTTCTCCGCGCCGAGGAGAATATTGTCCCTGACCGAGCCGAAAAAAAGAAAAATATCTTGCGACACATAGCCGATGGCGTCTTCCAAACGACGGCGCGGCAATTGCTTGATATCTACGCCGTCGACGAAGATCGCCCGATCCTCGGGCTCGTAAAGCCGCAAGAGCAAATTCACCAGCGTGCTCTTGCCGGATCCGGTCTCGCCCACGATCGCGCAAACTGTTCCAGCGGGTATCTGCAAATTGATATTTTTTAGCGCGGGCGCTTCTGCGCCGGCATAGACGAATGTGAGGTTACGAAACTCAATGGCGCCGTGGATCGGCGGAGAACCGTTGGACGCCGGCAATGCTCGATAGCGCGGCGAAATCGGCGTGTCCAACACTTCCGCGATGCGGCTGAGCGCCGCGGTGCCGCGCTGGTATTGGTTGGCCGTATAGCCGATCGCCATCAGCGGCCAAGTGAGCATCCCCAAATATCCGGTGAAGGCGACGTACTCGCCCAACGTCATCGTGCCCTGGAGAACTTGGCGTCCGCCGAGCCACAGCACCACGGTGGCCGCCAACCCCGCCATTACCTGCATGAGCGGCCAAAAAATTCCCCACAGCGTGGCGAGCCACATGGATTTGCGCCGGTATTCGGAGCTGATCGCATCGAAGCCGCGGATCTGGTTTTGCTCTTGGGCATAGGCCTGCACGACGCGAATGCCGGATAAATTTTCCAGCACGTAAGCACTCATGTCGCTGAGCTGCGCCTGGGTATCGCGCGACCGGCGAAAGATTTGCCGCCCGAAAAATCGCACGACAATCGGAATGAGCGGCATGGCGAGCATCGACCAGAACGCGAGCCAGGGGTTGATAGTGATCATCAGTGTCAGGCTGAAAACAATCACGACCACGGCGTCGACGATGGCCAGCGAGCCGAACCCCATTAGCTCGCGCACCGCGTGAATGTCATTGGTCAGGCGCGACATCAGATCGCCGGTTTTGGCGTACTGAAAGTAACTGAGCGGCAGCTTCTGCAAATGGGAAAAAACGCGATCGCGCAGATCGGCCTCGCAGCGCCGCGAGAAACCGTGAATGTTGATGCGCCAACAGTAGCGGAACAATCCCTGCAACGTGGCGGCACCGAGAATCAACAAAGGATATTTGAGCAAGGATCGACCGCTCTCCGACGCGCGCAGCGCCGTGTCGATACCGTCCTTGATCAGCCAGGGCAGAGTGATACCGGCGAGATCGGTTCCGACAAGCGAGAAAACGCCGAGGATAAGAAAATGCCGGTAGCGGTCGACGAGAAACTTAACGCGGTGGTAATAGCGAAGAATCGCGACGTCCTTTTTTTTAGCTCTTCGGATTTTAGAGTGGGTCGCACTGAAACGGTCACCCGTTCGACCTCGCTCAGGGCAAAATCGCAACCCGGCCTTTCGTCCCGAGCTTGTCAACGGATTAGAGCGAACGGATTCGATCCTCGCAACCCACTCGAAATCTGAAGAACCCCTTTTTTTAAGAGAGATCGGACTTTGGCGGATTGAGCTCAGTCTTTAAACAGACCGAATTCCTGGACGGTATTCGCCCACTTCCCCGCCATGAGCCGATCCATCAAAGTTTCCAAAGCACTCATGGGAACACGGATTTGTTGCATCGTATTGCGGTCACGAATCGTGACCTTCTCATCGGCCGGTGATTTCTCATCACCGACGGTTTGTACGTCGACCGTGACACAGAATGGCGTGCCTACTTCATCCTGACGGCGATAGAGACGACCGATGGACGCCGTGTCGTCATAAACCGAATGCCACCGCTTGCGCAGGTCGGCAGTCAGTTTATTGGCGGTTTCCACGATCCGATCGTTCTTTTTGAGCAGCGGCAATACCGCGAACTTGATGGGCGCCAGCTCGGGATGAAAGTTCAGCACGACTCGCTTCTCGCCCCTCACTTCTTCCTCGCGATAGGCGTCGACGAGAAATGCCAACGTCGCGCGATCCGCTCCGGCTGAAGGCTCGATAACGAAGGGTACAACCTTTTGCTTGCTCTCCTCATCGAAATAGTCCAAAGCTCTGCCGCTGAACTGCGCATGCTGTTTGAGATCGAAATCCGTGCGATTGGCGATCCCTTCGAGCTCGCTCCAGCCGATCGGAAAAAGGTATTCGATATCGGCGGTGCGCTTGGCGTAGTGTGCCAGCTCGTCTTTGTCGTGCTCGCGCAGACGAAGATTTTCCTGGCGTATGCCGTAGCGCGGGTACCAGGCGAAGCGCTCGTCGATCCAGCGCTGGTGCCACTCTTCATCCGTCCCCGGCATGACGAAAAACTCGATCTCCATCTGCTCGAACTCGCGTGTGCGAAACGTAAAATTACCCGGCGTGATCTCGTTGCGAAACGACTTGCCGATCTGGGCGATGCCGAAGGGCAGCTTCAGGCGCATGGACTGGAGCACGTTGTCGAAGTTGACGAAAATCCCCTGCGCCGTCTCCGGGCGCAAATAGGTCACCGCCGCCTCGTCTTCCACCGGCCCCATAAATGTCTTGAACATCAAATTGAACTGCCGCGGCTCGGTGAGCTCGCCCTTGCCGCAGGCCGGACAGAGCGTGCGCTTTTTGCCGCAGTGTTTGCACGCTTCACCGCCCGGGATATTGAACTTGTTGCCCTTGGTCGCCTCGCAGAAATGAACCCAGACCTCCTCGTCGATTTTGTCCGCGCGAAAACGCCGGTTGCATGCCCGGCAGTCCACCATCGGATCGGTGAAGTGATCGAGATGACCGCTCGCCTTCCACACGCGCGGATGCATCAGGATCGACGCATCCAGTCCCACCATGTCGGCGCGGTTCTGCACCGAATCGCGCCACCAGACGCGCTTGACGCTATTCTTAAGCTCCACGCCCAGCGGCCCGTAATCCCAAACCGATCCCGTGCCGCCGTAAATCTCGCTCGACTGAAAAATAAACCCGCGCCGCTTACACAGCGACACGATTTTGTCCATGTCCACCATTTAGGAATCCGATCTGAACGGGAATTCTAATAATGTAATGGATGCAGGATGCGGAGTCAAAAAGGGTGGGATGAGACGATTTTGGGTCCGACGGCGTGGCGCAGCTGTAAGCGTGAAGGTGAGAAAATGGTTACGCTCGTTCAATCAAGCCCAAGCACGTCCTGCATGCCGTATAATCCGGGCCTGCGTTTGGCGAGCCACTGCGCTGCGCGGATGGCGCCGCGGGCGAAAGTGTCGCGACTGTGGGCGCGGTGGATAAATTCGAGGCGCTCGCCGATGCCGCCGAAGATTACGGTGTGTTCGCCGACGATATCACCCGCGCGCACGGAGAGTAGAGCGATTTCTTTCTTGCTGCGCTCGCCGACGATGCCTTTGCGGCCGTTGATGCCGTCTTTGTCGAGATCGCGATTGAGCGCCTGTGCCACCGACCGGCCCAGCGCGAGAGCCGTGCCGCTTGGCGCGTCCTTCTTGAACCGGTGGTGCGATTCGATGATTTCAACGTCATAATCGTCACCGAGCATCTTCGCCGCCTTGCCGAGCAGCAAGACAAGGACATTAACTCCCAAGCTCGTGTTTGCCGAGAGAAGCGTCGGCGTCCGACGGGACAGTTTTTTAACTTCCGCCAACTGCCTCGAATTAAAACCTGTCGTGGCAATGACAATCGGAGTCGCTGTTCTGGACGACGCCTTTAGGAAACCCAACGATGCTTCGGGATTCGTAAAATCGACGATGACTGCATTGGGCTTGAGCAATGACTCAATCTTGTCGCTTACTGGGACCCCCAGGCGGCCAGCGGAAGAAATTTCTCCGGCGTCTTTTCCAACTCTGGCGCTGCGCGGCTTATCGATCGCACCGACCAGCTCAACGCCGGCGGAATCTTTCACGGCTCGCACTACGGCGCCACCCATCCGGCCACCGACGCCGCAGACGATGATTCCGAGCGCCATGAAGCTTTAGAGAAGACCGAAATCGGTCATCGCTTGTCTCAGTCTTTTGAGATTGCCCTCGGCCATCGGCGTCAGCGGCAATCGAAGGTCGCTGCTGCACTTGCCCATGAGCGCGAGCGCGGTTTTAGCGGGAATCGGATTGGTTTCGATGAAGAGGCTCCGAATCAAAGGCATCAGTTTAAATTGAAGTTCACGGCCTTTTTCCCAATTTCCCTTCAAACAAGCTTCTGTGAGTTGCGAGGTCTCTTTCGGCACGACGTTGGCGACCGTAGAAATTACGCCTTTGCCGCCGAGAGCCATTAAAGAGAAAATCAGCGAGTCCTCGCCGGAATAAACCGCCAGTCCATCGCCGCATAGTCGAATCACGTCGATCGCTTGATCCACCGAGCCGGTCGCTTCTTTCACGCCGGCGATGTTTTCGATTTCTGACAGGCGTGCCAAGGTCTCCGGTTCGATCTTCGATCCGGTTCGGCCCGGGATGTTGTAAATGATGATCGGGATGCCGACTTCAGAGGCAACTTTCTTATAGTGCTGGTAGATACCTTCTTGCGTCGGTCGGTTGTAGTACGGCGAAATCATCAGCGCGCCGTCGGCGCCGGACTTTTCGGCTTCACGCGTCAGGCGAACCGCTTCTTCTGTGGAATTGGAGCCCGTTCCCGCGATCACGGGAACGCGTCTGTTGACCGCTTTGATCACCGTGCGAATGATATCGTCATGTTCTTGATGGCTCAGCGTAGCTGACTCACCCGTGGTACCGCACGGCACGATGCCGTGCGTGCCATTCTGTAAATGAAAATCGACCAATCCCGCTAGGCCTTGCCAATCGACTTGACCGTCTTTAAACGGCGTCACCAAAGCGACCATCGAACCGGTAAACATAGACCTGTCTCCTATGCAAGCTTGACGGTGCCGTGAAAAACTTCTTCTGCGCCACCCGTCATATAGACGCGATTGTTGTCGCGCCATTCAATCAAGAGATCGCCGCCTTTGAGATGAATTGCAATCTCACGTTCGGTTCGCCCGGTGATGACGCCGGCAACGCCCACCGCACTCGCGCCCGTACCGCAGGCCCACGTCTCACCTGCGCCGCGTTCCCACACACGCATTTTAACTTCACTTCGACTAATGATCTTGATGAACTCCGTATTCACCCGTTTGGGAAAAAACGGATGGTGCTCGAAACGGGGTCCAATCTTTTCGAGATCCAAGAAATCGATGTCGTCGAGATAAAGCACACAGTGGGGATTACCCATGGACACGCAAGTCACCTCATAGGTCTTGCCGTCCACGGTCAGCGGCTGGTTTTTGATCTCCCCATCGGCATCGACAGGAATCTTTCGGCCTTCAAGAATCGGCTCACCCATGTCAACTTCGACTAGCTCGCCGACGATCTTGGGGCGAATAATACCGGCAAGGGTTTCCACCTCGAGCTCGCGTTTTTGGCTGATGCCGTGATCGTAGACATATTTGGCGAAGCAGCGGATACCATTGCCGCACATCTCCACTTGGCCGCCGTCGGCATTATAAATTTCCATCTTGAAGTCGGCGACTTTGGAGGGATGCACCGTCAGCAGTTGATCCGCGCCGATGCCAAACCGGCGATCGCAGAGTTGTTTGGCGATCACTCCTAAATTCTCGATATTCTTCTTCCGGCAATCGAGAAAGACAAAATCGTTGCCTGCCCCGTGCATTTTGGTGAAATCAAGTTCCATAGCTTGACTCTTTAGGACGGGCGTATCGCCATTGCCCCTACAAAATCTCTCCTATTGTAACGCAGCGGGAATAATCTCGCCGTTGATGAGGTCGTCCAGGCTCTCGCGTTTGCGGACCACGTAGTATTGGTCGCCATCGACCAGCACCTCGGGCGGCTTCGGATGCGAGTTGTAATTGGATGCCATGGTAAAACCGTAAGCACCCGCGCTCATCACGGCGAGTAAATCGCCGCGCTTGGGCCGCCCGATCTCGCGATCTTTGGCAAAAAAGTCGCCGCTCTCGCAGATCGGCCCCACCACGTCGGCGACGATCTTTTCCGCCTTGTTTTCGTCCACCGGTTGAATCGCCTGATACGAGCCGTAAAGTGCCGGGCGGATAAGATCGTTCATACCGCCGTCGACGATGACGAATTTTTTTGTGTCGGTTTCCTTGATGTATTGAACCTCAGTAAGGAGAATGCCGGCGTTACCGACGATGATCCGGCCGGGCTCTAGTATCAGCGTAATGTTCAAACCCTCCAACCCTTGAATGACCGCATGGGCATATTCCTCGGGAAGCGGCGGCGTTTCGTCGTGGTAGTTGATCCCCAAACCGCCACCGAGATCCAGATAACGAATCTGCGCGCCTTCCTTTTTCATTTCACCGGCGAGCACGCGATCCAGGTACTCACGCACCTTGCCTAGCGCATCGACGAAAGGGGTCACCGACGTGAGCTGGGAGCCGATGTGGCAATCAACGCCGACAACATCGATATTAGATAACGACGCCGCTTTTTTATAGGTCTCAAGCGATTTTTTTATATCAACGCCGAACTTCGACTTTTTCATCCCGGTTGAAATGTAAGGGTGCGTTTGTGGATCGATGTCGGGGTTGACACGCAAACTGATCGGCGCTTTCTTGCCGATGCCCGCGGCGATCTCGTTGAGCGCGATCAATTCCTCTTCCGACTCGACGTTGAACATTAAAATGCCCGCGTTGAGAGCGTATTGGATTTCATCTTTTTTCTTGCCGACGCCCGAGAAGACGATCTTCTTTGGGTCGCCGCCCACTTTGAGCGCGCGAAACAATTCGCCCCCAGAAACGATATCGAAACCGCTGCCTTCCTTGGCGAAAGTTCGCAGCAGCGCGAGATTGGAATTGGCCTTCACTGAAAAACAGACGATATGAGGCACTTTGGCAAAGGCCTGATCGAAGACCTTGTAATGGCGCTTGAGCGTCGCCAAGCTGTAAATATAGGCCGGCGTGCCGACCTCTTGGGCGATGCGCTTGAGCGGCACCTCCTCGGCGAACATTTCTCGGTTGCGATAATGAAAATGATTCATTTCTCACTCCGCACGATTTCAACTTCATTCGATGGCGCGCTCAAACTACCGTCAAATAACTGTGACGAAATCCGATAGCGGTAAATGGCTTTTGGCCTCACTTCCCGGTCGTCGAATCGATATTGTTTTTGTTTCACAAATTTTTCCTGGTCTTCGACATTCACTGTCGTCAGTTGCCTATAGGGCACGGGGCAATCAGGACAACTCTGGGACACTTCCTTGCGAAAGATGACAAAGCTCGCAAGATCCTTCAACTCGCTGCCATCGACATATGCGGTCGGCCGGCTCCAGGTAAGCGCGATGCCGGTGGGCCCGGAGCGCGCGCTCAGGTTTGTAATGGTTCTCGGAATCACGAGCTCCGGAGCGCGCGGATCGCCTTTTTTGCCGCAGGCAGACGCCAGAGCCAGACCAATCATCGCCATAAGAAACAATCGTTTCATCTCACCCTCAGTTCTTTTAAGCGGCGCATGACGTTTTGGCGCGCCGTTCCCCCCAGGGCGCGCCGCCGGCCCACCACCGCGTCTGCCGATAAATAGCTGTAGACGTCTTTTTCGACCTTGTCCGAAAAACGTTGTAGCTCAACCAACGACAACTCTTCGATGCGCTTGCCTTGGGTCACACAAAACTGCACGACCGCGCCCGCCACTTGGTGGGCCGCGCGAAACGGCAGCCCGCGTGCAACCAGATAATCTGCCAGATCCGTGGCGTTCATGAAACCATCTTGGGCAGCGCTGAGCATCCGCTCCGCCATGACTTTCATGCCGGCGACGATCTCGCTCATGATCTTTACGCTCGCCTTGACAGTGTCGGCGGTATCGAACAGCGGAACCTTGTCCTCTTGTAAATCCCGATTGTAAGCAAGCGGCAGCCCTTTCATGATTGTCAGCAACGCCTGCAGATGGCCGAACACCCGCCCTGTCTTACCACGGATCAGTTCCGGCACGTCGGGATTTTTTTTCTGCGGCATCATCGAGCTACCCGTGCAATAGCCGTCCGGCAACTCGACGAAGCCAAATTCCTGGGTCGACCATAACACTAACTCGTCGGCCAAGCGGCTCAGATGGACAAACAGAATCGATGATGTGGCCAAAAATTCCAAAAGAAAATCGCGGTCGCTCACCGCGTCGATGCTGTTTTTTGACACCCTGGGGAAACCCAAAAGTTTGGCCACATAGACGCGGTCGATCGGAAAGGTCGTTCCCGCCAGAGCCCCGGACCCCAAAGGTAGCACGTTGATTCGCTCGAGACAGCCGGCAAATCGCTCCCGATCCCGCTCGAACATATCGAAGTAGGCGAGCAAATGATGCGAAAAGAGCACCGGCTGCGCCCGCTGCAAATGCGTGTAGCCGGGCATGATTACATCGAGGTATTTTTTTGCCGCTCTGGCCAGCTCCTGCTGTAACGCCTGCAACGCGGCGATGATAATTTTCACTTCGTCGCGCAGATAAAGGCGCATGTCTAAAGCGACTTGATCGTTGCGGCTTCGTGCCGTGTGGAGTTTGCCGCCGGCAGGGCCGATCAACTTGGTCAAGCGCCGCTCGACATTCATGTGAATGTCTTCGTCTGCCTCGGAAAAGGCAAATTTTCCGTGGTCGATTTCACGCCGAATGGTTTCTAAACCGCGGACGATCTTCTGCGCGTCACGCGCCGGGATGATGCGCTGCTTCGCAAGCATTTTTGCATGCGCAATACTGCCCAGGATGTCGTGACGGTAAAGCCGGGCATCGACGGCAATCGACGCAGTGAATGCTTCGACGGAATTCGCCGTCTCGGCGGCGAAGCGCCCGCCCCAGAGCTTGCCTCCCTTTGCTTTGCCTTTGACCACGGCTAGCCCCGCTTAGCTTTGCTCAACCGCTGCAGCCGCAGTCTCAACGCATTCAAGCGAATAAAACCCTCGGCGTCGCTCTGATGATAAACTTGGTCCGCTTCGAAAGTCGCCATGTTGGGATCATAAAGCGAAGTTCCTGATCTGCGCCCGGCGACGATAATGTTGCCTTTGTAGAGCTTGAGCCGGATCCGGCCACTGACATTGGTTTGGCAGGCATCGATAGTTTTCTGCAAGACTTCGCGCTCCGGCGCGAACCAATAGCCGTAATAAATCATATCGGCGTAACGCGGAATCAACGAATCCCTGAGACGCAGCACTTCGCGGTCCATGGTGATCGACTCCAGGGCGCGGTGTGCCGCATGGAGGATCGTGCCACCGGGCGTTTCATAGACGCCGCGCGATTTCATGCCGACATAACGGTTCTCGACTAGGTCGACGCGGCCAATGCCATGTTTAGCGCCGAGATCGTTTAGCCGGGCAAGTAGATTCGCCGGTGCGAGCTTACGCCCATCGACGGCGATGGGGTCACCGCGTAGGTAATCGATCTCGATATATTCAGGACGGTTGGGCGCTTTCTCCACAGGCCGGCACCATACGAACATATCTGCCGGCGGCTCTTTCCAGGGATCTTCCAAAATGCCGCCCTCGTAACTGATGTGGAACAAATTACGGTCGGTGCTGTAAGGTTTCGCCTTGGTCACCGGCACGGGGATATCATGTTTGCGCGCATAGTCGATCAAAGCCGACCGCGCATTGAGATCCCACAACCGCCACGGCGCGATGACTTTGATGCCGGGCCGAAGAGAATAGTAGGTCAGCTCGAAGCGCACCTGATCATTGCCCTTACCGGTGGCGCCGTGCGAAACCGCGTCGGCTTTTTCTTTGACGGCGACGTCGATCTGTCCTTTGGCGATTAGCGGCCGTGCGATCGAAGTGCCGAGCAAATACGATCCTTCATAAACGGCGTTGGCGCGGAGCATCGGAAAAACATAGTCTTTGACAAACTCCTCTCGCAAATCGCCGATAACGACTTTGCTCGCGCCGGTCTCGATCGCTTTGCGCTTGATCGCTTGCAGGTCTTCGCCCTGGCCCAAGTCGGCGCAGAACGCGATGACTTCGCAACCATATTGCTCTTTGAGCCACCGTAAAATGACCGAGGTGTCCAAGCCGCCCGAATATGCCAGAACTACCTTGCTGACTGTCATCGTCGCCCTACGACTCTAACGCTTTCCCGTCGTCGATTTTTTCTGCTTCAATTTCTTGAACGTTGAACTTTTGAACCCTTGAACCCTTTGAGCAACCACACCATGACTGCTTTCTGAGCGTGCAATCGATTCTCCGCTTGGTCGAAGGCGACGCATTGCGGGCTCTCCAGCACTTCAGGCGTGATCTCTTCGCCACGATGCGCCGGTAAGCAGTGCATCACGACCGCGTCTTTCTTCGCCATTTCGACCACGCGGCTGTTCACTTGGTAGTCGCAAAAGTCGTTGCGACGCGCTTGCGCTTCCTCTTCCTCCCCCATGCTGGTCCAAACATCGGTGTAGATCGCATCGGCACCAGCCACCGCCTCTTCGACCGACGGTGTCACGGTAATCTTGGCGCCGCTAGCGCGAGTTGTCTTCACGACGTCGGCGTCGGGCTCATAGCCTCTCGGGCAGGCGAGCGTAAACGAAAACGGTACGATCGCTGCCGCCTCCAACCAGGAATGAACCATATTATTGCCGTCGCCGACAAACGCGACCTTCAATCCGTCGAGCTTACCTTTTCGCTCGATCAGCGTTTGGCAGTCTGCCAGAACCTGACAAGGATGATAAAGGTCCGTGAGCGCATTGATTACGGGCACGGATGAAAATGCAGCCATCTCTTCGAGCGTCTGCTGGGCGAACGTGCGCACGCTGATGAGATCGACCCAGCGGGCCAAACTGCGCGCGCAGTCGGCCGGTGTTTCCCTGCTGCCGAGGCCGACTTCCGCCGGGCCCAAGAAAACCACATGGCCGCCCAATTGGCTCATGCCTATCTCAAAAGTGACCCGTGTCCGTAAGCTCGGCTTCTCAAAAACCAGCGCCAGTCCTTTTCCTTGTAACAGTCGGTGCGCGATACCACACCTTTGCTTGCGCTTGAGCTCGCCCGCAAGGGCTAGAATACCGTCGAATTCGCGCCGGCTCAGGCCATCGAAACTCAAGAAATCCCGTTTGCTCATGTCATGAAAATTGTAAGGCCGGATTATTGACGAGCCAAAACCGTTTCGAGGATCGTCAAGCCGCGATCGATATCGCTCTTCTTGATCGTCAGGGGCGGCGCGAAGCGCAGCACCTTTGAGGCTGTGCAGTTGAGCAGCAATCCCTCTTTGAGGCA